>Ga0247823_10000974_pt1 | contig 24167 bp, 31 predicted proteins | sample 13C_PalmiticAcid_2_FD_192426 | JGI IMG/M metagenome (GOLD analysis project Ga0247823, IMG submission 192426) | Soil microbial communities from agricultural site in Penn Yan, New York, United States - 13C_PalmiticAcid_Day30 | ecosystem: Environmental > Terrestrial > Soil > Agricultural land... | reverse complement strand
ACCACGACCATTCCACCCCAGCCGCCGATCACGCCGCCGGCCCCACCAGCGCCTGTGGCTCCGCCGCAGCCGCCGGCGCCGCCGCGTATCGCAAAGCCGCTGAAGCCCCGCACGCCTCCGGGCAGCTGGGTGACCAACGACGACTATCCGGCAGCCGCGATTCGCGCCGAGCAGCAGGGAACCACCGGTTTCCGTCTCTCGGTCGATCCCAGCGGCAAGGTCACCGACTGCCAGGTAACGTCGTCAAGCGGTTCGTCGGTTCTCGACAGCACTGCCTGTTCGCTGCTGCGGCGCCGCGCGCGCTTCACGCCAGCCGAAGATGCAGGTGGCAACAAGATCCCTGCGACCTTTGCCAGCCGCTTCCGCTGGGAACTGCCGAAGAACTGATTGAGTGGCCGGCGCGCCGCGCCCCGGCGCGCCGGAGTGTGGAACCAGCGCTCTCTATTTGAAGGAAAGAACCGACAATGCTCATCACCATTCTCGCCGCTGCGGCGCCCAAGGGCGACAATCCGTACGGCCTCGAAGCCGCTCTCCGCGAGGGCGGAATCATCGCGCAGTCCGTGTTCGGCATCCTCGTGCTGATGCTCTTCGTCTCGCTCTACATCCTGTTCACCAAGCTGTTCGAGCAGCAGAAGATCATCAACCAGTACAAGCGCGTCCGCGGCCAGTTCTGGACCTCGAACAGCCTGCGCGAAGGCGCGGCGAAGCTCGAGAAGAACTCGGCCTATCGCCAGATCGTCGACGACGGCGTCCAGGCGCAGGAGCAGTACAAGGAACTGACCGATCCGATCGAAGCGCATGACTGGCTGCACGGCTCGCTCGCCCGCTCGGAAGCGTCGATCAATTCGCAGCTCAACGGCGGTCTCGCATTCCTCGCGACGACCGGCGCGACTGCTCCGTTCATCGGCCTGTTCGGCACCGTGGTCGGCATCTATCGCGCGCTGATCAAGATCGGTTCGGCCGGTCAGGCCTCGATCGACGCCGTCGCCGGCCCGGTCGGTGAAGCACTGATCATGACCGCGCTCGGTCTGGTCGTCGCGGTTCCCGCGGTGCTCGCGTACAACTTCCTGCAGCGCCGCAACAAGGCGATCTCCGAGAACCTCAACGCATTCTCGAACGACGTGCTCGGCTATCTCGCCTCGGACGGCCGCGTCCGCCCGAAGGCTGGCCCTGCGGCGAAGGCGGCGCCTGCCGCTGCGAAGCCCACCACCACCGCCGGTCAGGCCGGTGGCGTGCAGACCCGCGCGTAACCCGTAGACAGGATCGGGTCGCACGCCACGGCGTGCGACCCTGCTCCCGGACTTTCCGGAAGCAGATAAAGGATAGGATAACGCCCAATGGCGATGAGCGTAGGCGACAGCGGCGACGACGCACCGATGTCGGACATCAACACCACGCCCCTCGTGGACGTGATGCTGGTGCTCCTGATCATCTTCCTGATCGCCGTTCCGGTGGTGATCCAGTCGATCGATCTGTCGCTTCCCAAGGTGCAGTTCGAACCGACCACCACCAAACCCGAGAATGTGGCGCTCTCCATCACCGGTTCCGGCGGCCAATGTCAGGTCTATTGGGGCATGACGCGGGTCACGAGCAAGGAACTGCTCGATCGCGGCGTGGAGAAGCTGAAGGCGGAGATCGATCGTCAGGGCGGTCCCACCGCCGCTGGCCTCGAACTTCCCGAGGTCCACATTCGCGGCGACGTGAACACCCCGTACCGCTGCATCGGCGGCACCATCTACACCATGCAGATGGCAGGTTTCGTGAAGGTCGGCTTCATCTCCGAGCCCGAAGCCGGTTCCTCTGTCACCCGCATGTGATGCGCAGCGTTTAAGGAGTTACGTCAATGGCAATGAGCGCTGGCCGCGATGATGGCGAGCCGATGATGGAGATGAACACGACGCCGTTGATCGACGTCATGCTCGTGCTCCTCATCATGTTCATCATCACCATCCCCATCCAGACGCATGCGGTGAAGGTCGATTTGCCGCAGAACAGCAACAACCCGGCCCCGGTCGTGGAGCCGCAGAAGAACAAGCTGTACATCGACGCGAACAACAACGTGTTCTGGAACAGCGTGCAGATCGACGATCTGACGTTGCGCCAGTATCTCGACGCGTCGCTCCAGCAGGATCCGGAGCCAGAGTTGCACTTCCAGCCCGATCCGAACGCCCGTTACGACGTGGTCGATCGGGTGCTCGCGATCGTCAAGCGCGCGAACGTCAGCAAGCTCGGCTTCGTCGGCAACGAGCAGTACCGCAACGACTTCTGATCCCGGCCGCGCGCAGGCGCAGCCGTAGCAACTACGAAAAGGCGGTCCCGGCGGGGCCGCCTTTCTTTTTGCGTCAAATCGCTTGATCGAATGCAACGAAAGTGTCACACAAGAGTCATCAAGATGTCACGGAACAGTCACCGTGATGCAATGATTTCTGGAGGGTGCCATGCGTATTCGGTTCGTTCTCCTCGCTGCCGCGCCGTTGCTCGCGGTGCTTCCCGCTCAGGCGCAGGACAGCGCCGTCGCCAGCACGCAGATCGCGCAGGGCGATTTCGCTCAGGCCGAATCGAAGCTTCTGGCGGAATTGCGCATCCATCCCGGCCGTCCCGAGCTGCTGCTCAATCTCGCCGCGGTCTACGCGAAGACCGGCCGCACGGGCGAAGCGCGCAGCCTCTACACCAAGGTGCTCAGCACGGACGACGTGCTGATGGACCTCAGCCTCGATCAGACCGCAGGCTCGCACGCGCTGGCCCAGCGCGGCCTGCGCCGGCTCGATACGGTGCAGTTCAGCGCACGCTGATCAAAACGGGCGGCATCGCGCCCGCCAATGCTGAGCCGTCACTCCCCGGCCTTGGGCCGGGTCCAGGGTGCGGCACGGGCCGTTCTGTCTTTTCTCCGAGCTGTCACCCTGCCTCCCGACAGATGCCCGCCCAAGTCCGGGTGACGGGTTAGCGAGGCAAAAACCTCACAATCGCGGCAGCGTCACGCCGCGCTGGCCCATATATTTGCCGGCGCGGTCGGCATAGCTCGTCTCGCAAGGTTGATCGCCCTTGAGGAACAGGAACTGGCAAGCGCCTTCATTGGCGTAGATCTTGGCGGGCAGCGGGGTGGTGTTCGAGAATTCGAGCGTGACATGGCCTTCCCATTCGGGCTCGAGCGGCGTCACGTTGACGATGATCCCGCAGCGCGCATAGGTCGACTTACCGAGGCAGATCACCAGCACGTCGCGCGGAATCCGGAAATATTCGACCGTGCGGGCCAGCGCGAAGCTGTTGGGCGGAATGATGCATACGTCGGTCTTGCGATCGACGAAGCTGTTCGCGGCGAAGTCCTTGGGATCGACGACCGCCGAATCGACATTGGTGAAGATCTTGAACTCGTCGGCGACGCGCGCGTCATAGCCGTAAGAGGACAGACCGTAGCTTATGCAGCCCTCGCGGCGCTGGGCCTCGACGAATGGCTCGATCATGCCGGTGGCGAGGGCGTGTTCGCGAATCCAGCGGTCGGAAAGGATCATTCGGGGCTCCGGACGAAAGTGGTCCCTCGTTTCGCGGTAAGAACGGCACTCCGCAAGGGCTAACGGACCCTTAGCTCGAACGGGGTCGCGGGAAGCCCGCTGCCGTCGGCGAGATTGCAGATCGGGCTATCCCCCCAGCAGAAGCGGACGCGATCAGCGGGGCCAGTGCCGGGCTCGACCAGTATATCGGTGCCGACGATGCGCGCGGTTGCGAAACGGCAGCTGCCGGGCGCGGTGCCGCAGAGCTCGAAGCCGATCGGGTGGCGCGCGCTGTAGGTGATGAGGCCCTTGTCGGCGCCGGTGAAGCGGATGCGGATCGCGGTGCCGTCGCGGCGCGCCTCGACCGGCCACGGCCCTGAAGGCGAGGCCTTGCCGCCATAGGTCAGTGCCTCGGCGCCGCGGGCGAGGCGATGGCCGACATCCTGCTTGTTGGCCGGATGGATGTCGACGACGTCGCCGAGATCGATCGTCACGGCGAGCGCGGCATGGGTGTCGGCGGCGACGGCGCGGCGCTGCTCGTCGCGGATCTGCGCGAAGCCGCTCTCGACGGGTTTGGGCACACGCGGGCCCCAGCTCGACAATTGGGCGATCAGGAAAGGCAGATCGGGACTGCCGAACTGGCCGCGCCATGCCGCCATCATGCTGGCGAGCTTTTCAGCATAGCCGTCGGGCGATCCGGCGTTGGCCTCGCCCTGATACCAGGCTGCGCCGCGCAGTCCGTAAGGCCCGATCGGCGCGATCATCGCATTGTAGATGCCCGAAAAGCCGGCGATCGCCTCCCATGGTGCATGCGGCGGATCGCCGACGGTGGCGGGTGCGCGGCGCCAGCGCCAGCCTTGGGGACCCGCGAGCGGGACGCTGGAATCGTCGGCGAAGCGGATCGCGCGCTGGTCGGCGGTGCCGAGCAATCCGCCCTCGCCCCAGGTGTCGAGCACGCCGACTACGATCGAATTCTTGCCCGGCTTGAGCGTGCCCGGCGCGAGCGCATAGAGCCGCGGCACCCCCCAGGCGTAGGTCACGCCGACCGGGACGCCGTTGACGAAGCTGGCGTCCATATCGTCGGCGGGGCCCAATGCGAGCGTCGCGGCTTTGGCGGCCTGCGCGGCGGTGAGCGTCACTTCGGTGCGATACCAGAGCATGCCGTTATATTGGGCGAGACCGGCGATGCCCCATTTCTCCCACGGATCGAATGAGGGTAGCGCAGCCCAGTCGCCGGGTGCGGCCGCCTGCCACGGCTCGCTGCCGGCGGCGTCGCCCGATTTGCCGCGATACCATGCCATCCAGCGCGCGCCGAACTGGCGGCTCGCCTCGGCGGGATCGCGGCGATAGGTGCGCAGCAGCGCGAGATCCTCGCGCGCTGCCGGGTCCTGCGCCAGCGCGGTCTCGGGACGCCACGCGTCGATCGCAGTGCCGCCCCACGACGCGTCGATCAGCCCGATCGGCACCTTTTGCGAGGCACGCAGATCGCGCGCCATGAAATAACAGGCGGCGGAAAAGTCTCGGACGGTTTCGGGCGTGGTGCGCTGCCATTGGACCGGCACTGGAAACTGGCGCTCGGGATTCAGGCTGGTCTTCTTCTCGATCGTCATCAGCCGCAGGTCGGGATCATTCGCCTTGCCGATCTCGCCCGCAGCGCCGAGCACGCCGCTGACCGGATATTCCATGTTCGACTGACCTGAGCACAGCCAGACATCGCCGATCATGACGTCCTCGGCGCGCCGGGTTTTGCCTCGGGTCGTGGCGCTGAGCGTGTAGGGGCCGCCCGCGGGCATGGGCGGGAATTCGGCGCGCCAATGCCCGGCCTTGTCGGCCCGCGCCGGCAGGCTCGTGTCGCCGAGCATGACCTGCACGCTCTCGCCGGCCGGGGCGTCGCCCCACACTATGATCGTCCGGTCGCGCTGGAGCACGCCATGATCCTGAAACATCGGATGCAGCAAAGGCGGCGTATCCTGCGCGAGTGCAGGCGCAGCAAACAGGATCGGCAGCGCGAGCGCGCTCCGGTACGACATCTTCATGGCATCTCCTCCGTTAGCGCTAACAGAGCAGAGAAGGGGCGGGGATGGCAAGAGCCTGGCACCGGGATCGAGGCGAGCAAATCTCGGGTGCGGCGGCCTAAACCCCGCCGGTGAGCGATACCCAGTAAACCGGCCATGCGAAAAAAAGCAGCGTGCACACCAAACCGAGAATCCAGCCCGAAAATCGCTCCCTCCGCGTATAGAGTGTTGCCGTTGCACACACCGTGACCAGAACCAGCGAAGGGATCGACAGGGCCCGCAATTGCTGGAGAACCGGCATGCAAGCATCCGTGCACCCGGCATTTTCGGAAACGATCAAAATCGCCATCGCCAGCGCCAGAAGCCAGATAAGGCCGATCGCCAACGGAAACAGGTTCCCGGCACGCATCAGCTAACGCGCTACGGCGTGCGGCGGAGACTGGACAATGACTTCAGGGCGCTACGACGCTTCAGCTTCGTGCTTCCTGCCAGTGCGGGTAGGTGACATAGGCAGTGACTGCTCCTTGTTCGTGCGAGCGGATGGTGACCTTGTCGCCCTTCGGCATATGGACGATCTCGCCCGGACCGGCGGTGACGGTGCCTGCATCCGAGGAGACAGATAGCCGTCCCTCCAGCACGATCATCACGTCGTCGACGCCAAGGGTTTCATCGATGCTCTGGTCTGGGCCGTAGCGCCCGTAGCCGATGGTGATCGGGGAACTGTCGCGCTGATCGACGACATTTCCGGCGAACACCTCGCCATCCTGCCCGGGGGAGCGTTCGAAAGCGGCGTCGGCTACGGTGAACTTGCGGACGGTCATGGGGCATTGCTCCAGTTACGCGAGGATACCAGACCGACGCCCGAACCGGCATTTGGTTCAGCGCAAGGTGCCGCGCTCAGCCGACGAACCCGAGATCGGCGGGTCCGAAGGCATGGGGGAGCAGCTCGGAGAGTTTGTATTCAGCGATCGCCTCTCCGGTCGCGCCGCCGCAATAGACCGGCAGGTCGCGTCCGCCGACCTGCGCTGCTTCGTTGATGATCTGTCGGCAACGCCCGCACGGGCTGACCGGAGCGGTATCCGAATGCCCGATTCGCCCGCCGATCACGCCGATCGCGACGACGTCGCGGAAACGGCCCTGCGCGTTGACCGTCGCCAGCGCCACGGTCTCGGCGCACAGCGACAGACCATAGCTGGCATTCTCGAAATTGGCGCCGGTGACGACGGTGCCATCGCTGAGCAGCACCGCCGCGCCGACTGCGAAGTTCGAATAAGGGGCATAAGCGTGCTTCGCTGCCGCACGGGCGGCCTTGATCAGTGCCTTGGCGTCAGGGTCGCTCATTTTGTCAGTCCCATCTCATGGTCCGCTTCATTTGCAGGGCTTTCCGATTTCGAGATCGCCCCTGGTTTCCTCGATCGTCTGGCTCCAACCTATCGCCTCTCGCGCTGCGTTGACCGACGCTTCGTCTTCGATCGGCTGGAGGACCAACCGCCCTTGAAAGCATCGGGCCTGGCTGCCGTATCGCTGGGGCAAACCCTTGCGGACCTGTACGCGATCGAAGGTCAGCGCATAATCTCGCGCATCGACGTCGCCCGAGTGCAACAGGGTGGACATCCTGCCGAGCGCATATTCGCGGAACGCGTCGTCGGGTGAGTGCTGTGCGACCAGCCACGCGCCGTGCGTGATCTGTCGACCGTGGTGCCGATTGGTGAACCATCCGGTTTTCGGGAGGAGCTTCCGGAGCTCCTCCGTGTTCCGAGCATCAATCTCGCGAAGCGTGGCGCCCAACGCGTCGCCGACGATCTGCTGCTGGTTCGAATCGAGCGACGGGTCATCGATCCTCCAGAGATTCTGCCGGGTCACTTCATCAAGGCGGATGAGATGCTGCATTTTCGTGCGCAGGTCGGCATTCGTGCCGGGACGTTGTTGTTCGACCAGTTCGATCGCGCGGCACCAGCGGACCAGCACATCGGAAATCTTCGGATCGGCGTGGCTACAGGGAGCCGCCAGTGCGAGGAGGAGACCGATCATCCCTTGATGTGGAGCACGCAAATCAGGGTGAACAGGCGGCGGGCGGTGTCGAAGTCCACGTCGATCTTGCCTTCCAGCCGCTCCATCAGCAGCTCGGCCGCCTGATTGTGGACGCCGCGCCGGGCCATATCGATCGTCTCGATCTGCGCAGGGCTCGCAGCACGGATCGCCTGGTAATAGCTGTCGCAGATCGCGAAATAGTCGCGGATCGGACGACGGAAGCGAGCGAGGCCGAGCACCAGCGTCTCGAGGTGCGAACCGTCGGCGCGGTGGATCTCGAGCGCGAGCCTGCCTTCCTCGACCCGGAGGTGGAGCTTGTAGGGGCCGGCATAGCCATCGGCATGCTTGCGTTGCGGCGCGAAGCGATTCTCTTCGAGCAAGTCGAAGATCGCGATGCGGCGTTCCTGCTCGATATCGGCCGAGCGCCACAGAATCGTGCGCTCGTCGAGCGTTACCTCCATGATGCGCGCATCGGCCATTGACGGCTCCTATCCGCTCATGCCCGTTATCCACAAGCGCGACGGTTGAAGCAGGACGCCGCGTGCGCGACTAGAGGCCGGATGGCTCTACCGATTCCCTTTCCCGCTCCCGACGCCCCCGAAGGCGTCAGCCTGCCTGCGAATATCGAGGCCGAGGCCGCATTGCTCGGCGCGATGATGATCGACAACCGCGTCGCCGAGGACGTCCTCCAGAAACTGCGCCCGGAGCATTTCTTCGAGCCGTTGCACGGGCGGATCTACGATACGATCGCGACGATGGTGGGCGACAACCGGCTGGCGACGCCGGTGACGCTGCGCCCGCTGTTTGCCGCCGATCCGGCGATGAAGGAATTGGGTGGCCCTGCCTATCTGGCGCAGCTCACCGGCAATCCGGCGAGCCTGATCGGCGCGCGCTCGTTCGCCGACCAGATCTATGATCTCGCGATGCTGCGCGCGCTGGTTACGGTGGGGCGCGACCTCGTCGAGGGCGCGCTCGACACCAGCCAGGACATCAACCCGGCAAAGCAGATCGAACAGGCCGAGTTGAAGCTCTACGAAGTCGCCGAAAAGGGCGAATCGGACAGCGGATTGAAGTCGTTCATCCGCGCGGCGACGCTGGCGGTGCGACAGGCCGAGAAGGCGATGAACTCGGGCGGCGGCATCTCGGGCATCACCACCGGACTGACCGACCTCAACGCCTCGACCGGCGGGTTCAACCGATCGGATCTGCTGATCCTCGCCGGCCGTCCGGGCATGGGCAAGACCTCGCTTGCGACCAATATCGCGTTCAACGCCGCCAAACGCTGGGCCGACGATCTCGAGGCGGGCATTCCCGAGGAGAAATCGATCGGCGCGCCGGTGGCGTTCTTCAGCCTCGAAATGTCGGCCGATCAGCTGGCGATGCGTATCCTTTCGGAGCAGGCCGAAGTCGTCTCGGAGAAATTGCGCACCGGGCAGATCAGCCATAGCGAATTCCAGAAATTCGCGCGGGCCGCCGGCGATCTCGAGCGGTTGCCTTTGTTCATCGACGACACGCCGGGCCTGACCATCGCGGCTTTGCGCACCCGCGCGCGGCGGATGAAGCGCCAGCACAAGATCGGGATGGTGGTGGTGGACTATCTCCAGCTGCTGACCGGCAGCGCCAAGGCTTCGGGCGATGGGCGCGTGCAGGAAATCTCGGAGATCAGCCGCGGATTGAAGACGCTGGCCAAGGAACTCAACGTACCGGTGCTGGCGCTGTCGCAGCTGAGCCGCGGCGTCGAAAGCCGCGAGGACAAAAGGCCGCAGCTCTCCGATCTTCGCGAGTCCGGCTCGATCGAGCAGGACGCCGACATCGTTCTGTTCGTCTATCGCGACGAATATTATCACGACTTCAAGGCGCCGACCAAGACGCCCGACGGAACCGAGACCGCCGAGGAGCGGATCGCCTATGAGAATTGGCAGGCCAAGCAGCTCGAAGTGTCGGGCAAGGCGACCGTGATCATCGCCAAGCAGCGCCACGGCGCGACCGGCTCGGTGCACATGCGCTTCGACCGCCAGTTCACCAAGTTCAGCGATCTGGCGCACGAGGAGTATTGAGCGGCAGGGCGGGGCGCCCGCACGACTAATCGAAGCGATTAGCGGCTCTAGTCGGAACGCGGAGAGCGTCCGGACGCGCGGCGGCATAATCTCCCCTCAGTTCACCATGGACAGGGGACACGAGATGACCATGATCGCTGCGAACAGCGCTGCTTCCTTCGGGGCGTTCCAGGCGCTTGCCGCCGGTTCGGCCTCGGCCAATTTCGTGCTCGCGGCGGGAATTGCGGGCAAGCTGCTCAATCCGCTGGGCGCGGGGCCGTTCGCCTCGAGTTGCTTCCCGCGCGGCTGGAACGTCGACGCGCGCTGCGGCGGCGAGACCCAGGCGAACTGGACGGTGAAGACGGGGGCAGAAGGCAAGGCCAGCATCGATCTCGGAGACGGCTACAGCCTGCAACTCAACGAGAATAATTCCGAGATGACGATCACGAACACCAATACCGGCGAGACCACCCGGATCTGGGGCGACCCGCATGTCGATGTGAACGGCAAGCACGTCTATGACTTCTGGGGGACGACCACCTTCACGCTCGACAACGGCACCAAGATCACGATCAACACCGAGCAGGGCAAGGGCAATCCCGACGTCTATTTCGCCAGCTCGGTGGCGATCACCAAGGGCGATCAGGCGATCGAAGTAACCGGGCTGAGCCAGCAGGATCTGGGCGATCTGAGTATCACGATGGGCAGCAACGGCCGCGCGCTCGACCGCGCCAATAGCGACGGCTTCGTATTGCACGAGAATGACAGCGGCGCGGGCTGGCGCTCGGCCTATACCGGCGACGTGGCGACACAGGCGGATCTCAATTTGACCCGGCCGGGGCAATTGTTCGGCCCCGGTTCGTCGGACGGCGAGACGCTGGCGGGGCTGAGCTTCCTGTTGGGGGCTTTCCTCGGCGGGGCGGCCTTGTTCGGCAGCCTGGGAGTCGAGGCCCGGGGCAGCGATAGCGTGCGCGGGCAGATTGCGCCGAGATTGCCGGCCTGGTTCTGACCTCACCTCGTCCACTTCCACAACGTCACCCCGGCCTCGTGCCGGGGTCCACGTCTCCGCCGTGAGAAGCTAACGAAACGCGCCGATAGGTCGCGGCAAACCCGGCAACCCATCGACTTTCGGCCCGGTGGACCCCGGCACAAGGCCGGGGTGACGGCGGCTGGTTGCGACCGCCGCGCTGTTCACTCGTCTCAAAAGCTCGGCTGGTTCGGATCACCGTCCGGAATCGGGGTGTGGATGCCGCATTCGGTCTTGTCCCAGCCGCGCCAGCGACCGGCGCGGGGGTCTTCGCCGGGCTTGACCACGCTGGTGCACGGCGCGCAGCCGATCGAAAGATAACCCTGCGCGACCAAAGGATGCACCGGCAGATCGTGCGCCACGAAATAGGCGTCGAGATCGGCCTTGGTCCAGTCGGCGAGCGGATTGACCTTGAGGCGGCCGGCAGCGTCCGAGGTGTCGATCTCGAAGCGCGGCAGCGCGTTGCGCGTGCTCGCCTGGAATGCCTTGCGGCCGGTGATCGTCGCATCGAAGCTTGCGAGACCCTTGGCCAAGGGCACGACCTTGCGGATGTCGCAGCAGCCGTCGGGGTCGAACGACCAGCGCAATTGATTGGCGTCGCGCGCGGCGAGAACCTCGGCATCGGGCTCCAGGTTGCGGAAATCCTTCAGGCCGAGCCGCGCGACGAGCTGGTCGCGATAGGCGAGCGTTTCGGGAAAGTGCCGGCCGGTATCGAGGAACAGCACCGGCACCGACGGATCGATCGATGCAACGAGATGGAGCAGCGCCGCGGACTCGGCGCCGAACGACGAGACCATTCCGACATCGCCGATCATGTGCTCGCCGAGCACCATGCGCAGCATTTCGTCGGTCGAGCTGCCGCGGAACATATTGTTGAGCCGGATCGCGTCCTGCTCGGTGAAGCGCGGAGCGAGATCGAGCCGGTCGATTTTCCGCGCCGCGACATTAGCCATGACGGAGCTTCCAGACGGGGACGTGCGCGTCGGCGGCGGGCTGATAGACATGCGCGTAGCGCGCGAGGCTGGCTTCGAGCACTGCGGAATCGACCGGCGCCTCGGGCGCGAAACTATCGAAGCCGCAGCGGCGCATCAGCGGGATCTGATCGACCAGAACGTCGCCCTGCGCGCGCAACTCGCCCTTATAGCCGGCTTCGCGGAGGATCCGTCCAGCCGAATAGCCGCGGCCGTCGCGATATTTGGGAAAACTGACTTCGACCAGAGCGAGGCGATCGAGATGGGGCAGCAGGACGCGGGCGTCCTCGCCGGCCTCGATCCGGACGGCAGTGGCGTTGGACTGGCCGAAGAACGAGTCGAGCGTGACTGCAGGCTCTTCGTGGACTTCGTCGTCGCGGAAGCGGAGGAGGGTGTCGGTCATGCCTGGGCTCCCTCGGGAAGGCGCGCGATTACCTTGATCTCGAAGCGGAAGCCGGCGAGCCAGTTCACGCCGACGCCGGTCAGCGCCGGATAGGGCGCCTCACCCCAATAATCGGGCATCACCTTGAGCAAGGTCTCGAAATCGCCATCGGGATCGACGAGGAACAGAGTCGTGTCGACGACGTCGTCGAAGGTGCAGCCCGCGGCATCGAGGATGGCGACGAGATTGTCGAAGGCAAGGCGGATCTGCGCCTCGGTATCGGGTTCGGGCGATCCGTCGGCGCGTGCGCCGACCTGGCCCGAGACGAACAGCAGGCCGTTGGCGCGGATCGCGGGGGAGTAACGGTGCTCCGCAAACAGGGCATGCGGGTTCGCGGGGAAAACGGCGTCGCGCTTAGCCATAGAGCGCCTCCTTGAACGGCTCCATGCCGATGCGGCGATAGGTGTCGAGGAAGCGCTCGCCCTCGATGCGCTCGCGCAAGTAGACGTTGGTCGCGGTCTCGACCGCGTCGACGATGCCGTCCTCGGAGAAGCCGGGGCCGGTGATCTTGGCGAGGCTGACGTCTTCCGCGCCCGAACCGCCGAGCAGCAGCTGGTAATTCTCGGTGCCCTTACGGTCGACACCGAGAATGCCGATGTGACCGGCATGGTGGTGGCCGCAGGCATTTATGCAGCCGCTGATCTTGAGCTTCAATTCGCCAAGCTCGCGCTGGCGGCCGAGATCGGCGAAGCGGCTGGCGATCTTCTGCGCGACCGGGATCGAGCGGGCATTGGCGAGGCTGCAATAATCGAGACCGGGGCAGGCGATGATGTCGCTGATCAAATCGAGATTGGCTTCGGCCAGCCCGGCGTCGCGGAGCTGCTCCCACAATGCATAGAGATCGGTCTTGCGGACATGGGGGAGGACGATGTTCTGCGCGTGCGTGACGCGCAACTCGTCGAAGCTGAGACGCTCGGCAAGATCGGCCATGAGGTCGATCTGGTCGGCCGAGGCGTCGCCGGGGATGCCGCCGGCGGGCTTGAGGCTGATCGTGACTACGGCATAGCCCGGGGCCTTGTGCGCCGAGACGTTCTGATCAATCCAGACCGCGAAATCGGGGTCGCTGCGGTCGATCGCGTCGGCGAGACCGGATTCCCATGCGGGTGGGGCGAAATGGGTGGCGATGCGGTCGAATTCGGCCTGCGGCGGATCGATGCCGAGCGCCTTGACCGCGACGAACTCCTCCTCGACCTGGCGGCGATACTCGTCGGCACCGATCTCATGGACGAGGATCTTGATCCGCGCCTTGTAGATGTTGTCGCGGCGGCCGTAGCGATTATAGACGCGCAGACACGCCTCGAGATAGCTGAGCAGGTCCTCGAGCCGCACGAAATCCTTGATCTCGGGCGCCACCATCGGAGTGCGGCCCATGCCGCCGCCGACGAAGATCTTCGCGCCGTGGACGCCGTCCTTCTCGACGATCTGGATGCCGATATCGTGGAGGCGCATCGCCGCCCGATCTTCGTCGGCGGCGATCACCGCGATCTTGAACTTGCGCGGCAAATAGCTGAATTCGGGGTGGAAGGTGCTCCACTGGCGGAGCAACTCGGCCCAAGGGCGCGGATCGGTGATCTCGTCGGCGGCGGCGCCGGCGAACTGGTCGCTGCTGATGTTGCGGATGCAGTTTCCGCTGGTCTGGATCGCATGCATCTCGACCGTGGCGAGCTCCGCGAGGATATCCGGCGCTTCCTCGAGCTTGATCCAGTTGTACTGGATGTTCTGGCGCGTGGTGAAATGGCCGTAGCCGCGATCATATTTCCGCGCGATCGTCGCCAGCATGCGCATCTGGCGGCTGTCGAGCGTGCCATAGGGCACCGCGACGCGCAGCATGTACGCATGGAGCTGGAGATAGAGTCCGTTCATCAGCCGCAGCGGCTTGAACTGGTCCTCGGTGATCTGGCCGGCGAGGCGTCGGTTCACCTGATCGCGGAACTCCTCGACGCGGCTCGCCACGATAGAGTGATCATATTGGTCGTATTTGTACATGTCAGATCACCCAGCTGCCGGCATTGGGATCGGCGGGCTTCAGCGTGAGATCCGCCCGGACGGTGGGGCCGAGCGCGCGGATGCGGTCCTTGATATGCGCAGGGCGAGGGCCATCGGGCGTCTCGGTGGCGTCGATGACATAGGGCGCGTTGACTCGGCGGGCGCCTTCCTCGGCATGCGCGATCGCCTCGCCCTGATCGCCCACATCGACGGCCGCCTCGATATGGCGCGACCAGCCTTCGCCGGTCCACCAGGTGACGTCGCCGGTGGCGAGATCGTTTCCGGTCAGGATCTTCATTGCGCCGCCTCCGCCATCCGCGCCCACTGGACCAATTTGTCCTCGGCATCGGAGAGACGCACGACTTCGCCGACCACGATGATCGCCGGGCTCTTGACCTTCTCGCGCTCGACCAGGTCGCCGAGATCGGCGAGCAAGGTGCGGATCGCGCGATGCCCTTCGAGCGTGGCGCGTTCGAGCACCGCGACGGGCATGTCGGGGGCGACACCGTCGGCCATCAACTTGTCGGCGATCGCCGGGCAATTGGCGACGCCCATATAGATCACCAGGGTGCGACCCTTGCCGGCGAGGCCGGACCAGTCCTGATCCGAAAGGCCCTTGCACTGGCCGGCGACGAAGCTGACCGCGCTCGACCAGTCGCGATGGGTGAGCGGGAGCATCGCCTCGGCAGCGGCGCCCAATGCGGCGGAGACGCCGGGAATGACTTCGACACGCAGTCCGGCTTCACGGACAGCTTCGACTTCCTCGCCGCCGCGGCCGAAGATGAACGGATCGCCGCCCTTCAGCCGCACGACGATCGCCCCGGTCTTCACATGCGCGACGATCAGCGCGTTGATCGCGTCCTGCGACAAAGTGTGCCGCGCGCGCTGCTTGGCGACCGAGATGCGATGTGCCTGCGGGGCGAGATCGAGAACGCGCGGATCGACGAGGCCGTCATGGACGAGGACGTCGGCCTCGCGCAGCGCCTCGACGGCGCGCACGGTGAGCAGGCCCGGATCGCCGGGGCCCGCACCGACGAGGATCACGCGCCCACGCGCGGAGGGATCGAGCAGAGATGCCATGGGGCGGGAGATGGGCTTCCGCGGCGTGAGGGGCAACGGAGGATGGTTTGGGGGGACGGAAGGTGAAGTTTGTTCAGCCTCACGGTTCGTCATCCCGGCCTTGTGCCGGGATCCACTGCGCCTCAAGTGAGCCGCTCCCGCGTCGAAGGACTCGCTCGCCTCTCGGTGGACCCCGGCACAAGGCCGGGGTGACGGTTGTGGTCAGATCGCGACCGGCTCGCCCACGCTTGCCAGCGCCTCGGCGTGCGCCTTGATCACGGCGCGCGTGCTCGCGTCGCTGTCGAACACGCCGTACCAGCCCTGCGGTTCGTGCGGGGGATCGCCGAGCCATGCGGTGTCGCCGGGTTTGACGCGATGGTCGCCATGGGCCGCGCGGCCTTCGCCGTTCCACGCCCAGAAGTTCGAACCGGCGATCGGGCCGCCGGTGCGCGCGCTGTTGATGACCGCGTCGTAGATCTGTTGGTAATAAAGGTCCTTGAAGCGGGTACTTGCCTCCGGATCATAGCCGCCGCCGTCGCGTGGATAGCCGAATTCCTCGATCACCAGCGGCTTGCCGATCTCGCGCGCCAGCGCCTGATGCTGCTGGAGATATTCTGCGACTCTGGCCGTGGCGCCGGCATGGGTGCCGGGAATGTCCCTGGCGTCGACCCAGCTCCAGTTGAGCGGCCAGATATGGGCGGTGAGATAGTCGATTTCGGGAATGGCGTGCGCGGTGCGGAAGATCCCGGCGCTTTCGACGCTGCCCTTGAGGCCTTCGCTTCCGGTCGAGACCAGATGATTCGAATCGAGCGACTTGATCAGCTTCGCGGTGCCGCGGATCCACGCATAATAAGCCGGCAGCAGCGGCGTCGCGGTGGCGATGTCGCCGGCCGGGCGGGGCTCGTTGGCGAGCTGCCACGCCATGATCGTCGGATCGTCGCGATAGGCGGTGCCGGTGACGTGATTGGTCCGGCCGACGATCCGTCGAACCCAGTCGTGGTAGAGGCTGACGGCCTTGGGATTCGCATAGAATTGCGCGGTGGCGTTGGGAAATTCGGGCCAGGGATGCGCCGGGTCGTTGGCGTCGACGAACCTGCCGCCGTTCACATAGCTGAGATAGGTCATCATGCCCCCTGACCATTCCCAGAAATTGGTGAGGTAGAGCACGGCCTTCATGCCGCGCCTGGCCATTTCGGCGAGGCAGAAGTCCAGCCCGTCGAGCAATGCGGGATCGGCTGAGTCGCGGGCTGCGGTTCGGAAGGCGGGCTTGACCGAATTCTTGAGCGGCGAATCCTCGGCGGAGGCGAGGATGCGGAGGTTGGTGACCCCGGTGGCGACGAGGGCGTCGAGCTCGCGGATCAGTCGCGCGCGATTGCCGAAGCGCGCGGAGGCGCCGAGCCACGCACCGTACCAGATATTGGCCCCGGCGAAGCGATAGGGCCGTTCGCCGAGCATCAGCCGCGTGCCTTCGCGCCGGACGAAGGCAGGCGCGGCGGCGGCGGGGAGAGGCAAGGCCAATGTCGCCGCGAGTGCTGCCGATCCGCCGATGAGCGACCTGCGCGTGACCATGTCTCTTCTCTCCCGGTTGCGGGCGCGACGATAGCGATGGCGGCGGCACAAAGAAAAGCCCGCCGCCGAGCGATCGGCGACGGGCAGGTTCGAACTGTTCGGGGATAGGGGGACTTAGTCGAACAGTTCTTCGAGGAAGGACTTGCGCCGCTTGTGGCCATGATGTCCGTGATGGCCGCCATGATGCTGCTGGTGGCGGTCGTCGTAGCGCGGGCGCTGCGGCTCGGGCCACGGCGCGACCGGCTGGCTTTGCTGGGGCGCCACCGGTGCCGCCGAGACGGCGTTGCGCTCGATGATCTTGTCGAGTTCGCCGCGATCGAGCCAGACGCCACGGCAGCTGGGGCAGTGATCGATCTCGATGCCCGAGCGCTCCATCGGCACCAATTTGGTGCCGTCGACCGGGCAAGTGAAATTGCCGCTCATGTGATTACTCCCGTTCGCCCATCAGCCCCAGCAGCAGCTGGAACATGTTGATCAGATTGAGATAGAGCGACAGCGCGCCCATGATCGCGAGCTTCTCGACCGCCTGGCTGCCGGCATAGGCCAGATATTCGCTCTTCAGACGCTGGGTGTCCCACGCGGTGAGGCCCGCGAAGACGACCACGCCGACGGCCGAGAGCGCGATCTGGAGCAGACCCGAGCCGAGGAACAAATTGATCAGGCTGGCGCCGATCACCACGATCAGGCCGACCATCAGGAAGGTGCCCATGCCGGTGAGGTCGCGGTTGGTGGTGTAACCCCAGAGGCTGAGGCCGGCGAACATCGCCGAAGCGGTGAAGAACGCCATCGCGATGCTGGTGTTGGTGAAGACGAGGAAGATGCTGGCCATCGACACGCCCATCACCGCCGCGAAGGCGAAGAAGGTGGCGCGGGCGGTCGCCGTCGTCATCCGCTCGATGCGGAAGGTGAAGAAGAATACGAAGGCGAGCGGAGCCAGCATCGCGACCCACTTCAGCGGCGTACCGAAGATGAGCGCGACCAGAGGCGGCGAGCTGGCGACGAGCAAAGCGACCAGCCCGGTGATGGCGAGGCCGATGCCCATGTTGCGATAGATGCCGAGCATGTGCCGGCGCAGGCCCTCGTCGTAGCGGACCTGCGCGGCTGTCGCGGCGCTGCGGTTGAAGGCGGATAGATTGTCCACGGTCGTGAATCTCCTAGGCGTGACGTGTGCGACGCAGGGCGTCGCGCGCGACGCGGCGCATTTCGGCCGCATCGGGGAAATGGCGGAAGAGCCGGTCCTTGATCGCGAGGCGCTCTTTCTTGAGCCGGATCAGCCGGAGCTGATCGGGCAGGCGACGCGTAAGCTCGCGGCGGATTTCGCGGTTCAGGATACGGTGCGCGGCGATCAGCCGCTCGATCAAATTACTCACACGCCACTCCCAATCGATATTGCATCGATCGAGCCGGTTTCTCGGTGAGGGGTGGTGACGGAAAGCCGCCAAACCTGCACCGAGCTAGCTCGATGCGGTCCGACATCACGGCGCTTCAGATGAAGCCGCCGCCAGAGGGGCCCGGTCCCGCAGAGATCAATCTAGGGAGGCGGGGTTAAGGATTCAATGCGTGGGGTGCGGCACGATTGTAACGAAACGTTGCTGGCGGTGGGGCCGGGGACACGTGCTCCACGTCTTTCAAGGAAGAAGAGGTGTCAGGGCTGGTCCACCGTTTTCTTGGGCGACACCCACACCGATACCGGCACCACCACTTTGCCCGGCGCGGGCTTGCCGACATCGACCCGGTCGGCGGTGACGAGTTCGCCGCTTTCGAGCGTGAACGAGGCCCAGGGCTTCGGCATGCGGCCGAAGGTCATCCGTTGGATCGGCTGGCCGGTGGCGGAATTCATGATGGTGGCAATGACTGGCATTCGCCGCGGATAGCCAGCGGGCGGGCGCGTTGTCCAGAGAGCTGAACAAGCAGAAATAAATTAGCATTGACTAATTCATCAGTGAAAACTAATTGATTTTGCATGCTTCAGACTCATCCGATCGATACCGTCATGCGCGCACTCGCGGATCCCACCCGGCGCGCAGTGTTCGAACGGGTCACCCGCGCAAAGGAGATCAATGTCGCGGATCTCACCCGGGCGAGCGGGGTGACCCAAGGCGCGGTTTCGCAGCATCTGAAGGCGCTCAAGCTGGCCGGGCTGGTCGTCGAGCGGCCTGAGGGGCGGAAGGTCTATTATCGCGCAAAGCCCGAGGGGCTGGCGCCGCTGTTCGACTGGCTCGGCCATTACGAAATCTTCTGGCGCGATCGTCTCGACGCGCTGCGCACCCTGTTGGAGGAGATCGATCCATGAACGACATTGCATTGCAGACCCGCGCCGAGATCGCGGTCGACGAGGTGTTTCCGCATGCTCCCGAGACGATCTGGAAGACGCTGACCTCGGGCGCGCTGATGGGCCGCTGGCTCGGCATGACGCCGAGCGATTTCGAGCCGGTGGCGGGCAGCCGCTTCACCTATCAGACGACGCCGGCGGGCGAATGGGACGGGAAGATCCGGTGCGAGGTGCTGGAGGCGGTTCCGAACGAACGCTTTTCCTATTCGTGGAAGGGCGGGCACGAGAGCAATGCCGGCTATGGTTCCACGCTCGACACCGTGGTGACCTTCACACTGGAGAAGACCGAAGGCGGCACCCGGCTACGGCTGGTCCATTCGGGCTTCGCGCTGCCGCGCAACGATACTGCTTATCGCAACATGAGCGGCGGCTGGAACAAGGTGGTCCCGCGGATCGGCGAAGTCACTGGCGAGGAGGAGCAATGAGCATGCCGGAACTGCCCGAGAGCCATCCGCCGGTGGTCACGCCGGAGGAGTGGGAAGCGGCACGCGGGGCGCTGCTGGTCAAGGAAAAGGCCCATACGCGTGCCCGTGACGCGCTCGCCGCCGAGCGTCGACGGATGCCGTGGATGGCGGTCGACAAGGACTATGCCTTCGAGGGACCAGGCGGCGCGATGCGCCTGCTCGACCTGTTCGCCGGCCGCCGCCAGCTGATCGTCTATCGCGCATTCTTCGAGTCGGACGTGTTCGGCTGGCCCGATCATGCCTGTCGCGGCTGCTCGCTCGGTGCCGATCAGGTATCCAATCTCGCGCATCTCAATGCGCGCGACACGACCTTGGTCTATGCTTCGCGCGCGCCGCAGACCGACATCGCGCGGGTCAAGGCGCGGATGGGCTGGGAGATGCCGTGGGTGACGATCACCGACGATTTCGACAAGGACTTCGGAGTGGACGAATGGCACGGCCACAATGTCTTCATCCGCGACGGGGAGCGCATCTACCGCACCTATTTCATCAACAATCGCGGTGACGAGGCGATGGGGACGGTGTGGAGCTATCTCGATCTGACGCCGCTCGGCCGGCAGGAGGTCTGGGAGGATTCGCCCGAGGGCTATCCGCAGACGCCGACATACAAATGGTGGAACTGGCACGACAATTACGAGGCCGAGGCTGCGCCCGATCCCAAATGGGTCGAAGTGTCCGACGCCGGCGAGGCCGCGTTCCGCAATATTCCGTCATGAGCGCGAGCCGCGCCGCCGACCTGCTCGCGCTGGCGGCGGCGCCGGGCTTCGCGCTGATGGCATTGCTCACCGCGCAAGGTGGCGACGCCGTGGAAATGCTCTGCGGCGCGACGTCACCCTTGGGCGGGATGGTGCCGATGTACCTGTCGATGAGCGTGTTCCACGCCGGACCGTGGTTGCGGCTCGCTCAGGCGTCGCGCAGTCCCAGCCCGATCGCGGCGCGCGCCTGTTCGGATTCGGACGAGACCACCGGATAGGCGCAATAGTCCGCGGCGTAATAGGCGCTGGGGCGGTGGTTGCCCGACCAGCCGACTCCGCCGAATGGTGCCGCCGAAGAGGCGCCGTTGGTCGGGCGGTTCCAGTTGACGATGCCCGCGCGGATATTGGCCCAGAATTGGTCGTAGAGCCGGGGATTTTGGCTGACCAGCGAGGCCGAAAGGCCGTAGCGCGTGTCGTTGGCTTCTGCGATCGCCTCTTCGAAGCTGGCCTTGCGATAGATTTGCAGCACCGGGCCGAACAATTCGACATCGGGCTTGTCATTGGCCTGGGTCATGTCGATCAGCCCGGGGGTGAGGAACGGCCGGCTCTCGATCGGACGCTCCATATGACGCAACGGACGGCCCCCCATCGTCGACAGCGCGAGGAAGCTCTCGGTGAGCATGTCGGCGCTGTCATTGTCGATCACCGGACCCATGAACGGCGCGGGATCGGCGTGCGGCTCGCCGATGATCAGCCGGCCGATCAGCTTGTTCAATTCCTCCATCAGCGGATCGTAGAGATTCTGGTCGACGATCAGCCGGCGTGCCGCAGTGCAGCGCTGGCCCGCGGTAGTGAAGGCCGACTGGATGACGAGCACCGCAGCCGAATAGAGATCGGGGGTGTCCCAAACCACGATCGGGTTGTTGCCGCCCATTTCAAGCGCGAGGATCTTCTCGGGCCGAGTCGCGAACTGGCGGTTGAGCGCGATGCCGGTATTGGCCGAACCGGTGAACAACAGCCCGTCGATATCGGGATGCCCGGCGAGCGCCTTGCCCTGATCGGGACCGCCGATCAGCAGGCGGATGCAGCCCTCGGGGATTCCTGCGGCGTGGAAGCAATCCACCAGAAACGCACCGCTCGCCGGAGTCTTTTCCGAGGGTTTGAACACCACGGCGTTGCCTGCGAGCAGCGCTGGCACGATGTGGCCGTTGGGAAGGTGTGCGGGAAAATTGTACGGCCCGAGCACCGCGAGCACGCCGTGCGGCTTGTGCCGCAGCGCGAGCCGGGTGTTCATCGGCGCCTCGATCCGGCGCTGGCCGGTGCGTTCCGAATAGGCGGTGATCGAGATGTCCACCTTGCCGATCACCGTTTCGACTTCGGTGCGCGCTTCCCATAGCGGCTTGCCGGTCTCGCGGGCGAGCAGATCGGTGAAGGCGTCCGCTTTCTGGCGGACGACATTGGCGAAGCGGCGCAGCGCCTCGATCCGATAGGTCAGCGGGCGCGCGGCCCATTCGGCCCAACTGCGCCGCGCATGCGCGACCTCGGCATCGACATCGCCGATCTTCTGACGCCAGAGTACGGCGCCCGTCGCCGGCTCGGTCGAGATGATTTCCGTTCCCGGCATTTTATGTGCTTAAGTCCCCGGAAGAATGGCTAGCTCTTGCCCGAATTTGGCGAGGCTTGCCAACCCCTAGCCGAGCGCTTCGCCCATTCTGCGAATCGCGGCGACCTTGGCGGTGAGCGGCGCCCAGTCGTCGCCCTGCGCGATCCGTGCCCAGATCGCCTCGACCTCGTCGATCAGCATCGCGCACGGCGCCGCATCGGACCAGTAAGAATGATCGCGCGGCTTGCGAGGTGCGTAGTGCGCGAGCTGCGCACGGAGCTCGGCGAACGGCTCGCCATAGCTGTCCGGCAGTGTACCGCCGAAGCCGTCGAAATAGAAACGGTCGATCGGGGTATCGGTCTCGACCAGCGCGCGTTCGATCGCGCCGATCAACGGGCGATCCTGCCCGGCGCCGCGCGGCACCACGCCCAGTCGCCACAGCATCGCTTCGGCGACGGCACGCTGGAAGATCTCGGGGAACACCTCCATCGCCTCGATCAGCGGCGCCTCCTCGGCGATCAGGCGGAGCGAACTGGCGAGCTGCATCAGATCCCAATAGATCGCCTCGGGCTGGCGGCCGAAGGCGTAGAGCCCGCTCTGGTCGAAATAGGCGGCGGTGAAGCCCGGCGCCCAGCTCGGGGCGAAGCGCCATGGGCCGTAGTCGAAGCTCTCGCCGGTGACGTTGATGTTGTCGCTGTTGAGCACGCCGTGGACGAAGCCGGCCGACATGAACTGCCCCGCCATTCGCGCCGTGCGCGCGGCGACAAGGCCGAGCAGTCGTTGCGGCGCATCGTCGCCGGGCTCCTCGCCGAAATAATGGCGCAGGACATAGCTGGTCAGCCGCTCGATATTCTCGACGTCCTGCGTATGTGCGAGCCGCTGAAAGGTGCCGATGCGGATATGGCCGTGGTTTAGCCGGACCAGCACCGCCGAGCGGGTGGGGGAGGGTTCGTCGCCGCGATGAAGCTCCTCGCCGGTCTCGATCAGCGAGAAGGTGCGCGAGGTCTCGACGCCGAGTGCTTCGAGCATTTCGGTGGCGAGAATCTCACGGACGCCGCCCTTGAGGGTGAGTCGTCCGTCCCCGAAGCGACTGTACGGGGTCTGTCCCGATCCCTTGGTGCCGAGGTCCATCAGCCTGCCCGCAATGTCCGTCATCTGCGCGAACAGGAAACCGCGGCCGTCGCCGATCTCGGGATTGTACACACGGAATTGATGGCCGTGATAGCGCAGTGCCAGCGGCTGCTGGAGCGTGCCGGGAAGCGGTTCGAAACGGCCGAAATGCGCGATCCATTGGTCGTCGCTCAAGCCGTTCAGCCCGATCTCTGCTGCGGCGCGATCGTTGCGGTATCGCAGGATCGTTTGGGGAAAGCGGGCGGCGGTGACCGGATCGTAGAAGGCGTCGCCGAGTTCGAGGATCGCCTGTTGCGGAGTGAAAGCCATGCGGCGATATGGGGAGGGATGGGTGAGCGGCGCAACTATGTGGATGGCTATTGGTGGTCGAAAGACGGCCTGAGGCTGCATTATCGCGATTATGCCGGGGCGGACGACCAGCCGCCGGTGATCTGCTTTCCCGGGCTGACTCGCAACGCCCGCGACTATGAGGGGCTCGCCGCGCGGCTGGCGGGGCCAAGGCGCGTGCTGCTGGTCGAATTCCGCGGGCGCGGCGACAGTGGCTATGCCAAGGATCCGATGTCCTATGTCCCGCTGACCTATCTGCAGGATGTCGAGGCACTGCTCGCCGAACTGGCGATCGATCGGTTCGTGGCGGTGGGCACGTCGCTGGGCGGGCTGGTCACGATGCTGCTGGCAGCGACCGACGGCGCCAAATTGGCGGGCGCGGTGCTCAACGATGTCGGCCCCGAGCTCGACCCCGGCGGGCTGGCGCGGATCCGCACCTATGTCGGCAAGGCGGTGTGGCACCCGACCTGGATGCACGCCGCGCGTGCGGTCGCCGAGAGCAATGGCGATGTCTATCCGAGCTTCGGCATCGAGGATTGGCTGGGCATGGCCAAGCGCCTTTACCGGGTGAACAGCTCAGGGCGGATCGTGCTCGATTACGACATGAAGATCGCCGAGCCGTTTCGGGTGCCGGGCAACGACACCGGGCCGGACATGTGGCCAACGATCGATGCGATGAAGGCCAAGCCGGTGCTGATCGTGCGCGGCGAGCGCTCGGATATCCTGAGCGCGACGACGGCGGAGAAGATGGCCGCGCGGTTGCCGCAGGGCGAATTGGTAACGGTGGCGGGGGTGGGGCATGCGCCAACGCTCGACGAGCCTGAGGTTGTCGCGGGAATCGAGCGGCTGCTGGCGAAGGTCTAGTTCCCCTTCCGCTTGCGGGAGGGGTTAGGGGAGGGCATGAAGCCGCCCGTGATGAGCCTCGATCAGCCCCTCCCCCAACCCCTCCCGCAAGCGGAAGGGGAGATTTAGAGCATGTCGATCCATATCC
>Ga0247823_10000973_pt1 | contig 24191 bp, 22 predicted proteins | sample 13C_PalmiticAcid_2_FD_192426 | JGI IMG/M metagenome (GOLD analysis project Ga0247823, IMG submission 192426) | Soil microbial communities from agricultural site in Penn Yan, New York, United States - 13C_PalmiticAcid_Day30 | ecosystem: Environmental > Terrestrial > Soil > Agricultural land... | reverse complement strand
GTCACACCCCCATCTCCCCCCGATACCCGCTGGTCGAGTTGGGCACCGGCGTCATCTTCGTTGCGATAGCCATCAAGCTGGACCCGATTCGCTGGCCCGCCTACCTCTGCTTCGCCGCGATCGGTGTCGCGTTGGCGGCCATTGACCTCGACACCCGACGTCTGCCGTCGAAGATTATTCTGCCGTTCTACCCGATCATCGCCGGGCTTCTCACGATTGCCTCGGCGGTTCAGGGGGACTGGTGGGCGTTGGCGCGGGCTGGGATCGGGGGAGCGGCGCTGTTCGCGTTCTACTTCCTTCTCGTGCTCCTCTACCCGGCTGGGATGGGGTTCGGGGACGTTCGCCTCTCCGGGATTCTGGGCGGCATTCTCGCCTACCTCTCCTGGCCAGCCCTCATCGTCGGGGCCTTTGGCGGGTTCCTGCTCGGCGCCGTCGCGGGCGTCGCGGTGGTGATAGGCAAGCAGGGCGGTCGCAAGACCGCCCTGCCTTTCGGGCCCTTCATGATTCTTGGGGCGTTGCTGGCCGTGTTCGTCGCTGACCCGGTCGCCGACTGGTATCTGGGTCTGATCAACGCGTAGCTGTGTAGCTGAGCACGCTCACCTGTCTTGCCCCGGCTATCGGTGTCACCGGATCAGCGTCGATGAAGGCGACTTTCGCCCGCAATGACGGAGCTCCGCTGGTCGAGCATGGGCCTGGGGCAGCGCACACATACACATTCAGATAGACGCTGAACACGAACCCGGGGGAGTCGTCCGGCACCTCGATGACCGGGCCGGTGAAGGTGAAGCTACCTGTCAGCTTCACCCACAGGCTCCTCGCGACCACCCCGAACCGGAACACCTGCTCGGTCGCGTTGTTCAGGGTGATGTCGAGTACGGCCGTCGGCGCGTAGGTAGTGCCCTGCACGTAGAACAGGTTGTTCGGGCTGCCGTCCGAGTTGACCAGCGCACACCGTGAGGCGTTGCCGCCGCCGGTGTACGGCGTGGTGGTGATGCAGCCGCTCAAAGCGCGAAACACCGGCGGGGTGTAGACAAGATCCAGCGCGATTGCGTCGATGTCCACAGTGTCTTGGTTCTTCGTCGGGGCCGCCGTCACAGCGATCGTGGCGCCGTTGTAGACGATGTCGTGGACCGCCTTGGACAGGGTGTTGTTGCCGGTGACACCGAGAGGGATGGGCGTGTCGATCAAGTTGGTGTTGTTGAGCGCCCCCACCGCCGTCCCGGTGGGCGCGGTCCCGGCCACGCCGTTCGGCGTCACCGTCGCGCTCAGCTGCACCTGCGAACCACCGGTGACGTCCGAGTGCCGGTGGAGCACCCGCACCGAGGCCGATTTGAGCACCGAGCCCGCCGGGATGGCCGAAGGCGCGGGGAAACCGGTGGCCGAGATCGTACCCGTCGCGTTGGCGCCGTTGCCGTTTCGCTTCCAGCTGGCGAACTGGCCGTTCACCGTCAGGACGTTGGTCGGGTTCGAGAAGTTGCTCGACGTGGCACCCGTTGGTGTGAATCCGTTGAGCGTGGTGTCGCTCTCCGTGCCGGACTTCAGGCCGTAGATGGCGAGCGGTGGCTTGGTGGCGCTGTAGGTGCCGCAGAGCTCGGCCTTGCCCGCCTTCACCGAGAGCTGACTGTCACCGCCGAAGATGAACTGCACACCGACGGCGTTCGCGTCCTTGATCGGGTTGTTGCACGACCCCGGGATCGTGGCCGGGTTGGCAGGCAGGGCGATGACTTGCCCAGCACCGTTGACCGGCGTCCCCGCGACCAGGTAGCCGCTGTTGACCGTCCAGATCCGACTGCCCGAGGGGACCACCGGGTTCGTAGAGTTGTGGAAGTCGAAGTAGTAGGTTCCGGGAGTGAACCAGAACGTGCTGTCGCTGCAGTTGCTGCTCGGCGTCATCATGGCTGACAAGCCGACAGCGTCGTCGTAGTAGCCAGGCTGGAAGGTGATGACCTTCTTGTTGACCGCGCAGTCGGCCTGAGGGCCGACGAGGGAGCGATACGCGGGCGCGGTCGCCACTGACGGGAGGTAGTTCGGGTCGTTGCCCAGCGGATTCGCGGTGGCGCCGTAGTTGCATGACGGCGGCGCGGGCACGCTGACAATCGTTCCGCTACAGGCGCCCCGGGCGTAGACCCGGGTGTTCGTGGTCAGGTTGCCCTTCACGATGTTGATGTTCGAGTTGGAGAACACCACGCCGTGCACCCGGAACGTCGATCCCGTCGGTTGGTCGACGTTGACCCCGTCCTCGCCACCACCGGTGCCCATGGTGAGGATCGCGCTGCCTGGGCGGTTGCACACCGACAACGACGGACACTGGATGAGCACCTTCGACGGGTCCGGTGAGCACGTCACCGTCGCCGCGTCCGCGCCCGTGATCCCGGTGACGGACATCGTGTTCGAGCCGCCGAAGCACTGCTGGCCCGACTCGTTGTTGTACGTGCTGTTGCGGATGTTATTGATCGCCGCCGACATCGTCGCGTCCGATGTGGACGATGTCGACGCCTGCTCGCGAAGCTCGATGGTCGTGCGGATGCTGGTGCTGGAGAACGTCAGCATCGACAGGATCACCAGGCACACCGCGGTGACCAGGACCAGCACCAGGATGAGCGCCGCGCCCGACTCGTCCTTCTTCATACCTGGGCGTCTCATGTCTGCCTCCGCTGGCCGTTGAGGCTGATGGAATAGGTTGTCGCGTTCGGCTTGGTCACGGTGAACGACAGCGTCACCTGCTGCGGCACGGCCGCGGTGTCACACGCGCCCCCGCAGTTCACCGCGAGCGACCCAGGGGTGACGTAGTGCGCGACTACGATGTCGGTCACCGAGCCCGCGCACTTGATCCGGTGCAACTCGGTGCCCGCGAGGTAGTACGCGACCACGTCGACCGACATCGTCGGGGACGCGCCGGTGTTGTCCCAACGGTCCGAGAGCAGGCGCAGCCTCGCCACCGGTGTCGTCGCGGTGCCGCAGGTGTACCCGCCCGCGTTGTAGGCCGCGTCGAGTTGGATCGACGCCTTGAAACCCACTCCACCGGCTCCCTGGGCCGCGGCGTAGTCGCGGATACCAACGGTCGCCACGTCATGGCCGAAATACGTCGAGCTGATCTGGGCGTCGTGAGACAGCTCCATCCGGCTCGACGACGTCGTCGTGTTGCGCATCCCGGAGATGATCAGACTCGTCAGCGGTATCGTGATCACCGACAGGATGACGATCGCCATCAGCAGCTCGACCAGGGTGAACCCGGCCTCGTCGCGATTCACGCGCATATCGGATCCCCCAATCCGCATGGTTTGCGGATGACGACGACCAAGCGCTCGGTCGCCCGGCCGTCCGCCCCCGCCACCTGCAGTGAGAGCTGCTGCAGCCCCCGGTCTGGCGAGCAGGTGGCCACGAACGCGGTGCCGTTCCAGTACTTCGCGGCCGTCACCGACGCGGTGTACCCCGTCGGCACTACGAACCCGGAGGGCGCGTTGTAGACCGAAGGCGCCGCGCACGCGACGTATCCGCCGGTCGCGACCGCGTGCTGGATGGCCTCGCCGTAGTCGCGGACCGTGGCGCCTGCCGTGGACTGCTTGCGGTGGATGTCCGACGCCAGCACCCCGGTCGTCAGTCCCGCGCCGATCGCGACCGCACCGACGCCCAGGATCACCACCGCGATCAGCAGCTCGATGAGGGTCTCTACCCGGTCGCTCCGGGTGTCTGGGCAGCGCATGTCAGGACACCTGGTTGAAGATGCCGTACATCGCCGAGACCAGCGCCACCGCGACGAACCCGACGACCAGACCCATCACCACGATCACCGCGGGCTCGAACAGCGCGGTCAGCTTCTTGAGCTTGTAGTCCAGTTCGCCTTCGTAGTACTGCGCGGTGACCTCCAGCTGGGTGTCCAGCGTGCCGGTCTCCTCGCCCACCCGGATCATCTGACTCGCCGTGGTGGGGAACAGGCCGGTCGCCGCGATCGGCTTGGCGAGTCCCTCTCCCTCCAGCAGGGACTCGCCAGCCTCGCTCAGCGCCCGCACGAACACCCGGTTGCGCAGCGACTCGGTGGCCACTCGCAGCGCCTCAGGCAGTGACACACCCGCGCTGACCATCGACGACAGGATCCGGCTGAACCGCTCGACCAGCGCGTACTGGATTGTGTTGCCGACAACCGGAAGTTTGAGGAAAAACTTGTCCCGCGCGTACCGACCACGCGGCGTGCGCACGACTACGAAGATGATCAGCGCTATCAGGCCCGATCCCGCCAGTAGCGCCCACCACCACGCGGTGAGGAAGTCGGTGACCGCCAACAGCATCCGCGTCGCGAGCGGAAGCTCGGCGTCCAGGCTCGCGAAGAAACTCTTGAACCGTGGCAACACGAAACTCGCCAGGACGATGACCGTGAGGACCGACATGACCGCGATGATCAGCGGGTAGATCAGCGCTGACTTGATCTTGCGCCGGGCCTCCAGGTCGCGCTCCAGATACCGGGCGAGCCGGTCGAGGACGCTGTCGAGCTTGCCGCTGAGCTCCGCCGACCGCAGGATGCCCCGGTAGAACTCGGGGAAGATCTTCGGGTGACGGTCGAAGCAGTCCGACAGCTTCTCCCCGCGCCGCAGCCCGTCCTCGACCTCGCGCATCATCGTGCGCACCGACGAGTTGTCCGCCTCGGCGCCAAGCGTGTGCACGGCCTCGATCAGCGGCAGCCCCGCTCGGATGAACGCGCCGAGCTGGCGCGACAGGTGCATGACCTCTTCGCGCTTGACCCGCGGCGCGGTCAGCTCGGTCTTGAGGAAGCTCTTCTTCTCGGTTACCTGGATGTCGCGCAGTTCCCGCTCGTAGAGCGCGAGTTCGGCCTGCTCCCGGCTGTCGGCCTTGTACGTGCCGCTGGTCGACGCGCCATCCGGGCCCGTTGCCACATAGGCGTATCTGGCCATCTCAGCTCCCGATCACATAGACGGAACGCAGCACTTCGGCGACCGTGGTGACCCCGGTCTCGACCAGGTGGACGGCGGCCTCCGCCATGGTCCGCATGCCCTCGTAGCGGGCGACCTTGCGGAACTCCTCATGGGAGGCGCGGCTGAGCACCAGGTCCCGGATCGGCTCGGAGATCGGCATCATCTCGTAGACGCCGATCCGCTCCAGGTAGCCCGTCTGCGCGCAGAAGTTGCAGCCCGCGCCGTGGACGAACCCGGCGATGGGCCGTTCCCCGCCAACCGACTCGAGGAACACGAGTTCCTCTTTGGTCGGCTGGTAGGGCTCAGTGCAGTAAGTGCAAACCCGCCGGACCAGCCGCTGCGAGAGCACCGCGGTGATCGACGAGGCGATGAGGAAGTTCTCGATTCCCATGTCCAGCAAGCGATGCAGGGCTGCTGCCGCGTCCGTGGCGTGCAGCGACGAGAGTACGAAGTGGCCGGTCAGTGCCGACTGCACCGCGATCCGCGCGGTCTCCACGTCGCGGACCTCGCCGACCAGGATGATGTCCGGGTCCTGCCGCAGGATGGACTTGAGGCCGCCCGCGAAGGTGATGCCCGCCTGCTCGTTGATCTGGATCTGGTTGATGGACGGGAACGTGTACTCGACCGGGTCCTCGATGGTCATGATGTTGCGGTCGGGGCTGTTGATCTCGCCGAGCGAGCCGTAAAGCGTGGTCGTCTTCCCACTGCCGGTCGGGCCCGCGCAGATCACCATGCCGTAGGGGGAACGCAGGAGTTTCGAGTAGCGCGCGGCCATCTCGGCGGGCATGCCGAGCTGTTCGAGGCGGTACAGCGGGCGGCTCTTGTCCAGCAGCCGCAGCACGACCTTCTCGCCGCCGACGACAGCGGTGGTGGAGACCCGGATGTCGACCGCGCGCCCCTCGACGTCCATGCTGATCTGGCCGTCCTGCGGACGGCGCCGCTCGACGATGTTCATGTCGGCGAGGATCTTGATCCGGCTGACCACCGCTGGTCCGATGGACTCCGGCAGGTCGAGCACGTCGTGCAGGGCGCCGTCGATGCGGTACCGCACCCGGATCCGCTCCGGCTGCGGCTCGATGTGCACGTCGGATGCCCGGTCGCGCAAGGCCTGGGTGATGATCAGCTGCACGACCTGGACCACCGGCGCGGCGTCGCTCGCCGAGGTGCCGTCCGTGCGCGCCGCGCTGCGGTTAAGGATGTCGCGGGCGGCGAAGTCCTTGACGCGCGAGTCGATGTCGGTCAGCGCGCGGTAGGTGTTGCCGATGGCTTTCAGGATGTCGTTCGTGGTCGCGAGCTTCACCGTGAACGGCACGCCCGCCGCTTCGCGAAGGTCCTTCAGCACGGTCTCGCTCGGGTCGGCCAGCGCGAACACCACGCCGTTGCCGGTCTTGAGCTGCACCGCGACGAGCCTGCGCGCGACCGCCTCGGTCACCAGCGCGGTCGCCGCGGATTCAGGGGTGGTGTCGCGCAGGTCCACGACCGGCAGCGAGCGCTCCTGGGCGATCGTGCGGATACGGATCCGCTCGGCCTGCACGTCGCTCGCGGCGTCCACCTGTGGCGACGCGGTCCGCGGCGCGGGCGCGGTTGCCGCCTCTGGTCGGTTCCCCCGGAACTTCATGACGCGACCTCCGCGCGGACGTGCGGCCTGGCCTCGATCTCGTCCGGATACAGGCTGCGCGCGGAGGCGTCCTCCATCGAGACCTGACCCGTCTGGACCAAATACGACAGTGACTGCTCGAAGGTGACCATGCCCTCGCGTTTGCCGGTGACCAGCGAGTTGCGCAGCTGGTTGGTCTTGCCTTCCTTGACCAGGTTGCGGATCGCCGAGTTGGCGACCAGCACCTCGAAGGCGGCGATGAGCCCACCGCCGATGCGGGGGATGAGCCGCTGGTAGACGATCCCGGTCAGCGCGGCGGACAGCTGCACCCGCACCTGCGCCTGCTGCTCGGCCGGGAACACGTCGATCATGCGGGCCAGGGACTGGGCGGTGTCGTTGGTGTGCAGGGTGGCGAAGACGAGGTGGCCGGTCTCGGCGATGGTCAGGGCGAACCGGATCGAGTCCAGGTCGCGCATCTCACCGACCAGCAGCACGTCGGGGTCCTCGCGCAGCGCGCTGCGGAGTGCGGTGTGGAAGGAGAACGTGTCGCTGCCGACCTCGCGCTGGCTCACCGCGGAGCGCTTGTGCTTGTGCACGTACTCGATCGGGTCCTCGACAGTGATGATGTGGCAGGCCCGGTTGGTGTTGATCCGGTCGATCACCGCGGCCAGCGTCGTGGACTTTCCGGAGCCGGTCGGGCCGGTCACCAGGACCAAGCCCTGGTGTTGCTTGGCGAACTCGCCCAGGACGGGCGGCAGGCCCAGCAACTCCATGGTCGGGATCTCCTGCGGGATCATCCGCAGGGCGACAGCGGTCTCACCGCGCTGGGTGAACGCGTTGCCGCGGACCCGGCCGTCGGTGCGCCAGCTGAAGGAGAAGTCGTATTCGTGGGTCTTGGCCCAGTGCGCCTGCTGCTCCTCGGTGAGGAGCTGTTCGAGCAGAGCCTCGGTGTTCTCGGCGGTGAGGACGGGGTGATTGGGGACCGGGAAGAGCGACCCGTGGATCCGGATCTGCGGCGGCAGGCCCACGGTGAGCAGCAAGTCGGTGGCGCCTTCCTGCCACACGACGTCGAGCAGCTTGTCGACGTGGCTGCCGAGTTCGGGGCCGTGCATCGCGAACCTCCGGGTTGAGTCGGATAGGGGTGGGAGGGCCGCCCCCTCGGCGGCCCTCCCTAGAGAGGATCAGGTGCAGTTGGCACCAGGCACGACGACGCCCGCGGTGATGGTGGTACCGGACGGCAGCGGGTCGGGAGCAGCGTGGAGCAAGCCCGCCGACACGAGGGCGGCGATGTCGGTCGCGTAGCTGCCTTCCTTGGCGTAGTGCGCCTCCTCGGCGACCTCCAGTGTCTTGACGTCGGCGAGGCAAGCCGACTTCTCGCCCTGGTCGTTGATGCCGCTGACGGCGAAGACGACGATCCCGGCCAGCACGCCGAGGATGACGATGACCATCAGCAGTTCGATCAGGGTGAAGCCGTTCTGGTTCTTGCGGGCCTGGTGCGCACGCTCGAGCAAGCTGTTCATGGTGTTCTCCTGTGGTTGAGAAATGTTGGGATGACCTGCGGAAAAGAGGCTTCAACCCGTTGGCGGGTCCCGGCCTGCCTCACGGGTTGACCGCGACCACCCCCTCGCCCCGAATCCGCGTGTCGGCGAACCGACGGACGGCAAGGCTGAACGGGTGCTTGGGCGCGGACTCAGTCAGCGGCACCCCTCGGTTGACCGACGCGGACAGCTGCCACGTCGACGGCAAGTAGGCGGAGATCGGATTGCGCACCACGTCGTCGATGTCCTCGGCGGTGATGCCCGCGTGGCCGTTGGCCCGGTTGACCACGATCGACCGCGACGACTGCCCGAAGGCCAGCAGGTCGAGCATGTCCAGCGTCGAGCGCAGGTTCTTCAGCGCGGGCCGCTCCGGTGTGGTCAGCAGCACGTGGTGGTGCGAGAAGTCGAAGGCGGCCAGGACGTGCGCGGACAGCTGCGCCGGGGTGTCGATGACGACGTAGTCGTAGAGCGTCGGCAGCAGCGTCAGCAGCGAGCGGACCTGGGTGGCCGGGACACGCTCGGCGTCGCCGGGCCGGGCCGGGGCGAGCACGCAGTCAAGGCCGGGTCGGTAGGTGGCGATCATGGTGTGTGCCCACACGGCGCGCTGCGTGACCGGCAGCGTGTCGGCGAGCGGGCGGTGCGGCTGCAGGGTCAGCGCGGTGGACAGGTCCCCGAAGCTCAGGTCGAGGTCGACCAGGCAGGTCCGCTCCCCGCCGTTGGCGTGCAGCGCGATGGCGAGGTTGGTGGCGAAGGTCGTCTTGCCGCAGCCACCCTTGGCCGCGAAAACGGTGATCACCGTCCCGTTTCGCTTTCCGCGACTCGCCATCGAACACCTCCTCACCTCGTTGGTGACGAAGAGTGCGCTTCGGCGGATATTCGGTGACATCGGGTGAACGGCCACAACCGGCTCGTCGAGCAGATGACAGCCTGCGGCTAACCAGCCGACGCTTGTCGGCCGTTCGGGTGACAGAAGGGCCGTTCTTAGGGTCTAAAGACCCCGTTCGGCCGTTTGGGCGTACGAACCTGTAACTGAGACCGTCGCTCATCCGACAGGAAGTTGAAGCATCAATACCGCCTTCGACGCAGTGGCTGCGCCGGTCGATAGGAGCAGGGGATGTCGATACGTCTAGCCGTCGTGGACGGACACACGCTGACCAGGTTCGGGCTGACCGGACTGGTCGCGCAGCACGAGGACATCGCTGTCGTCGCCGAGTGCGGTTCGGTCGCCGAGGCCCGGAGGGCCGTGGCCGAGACCCAGCCGACCGTCGTCACCATCGACGTCGACCTGCCCGACGGCGACGGGCTGCACCTGGCCCGTGAGCTGCGCGACCGCTACCCCGACCTGGGCATCGTGGTCATCACCGCCTGCGGCGAGGACGACGTGCTGTTCCGCGCGCTCGACTCCGGGGTGTCCGCCTTCGTCGGCAAGACCGCCCCAATGCCAGAGGTCCTCGGCGCGATCCGGCACGCGAGTGTCGCGGCGGGCTCGTTCACCGCCACCGGCCTGGTCACCGCCCTGGCCCGCAAGCGCGACTCCGACACCCGCTTCGCCCTGAGCCCCCGCGAGCGCGAGGTCCTAGGCCTGCTCCGCGACGGCATGTCGATCCCGGCGATCGCCCGCTTCACCTATGTCAGTCCGTCGACCGCCAAGACCTACGTCGCTCGCCTCTACGACAAGCTCGGCGCCAGCAACCGTGCGCAGGCTCTGATGACCGCCCTGCGCCACGGCCTGATCCGCAACGACGAGATGCCCGTAGTCAGCTGATTGCAACCTTCGGGCGCGCCGAGTAGATCTCTATGGTGTGCCACGCCGTGTGCTCGTCCCACTGCTAACTGTCGTAGTCGGCGTGCTGATAGGCGCCGCGCTGGCCGTCGTGACGAACTACGCGACTGTCCAGGTTCCTGACTTCTTCACCGACCAGGCCCGCGTCTGGCTCTTGCTAGGCGTCCTAGTCATAGCCGCCGTCGTGGTCGAACTGATAGTTCTGTGGCCCCGTGAGGCCGACCAGGTCCAGCCGATCCGCTCCAGCCCCGCCATCGCCCCCGCCTCGCTGCGCCGTCCCACGGTCGACGTCGGCGTCCTGCGTGGCCGAGACGTGGAGCTGAAACGCGTGACCCGGCTGGTCAGCAAGCCGGGAGGCAAGTTCGCCGTGGTCTGCGGTGCGGGCGGCATGGGCAAGACAACCTTCGCGGGCATCGTGGCCGAGCACGCCGAGCAGCGGGGTAACGCCGTCTTCTGGATCCGTTGGCGCGACGAGGAGTCGCTGGCCGCCCAGATGATCGAGGTAGCCGTCAGCCTCGGCCTGTCCACGGCGGCGGTGAGCGCGGCGCAGACGTCCGGTGCGAGCATGCCCGACCTGGTCTGGCGGCACCTGTCGAGCGCTGGCCGGTGGGTCCTGGTGCTGGACAACATCGACCGGCCGAGCGCGGTCAGCATCGAGGGCGAGCCGGTCGCGGCGTATCGGGGCTGGGTCAGACCAGGCGGGGCCGGGCTGCTGCACCCGCGCTCGGGTGCTCGGCGCCGAGCGCCCGGACACGCTGCTCACCCAAGGCAATCTCGTCTTGCTTGGGCTCGGGCGCGTCCGTGAGGCGGTGGCCATTGCACCAGCGCACGTTCGACGCCAGGGTTCGCGTGCTGGGCCACGACCACCCACACACCCTCGCGAGCCGCGTCAGCTTGGCCGCTGCCCGCCGCAGACGGCGTTGGGGTTGGTTCGGTCGCTAGGAGACCGGCCAGGTGTGGACGGGTTCGTTGCTGTGCATGAACTTCGCGTACCGCCGCGTCATCTCGCGCAAGGCCTGTTCCCGGTTCACCGAGGTGTTCTCCTCCAGGCTCCGCACCGTGTCCACCTGCCAGGTCGCGCCGTTGCGGCCGGTGATGCAGCGCTGCTCGATCACCCCGAGCAGCCGGTCCCGGTCGGCCGCCGACACGCCCCACGAGTCCAGCCCGTCATGCGCCATCGGCAGCAGCCGCCGCAGCACGAGTTCGGCCGCCGGGACCTCACCCACCCCAGGCCAGTACACCCGCGACTCGATCCCGGCCCGAGCCGCCGCGTGGAAGTTGTCCTCGGCGGCCGAGAAGCTCATCTGCGTCCACAGTGGACGATCCTGGTCGGCCAACGCGCGGACCAGGCCGAAGTAGAGCGCGCCGTTGGCCATCACATCCACGACCGACGGCCCGGCGGGCAGGACCCGGTTCTCCACCCGCAGGTGCGGGCGGCCGTGCACGACGTCGTAGATCGGGCGGTTCCAGCGGTAGATCGTGCCGTTGTGCAGCCGCAGCTCGTGCAGCTCCGGGGTGTCACCGCGGGCGAGGACCTCGGCCGGGTCCTCCTCATCGGTCAGCGGCAGCAGCGCGGGGTAGTACTGCACGTTCTCCTCGAACAGGTCGAAGATCGACGTGATCCACCGGTCGCCGAACCACACCCTGGGCCGCACGCCCTGCGCCTTGAGTTCGTCCGGACGCGTGTCCGTCGCCTGCTCGAACAGCGCGATCCGGGTCTCGGCCCACAGCTGCTTGCCGTACAGGTACGGCGCGTTGGCGCCCATCGCGAGCTGGATCGACGCGACCACCTGGCTGGCGTTCCAGAACTTCGCGAACTCCTCCGGCGCCACCTGCAGGTGGTACTGCACGCTGGTGCACGCGCTCTCGGGGGCGATCGAGTCGGCCGTGGTGACCAGCCGCTCCGGCCCGGTGATGTCGATCTCCAGGTCCTCACCCCGGGCGGCGAAGACCTGTTCGTTGAGCAGCTTGTAGCGCGGGTTGGCCGACAGCGTGTCCTCTGAGACGTGCACGCCGCGCAGCGTCGGCAGGATGCCGACCATCACGATATGCGAGTTGACCCGGTTGGCCTTGGCCTCGGCCTCGTTGAGGTCGGCGCGGACCATGTCCTCGAACGCGGCGAGGCCGTTGGGCTTCAGCGGCTGCGGCGGCAGGTTGATCTCGATGTTGAACTGGCCCAGCTCGGTCTGGAACGCCGGGTCGGAGATCGCCGCGAGGACCTCGGCGTTGCGCATGGACGGATCGCCCGCGTCGTCGACCAGGTTCAGCTCGATCTCCAGCCCGGCCATCGGCCGGTCGGACTCGAACCGCGACTCGGCCAGCATCTGGGCGAACACGTCCAGACAGCGGCGGACCTTCTGCCGGAACCGCTGGCGGTCGGCGCGGGTGAACTCAGTCGACTCGACATCCTTACCCATGCCTCAAGCGTGATCCATCAGCGCCGTCGGCGCCACACCTCAGCGCTTGCGGGTGCCGAAGACCCCCCGTGTGATCTCCCGCCCGAGCGCGCTGGCGGCCGACCGCAGGAACGACTTGACCGCGCTGTTGCCCATGACCTTCTCGAAGAAGCCGGGCTCCTCCTGCTCCCGCCGCTGCTCCGGGGCCCGCTCATCGGCCGGAGCCTGCTCGGCGGGCGGAGCCATCTTCTGGGCCATCTTCTCGTAGGCCGACTCGCGGTCGACCGTCTCGCTGTACTTGCCGTGCAGCTCCGACGCCGCCGCGGCCTGCTTGATCGCGTCGTCGCCGATGGTGTCCATCAGCGACCGCGGCGCGCGCAGCCTGGTCCACGCCACCGGGGTCGGGGCGCCCTTCTCGCTGAGGACGGTGACGATCGCCTCGCCGATGCCCAGCGACGTCAGCGCCTTGTCCAGCTCGTAGTGCGGGGTGGTCGGGTAGGTCTTGACCGTCTGCGACAGTGCCTTCTGGTCGTCCGGGGTGAACGCGCGCAGCGCGTGCTGGACGCGCGCGCCGAGCTGCGACAGCACGGCGTTGGGCACGTCGGTCGGGAGCTGCGTGCAGAAGAACACGCCGACACCCTTGGACCGGATGAGCTTGACCGTCTGCTCGATCCGGTCAAGGAACGCCTTGGACGCGTCGTGGAAGAGCAGGTGTGCCTCGTCGAAGAAGAAGACCAGCTTCGGGGCGTCGAGGTCGCCTTCCTCGGGCAGCTCCTCGAACAGCTCGGCGAGCAGCCACATCAGGAAGGTCGAGAACAGGGCGGGCTTGCCCTGCAGGTTGCCCAGCTCCAGCAGGCTGATGACGCCCTTGCCGTCGGTCTGGCGGATCAGGTCCGTCACCGCGAGCTCGGGCTCGCCGAAGAACTCGTCGCCGCCCTGGGCGTCCAAGTTGGACAGTGCGCGCAGGATGACGCCCGCCGTCGCCGAGGACACTCCGCCGATGCCCTGCAGGTCGGCCTTGCCATCGTCGCTGGTCAGGTGCGTGATGACCGCGCGCAGGTCCTTGGTGTCGAGCAGGGGCAAGCCCTTGGAGTCGGCCCAGTGGAAGATCAGGCCGAGCGTCGACTCCTGGGTGTCGTTGAGGCCGAGGACCTTCGACAGCAGGATCGGGCCGAAGCCGCTGATCGTCGCCCGCACCGGCACGCCGATGCCGCTCGTGCCCAGCGAGAGGAACTGCACCGGGTAGGACGTCGGCGTCCAGTCGTCGCCGGTGTCGGCGGCCCGGGCGGTGATCTTGTCGTTGGACTCGCCCTGGCGGGTGAGGCCGGACAGGTCGCCCTTCACGTCGGCCATGACCACCGGCACGCCCGCGTTCGACAGCTGGCCCGCGATGCCCTGCAGCGTCTTGGTCTTGCCGGTACCGGTCGCGCCCGCGACAAGCCCGTGGCGGTTCATCATCGCCAGGGGAATGCGCACGTGGGCACCCGCGTCGACCTGGCCGTCGACGACGATCGACCCCAGCTCGATCGCGCCGCCCGACGTCGCGTAGCCCGCGGCGATCTCCTGGGCCGGACTCTGCTGCTCAGGCACGTGGCCTCCCTCGACACAAGCGGTCAGAACCATGCGGCAGCCTAGTGGGCCGCGCCACCCGAGACCGGCCCGTGCGGCGCGCGTCGGCCTGTCCGGCGTGTCGGGCTAAGCTCCCCTGGTGACGGATCGACTGGTGTGGATCGACTGCGAGATGACCGGCCTCGACCTGGGCAAAGACGCCCTCATCGAGATCGCGGCCCTGGTCACCGACTCGGAGCTGAACGTGCTCGGCCCCGGCGTGGATCTTGTCATCCACGCCGACGACACCACCCTCGACGGCATGCCCGACGTCGTACGCGACATGCACGCGCGCTCCGGGCTGACCGAGGAGGTCCGCGCCAGCACCCTGACTCTGGCCGAGGCCGAGCGCCAGGTGCTGGAGTACATCCGCGGCTACGTCCCCGAGGCGCGCACCGCGCCGCTGTGCGGCAACTCGATCGCCACCGACCGCGGCTTCATCGCCCGCGACATGACCGAGCTCGACAACCACCTGCACTACCGGATGGTCGACGTGTCGTCGATCAAGGAACTCTGCAGGCGCTGGTACCCGCGCATTTACTACGCGCAGCCCGACAAGGGCCTGGCCCACCGCGCCCTCGCCGACATCAAGGAGTCGATCCGCGAGCTGCGCTACTACCGCGGCACCGCGTTCGTCCCGCAGCCCGGCCCCACCTCTGACGAGGCGAAAGCCGTCGCCGACCGGGTGCTCGGAGCCCCAGAGTCCTAACCGGTTTCAGTACGACCGAGGTGGCACGCTACGATGTTCCAGCACCGGCCAGCCGGTGCGCATGGTGGGTGTAGCTCAGCTGGTAGAGCACCTGGTTGTGGTCCAGGATGCCGCGGGTTCAAGTCCCGTCACTCACCCGGTGGGCCCGGCCTGTCTGCGGAAAGCGCAGACAGGCCGGGTTCTTTTTGTCCCGGGGGGCGACCCCCCGGACCCCCACGGGGCGGTACGGAACGTTCCAGCCGTGCCCCGGATCCGTAGCGCGGTGGCCCGCTTGGCTTCGCCATCGCATCGGAGTATGTAACCAATGGGCTTGTCGCCCACGGTGCGATCAGCAGGCCTGCCCCAGCGTGGCTCGGCGCTTCGCGCCATCGAGGTATGTAACCAATCGCGTTGTCGCCCACGGTGCGTACTCGAACGTTCCAGCCGTGCCCCGGGTCCATAGGTGGGTTCGCTCGCCTGCGGCTCGCATGAGTGTGTAACCGTCGATCTGTGCGGCCTGCTCGACCGCAAGGCGGTCGGCGAGGTGGCGCGACACCGGAACATCACCGCCGACTCCTTCGACTACTGCGTTCTGTTCGCGGAGGTCGACAGCAAGGACGTGCAGGTCATCGCCGACCTCACTCGATCGGACTCCGCCGTGGGCGGCGTCACGGCGAAGCGGCGGGACTGGCTGCCGGACCCGTTGCGGCTGGTCGAGCACGAAGACGTCGACGGTCGCGGGTGCGCGAACTCGATCGTCGGCCCCGGCGCCAAGGCCGTCCTTACGTTCACGGCGTGGTCGGTCGACGTCGACAAAGCCAAGCTGTGCGCGATCGCCGACGTGGCCGTCAAGGCAGGCGCGAAGATGATCGCCGAGGACAAGGTCGAACACGTGGACCTGCCCGCAACGTCGTTGGGTCGCGTCGACCCGTGCACCCTGCTCAACGCCCAGCAGGTCGGCGGGCAATACCCGGGAGTGAGCGTCTACAGCACGTCGAGTTCGATCAAGCACTCCTGCGAGTGGGGCCCGGTGAGCCTGCGGGTCGATGTCGAGCCGTGGCCGCTGCCGCCGGAGTACGTCCAGGAGTCGCTGGCGGGCAGGCCTACCTTCGCCGCGACCAGCAACGACGGCGACACCCCTGGCTGCGAACTGGTCACCGGTCACATCGAACGCGCGCCCGGCATTCGGGAGACGGTCACGCTGTCCACCTACGCGACCATGACCGGCCAGGATCCATGCGTTCCGGCACGAAGAATGGCCGCACTGGCGTGGCCCAAGCTGCCGAACGCGTGACGAAATGTCGCTGGTGGTAACTGGTGACGTTGCCAGTTGGCTATTCACATCAATTGTTGGCACTTAGTTTCCTTCTATCCGCCATGCGAGGGCTTGGCGGTGGAAGGAGATCGACATGAGGATCAGGAGCCTGATCGTCGGACTCGCCGCGGTCGCCGCGGCGGTCGTGGCCCCCGCGGCCGCGGCCGCGGCGCCCGACCCGGGACCGGACATGAGCCCGATGATCGTCGGTGGCGGCAACGCCACGCAGACGTACAGCTTCATGGTCTCCCTGCAGAGCACCAGCGGCGGCCACTTCTGCGGTGGTTCGCTGATCAAGGCCAACTGGGTCGTCACCGCAGCCCACTGTGTCCAGGGCAAGTCGCCGTCGAGCGTCCAGGCGCGCATCGGCACCACCAACCGCACCAGCGGCGGCACCGTCGCCCGCGCGTCGCGGATCATCGTGCACCCGAGCTACCGGGGGCCGTACGACATCGCCCTGGTGCAGCTCAGCACCAGTGTTACCCAGGCGCCGGTCCGCATCTCGGCGTCGTCGGGCGCCGTCGGCACCCGCACCCGCATCATCGGGTGGGGCCAGACCTGCCCCCAGCCCGGCGGCTGCGGCGCGCCGATCACCCTGCAGCAGCTCGACACGTCGATCGTGGCCGACAACGAGTGCGGCGGCATCAGCGGCTCGATCGAGATCTGCACCGACAACCCAGGTAACAACAAGGGCGCCTGCTACGGCGACTCCGGTGGCCCGGAGATCAAGACCGTCAACGGTGTCTGGGAACTGATCGGCGCCACCAGCCGCTCCGGTGGCGGCTCGACCTGCGCGGTCGCTCCGTCGATCTACACCGACGTCCCGGCCCACCGCAGCTGGATCCAGCAGTACACGGGCGCGCTCTAGCCCTTAGGTGAACGGTGCCCCCACCCGCCCCGGGTGGGGGCACCGTCCTGTCCGCGCGATGATTGGCGGATGCGTGACATCGAGATCCGGGACGACATGATCAGGCTCGGCCAGCTGCTGAAGCTGGCGGGCATCGCCGAGGACGGCACCCACGCCAAGGACCTGCTCGACGCCGACGAGGTCGCCGTCAACGGGGAGCTGGAGATCCGCCGCGGCAGGCAGGTCCACCCCGGCGACATCGTGACCGTGGGCCAGGACAAGGTCCGGGTGGTCAGCGCTTAGCTTGTCGCCCGATTTCCGGATGTTCCGTGGGTTCGGCGCCGTGGTCCGGGTGGTCAGCGCTTAGCGCTTGCCGCCGAGCTTCCAGGTCTCCCACGGGATCTGCCACACACTGAGCCCGTCGGTCGGCTCCAGCACCGGTCCGCCGGTGTTCTGCACCGTGATCACGTCACCCTTGACCGAGATGCTCTGCAGCCAGGCCGCGTTCTCGGTCGACATGTTGATGCACCCGTGGCTGACGTTGCGCTGCCCCTGATCCCGAACCGACCACGGCGCGGAGTGGAAGAAGATCCCGCTGTTGGACATCCGACTGGCCACGGCCACCTTCGTCCGGTACCCGCGCGGGTCGTCCACCGGGACGCCGTAGGTGGAGGAGTCCATCGTGTAGTTGGTGTGCTCGCTCATCACGACATAGGTGCCGACCGGCGTCTCGTGGGCCTTCTTGCCCATCGAGATCGGAATGGTGCGCGCGACCGCCCCGTTGACCGTCACCGTCATCTGGTGGGTCACGCCGTCGGCCACCGCGAGAACCGCGTCGCCGACGGTCACCGTGGCTTTGCGGTCCTGCTTTCCGAACACGCCATTGCCGAAGTGCCGCCCATAGATCCCGGCGTTGATGGTGATGGTCGTTCCCGTCGGCCAGTACTGCTGCGGCCGCCAGTGCACCTCGCGGTCACTGAACCAATAGAACGCACCCTCGACCACCGGCGCCGAAGTGACCTCAATCGCTTTCTCGACGGCCGCCTTGTCCCCGATCGACGAGTCGAAATAGAACGCCAGCGGCTGCCCGACCCCGACCTTGTCCCCGTCGAGCGGGTTCATCTGCACCGAGATCTGCCGCTTCGGCTTGGCCGTGGTGAACGTCGATGCGGATGTCGCGGTCTTGCCCTTGGTGTCTTTGGCGGTCGCGGTGGCCGTGTAGGTCTTGCCGTAGCCGAGACCCTCCGTGGCCTTCCACGTGCTGCCGTCGGTCCCAAGCGCTCCCGCGACGGGCTTCCCGTCGGCCCCGGTGACCACGACCTCGGTCACCTTCCCGCCGGTCGCCGCGATGCTCAACGGCTCCCCAGGGGCCACGTCGACCGCCTTGTCGGCGGGCGTCAGCGCCAGCGCCAACGGCGGCCCGGTCACCGTCGATGACCCGGTCACCGTCGAACTGGCGGTGGTCGAAGTCGCACCGCTTCCCTGGGGCACCTCAGCGGTGCACCCACCCAGCGCGAGAACCGCCACGACCGCGATCTCTACTCGCGCTCGACCACCCCTGGCCATTGGACCTTCCATCCCTGCTCACGCACACACCCCGACCCGTCCGACAAGTGTGCCCGACGCGTCCGGCCGCTGGTGCTCTGGCCGGTCAACCCGTGACCTGACCCCCCGATTTCTTCCGCGCGGACACCCTGTGCTAACTTTTCCCCCGTCAGCAGGACAGCGGTCCTGGCGAGCGTCGCTAGCTCAACTGGCAGAGCAGCTGGCTCTTAACCAGCGGGTTCGGGGTTCGAGTCCCTGGCGGCGCACTACAAATCCCTAGGTCAACTTTGTTGTTGACCTGGGGATTTGTCGTTTCTGGTGAAACTTCTTCGGGTATTTGACTGTCCATTGTGGTCTCCTGCGAGCCCGAGGGGAGCCCGAGAAGACGCGTCGAGGCCCGAGGGATGATCATTCGGGTCTTTTCGGCGGCTTCGCGGGCGACTGTGGTCAGGACGCTGGTGTAGAGGTTGCTGGTCGTGGTGATGGATGCGTGCCGGAGTGTGGCTTGCACGATTTTCATGTCGACTCCGGCGGCGAGCATGTTGGTGGCTGCCCCGTGGCGTAGGTCGTGAAGTCGGATGGGTGGCAGCCCGGCTTGTCGGGCGAGGAACTGGAATAGCTCGGTGATGTCCGCGGGGTGCAGCGGGCTGCCGTCCGGTTCGGTGAACACCAAGCCGGACTCGATCCAGGTGTCGCCCGCGGCGAGCTTGTCGGCCCGCTGCTGGTCCAGGTGCGCGTCGAGCACGGCGACGGTGTCGTGGTCGAGGACGACGGTGGCGGCGGATTCATCGGTCTTGGGTGTGGCGTGGCCGGTTTCCCACCCGTATTGGACGAGTTGGTTGAGCACGTCGATGGTGCCCGCCCGCAGGTTGGTGTCGACCTTGCGCAGGCCGCAGCCTTCGCCGCGGCGGAGTCCGGCGTAGGCGATGAGGTGGAACAGGGCGTAGAGCCGGTGGTGGTGGATGTGGTCGAGGAACAGTCCGGTGAGGTCGGGTGTCCACACCATCACCGGGGAGGGGATCTCACCGGTTTCGCGCCATCGTTCGATCCGCTCGGGCGTCCACACGATCGGCTTGGGTCGCGCGGCGGGCGGCATCTCTACCCACTTCGCCGCGTTGAACGCGATCAACTCCTGGCGGATGGCGTCGTTGAGCGACGCGCGCAGGGTTTCCCGGATGCGCTGCATCGAAGACGGCCCGACCGGCCGCTGATACTTGACCGCCGCGATCCGCTCGACGTCGCCGCTCTCCCGCGCGAGGGCGATCTCGTCGTTGTGTTCGACGATGGCGTCGAACATGTCGGACACGTGGGCGACGCGGATCTCGTTGATCCGCAGCGTGCCCAGGTATGGGGTGAGGTAGAGCCGGATGTGGGATTCGTAGCTGCGGCGGGCGTTGCGGGACAGGCTCTTCTTCTGCGGCAACCACCCGGTCAGCCACTCGCCCAGGGTGGGGTGGGTCAGGACCGGGAGGTCGGCTCGCAGGAGTTGGCGGATCGTCTCCATCTCCGGCAGCTTCAGTTTGGCCGCGATCGCCGTGGCGATCGCGTCGCCTACCCGGCGCAGCGCGTCGACGGCGTCGGGCTTGGGGATGGCCAACAGGGCGCGGACGTGGTCGAGTTCGGTTTGTGCGGCGGTGGCCGTGGCGAACCCGGCCCGCCTGCGTGGTCGGCGGTTGCCTGCTGCGTCGGCGGGGAGCTCGATGCGCCAGAACCACTGGCCGTGGCTGCTACGTTTGAGCTTCGGGCACTCCGACCCAAATTCCTTGCCGTCCTCACCGCGGCAGGAACACCGCCGGGACACCGAACCTGGTGCTGATGCCATCGCCGTCACCTCCCCTTCTGTTGTTGTGTGTGGTAGTCACGCACGCGATGCTCGCGCTGCCGACCTGTCTCGGGGAAGCCCGAGAACGCGACACGCCCGAGTGTTGAGATGCGCCTCCCACGCCACACTCCGAGGATGTGGTCAGGCTGCGTCGTGGTGGGGCACCAGGCCCAGCAGTCGCAGCAATCCGGCGGTCGGCACGCGGTAGGCCCCGCCGACCCGGATCACCGGACACGGAAACGTGCCCGCCCTGGCCATCGCATACGCGGTCGTGCGGCCCACGCCCAATGCTCGGGCGGTTGTCAGCAAATCGACCGTGACTGGCAACGCCGCGATGTCGTTGAAGGTCAGCACCGACCACTCGCGGGCGGTCATCGCGACCCCTCGATGTCGGCAAGGCGGCGGTGGGCTATGTCGTGGCAGGCTGGATCCAGGTCGATCCCGATGTATCGCCGACCCAGCAGCCGGGCGGCAACGCCGGTGGTGCCGCTGCCGGAGAACGGATCAAGCACCAGCCCCCCGGGCGGACACCCAAGGCCGATACACCGCCGCGCCAACGCGACCGGCCCGGCGGCGATGTGCCCCTGCCGCCCGCGGTCGGGCGCAATGGTCCACACTGCACTTGCGTCGCGATCCGGGCCACAAGCGGAGTCGTTGTCCGGGTTGCGCGAGTCGGCGCTGCGCGTCAGGAGGAACACCGTTTCGTAGCGTTGTGCGAGCCGGTCGGTGACGCTTTCCGGTCGGGCGTTGGGTTTGGCCCACACGATCGTTTCCTGCAGCGACCACCCGCGCGCCGCCAGTGCCAGTGCCACCCGCCACGGAACACCGAGCAGATCCTTGCGGCGGCTCGATGATTGCGGGGGTCGACCTGTTCCCTGGCTCATGCTGGCCCGAACTGTCGCGGTGATGCTGGTGGAGCCGGGGGCGATGTAGTTGCCCCACGAACCGCCATAGGTGTCGCCCAGGTTTAGCCACACCGTGCCCGTGTCGGTGAGGACGCGGCCGAGTTCGTCGAACAGTCCCGCCAACACCTGCACGTAGCCGTCCACTGTGGATTCACCGCCGTATTGGCCCGGCAGACGGTAGTCACGCAATCCCCAATAGGGCGGTGACGTTACGACGCAGTCCACCGAGCTGTCGGGCAGGGTCCGCAGCGTGGACCGCGCGTCGCCGACAATCAACTGCACCGCTTCAGAACCACTCAGTTGTTCCAGCCCAGGACTGCCCATCCCGGCCTCGTTGCGGTCCGAGTCGGCGCTCATGCGATGTGCCGCCGTCCGGTCCGCTGCTGGTCGTCCACCTGGTCGCCGTGCACCTGGCCGGCACTGTTGCGGGGGCCGTCGCCGAGCGCGCGGGCACGTTGACGGGGGTCGTGGACGCGCCAGGTCGCGAGGCGGCAGTAGTCGGCGCTGGCGTCGAGAGAGATGCCGAGGCGGCCGTGAACGGAGGCGACCAGGGCGGTGGTTCTGGTGCCGCCGAACGGGTCGAGCACCACGGCGGGCCGGGTCGGGGCGGTGGTGTCCGCGCAGTTGCAGGCGTCGGCGTAGTCGGTGGGGTGGCGCTGGAGGAACTCGCGGGCGTAGCCGCCGAGAACGTGTCGGGCGTGGGCGGCCAGGCGGAGGGTGTCGGCGGCGTTGTTGCCCGCACCGGTCTGGATCGCGGCGCCGCGGCAGGTATCGGACAGGCCGACCGACCGCAGCGCGTTCACGTGCCGCGGGCACAGGCTGGCCTGCTCGGCGAGCTCTATTGCGCGACGAGTCTGTTGGCGGCTCATGTCCAACCCGAATCCGGTCGGGACTCGGCGCCTGCCCTGCCCGCAGCGGGTACACACCGCGTGCGGGGACCAGCCGAGGATCAGTCGCCGCGGCCATTCCATCGGGAACGACGCGAAATGGTCGACACCCAGTTCTGCCGGCACTCGCAGCGCGTGGGGGGCGATTTCCCACACCGATCCGGGCAGCCGCCCAGCCGGATTGCAGAACTGCGTCGGGTTCAGGGTATTCGACGATCCGGGGGTGAGTCGGTCTCCGGCGTGGTAGGCGCGGGTCGCACGCGCGAGCGAGGACGGCGCGTGCGGCTTGCGGAGTTCGTCGACGGCGCTGTAGTAGCGCGGTTGCAGGGTGAAATGGAACCAGGTTTCGTGGCTGCGGCGCACCCGATCGCGCACGGATTCGGGCATGCCGTTGGGTTTGGACCAGATGATCTCCGCGCGCAGGATCAGTCCGAGTTCGTCGATACAGCGCAGCGCATACCGCCACGGGATACCCATCAACGACTTCGCCGGGGCGATGTCCCTGACCACATGCCGGTACCGATCCCTCGGAGGACGCGGCGCCGCGCGGGTCACTCCCGGGTTGGGGAGCGATTCCCTGGCGTGGCTGCGGCGTCCGGTGCCGGTGTATTTGTCGCCGAGGTTGATGAACAGCGAACCGGACGGCGTGAGCACGCGGATCATCTCGCGGGTGCAGGCCAGCAAGGACTCGATGTACTCGCCGGGTGTCGCCTCGGCGCCGAGTTGCCCGGCGTAGTGGCGTCCACCGTCTTGATAGGAGCGAAGCCCGAAGTAGGGCGGCGAGGTCACGACCAGGTCGACGCTGTTGTCGGCCAGCGGAAGCGCGCGGGCATCGCCACGCAGGATCGAGGGCTCCACAATCGTGTTCATGCCGCCGCCCTGCCATCTCCGTCGTCGGTACTCAGGCCGAGACGGCGTAGGCCGATGGCGTGGAATTCGGGGTTCAGATCGATTCCGACATAGGCGCGGCCGAGTTGGCGCGCGGCGAGTCCGGTGGTGGCGGCGCCGCTGAACGGGTCGAGCACGATTCCTTCCGGCGGGCACCCCGCGGCGATACAGCGCAGCGGAATATCCACCGGGAACGCGGCGAAATGCGCTTCACGTAGCGGTCGGGTGGATATCGACCACACGTCGCCGGGATTCTTGCCCTGCGGATGTCGCGCGTCGTGCTGGGTGCCGGTCGGAGCGAGTGCCGCACCGCGCCATACCGACCCGTCGGGATTGGCGCTGTATTTGCCGGGCGTTGTGTTTCCCCGTCGCCGCGCGGTCGCGCCGATCCCGGCGTGGCGCCCTTTGTTGACCCCGCCGACCACGATGTTCTGGCCCACGGCATCGGGTCGGGCGAGGGGGACGCGGATCGCGTCAAGATCGAAATAGTATTTGCGTTGCTTGACGAGTAGGAACAGTATCTCGTATCGGGCGGACAGCCTGTCGGCGACTGATTCCGGCATGGCGTTCGGTTTGTGCCACACGATGGCGTTGCGGATGATCCACCCGTCGGCCTGCAGCGCGAACGCGGTCCGCCAGGGCATGCCAAGCAGGTTCTTGCGGGGCAGCGCCGCGGTGCGGTCGACGCCCGCGTCGCGCACAGAGTCCCGCAGCGTCGCGGCGGCAGCGGCGCCGTGCAGGGTGCTGTTGGCCATCGGGTCGCGGGTGCGGCCGGGTGGTTCGGCGCTGAAGGAGTCGCCCAGATTCAGCCACACCGTCCCGTCCGCCACCAGAATGCGATGTAGCTGCGCGAACACGCCGCGCATGCGCTCGATGTAGTCCTCAGGGGTGGCTTCCAGGCCGTGCTGTCGATCTTCCCGCACGGCGCTGCAGCGACCACAGCGCGGTGAGCTCTCCGCGCTCGGATCGGTCGACGCGTCGGTGGACGCCGACGAGGTCGAGAGGGCGCGGAGTTGGGCGGTGTGGCGGCAGGCGGGGTCGCCGCCGACCCAGCGGCCGGTGCCGTAGTCGCGCAAACCGTAATACGGCGGGCTGGTCACGACGCAATCTACGGACGAATCCGGCAACCCGGAAAGGACGTCGGTGGCGTCGCCGGAATACAACGTGACCGCCTCGGCGTCCCAGAATGGAATGGGTGTCATGCGCGTGTCCCCCTTATTCATGCCGCGATCCCGGTAACGGTGTTCGGACCACGATTGGCGGCTATGTCGCCGTATTCGTCGGGGTGGGCGCGGCGGTAGACGGTCCAGAACATCTCCGGGCGCACCAGGGCGGGGTGGCTGGGGTGGGCCGACCAGATCCACCGCTTTGGGTGGACGTGGCGGCCGTGGTGGGTGCGGCCTCGGACGGTGTGGCCGAGGTAGGATGGGATGGACAGGATGGT
>Ga0247823_10000972_pt1 | contig 24200 bp, 21 predicted proteins | sample 13C_PalmiticAcid_2_FD_192426 | JGI IMG/M metagenome (GOLD analysis project Ga0247823, IMG submission 192426) | Soil microbial communities from agricultural site in Penn Yan, New York, United States - 13C_PalmiticAcid_Day30 | ecosystem: Environmental > Terrestrial > Soil > Agricultural land... | reverse complement strand
GGCCGGTAATGCACAAAAAGTAAAAGGCCATGGATTGGGCCTTTCCATCTGCAAAAAAATTGTACAACTCCACAAAGGTGAGATTGAGCTCACCAACGAACCGCCCCTCGTTATTTTTCAGGTAACCCTGCCTACGATTACAAATAATATTGTTTAAATTCAATATGTGATTGGCCGGTAAAATGTCCGGGGCATGGTCGCAATGGATAACGGGGAGGAACCATTCCCGGCATATGTGTTTGATTCAGGTGCTTTTAAGAACATTTTAATACCGCTTAAAGCTGGTGTTAATAAACGTTTTGGAGGTTTGCACAAGAGATTCACACTATGCATATATTCAAAAAAGCGGGTTGTATGTTGCTGCTGCTGGCCGGAACCACGGTAGCCAGGGCGCAGTCTCCCGTATCACTCACCCTTTCTGCCGCAGAAGATACCTTTCTGGTACACAACTATACGTTGCTGGCGCAGAAATACCAGATAGATGCCAATAAGGCGCTGATCAAACAAGCCAAGCTGTGGGCCAACCCCTCCTTCAGCACCACGCTGGGTATGGGAAGCACCACGCATACCACGCCATTCGCCGTTTCCGGCGCCAATGGCCAGGTAGAATACGCGGTGGACCAACTCATCACCCTGGCAGGCAAGCGCAACCGCTCGGTAGAGCTGGCCCGTTTGCAGGCAGATTACAGCGAAGCTTATTTCGACGAACTGATCCGCACCCTGAAGCTGGAACTGCGCAGCAGTTTCTATTCCCTTTATTACAAACGCCAGACGGTAAGCATCATCAGCGAGCAGGTCAAAACCCTGAGCCGCATTGTAGATGCTTACGAAGAAGCCGATAAAAAAGGAAGTGTGGCCCATGCCGATCTGATCCGTCTGCGGGCGCTGGAGCTGGGACTTAAAAACGATTATGCCCAGATGTACCAGGAGGCGCTCGATGCCAATAAAAGCCTGCAACAGCTGCTGGGTATGTACACCCCGATAATTCCGGTGATTGATGCAGAAGATACCTTCCAGTTTAACCTGGGCGAGTACTCTCTGCAACAGGTGATGGACTCGGCAATGGTGTACCGCTCCGATCTTAAAATGGCTGATATCTCCAAAAACTCTGCTGCCGTTAACCTGCGTTTGCAAAAAGCGCTGGCCGTTCCCGACCTGCATATTGGTGCTGCTTACGACAAGCAGGGTAGTTATATTCCTAATTTCTGGGGCGTAACCGCCGGAGTAGACCTGCCGGTATGGAACCGCAACCAGGGCAATATCCGCGCCGCCCGCAGCTCCATGAACATTGCTGACATCAACCTGCAACAGCAGCACAACCAGGTAACCACCGAAGTGTCCAATGTATATGAGCGGATCAAAGTGCTCGAAAGCAGTTACCGCAATCTCGAAGAGTTTAACCACGAGTACAACACGCTCTTCAGCGAAATCTCCAAAAACTTCTCCAAAGGCAATATCTCCCTGCTCCAGTTCATCGATTACTTCAACAGCTACAGCGACAATGTGCGCAACGTAAACGAATACTGGTCGCAGCGCCTCAGTGCCTATGAAGAGTTGAACTATGCCATCGGAAAAGACTTATATAAATAATTACCCCACTACTGTTTAAATACTAGTCATGAAACATTCTTATATCATATTGCTGTGCATTGCCTGCGTTGTTGGTTTCAGCAGCTGCCAGAAATCGGTAGCCGAAGAGCAGGAGACCAAGGAAACCTTTGTGCTGAGCGACGAAATGCTGCACCGCATTAAAATAGATACGGCCCAGGACAAACCGGTAACCAGCCAGCTGCGCCTTTCGGGCAAGGTAACCGCCGATGAAGGCAAGGTGGTGAAAGTATTTCCGCTGCTGAGTGGTTATGCCGAAGACGTACGTGTGCAACTCGGCGATTATGTGCAGAAGGGCCAGGTACTGGCTGTGGTGCACAGTGGCGAGATTGCCGATTACGAAAAACAACTCTCTGATGCCCGTTCCGATATGGTAGTGGCCGAGAAAAGGCTGAAAGTTCAGCAGGACCTCTACACCAGCAAACTCGCTACCGAGCGCGATGTGGTAGATGCCAAAGGTGAAGTACAGAAAGCCGGTGCCGAAATCAACCGGGTAAACGACCTGTTCAACATCTATAAAAAAGGTAAAGGTTCTACCTACATCATTGCTGCGCCCATTTCCGGTTATGTGATCGAGAAAAACATCAACAACAACATGGAAATCCGCAACGATAACAACCAGAACATCTTCACCATTTCTGAACTGAACGATGTATGGGTGATCGCCAACGTGTTCGAAACCGATATCGCTAAAGTGAAAGAAGGTTTTGAAGCCGATGTGGTAACCATCAGTTATCCCGATCAGCCTTACCATGGCAAGATTGATAAAATCTACAACTTCCTTGATCCGGCTACCAAAACCATGCAGGTGCGTATCCGCATCAGCAACCAGGACAACCAGCTGAAGCCCGAGATGTTTGCCACTGTATATATTAATTACGGCGAAGCCAGCACTTCCAAAGTAGCTGTGCCCTCTTCATCGCTCATTTTTGACCAGAGCAAGCAGTTTGTACTCGTGTTCAAAGACAAATACAACATTGAAGTGCGCGAGGTAGATCCTTACAAAACATCCGGCAACATCACTTTCCTCAACAGCGGTATCAAACCGGGCGAAAAAGTGATTTCGCAGAACCAGCTGCTGATCTATAACGCATTAACCAACTAATCAAGCGCGAAGGATGAATAAGTTTATCAGGAACATCGTTGGTTTTTCGTTGAAGAACAAACTGTTCGTGTTCATAGGTGTCACCATACTGGTGATTGCAGGATTCTTCTCGTTCCTGCACACGCCCATCGAGGCATTTCCCGACTTTACCAATACGCAGATCGTTATCGTAACCAAATGGAACGGACGAAGCGCCCAGGAAGTGGAGCGTTTTGTAACCCTGCCCATTGAGGTATCGATGAACGCCGTGCAAAAAAAGACCAGCGTGCGTTCTGTGACCATGTTCGGCCTGTCGGTGGTTAAAATCATTTTTGACGATGATGTAGAAGATTTCTTCGCCCGGCAGCAGGTCAACAATATGCTGCAGAGCGTCAACCTGCCCGAAGGGGCCGATCCGGAGGTGCAACCGCCTTATGGTCCTACCGGTGAAATTTACCGGTACTACCTCAAGAGCGACAAGCGCGACTCCCGCGATCTGCTCACCTGGCAAAACTGGGTGATCGACCGCCAGCTGCGCAGTGTGCCCGGGGTGGCCGATGTGGTAGCTTTTGGAGGCCAGGATAAGATTTACGAGATCACTGCCGATCCCGTACGCCTCGCCAAATACAATATTACTCCGCTGGAACTGTACCAGGCAGCGGCCCGCAGCAATATCAACGTAGGTGGCGATGTGATCGAAAAGAATGGTCAGGCCTATGTAGTGCGTGGTATTGGTTTGCTCAACAGCATCCAGGATATCGAAAACCTGATTGTAGAAAACATCAACGGTACGCCCATCCTCATCCGGGACTTGGCTACGGTGCGCGAAACCAACGCTCCGCGTGTAGGCCAGGTAGGCCTGGGTAAGGAAGACGACCTGGTAGAAGGGATCATTGTCATGCGCAAAGGCGAAAATCCATCCGAGGTGCTGGCGCATGTGAAAGATAAGATCAAGGAACTGAATGAAACCATTCTGCCCTCCGATGTTAAAATGGAAACCTTTTACGACCGCGATAACCTCATGCATTTCTGTACCGAAACGGTGATGCACAACCTGCTCGAGGGTATCATTTTCGTAACGGTGATTGTATTCATCTTCATGGCCGACTGGCGCACTACCGTAACGGTATCTGTGATTATTCCATTGGCCCTGCTTTTTGCCTTCATGTGTCTGCGCATCAAAGGTATGAGCGCCAACCTGCTGTCGATGGGAGCGATAGACTTTGGTATCATCATCGACGGTGCCGTGGTGATGGTCGAGGGGATATTTGTAATGCTCGACCACAAGGCGCACAAGTATGGCATGGAGAAATTCAATAAAATGGCTAAACTGGGTTGGATCAAACAAACCGGTGGCGAACTGGCCAAGCCCATTTTCTTCTCCAAGCTCATCATTATTATATCGCTCATGCCTATCTTCTCGTTCCAGAAGGTAGAAGGTAAAATGTTCTCGCCGCTGGCCTGGACCCTCGGTTTTGCCCTGCTCGGAGCACTTATTTTTACGCTCACGCTGGTACCGGTGCTGTCGTCTATCCTGCTGCGCAAAAACGTGCGGGAGAAAAACAATCCGATCGTTAATTTCTTCGATAAGATCGTGATGAAGGGCTTTGGCTGGACGTATGCCCACAAGAAAATGAGTCTCATTGTGGCTTTCGCTTTCATGGGCCTTACGTTTATATCAGCCAAATTCCTGGGTACGGAGTTCCTGCCGCAGCTCAATGAAGGCGCACTGTGGGTAACCACTGAGCTGCCCATGAGTATGTCGCTCACCGAAAGCGTGAAGATGGCGCACGATATCCGCCAGGACCTCAGCGGCTTCCCCGAAGTAAAAAGGGTGCTGTCGCAAACCGGTCGTTCCAACGATGGTACCGACCCCAACGGTTTCTACTTTGTACAATACCAGGTAGACCTGTTGCCTAAAAAAGAATGGAAACGCGGCATCTCGCAGGATGAACTCATCAGCCAGATGGAGAAGAAGCTGGACAAATACCCCGGTATCATGCTCAACTTCTCGCAGCCCATCACCGATAACGTGTCCGAAGCCGTAGCAGGTTTTAAAGCCAGTAATGGTGTGAAAATCTATGGCGAAGACCTCACCAAATTGGAGGCGCTGGCCCAGCAGGTGATCAAACAGCTGAACACCGTACAGGGTATTAAAGACCTTGGTGTGATCCGCAATATTGGTCAGCCCGAAATGAGTATCAACCTCAGTGATACCAAAATGGCCATGTACGGCGTATCGACTTCCGATGCACAGGCCGTGATTGAAATGGCTATTGGTGGTAAAACCGCTACCCAGCTTTACGAGGGCGAGAAGAAATTTGACATCCGTGTAAGGTATAACGAAAACTATCGCAAAACCGAAGCCGACCTGGCCAACCTGCTGGTACCTACCATCAATGGCAACAAGGTACCGCTCAAGGAGATTGCCAATATCAATACCATTACTGGTCCGGCGTTCATCTACCGCGATGGCAATAAACGTTTCATCGGTATCAAATTCTCGGTGCGCGACCGTGACCTCGGTAGTACCATTGCCGAAGCACAAGCCAAAGTGAATAAAACCGTGAAACTGCCCAAAGGTTACAGTGTGGGCTGGACCGGTGAGTTCGAAAACCAGGTGCGGGCCACCAACAGGCTCACTCAGGTGATTCCGATCAGTCTCATCGGTATCTTCCTCATCCTGTTCATCATGCTCGGTAGCGTGAAGGATTCCGGCCTGGTGCTGCTCAACGTGCCTTTTGCCCTCATCGGAGGTATCCTGGCGCTGCATGTAACGCGGATGAACTTTGGTATCTCGGCGGGTGTGGGCTTTATCGCGCTGCTGGGTATCTGTATCCAGAACGGGGTGATCCTCATTTCGGTCTTCCATAAAAACCTCCAGATGCGCATGCCGCTCAACGATTCCATCATGGAAGGTGTCAAGAGCAGGATTCGTCCGGTGGTGATGACCGCCATGATGGCTGCCATTGGTCTGATGCCTGCGGCCCTCTCGCACGGCATTGGTTCCGAGACCCAGAAACCCCTCGCCATTGTGGTGATCGGTGGTCTGATAACCGCTACAGTACTAACATTGCTCGTATTTCCACTTATATTTTATGCGGCATACAAGAACAAGGGACACCGCATGTAGTTTTCGGATCGTTGTTTAGAACCTGCACGGCCGTCTTCGCAAGAGGGCGGCTGTCTGGTTTTTTTGGGCCAAAGCTTCCCTTTTTGATACTTTGGCGTTATATTGGAGGTTCAAATCAAATTGTTATGCTTCGTAATATCAGGAATATTGCCGCAACAGCCCTGTTGACCCTGCTGGCATTTACCGCGGTAACCTATACCGCCTGTAAAAAGGATAACCCTTGTGATAAGTATGCCTGCTACAATGGCGGCGTATGTTCAGATGGCAGATGTTCCTGCCCCGAAGGGTATGAGGGTGCCCATTGCGAGTCTAAAATAGATCCGTGCAGGGATGTGGTTTGTGAAAACGGCGGTACCTGTATTTATGGCGAATGCTCCTGCCTGCTGGGTTATGAAGGCGCTAACTGCCAGACCCTCAGCCGCGTAAAATTCCTGGGCAACTGGACCGGTGCCGAAACCTGTACCAATGGTGTGAACTACCAGTACACGGTAACCCTCAATCCCAGTTCCAACCCGCTGGAGTTTACCATGCACAACCTGTACAACAACAAAGTGAAAGTAAATTGCCGCCTTACCAGCGCTACCAGCTTTACCTTTAAAGATTCTGTAAACAATACCCTGTTTGCCGGTAAAGGCACCCTCGCCAATGGCCAGCTGACTATCGCTTACACCTGGACCGACCAGGTAAGCAATATCAACTGCAGCTATGTAGGTCGCCAATAAGCAAGGATATCCTTCAACATATTACGGCTAAAGCGGAGTTTCCGTTTTAGCCGTTTTTTTATGCGTTGAATAGTATTGTAAACTTTTGTTTACATTTATAGCTTAAATCAAACTGTATGATCGGAAAAGCTGGAAGAATAACGGTTTCTGTCCTCGCCGCATTGCTGACGTTTACTGCTGTAGGCTTCACGGCCTGTGAGATGGATAAGTGTAAAGAACAGGCCTGTTACAACGGTGGGGTGTGTAAAGATGGGACTTGCCATTGCCCCGAAGGGTATGCAGGAACGCGTTGCGAAAACATTATTGCGGAAAAAAAATACAGTGCTGCAAGGGTAGCAGGTACCTGGACGGGTAGTGAGGTTTGTCCTGTTGGAACGCCTACCCAGTACTCCTTTAAAGCAAAGATTTCTCCCACCGACGTGACCAAATTTACCATCGATACTATCCATGGTTATATGGTAGAAGGTACGATGATTAATGAGACTGATTTTACATTCATTGGTAAGATCGGTCACGCTTTCTTGCGGGGCTCAGGCCGTGTGACCGGTAATACGATCGCCATTTCGTTTAACGAAAGGAATCCAGGAGGCCAGACTGTTCTTGAATGTGTCTTCACCGGGCAGAACTAGAGCTGTTGAGGTTAAAAATAGTAGGTCAACGGCTGGCAACACCATGAGCTGCCAGCCGTTTCTGTACCTGCCCCTTTAATCAAACCGCTGATTTTAAGATAAAAATGCCGCTAATGGTGTAACTTGTAGTCCCGGTTTTGCCGGAAAATCACCAATCATATTAAAACAACCAGCCATGAATCATGCTTTGATGGTAGAGAATGAAGTGCTCATCAATGCTTCTCTTGACCGCGTTTGGGATGTCCTCACCAACCCCGACGAAACCCGTAAATACATGTTTGGATGCGAAACGGTATCCGACTGGAAATCAGGAAGTCCGCTGCTCTGGCGTGCCGAGGTGGAAGGTAAAGTAACCGTATTTGTAAAAGGCTACATCGTGAGCATCAAGCCGGGACAGATGCTGGCTTATACGACTTTCGACCCCAATAATCCCAGTATAGAAGATATTCCCGAAAACTACCTTACTGTTACCTATAATATCTCTGATGTAGATGGTCAAACCCGCCTGGTAGTCACCCAGGGTGATTATTCGATGGTGGCAGACGGCGAAAAGCGCTACAACGATACCGTGAATGGCGGTGGCTGGGCCTCTGTGCTCACACAAATCAAAAAAGTAGCTGAAGCCTAAGCGCTAACAATATTTGATAAAAAAAGCCGGAACCTTGATAGGGGTCCGGCTTTTTAGGTTTTAATCGGCTGGTGAGGCAGCAGGTTTGCCCGGAGGCGGAGCTGCTGGTGTATCCGGGTGTACCGTACGGGTCGGGAAGGCAAAATCGCTCCCGTGTTTCTGCACAATCTCCATGATGCGGTAATTGATTTCCTCGCGGATCAGCGCATATTTATTGTAGCTCGCGGTTTCTACCAGGTAAATAATCTGTATATCCAGGGAACTTTCCCCAAAGGCAAAAAAGCTCACCAGCGGATCGTTGCTGGTCTCCTCATGATTGATGAGCAGGTCGCGGATCTCGTCTATGATTTTTTTCATCACCGGGATGGGCGTCGCATACAACAGGCCAATATTGAATTTGGCCCGGCGCTGGGTGCTCATCGTGATGTTGTTGAGCGGGTTGCTCACAATGTTTTTATTCGGAATCGTTACATAACTTTTATCCGCTGTGCGGATGCGTGTACTGCGAAAACCTACTTTTTCCACCGTACCGGCAAAACCACTGGTTTCGATCGAATCGCCTACCGAAAACGGTTTGTCAGCAAAAATGGTGAACGAACCAAACAGGTTACCCAGCGTATCCTGGGCGGCCAGCGCTACGGCCAGACCACCAATACCCAAACTACCGATAATCGCAGTCACGTTCAGCGAAAACACGCTGCTCATCAGCATCAGCAGGCCAATGAGGAACAACGCCACTTTCACAATATCCTTGATGAAGGGCACCAACACATCATCGGCTTTCGATTCGGTTTGCTCAGCCCGTTTGTGCAGGATGAGTCCCACAAAATCGGTCATGCGCAACAGGTAGTAGATAAACGCAATAATGATCAGCGTTCTGGCCGATTGCAGGTAGAGATGGTCAATATTATAGCTCCGGTTGCCAGAGATGTGCAGTGCCTCCGGAAACTTGATCACGTTGCCCACAATGAAAATGCAAAATGCAAACATCAGGAAATGGAAAGCCGGAGCCACCATTTTGGTGTATTCCTGCAGGTAACTCTCAAAACTGAGTTTTTTGAATAACCTGAAAATAATCTTACCCGATGTTTGTGATGACCATCTTTTAAAAGAAAAAGCGACCAGTAATATCAATGCCGAAATGCCGATCTGTTTAACCGTATTGCCCCAGAAAAGTTCCTGGTTCAGAAACGAAAGTATATCCATTTGCTATGTTTTGTACTGGTGGCAAAGTTAGCAAAATCATGCCAGGCTCAGGAACGGCAGCAAAAGGGCAGGATCTGCCGGAGCCGGGCCACGAGTTCTGCCGATTCTTCATGGCTCAGCGATTGCTGTCCATCCGAAAGGGCCAGTTCCGGCTGGGAATGGGTTTCGTACAGCAGTCCATCGGCTCCGGCCATCGCAGCAGCCAGTGCCACCGGCATAACCAGGTTGCGGATGCCCGTGCCATGCGAAGGATCGGCGATCACTAGCAGGTGTGTCCTCGCTTTCAACAGCGGAATGGCGTTGATGTCAAACGTGTTACGGTAAGCGGTTTCGAAGGTGCGGATGCCGCGTTCGCAAAGCAAGATCCTTTCGTTGCCGGCAGAGAACACATATTCTGCCGATTGTAATAACTCTTCGATGGTACCGGAAATGCCTCTTTTGATGAGCACTGCCTTATCCTGTTGTCCCAGCTCGCCCAGCAGGTTGAAGTTTTGGGCATTCCGGGCACCTACCTGGAAAATATCGGTGTAAGCGTACATCTGGTCTATCTGTGCCGGCTGCATCACTTCGGTAATGATTTTAATGCCTGCTTGCCGGCAATGCTGGTAAAACAGTTGCAGCCCTTCCATCCCCAATCCCCGGAAGGCGTAAGGAGAGCTGCGGGGTTTGAACACACCGCCCCGCATGATGCGGATGCCTTGCTGCACCAGGTGCGCAACGGTGTCTTGTATCTGTGTTTCGTTTTCGATGGAGCAGGTGCCCGCCATCAGTGCAAAATGACCGCCGCCGATTTGCACACCATCGCCCAGGTCAATGGTGGTGCGTTGGGTTTTCCAGCTTCCGGAAACCAGTTGGTAGGTTTCGCTCACGGCATGCACATCGGCCACTCCCGGCAGGAATCCCACCCGTCGGAGGTCAATGGAGGGTGGACCCGGGCAGACCAGGTAAGAGGCAGATTGAGTAGTTACAGCATGAACGGAACATTGAAGCGCCTGCAATTGATCGTGCAACTGAGCGCTGGTGTCTGGCGTAATATGGGGGGATAAACGGATAATCATGGGGTAGAGATAACAGGGTGGAGAGATTGCATGAATTGTTGCGCTGCCTGCGTAACATCTGTTGCAGAGGTCAGGGAGCGGATGAGCGCACTGCCGATAATACCACCGTTGGTAAACCGGAAAACCGTTTGCAGGTCTGCCGCTGAAGACAAACCAAAACCTGTAAGGACAGGCAGGCGAAGTTGAAGCGCCGACAGACGATTAGTGTTTTCCTGTAAGGCAGTGGCCGAAAAGCTTTGCCCGGTGGTAGCATGGGCAGATACCAGGTACAGGAAGCCATTGCCGATAGCATCGTATTGCAGGATGCGTGCTGATGGCGTGGCGGGTGTAATCAACGGCACAAAGCAAAGGCCATACTGCTCAAACAGGCCCTGGTATTGCCGGATATACACTTCTGGCGGGAGATCGGGAAGTATGACTCCATCGATTCCTGCTGCTGCGGCATCCTTGCAAAAAGCTTCCGGGCCGTATTGCAGGATGCTGTTCCAATAACCCATCAGGAGTACCGGAATGTGAATGGTGGTGCGCATATCCTGTAATTGTTGCAATAGCAACTGAAGTGTCATGCCGTTTTGTAAAGCAATCTGGCTGCTGTGCTGGATGGTTGGCCCATCGGCTAGCGGATCGGAGTAGGGGATGCCTATTTCTACCAGGTCGGCGCCGTGTTCCTGTAGGGTTTGCAACAAAGGCAAGGTGTCGTGCAGGGCAGGATAACCGGCTGTAAAATACAGGCAGAGGTTGTTGTTGGGGCTGCCGGCAAAATATTGGGTGATGCGATTAGTTGTCATCTGCAATAGTTGTGGTGTTGAAGTAATCCTGGTAAGCAGGCATATCCTTATCGCCCCGGCCGGATAGACAGAGCACAACGGTAGGGTGATCTTCAAAATGCAACTGTGGCAGCAATGCCAGGGCGTGAGCGGTTTCCAGCGCAGGGATGATGCCCTCCAGTCGAGCTGATTCTTGCGCCGCTTCTAATGCCTGGGCATCGGTAACCGGCAGGTATTTGGCCCGTTCGCTTTGCGCCAGGTGTGCATGCAATGGACCAATGCCCGGGTAATCCAGTCCGGCCGAAATGCTGTAAGGTTCCCTGATCTGCCCATCCGTATTTTGCAACAGTAAAGTATGACTACCATGAATGATACCCGGACTGCCCTGGTTGACCGTAGCTGCATGATGGGGCGTATCACATCCTTTTCCTGCTGCCTCAGCGCCAATGAGCTGTACCTGTTTGTTCCCGATAAAATGATAAAATGCTCCTGCTGCATTGCTGCCACCCCCAACACAAGCCAATACATAATCGGGATGCGATAAACCTGTTGCTGCCAGCAGCTGTTGCTGTATTTCTTCGCTGATCACCGACTGGAAATAAGCCACCATCGCCGGGTAGGGATGCGGGCCTACCACAGAACCGATCATATAATAAGTGTCATCCGGATGATTGATCCAATCGCGGATTGCCTCATTGGTGGCGTCTTTCAGGGTGCGGCTGCCGGTATGGACTGCACGCACTTCTGCGCCCAGCATTTGCATCCGGGCCACATTAGCGGACTGTCGTTGTATGTCTTCTGCGCCCATGTATACCACACAGTCCAGGTCCATGAGTGCGCAAACCGTAGCCGTAGCCACACCATGCTGCCCCGCACCGGTTTCCGCAATGATGCGGGTTTTGCCCATTCTTTGTGCCAGCAATACCTGGCCTATCGCATTGTTGATCTTATGCGAACCGGTATGGTTCAGGTCTTCACGTTTCAGGAATATGCGGGCTTTGTATTTTTCTGAAAGTCGCGCGGCATAACTAAGTGGGGTAGGCCTGCCCACATAATCGCATAGTAACTGGCGGAAGGTCGTTTCGAACGTTGCATCCTTCAAAGCCTCCTGCAACTCCTGTTGAAGGGCTTCGGTATTGGGTCGAAGCAGTTCCGGGATGTAGGCTCCACCAAACGAACCATAGTATCCGGTCGTGTCTGTTAATATCATAGCTGTAATAGTTGTTGCGTTTCCAGTTGTTGGGTAAACCGTTTCACTTGTTCTATATTCTTAATGCCTGGCGCTGTTTCAAAGCGACTGTTGATATCCAGGGCATGAAGCAGGGTTGCCTGGGCTAGGAATTCGGAATCGAGAACGGACTGATCTATTCCTCCGCTGAGGAAAAATGGTTTGCGAATCTGTTCTGTCTGCAATAAGGCGGTATCAAACCTGCGGCCGCTGCCTCCATGGGCTATTGTAGCAGTATCGAATAGGAAATAGTTGCAAACAGATTCGTAGGGCTGCAGTTGGGTGGGCGAAAAATGTTCGTCCACACCAATGCTTTTGATCACGATGGTGCGCTGGTGCAACAAGCCGCAGAATTCAGGCGTTTCGTTGCCATGCAGTTGCACCGCATCCAGCTGGTACCGGTCGATGGTGCGCATGATGTCGATGATGCCGGCGTTGACAAATACACCGGTCTTGATGATATGGCCGGGGATCTGTTGCAGGTCTTCAGGACTCAGGGTGTTGGCCATATACCTGGGTGAGCCGGGATAAAAAATGAAACCCATGTAATCGGGGTTGAGCGCGGAGAGGGCATCCAGGTTGTCTTTCCGGGTGATGCCGCATATTTTTAATCGCATAACTGTGTTGTTGTTGAAAGGGAGTGAATGAATTGTGCACAAACTGCTGCAGGCTGACTGTGTCGCATAAAAGCTTCGCCGATCAGGAATCCCTGCGCACCTGCCTCGCGAAGCAGCATTACATCTGATGCTTGCCGGATACCGCTTTCACTGATCTTCACCAGCTGTGCCGGTAGTTGCGGCAGCAGGTTTAGAGAGGTAGAAAGATTGGTTTCAAACGTATGCAGGTTGCGGTTGTTGATGCCTGCGATGTCAATGTATTCGCACAAATGATCCAGTTCGGCAGCGTCATGTATTTCCAGTAAGACCTGCATCCCTAATTGTTGAGCCAGACGGGCCAGCTCACGTACTTGTGAGGGATTAAGTACCGCTGCAATAAGCAGGATGGCATCTGCACCAATACTTTTGGCTTCGATCACCTGGTAGGCATCAATCATAAAATCTTTCCGCAGGATGGGACAAAAATTTACAACACGGGCAGTGGTCAGGTCTTCAGTACGGCCACCAAAAAATGGTTGGTCGGTTAAGATGGAAAGTGCAGAAGCACCAGCCTGCATATACCCACGGGTGGTGTCGGTTACGGAAGCATATGCATGGAGCATGCCTTTGGAAGGCGATTGGCGTTTAAACTCTGCAATGATACCCTGTGATCCGGGGCGCACCAGGTAATCGGTCAGTGGCACACAGGGCGAATCGAAGTAGATGCTGCGTTCCAGCAATGCTGCGGGATACAGGCGTTTGCGTTCGGCCACTTCCTGTTTTTTATATTGAATGATGTTCGTAAGCTGTTGCATGGGTTTGTTGTTGAAATTGTAATAGTTGTTGGTATACTTCATAAGCGGCACCGCTGCTCAATGCAGCCGATGCACGTTGATAAGCAGCGGAAAGTCCCTCGCCTGTGACCATATGGATGGCACAAGCAGCGTTGATGCAGACCACGGTTTGTTGCGCCGGCGTTCCTTTTCCCCGGAGGATGGTGCGGAAAAGAGTTGCTGCGGCTTCAGGTGTATCGCCGCCATACAATGCATCAGGTTGAATGGTGGGCAGTTGCAGCATGCCGGGTTCCAGGAAGAGTTCCTGTTGTGGTGTCCAGATTTTGCAGGGGGCAGTTAACGTTATTTCATCGTACCCATCGGTATTGTGTACGAGCGTATACATGCGATCTCCTTCATTCAACACTTCTCTGTAAAGCCTTGCCAGTTGCAGGTTACAGGTACCGATCAGTTGGTAGGCGGGTCTACTTGGATTAACCAGCGGTCCCAACAGGTTAAAAAGTGTACGTAGTTTAAGCGATTGCCGCACCTGTGCCACTGCCTTCAATGCCGGATGAAACAACGGCGCATGCAGGAAGCAGATATTCGTTGCAGTCAGCTGCGCTTCGAGTACTTCTGGAATAGCTGTGAAACGGAGGCCCGATCGCTCCAGCACATTCGAGGAGCCACTGATGGACGATACACCGTAGTTACCATGTTTGGTCACCGGTATGCCACAAGCCGCTACCACAAAACAAGCCAGTGTAGAGATATTGAAAGTGTTTTTGCCATCACCGCCACTACCAACAATATCCATGGTTTGGAAGCCGGGAAAACGAATCGGCACACACTGCTCCATCATCGCATCATGAAAACCCAGCAGCTCCTGCGCTGTGATGGCCCTCATCCTGAATACCGTGAGGATCGCTGCTAACTCTGCTTCCGTAAAAGCAGCGTTGGTCATGTGTTGCAACAGGCTGGCGGCTTCTTCTCGGGTAAGCGTTTGCCGGTTGATGAGTGCTTCTGTGATGTGTTTCATAAATCGTAATGGATCCAGTTGTGAATAATGGTTGCACCATGCGGAGTTAATACTGATTCGGGATGGAATTGAAGGCCTCTCAGCCGATACTGTCGATGGCGCAATGCCATGATACAGCCATCGCCGGTGGCCGCTGTGATCTCCAGTGTTTCCGGCAGGTTGTCTCGTGCTACGGCCCAGGAGTGGTAGCGACCAGTGAGAAAGCCGGGTGGCAATGATTCAAACAATGGATCGGGTTGTAGCTGGTGTGTTTGAGACGCGATACCATGCACCACAGCAGGCAGATTGTATAGACTGGCTCCCGCATATGCTGCAATGGCCTGGTGCCCGAGGCAGATGCCTAGCATGCTTTTGGTGCTGGCATACTTAGTAATGATGGCAGGCATTTGTCCGGCTTGTGAAGGCAATCCCGGTCCCGGTGAAAACAGGATTTTATCAAACGCCGCCACCTCATCGATGGCAATCGCATCATTGCGGTATACTTCGAGTTGCACTTGCGGATGTTGCAACAGCAAACCAGCAAGATTGTAAGTAAAAGAGTCGTAATTGTCGATTAGCAGAATGCGCATGGGTACAGGTTTTAAAGGGTTTGGGCGAGTGTAATGGCTTTGCGTACGGCGTTGAGTTTGTGTTGTACTTCAGCCAGTTCAGTAGGGGGGGCAGAGTGGATGACCACTCCTGCACCGGCCTGGTAATGCAGGGTTTGATATTGACTCAATAGTGATCTGATCATGATGGCATGATTGCATTGTCCGTCGAAGCCCAGAAAGCCGGTGCAGCCGCCATAAAAGTTTCGGTTTTCGGGTTCGTGTTTTTCTATCAGTTGCATGGCCCTGATGCGGGGTGCGCCCGATAAAGTGCCTGCCGGAAAAGTAGAAAGCAGCATACGGGCCGCACTGGTACCGGGTTGCGGTGTACCGGTTACTTCCGACACCAGGTGCATGACATGTGAGAAATGACGGATGGTTTTAAACTGTGCAACCGTCACGTTGCTGCAATGCCGGTGCAGATCATTACGGGCAAGGTCTACCAGCATTACGTGTTCTGCATTTTCCTTAGGATCGGCAGACAATCTCGCAGCCGTATTTTTATCGGTGGTGGCATGGCCCGTCCGCGGCATGGTGCCGGCAATCGGAAAGAGTTGTGCTTTATCGGACCTGATGACCAGCTGCGCTTCAGGAGAAGCGCCCATCAGCCGGAAGCTGCCATAGTCGAGGTAAAACATATAAGGCGAGGGATTGACAGATCGCAGCGCCCGGTACACATTGAAATCATCGCCACTGAAAGCCTGCTTAAACCTGCGCGACAACACTATCTGAAACACTTCCCCTTGCTGACAATATTGGCGGCCGGTCTCTACCAGTTCTGTAAACGCCTCATCGGTCAACGAAGATGTTTCAGTGCCCAAGGATCTAAAGCTGTATGATACCGGTTCTGCATGGCGCAGCAGGTGCACCAACATTGTAATGAGTTCGGATTTTTCCGGAATTCCTGCCACCTGGTTGTGAATAATGTAGAGCCGGTTATGAGTGTGGTCAAATGCCAGTACTAACCGGTACAAAGCATAATACAATTGCGGAATATCCTGCGCCGGAGGTTTGTCGGTATAGGGTTCAGCATACCGGGCAGCATCATAAGCCAGGTAGCCGAAAATGCCTGCATAAGCAAAAGGTAAATCAGGAACATCCGCCGCTACTTCAAAAAATTGCATAAAAGTTTCGAGCGCTGTAACCGGCTCAGGAAGTGGCAGTGATGAAAGTGGTGCATCACCGGGCAACTGCATACTTATACTTCCATGATGCAGGCTGATGCTGGCCACCGGCTCACAGCAGATATAGGAAAATGCACGCTCATCATTGCCATTAGTGCCATGTTCAAACAGCAGGCTGTTGGCATAATGGTCGCGCAGGGCGAGGTAGGCGCTGACGGGTGTAAGCGTGTCGCAAAGCAATTCAGTGATCTGTGGTTCAATGAGAAAGGGTATCATTTTTTAAATTTTGGGCATAAAAAAACCTGCTGTGGGTAAACAGCAGGTGCAGGAGTATTGGGTACAATGCATCATCGGCTGTTCACGGATCTCGTGTAACAGTCCACCACCACTGGGCATTGATGCAGGTCAAAAAAGAAGGTCTCATGTTTGTTTGAATGTTTGCCGGTTTGGGAATAAAAAAAACGCCCGCTGTTACAGACAGCGGGCGTTCCGGAAGTATATGCATACACTTATCTGGCTGTCCACTGGTCTTGTGTAACAGTCCACCACCACTGGGTGTTGAGAAGTGATTGTTGGCAATTGTTCATGTGAGCAAAAGTAGGGGAAAATTGGAAACGCCAAAAAAAATTTTGTGATTTGATGCCAGATGTTGTTGGTTTGTGACAGGGAAAAAGCTGGCCGCATCTATTTTTGACAAGTGGGCAACAGCAGTCCCAGCCTCACTTTTAAAGGATGACTCCTATGACTTTAGAAACACAGATACAGGAACGGTCGTCGGTTTTTTTTGAAGAAAGCGCATTTGGTTTTCAACGCCTGGCTGGCAAAAGGCAGGTGCTTTGGATTACCGATCAGCATATTTACGACACCAATAATTTATTTTTCGAAGGCCGAGAGGTCATGGTTTTGCCTGCTGGCGAAGCTACCAAGAATTTTCAGCAGCTCGAAGAGATCCTGCTTCGCCTGCAAACCATTGGCGCTGATAAACAAACCGTGCTGGCAGTAGCTGGGGGCGGCATGGTATCGGATATTGCAGGACTCGCCGCGGCTTTGTATATGCGGGGTATCGAAACGGTGTACCTCCCTACTTCGGTATTGGCGATGGTGGATGCCGCATTGGGTGGTAAAACGGCCATCAACTTTGGAGGCATTAAAAACCTGTTGGGTGTAATTCGCCAACCTTCGGCGGTGATCATTGATACGGGTTGGCTTAAAACGTTACCTGATTCTGAATGGCGCAATGGTCTGGCCGAAGTAATCAAACACGGATGCATTCGTGAGCCGGGCATTTTGCAGGTGTTACACCACCACAACCTCGAAACGATGCAGACGGATACCGCCTGGTTGCAACAACTCATCCGCAGTGCAGTAACTGTAAAATGGGAAGTCGTAGCGCAGGATCCGCATGAAAAAGGCATGCGCAAAATCCTCAATTTTGGTCATACTGTAGGGCATGCTGTTGAAGCTGAAACGGGTATTCCGCATGGTCAGGCAGTGGCTGTCGGTATGGTGTATGCGTTGCATTTATCAGCGCTGGAATATGGACTGGATGCGGCATTCATTGATTCTGTGTTGTCATTGCTGCACCGGTACCGCCTGCCTGTAAAAACAGATGTGCCTTTTGAAACACTCTGGAAAGCGATACTGTTTGATAAAAAGAAACAGGATGGACAGCTGGCCTATATTCTCCTTGAAGTACCGGGCAAAGCCATCATCCGCTATTTTGAACTGGATGAACTGCGCACCAAACTCGAAGCTATTCATAATCAAATGTGTGGTGCGGTATGAGCGGAACGGTGATCATACATCCCGGTACTATATCCGGAAGGGTAGCGGCACCTGCTTCTAAAAGTGTGGCCCAGCGTGCTTTTGCCGCGGCTATGTTGGCTTCCGGTACTTCGTATATTTACCTGAACAGCTGGTGTGCCGATACATTGGCCGTACTCGATGGTGTAGAACAAATGGGTGTGGAAGTTACCAGGACAGATGATGGTGTGGTGCTCAACAGTCGCCATGGGTTGCAATTACCCAAAACGGTACAGTTTGGTGAATCCGGTTTGGCTACTCGTATGTTTACTCCTTTGCTGGCTTGTTTCAATCAACCGGTTACCATCACTGGTCGTGGATCGTTGTTGCAACGCTCCATGTCTTTTTTTGATGAAGTGCTGCCGCAACTGGAAGTGGATTTTTCTTCTGATCATGGTCATTTGCCTTTTAGGCTGAAAGGTCCGCTGGTACCGCATTTTATTACAGTGGACGGTAGTGCCAGTTCGCAATACCTCACTGGCTTATTGATGGCCATGGCTTACAACGCCAAAGAAGATGCGATGCTGAAGGTGAACAACCTGAAAAGCAAACCTTATATCGATCTGACACTTGAAGTGATGCGTGCTTTTGGCATCCGGGTATCGCACGAAGATTATGTAACCTTTTGGTTACATGGCCCACAACAATACCAGCCTACACATTTCAGAGTAGAAGGCGATTGGAGCGGTGCGGCATTTTTACTGGTGGCTGGTGCTATCAATGGAGGGGTACGGGTATCTAATCTCAACTTTGATTCTGCGCAGGCCGATCAGGCGATTACAATGGCTTTGCAAAAAGCAGGTGCGGTTATGCATTGGGATGAAGGGGATTTGATCATTCAGCAGGATCAATTGCTTGCGTTTGATTTCGATGCTACCGATTGCCCCGATTTGTTTCCACCGCTTGCTGCACTGGCTGCCTGTTGTGCAGGCATTTCTCGTTTGAAGGGTGTGCATCGCCTGGCCAATAAAGAAAGTGACCGGGGCGTAACGATCTGCATGGAGTTGCAAAAGTTAGGAGTGCTGGTACGCATCGAAGGGGATGAAATGCTGGTGACAGGCGGTGTGTCTATCGCCGGTGGCGTGATTTTAAACAGCCACAACGATCACCGCATTGCCATGATGAATGCCGTATTGGGTACGGTAGCAAAACAGGCCGTAACCATCACAGATGCAGAAGCCGTTAGCAAATCTTACCCCGGCTTTTACGACGATTTACAACAATTACATATTACCATAGAAAACCAATAGCTATGAATACTTTTGGCCGTTTATTCCGGGTGCAGATACTAGGTGAATCGCATGGCGAAGGCGCCGGTGTATTGCTCGATGGTGTACCTGCTGGTATACCGCTGAGTGTGGCCGATTTTGAAACCGATATTGCCCGCCGCAAACCTGGTGCAAAAGGCACAACGCCCCGTAAGGAAGCCGATATGCCAGAGCTTAAAACCGGTGTGTTCAATGGCTTTACTACCGGTGCGCCATTGCTTATCTGGTTCAGCAACGAAAACACGCGCAGCAGCGATTATGATTGGGTGAAAACACAGCCTCGTCCGGGTCATGTAGATTGGGTAGCGATGCAAAAGTTTCATGGATTTTCGGATCACCGTGGTGGCGGACATTTCTCGGGCCGTTTAACGGTATGCCTCGTGGCTGCGGGTGTGGTTGCTAAAAAAATGCTCGAAGGCATTAAGATTCAATCGACTATTCTTGAGGTAGGTGGCGAAGCAGATGTGGAACAGGGTTTGGAAAAAGCCATCGCGATGAAAGACAGTATTGGTGGTATTGTAGAATGCCGGGCTACTGGTATTCCTGCAGGATGGGGTGAGCCTTTCTGGGATTCAATAGAGTCGGCGATTGCGCATGCTGCGTTTGCCATTCCGGCGGTGAAAGGCATTGAGTTTGGAGCTGGTTTTAGAGCCGCCCGCATGATGGGCACCGAACACAATGATGCGCTGATGAATGCCACAGGACAAACGGTAACGAACCATGCAGGTGGTGTGGTAGGCGGCATTAGCAATGGCAATGAACTGGTGTTTCGTGTAGCAGTAAAACCTACTGCATCGACGCCTAAGCCGCAGCAAAGTTTTAACCTCGAAACCAATGCAATAGAAACATTTTCGGTGAAAGGCCGCCATGATTTGTGCATCGCATTGCGGGTGCCGGTAGTACTGGAATCAATCGCCGCTATTGCCCTGGCCGACTTTAAATTGCTCGCTGCTGCTTTTTAAAGTTTTGAAACCATTGACAGTAAAGGGTTTGAGACTGTTCTTGCGGCAAGAGAACAAAAAAATATTTTGCTGATATGAAAAAGTAAATACTTTTGCATGCACAACATGTCCAACAATACCAACATATCATTTCTGCATCTGCATCATCATCATACCCACCATGTGGTGTGCGATGGTTCTATGCATTGATTGGTATTCCTACAAGTAATTACACAATCTTCATAACAAGCCTCCGCACTACGCGGGGGCTTTTTTTATTCCTCAAATTTTTTGGGCTATGCAGCAAAAACTAAGGATCGCTGTGCAAAAAAGCGGTCGGTTACAGGAAGAGTCCGTGCGCTTGTTGCGCGAAGCCGGACTGGATATAGAAACTGGTAAAAACAAACTGAAAGCTACGGCCACCAACCTGCCTGTGGAATTATTTTTCCTGCGGGATGATGATATTCCGGGTTACGTCAGCGATGGTGTAGCTGATGCAGGGGTCATTGGGCGCGATGTATTTGCCGAACAGCAATCGGGCAACGAAGTGGTGTCTGCTTTGGGATTTGCCCGTTGCCGGCTTTCATTGGCGGTTCCTTCAGATGTAGTGTACACCGGGGTTTCGTGGCTGGATGGCAAACGTATTGCTACCTCTTTTCCCAATCTGCTGAATCAATTCCTGGTAGAAAACAATATCAATGCTGCAGTACACCTGGTAAGCGGATCGGTAGAAATCACCACCGGTATTGGTCTGGCCGATGCGATTTGTGATCTCGTGAGTACCGGTAGCACACTGGCCAGCAACAACCTGAAAGAAGTGCAGCAGGTCTTCGCTTCCGAAGCCATCATGATCGCCAATCCCGCCATAGATGCGGATCGCAGGCAAATACTCGACTGTTTGTTGTTTCGCATAGCCGCGGTGCAAAAAGCTGCAAAGTACCGGTACATTCTGCTCAACTGTCCTGATGTGGCCATCGATGCGGTATCGGCAATTATTCCCGGCATGAAAAGTCCAACGGTGTTACCTCTCGCACAGGAAGGCTGGTCATCACTGCACTCTGTGGTAGATGAAAATGATTTCTGGTCTCGCATCGACCGGCTCAAAGCGGCCGGAGCAGAAGGAATATTGGTAGTGCCCATCGAAAAAATGATCCTCTGAAATGATACTTATGAAACAATATAATAATCCACCCCGCAGCGAATGGGCTGCTTTGTGTCAGCGTCCTGTGCAGGATGATAGCGCGATCACCCCAGTGGTAGAAAATATTATGCAACAGGTAAAATCCGGTGGGGACAAGGCTTTGCTTCAACTGTCGCAGGATATTGATGGTGTGCAACTCACCACCTTACAAGTGACAGAAGAAGAATGGACTGCAGCACTGGATAGTGTAGACGAAACTTTTAAAGTAGCGGTTCAGCTGGCTTATGAGAACATCAGTGCTTTTCACCGCCAGCAATTACCAGTCGATTATGAAGTGTCTCCGATGCCTGGCATTCGTTGCAGTCGCAAATGGTTGCCCATGCAACGGGTTGGTTTATACATTCCCGGTGGTTCAGCGCCTTTGTGCTCTACTGTATTCATGTTGGCAATACCTGCGGGGATAGCAGGTTGTGAAGACGTCATCCTGTGTACGCCGCCGGATGCAAAAGGGAGTGTGAATGCGGCCATCCTGTATGTGGCGAAATTATGCGGTGTGAAAGCCGTGTACAAAACCGGTGGTGCACAAGCCATAGCTGCAATGACTTATGGCACGGAAACCATTGGCAGGGTGAACAAGCTATTTGGTCCCGGTAACCAATATGTGACCAAAGCCAAGCAGCTGGCCACTTTGGAAGGAATGCCCATTGATATGCCAGCCGGCCCATCCGAGGTGATGTTGGTGGCGGATGAAAGGGCCAACCCTGTTTTCGTAGCGGCAGACTTGCTTTCGCAGGCAGAGCACGGAGCCGACAGCCAGGTGGTGCTGTTGACCAATAGTGTAGCCATGGTGCAGGCCGTCAAGGCTGAAGTGAACCAACAACTGGATCAATTGCCCCGCAAGCAATTGGCAGCGCAGGCGATGAGCAATAGTTTGGCTATCATGTTCGACAATCAAACAGACCTGGTTGCATTCATGAATGCCTATGCCCCGGAACACCTGATCCTGGCTACTGCTCAGCCGGAATTGCTGGCGAAGGAAGTGCGGAATGCAGGTTCTGTTTTCCTGGGCGATTATACGCCTGAGGCTGCCGGCGATTATGCTTCGGGCACCAACCACACATTGCCTACGAATGGCGCTGCCAGGAGCTGGAGTGGTTTGGGTGTGGAAAGCTTTATGAAAAGCATCACGTTTCAAAGCCTGACGCAGCAAGGAGTTGAGGCGATTGGTCCGGCGGTGATGAGACTGGCTGAGGCAGAGGAGTTGGAAGCGCACCGTTATGCGATGGACATCCGTTTATCAACGATTAAAAACAACAGCTATGCAATCCTTTGATGTAACAAAATGGGTCAATCCCAACATACTGGAGCTGGCGGTGTACACTTCCGCCCGTGATGAATACCAAGGTGTGCCTGGTGTGATGCTGGATGCGAATGAAAGTCCGTATGAAAATGGCGTGAATCGCTATCCTGATCCCGCAGCCTGTGCTTTGAAATCGAGGTGGGCAGCCTTTAGGAATGTAAGTGAAACACAGGCGATACTGGGCAATGGCAGCGATGAAGTGCTGGATATGATTTTTAAATGTTGTCAGGTTAAAGGTGGCAATATTGTAGTGCCGGCTCCGTCTTACGGCATGTATGAAGTACTGGCTGCGACCTATGGGATGGAAACCCGTAAAGTATTGCTGGACGAAGATTTTAGTCTGGATGCAGAGCGATTGCTGGCTGCGGTGGATGAACAAACCCGGCTCATTATTCTTTGTTCGCCCAATAATCCAACCGGCAATGTATTAGCATCCGAAGCGATAGACCAGGTGTTACGTGGATTCAATGGATTGGTGGTAGTGGATGAAGCATATATCGATTTTGCTGCATCGCCATCCTGGGTGAGCCGGCTGGATAATTACCCCAACCTGTTGGTGCTGCAAACCTGCTCCAAAGCCTGGGGCATGGCGGGTTTGAGGATTGGCGCAGCATTTTCTTCACCTGCTGTGATTGATTTACTGCGCAAAGTGAAACTGCCGTATAACCTGAATGTTTGCGCCCAGGAAAAAGCATTGTCTTTATGGAACCCTGAAGAGGTAGCGGCCTTTGTAACTACCAACCAAACGCAGCGGGAAATCATGACAGAAGCATTGGTGCAACTATCCTTTGTGCAACAGGTATATCCCAGTGATGCCAATTTTATCCTGGTGCAGTGCGAAGATGCGAAGTTATTGATGACCTACTTGTTAGAACAACAGATTGTAGTGCGCGACAGAAGCTCGCAATCCTTGTGCAACAACTGTCTGCGGATCACCATTGGTACACCCGCAGAAAATGAATTACTCCTTAAATCCCTTCGGGCTTATGAAAAAAGTATTGTTTATTGATCGCGACGGAACGTTGATTATGGAACCGGAAAATTTCCAGGTGGATCAGTTTTCGAAACTCAAATTTTATCCGGGTGTGATGCAATGGTTATCCAGGATTGCAGTTACGGGAATATATGAACTGGTGATGGTGACGAACCAGGACGGATTGGGAACAGCGAGTTTTCCGGAAGCAGATTTTTGGCCGGTGCAGCAGCTGGTGGTCGATACGTTGGCAGGTGAAGGGATTGTGTTCAGTAATATCTGCATCGATAAATCATTTGGGCACGAAGGCTTGCCTACCCGCAAGCCTGGTATCGGGATGCTGATTCCGTATTGCAACAGCCGGTACGATCTGGCAGCATCCTATGTGATCGGCGACCGGTTGACGGATGTACAGCTGGCGCAAAACCTGGGTGCAAAAGCAATTGCCATCAATCCAATGTTTGCTGATGAACAGGCAAATCCTTTTACTGAAACTATTGCACTAACAACCAATAGCTGGGAAGATATTTAC
>Ga0247823_10000971_pt1 | contig 24201 bp, 27 predicted proteins | sample 13C_PalmiticAcid_2_FD_192426 | JGI IMG/M metagenome (GOLD analysis project Ga0247823, IMG submission 192426) | Soil microbial communities from agricultural site in Penn Yan, New York, United States - 13C_PalmiticAcid_Day30 | ecosystem: Environmental > Terrestrial > Soil > Agricultural land... | reverse complement strand
GACGTGCCGTACCCGGTCAAGATGGAACCGAACCTGGTCGTCGAATACTACTCGTCCTGATTTCAGGCGATCGACGATAGAGTTGATGGAAGCCCCGGTGAAAACCGGGGCTTCTTTCTTATTCAGCCTGCGCTGTTCCCTTACGGAAGGAAGCAGCGCATTCTGCCCCGGCGGAGAGGCTCCGCTCCGGAAGGTCCCGATGAGACGAACCACCGCCCTCTGCGTCGCCGCCGCCGCCCTTATGGTCGCGGGCTGCGCCCTGACCGGCGATCCCCGGGTGTCGACCGCCGGCATGCCGGGACAGCTGGAGCCCGTCCACGCGGCCGCCTTCACGCACGACACCGCGCTTTTCCGGGTCAGCTCGAACGGTTGCACCAGCAAGGCGGACGTCCAGCCCTTCATCACCCACACAGGCGACAGCGCGGTCATCACCCTGCGCCGCGTGGACGAGGACCGCTGTTCGGATGTTCGTTCGGACGGGGTCCAGCTGCAGTGGTCGTTCGAGGAGCTGGGGCTGGAGCCGGGCGCCGAGGTTTCGGTCAACAATCCCTACATGATGCCGCAGGACAGCGCCGCCAACGGGGCCTCCTGATCTTCGGCAAGGCTTTGTTAGTCATGTCGGACGACCGCGGATTAAGGAATGGACGGGTAAGGGCCTGATCCCCCCTGTCGCATTCTCCGTTCGGTTTTCATGCGTATCGTCGACTGCCTGGCCAACGCCCATAATCTGGCGCTGGTCGCCCTGGCCGCCCTGATCTGCGTTCTGGGCAGCTGGATCACAGTAAGCTTGCTGAAGCGGGTTCGCAGTACGCGGACCGGTACGCGCGCCGCCTGGGTCTTCCTGGGCTCGGTCGCCGGCGGCGCCACGGTCTGGTGCACCCACTTCGTCGCCATGATCGCCTATGAACCCGGCGTCCAGGTCACCTATGAGCCGGGCCTGACCGGCCTGTCGCTGCTGGTGGCGATCTGCGGCAGCGGCGCGGCCCTGCTGACGGCCTCGCAGCGGTTCAAGGGGGCGGCCCTGGCCGGCGGCCTTCTGTTCGGTCTGACGGTGGCGGGGATGCATTTCATCGGCATGGCGGCTTTCGCGGTCGACGCCGTGATCCAGTGGTCCGGCCCCTATGTGGCCGTGGCCGTGGCCGGCTCCCTGCTGTTCGGCGCCGCCGCCTTCAAGGTCGAGAAGCTGTCCACCACGGCGCGCGGCGGCGGATTGGCGGTTCTTCTGCTGGTCCTGGGCATCGTCGTCCTGCATTTCACGGCCATGTCGGCCATGACCGTTCTGCCCTTCGCGCCGCTGGACGGCGTCCTGACGGGCGACGACGCCAAGCAGGCCCTCGCCATCGGCGTGGCGGGCGTGGGTCTGCTGGTCCTGGGCGCCGGCGCCGCCAGCTATGTCCTGGACGCCCAGTCGCGCAGCCAGGCCGAAGTCCGCCTGCAGCACCTGATCGAGGGCGGCGTGGACGGCATGGCGGTCGAACGCGACGGCGTCATCGTCGGCGTCAACAGCGCCCTGTTGCAGCTGGTGGGCGTCGAACGCGAGGCCCTGCTGGGCCAGAAGCTGTCGCGCTGGGCCGAGGATGTCGCGCGCCTGACCGACGGGGACATGGTGCAGTCGTCGCTGACGAACGAGGCGGGCGAGGTCCTGCCGATCGAACTGGCGGCCAAGCGCGACCACGGCAGCGAGGGCGAGGTCATGATCTACGCCGTGCGCGACCTGCGTGCGCGCCAGGCCCAGGAACGTCGCATCGCCCACCTGGCCCGCAACGACAGCCTGACCGGCTTGCCGAACCGCGCCTCCTTCCTGGAGCGCCTCACGCGCCAGACCGCCACCATCAGGCCGGGCGAGACCCTGGCCCTCTTCGCTCTGGATCTGAACCGCTTCAAGGAGGTCAACGACCTCTATGGCCACGCGGTCGGCGACCAGCTGCTGTGCCGTATCTCGGACCACCTGCGCGAGGTCCTGCATGAGGGCGAGTTCATCGCCCGTCAGGGCGGGGACGAGTTCGTCGCCATGGCGCCGGTGTCGTCGCGCGCCGAGGCCGAGGCCGTGGCCCGTCGCCTGCGCGCCGCCGTCATCCGTCCGGTGACCATCGAACACGCCGACCTGTCGTGCGGCGCCAGCATCGGCGTCTCCCTGTGGCCCGAGGACGCCGACGACCTGTCGACCCTGATCAATAACGCCGACCTGGCCATGTATCGCGCCAAGGCCTCGCTGACCCAGGACATCTGCTTCTACGAGGCGGACATGGATCAGGCGGTTCGTGCGCGCCGCCGGGTCACCCAGGCCCTGCGCGAGGCCATCGATAACCAGCGCTTCGAGCTGCACTATCAGGTCCAGGCCTCGGTCCAGACCGGCAAGGCGACGGGTTATGAGGTCCTGCTGCGCTGGAAGGACGAGGACGGCCGCTACATCTCGCCGGCCGACTTCATTCCGGTGGCGGAAGAGACCGGGCTGATCCTGCCGATCGGCGAATGGGTGCTGCGTCAGGCCTGCAGGCAGGCCGCCGCCTGGCCCGAGCCGCACAAGATCGCCGTCAACCTGTCCCCGGTGCAACTGGGCCATGTGGACCTGCCGCGTCTGGTGCAACAGGTCCTGCAGGAGACGGGTCTGGACGCCACGCGTCTGGAGCTGGAGATCACCGAGACGGCCATGATCAGCGACATGGAGCGGACCACCCATGTGCTGCGGCAACTGAAGGCCCTGGGCGTCACCATCGCCATGGACGACTTCGGCACCGGCTATTCCTCGCTGTCGACCCTGCGGGCCTTCCCCTTCGACAAGATCAAGCTGGACCGGTCCTTCATGACCGAACTGGACGGCGCCGAGCCTCAGTCCCAGGCCATCATCCGCGCCGTCCTGACCATCGGTGAAAGCCTGTCGATCCCCGTGCTGGCCGAAGGCGTGGAGACGGCTGAACAGCTGGCCTTCCTGCGCGCCCAGGGCTGCAACGAGGTCCAGGGCTATCTGCTGGGCCGTCCCCAGCCCGAAGCCGACGCCCTGACCAACGGCGCCGCCGTGGTGGCGACGCCGCCGTCCGGCGAGGCTCAGCCCGCCGGGGTCCGCGCCGCCGCATAGCCAGGCCAGTGGGCGGCGCCCGCTCGTTCGTACTGGACGGGCAGGGCCTCCGGCTGACCCAAGGCCACGGCGGCGTGGTGGCCCCAGTTGGGGTCGTCCAGCACGGCGCGGGCGACCGCGATCAGGTCGGTCTTGCCCTCGGCCAGCAGGGCTTCGGCCTGTTGCGGGGTGATGATCATGCCGACCGCCATGACATTGGCCTCGGGGACCGCCGCCTTGACCGTCTCGGCGAAGGCGACCTGATAGCCGGGCTCGGCGCCGGGGATGCGGGCCGTGGCGACATTGCCGCCGCTGGTCAGGTGCAGATAGTCGTAGCCCATGGCGTGCAGGGCCTGGCCGAAGACGGCGGCCTCGTCGGGCGTGATGCCGCCCTCGGTCCAGTCCGAGCCGTTGAAGCGCACGCCCAGGGCCTTGGTGCGGGGCCAGGCGTCGCGCAGGGCCTGGGCCACCCGCAGGGGGAAGCGCATCCGGTTCTCCAGCGAGCCGCCGTATTCATCCGTCCGTTCATTGGACAGCGGCGACAGGAACTGGGTCAGCAGATAGCCGTGGGCGGCGTGCAATTCGACCAGATCGAACCCGGCGCGGTCGGCGCGCCTGGCCGAATCGACGAAGGCCTCGACCACCCGGTCCATGCCGGCCTGATCCAGGGCCGTCGGCGTGTGCCAGTCGTCCTTGAAGGGCTGGCTGGATGCCGAAAACGTCTCCCAGGCCTTGTCGGCGGGGGCGGGGCCGCCCCGGTCGATCCACGGCGGATTGGTCGAGGCCTTGCGCCCCGCATGGGCTAGCTGGACGCCGATCGGCGTGTCCGAATAGGTGCGGATGTCGCGGATGATCCGGGCGAAGGCGGCTTCCTGTTCGTCGTTCCACAGGCCTGTGTCGGCCCATGAGATGCGGCCCGCCGCCTCGACGCCCGTGGCCTCTATCACCACCAGTCCGGCGCCCGACAGGGCCAGGCGGGCGACATGCTGGGCGTGCCAGGGCTGGGGCACGCCGTCCACGGCCGAATACTGGCACATGGGGGCGATGACGATGCGGTTCTTCAGCGTCAGCGGCCCGACGGCGCGCGGGGTGAACAGCAGGCTCATGCAATGATCTTTCGATGATGTCCCGGGGAGGCGGCCACAGTAGCTATGACTGTGGCGGTTCCGTTCAAGTCCCGCCTTTCCGATTATTCACGTGATCTGGAACGGCGACGCTGGCAGTTTCCGGCCAGCAAAGAAGGGGAACACCTATGCGCCGTATCGTCATCGCTCTCGCCGTCGCCGCCATCGCCGCGCCCATGCTCTCGGGCTGCATCATCATCGCCAGCGACAAGCCGACCACCCGCGTCATCCACTCGAACTCGACCGAGTCGAACTGATGCGTCTGGCCGTCGTCGCGACCGTCGCCCTGCTGCCGCTGCTGGGCGGCTGCGTCATCTATTCGAGCGATGGCGAGGAGCGGAAGGTCAACATCAACAACCAGGCCGTGGTCCAGGCCGAAGCCCTGGAAGCCGTCCGCAAGGTCGACTTCGACGGCCAGCGCCTGACCGTCGTGGTCGGCTCCAACGGCTGCACCGAGGCGTCCAGCTTCGAGGTCAGGATCAAGGATACGGACCCGGCCGAACTCAGCCTGATCCGCCGCGCGCCTGACCTGTGCAAGGCCATCGTCCGCGAAGGCGTCGCCGTCAGCTGGACCTACGCCGAGCTGGGCCTGAACACCGGCCAGCACGTGCGCGTGCTGAATCCCGTCAGCTTGTAGGGAAAAGCCCTTCTCCCCTTGAGGGAGAAGGTGGCCCGTTAGGGCCGGATGAGGGGTGTCGGCGCGACGACCGCTTACGTCACTCAGGCGGCGAAGTCTCTATCGGATACGAGGCGCACACACCCCTCATCCGTCAGGCTTCGCCTGCCACCTTCTCCCTCGAGGGGAGAAGGAAGAGGCTAGGCCGAAAACGGCCCCAGCATTTCCGCGGGGATGCGGGCGGGGCGCAGGGTGGCGGCGTCGACCAGGCACCACTCCGAGAGCCCCTGGGCGCAGACCCGGCCTTCGCTATCCTCGATACGGACATAACGGTTGAAGCGCGGGCCTTGCGGTTCGCCGACCCAGGTGCGGGCGGTCACGCCGGTCGCCCCCGGCGCGATGGCGCGCAGGTAGTCGATCTCGTGCCGCAGGGCGACCCAGGACCACTTCGCCCGGGTCTCCTCGTCGAAGCGCGCGTTCCAGTGGGCCGTGCCGACGTCCTGCAGCCAGCCGACATAGACCACGTTGTTGACGTGGTTGTTCTCGTCGATGTGTTCCGGCCGCACGTCCAGCGGGACGACGAAGACCTCGCGGTCCTCGCGCGGGGTCAGTTGCGGCCGGGCCATCCGGGCTTAAGCCTCGCCGAGGGCGACGCCCTTCTCGGTCATCAGGGCCTGCAGTTCGCCGGCCTGGAACATTTCGCGGACGATGTCCGATCCGCCGACGAACTCGCCCTTCACATAGAGCTGCGGGATGGTCGGCCAGTCGGTGAAGCTCTTGATGCCGTCGCGCAGGGCCTCGTCCTGAAGCACGTCGACGCCGACGAAGGGGGCGCCCACGTGATCGAGGATCTGCACCGCCAGCGAGGAGAAGCCGCAGCGCGGCGAATCCGGCGTGCCCTTCATGAACAGGACCACGTCATGCTCGGCCACGGTCTGGGCGATGAAGGCGTGGACGGGATCGGCGGCGGCGTCGACAGTGGTTTGATCGGTCACGGTAAGGGGCCTTTCAGAGAAGCCCGTCAGCTAGGCGCCCAATGGGGCCGGGTCAAGGCCGCTGCGGCGTAAGGGCTCAGGCGGTTTCCGGCGCCCGGGCCAGACGCTCGGCGCGCTGGGCCAGAACCGGGGCGCCGTATTCGCGCGCCGTGGCGGCGGCTTCCGTCAGCATCAGACCCAATTCGCGAGGGGCCTGACCGGTCCAGCGGGCGCGGGCCAGGGCGATTCGCGCCATGCCGATCTGATCGGCGGCCCAGTCCAGCGGCGTCGAAACCACGGCAGGACGCACCAGGCGTCGACGCAGTCCGGCCTCGATCTCCAGCAGGGCGGTCAGATCGCCGACCGAGCCGGCGCGTGACGTCTCCTGGGCCACGCGCCGTTCGTGGGCCAGGGCGCCCAGGATCAGGCCGCCGCCCTCGGTCAGGGCTTCGGCCTGGACCAGAGCCAGCAGGGGCAGGGCCTCGCGTTCGGCGCGCAGCACCTGGATGGCAGCCCAGTCCAGCGGGCTGTGATCGGGGGTGAACTGGTCGGCGGCGGCGTCGAACAGGGCCTGGGCCTGATCGCGAGCGGGCATGTCGTCGGCGATGGCGGCCAGGGCGGCCATGCCCGCCGCGCACAGGGCCAGGGCTCGGGCGCGGCTGAGGGGGCGTTGTTCAGGCGCGGCGGCCTCGACCAGGGCCCGCAGGTCGCCGCCGGCCTGGTCCAGCAAACCCGGATCATGCGCCGCCAGCCCGGCCTCGAGCAGCAGGCCGGCCCGGTCCAGGCGCAGGTCGTCCTCGATCGGGCGCTGCTGTCCCTTCAGCCCGCGCAGGGCGCCGTCCAGCAACAAGGCGGCCTCCTGAAGCGCGTCGCTCTGGCCGGACAGCGAGGCTTGCCGCGCCCGCAGCCGGGCGTGCAGGGCGGCGACCGCGGCGGCGGTGTCGCTTCGGCGCGCGGTCGGCAGGGCGGCCAGCAGGGTCAGGACGGCGTCCAGCCGCCCCGGCTCGCCGCAAAGGTCGAAGGCCAGCATCCCGCTTTGAGCCAGTTCCAGCGTGGCGCGAATGGTCTGGTCGTCGTTATGGGCGTGGCGGGCGGCGTCGCGGGCGGCCGCCTCGGCGCGCTCAAGGCTGCTCGCCGCACCGCTGCGACGGGCGTGCTCGCGCCACAGGGCCGAGGCGCGCAAGCTGGCGTCGTGGGGGCGGGCGCAGGAGACGCGGCCGGCTTCCACGGACTGTTGGCGGGCCTCCGCCTCGACCAGACCGACTCCGATCAGCTCCAGCCAGCCGAGATCGTCGCTGTCACGCGCCTTTTCGAACAACCGTCGCAGATCCCTGCCGAATTCGAACATCCCAGACCTTTGTCGTCCCGCTTCGGGATCGCGAGGGCGATCCTGCAGACGCACAAGCAAACGCAGCGCCGCCGGATGGGTTCGACTTGAGCATATTCGCGAATTGTGGACCGGGCCTTCCTCTCCATTCCATGGCGAGGAAAGCGGTCATCGCCGCGTTCAGCCCAGGCGCGGAGTCTTCTGACGACAACGCTGCAGCACGGCGCGCGCCTCGGCCTCGCCCGCTGACAGGCGTTTCACCGAATCCAGGCGGGCGCGGGTCTGTTCCAGCTCGGCGTCGTCCGGATTGCGTCCAGCGGCGGTGGCCGCCTGCATGGCCGCCAGCGACCAATAGAGGGCGGCGTCATAGAGGCTCCGGCCGTAGCGGCTTTCGCCGCCCTCCAGTTCCGACGCCGCCTGGGTCAGGCCAGCGCACCGCACCGCCTCGTCGTAGGAGACGAGCCGGGTCGTCTGGGCCGGGCCCAGAACCGCTAGCGCGGTTGCGACGACAGCGATGAACATCAGAAACTCCACGGCGCCCCGAGGAAAAAGAAGCCCGGCGCCGCATCTCCCTAGAGAACCACGGTCGTGTGTCGGATGAAAGACGTGTTCAGTAAAGCTTCAGGTTGCAGTCCATCCGTCTGCGGGCGCGGTCGGCATGGCGCGGCCCTGATCGACCAGCCAGCGGACAAAGGCGCGTCGCGCGCGTGACGGCTCGCCCGCGCCGGGGATGGCCGCGACCGCTCCGCCGTCGGCCTGAAACCCGAAGGGCGCCAGCAGCCGACCATCGGCCACGGCCTCGGCCGCCAGGGCCCAGGGCAGGACCGCCGCGCCCCAACCGGCCAGGGCCGCGTCCAGCACGAAGTGCAGGTGGGCCACCGGGCGTTCGGATGCGGCCGTCGAGCGACGCCCGCTCAGCGCCGACCAGTCCTTCCAGCCGCTGAGATGGGTGCGGGCCACCAGACGCGGGGCGTCCAGCACCGCCGCGTGCAGGTCCTCGCCCGCCAGAGCCCCGACCAGAGACGGCGCGATGACCGGACCGACGGCGTTGGGGATGATGCGCTCGGCCTTCAGCGTCTCGATCCGCTCGGGGCCCAGCAGGCGCAGCACCACGTCGGCCCCGCGCCGACTGACCGCATGGGGCGCCAGTTCGACCAGATGCACCCGGATCTCGGGGTGCAGCCGCCCGAAGTCGGCCAGGCGCGGGATCAGCCACTTGACCGACAGGCTGGCGTTGACGGCGACATGCAGGTCCTGACCCTCGCTGCGGGCCCGCGCCACGGCGGCGGCGAGGCCGTCGAAGGCGGCGGTCAGGCCCGGCAGCAGGTCGCGCCCCGCCCGCGTCAGGCTCAGGGCGTGACGCGGCCCTTCGAACAGCCGGACCCCCATCTGCGCCTCCAGCGCCTTGACCTGACGGCTGACGGCGCTGTGGGTCACGTTCAGCTCGGCCCCGGCCAGGGTGGCGCTGCCGGTCCGCGCCATGGCCTCGAAGGCCCGCAGCGCGTTCAGCGAGGGCAGGGCGCCGGAAGCTGTGAGGTTTTCGAACATGCCTTTCCCGATAGGTCGCTTTCGTTCCGGCGGCAATGCGGTGACACCGGCCCATGTCGTCGCCCGCTGCTCACCGCCTGATCGTTCCCGTCCTCGGCTTCGGCCTGATCGTCGCCTTCGCCTCCAGCTACTACCTGCTGGGGGTGCTGGCCGAGCCGCTGGCGGCGGGGACGGGGACCACGCCGTCGCTGGTCTTCGCGGGACTGTCCGGAGCCTTTCTGGTCTCGGCGGCGCTCAGCCCGTTTGGCGGGCGCTGGGTCGACCGGCGCGGCGGCCGCGAGGTGCTGACCGTCGCCTCGGTGGTCTTCACGCTCGGTCTGGCGGGGCTGGGCCTGTCGCAGGGGCCGGTCAGCGTGGTCGGGGCCATCCTGACGCTGGGGATCGGCATGGGCGTCGGCTTCTACGGTCCCGCCTTCGCGGTGCTTGTGGCCATCCACGGCGAGGAGGCGAAAAAGCCGATCACGGCGGTGTCCCTGATCGGGGCCTTCGGCGGGGCCCTGGGCTGGCCCATGACCCTGGCCATGATCGAGACGGTCGGCTGGCGCGGGGCCTGTTTCGGCTGGGCGGGGCTGCACCTGCTGGTCTGTCTGCCGCTGTATCTGACCCTGCTGCCGGACGGGCGGGCGGGGCCGCGTCCTTCGGCGGACGGCGAGCCTGTACGCTGGGACGGGCGGATGATCCGGCTGGCGGTCCTGTTCGCCGGGGCCTGGTGGATCGCCACGGCCATGAGCGCCCACCTGCCGCGTCTGCTGGGCCGGCTGGGGCTGGACCCGGCCCAGGCGGCGGGCGCGGCCAGCCTGATGGCCGGGGCGGCGGTGGTCGTGCGGCTGCTGTCCTTCCTGACCGTCGGCAAGGGCTCGCCGGTCGTGGTCCTGCGCTTCGCGACCCTGCTGCACCCGCTGGGGGCGGCGGTGGCCTTCTTCGGCGGCAAGTCGCTGGCCGGGGCGGTGGCCTTGGGTCAGGGGGCGGGCAACGGCCTGCTGTCCGTGGCCTCGGGCGTCCTGCCGCTGCACCTGTTCGGCAAGGCGAACTACGCCACGCGTCAGGCCCTGATCCTGACCCCGGCGCGCTTCCTTCAGGCGGCGGCGCCGCTCAGCTACGGTATGGTGCTGGACCGCTCGGCGGGACTGGCGCTTCTGGCCTCCAGCCTCGTCTGCGTCCTGATGTTCGCCATGACCTTCGGGCTGGAGCGGCGGGCCTAGATCACCGGCTCGGCGTCCACGCACATCGCCGCCCGGCGCGGCGCGCGGCGGTCCAGCCTGGTCCATGCGGCGGCCAACCCCTCGACGGCGCGGTCCAGATCGGCCTCGTGGCGGCTGAAGGGCAGGCGCAGGAAGCGCTCATAGGCCCCGTTGATCCCGAAGCGCACGCCCGGCGCGATGCGCACGCCGTGGTCCGGCGCGGCCAGGGCCAGCCGCGTGCTGTCGGCCCGGGGCAGTTCGACCCAGAGCGACAGGCCGCCCTCGGGACGGCGCGTCTTCCAGTCCGGCAGGGCCTCGGCCAGCCGGGCGCGCAGATGGACCTCCTGCCGCGCGATGGTCCGGCGCCGCGCGTCCAGCGGCGCAGGGTCGCCGCTCAGCAGGACGGCGGCGGCCAACTGCTCCATGACCGGCACGCCCAGGTCCAGCGACGGGCGTCGGCGGATCACCACGTCTATGACGTCGGCGTGGGCGCGCAGCCAGCCGACCCGCAGGCCGCCCCAGTAGGGCTTGCTGGTCGAGCCCAGCCGCACGACGTGGGGACCGTGATCGACGGGCGGCGGCGGCGGGCGGTCGAACCACAGCTCGCGCAGGGTGTCGTCCAGCACCAGCAGGGCCCCGACGCGGGCCGCCGCCGTCGCCAGCGCCGCCTCGTCCGCCGCCGACAGGACATGGCCGGTCGGGTTCTGGTGCGCCCCGATCAGATAGACCAGGCGCGGCCGGACGCGGGCGATGGCCGCCAGCATCCCGTCCATGTCCCAGCCCTGCGGCGTCATGGCCACCGGCGTCAGGTCCAGCCCCGCCTGCACCAGGGCGTCCAGCGCATGGGGATAGCCGGGATGCTCGACCACCACCCGGTCGCCGGGCCGCGTCGTCGCCCGCAGCAGGATGGCCAGGGCCCCCAGCGCCCCCGCCGTGACCACGATCTGATCGGGGGCGGTGGCCAGACCCTCGGCGGCGTAGCGGTCGGCGACGACGCGGCGCAGTGCCTCGATCCCCACCGGCTCATAGCCCCGGCCCGGCAGATGGGCGGGCAGGGCCTCCAGCGCGCGGGCATAGGCGGCGTGGACCTGTTCGTCGGCGGGCATGGAAGCGGTGGCCATGTCGATGACGCCGGGCGTGTCGTCGCCCTGCATCGGCCCGTCCAGCCGCCGGGGGCGCGAGGCGGCGCTGGCGGGCAGGGCGGTGACGCTGCCCGATCCCGTCCGGCTGACGACGAAACCGTCGGCCCGCAGCCGGTCCAGCGCGGCGCTGACGGTGATGCGGCTGACGCCCAGCGTTTCGGCCAGTCGCCGCTCCCCCGGCAGGCGCGCATTCAGCGACAGCCGCCCGTCGAGGATCAGCAGCTTGAGCGACTCGGACAGGCGGCGATAGGCGGGCTCGCCGTCCGGCCCGCGCCAGTTGTTCAGCTGACGCGATAGGGAGACGGGGTTGACGAGCAGATCGCGCATAAGGCCATCGTCACGAAAGCGGCTCTATAAAACAAGGCCAATTAACGCCTGTATGGCCCCATGTTCATGCGTCGCTTCATCCAGCTTCAGATCGGCCTCCTGCTCTACGGGGCGTCCCTGGCCCTGATGGTTCGGGCGGACCTCGGCCTCAATCCGTGGAGCGTCCTGCATCAGGGCCTGTCGGAGCGGACCGGGATCAGTCTGGGCATGGTCGTCAATCTGGTCGGGCTGCTGGTCCTGCTGGTCTGGATCCCGCTGCGCCAGAAGCCGGGCGTGGGCACCATCTGCAATGTCCTGCTGATCGGCACGGCGGCGGATGTGGCCCTGTGGGCCCTGCCGCCCATCGAGGGTCTGGCGCTGCGGATCGCCTTCCTGACCGCCGCCATCGTGCTGAACGGCGCGGCGACGGCGGCCTATATCGGCGCCGGCCTCGGCCCCGGGCCGCGCGACGGCCTGACCACGGGTCTGGTCCGCATCACCGGCTGGCGCATCGGCTGGGCCAGGACCGCCATCGAGGTCGGGGTCCTGGTCATGGGCTGGCTGCTGGGCGGCGTCGCCGGGGTCGGCACCGTCCTCTACGCCCTGGCCAACGGGCCTCTGGTCCAGTGGTTCATGGCCCGCTTCGAGATCGCCCCGAAGCGGGAGACCGAGCTCGCGCCGTCAGTCTGAGGCGACTTCGTCCGTCTCGGCTCGGATCTGATCCAGCAGGGCGCGGGCGCGCTCCACGTATGGGCCGCCGTGCGGGTTGTTAGCCACCGGCGTCAGCATGGCCGCCGCCTCCTCGCGCTGACCGACGTGCAGCAGGGCGTCGGCGGCCTGGGCCCGTGCGCTCATCACCTGCGGGGCATAGGCTACGGCGAGCCGCCAGGTCTGCAAGTCGTTTTCATTGGGATAGGTGTCCGCGATCCGTCGGAGGCGGGCGAGGGCCAGATAGATGCGGTAGTCGGTCGGGTCGGCCTGCAGCGCCCGCGCCAGATAGGCTTGCGCCTCGACGTATCTCTGAGCCCGCATGTCGGGGGCGTCGTCCCCGGCCTTGATGCGGGCGCCGGCCAGCAGTTGCAGTGCTTCGGAATCTTCAGGCGCGACCACCAGCGCCTGTTCCAGAGCGGCCTCGCCGGCGGCGGCGTCGCCCCAGTTCAGTTCGGCCCGCCCCAGGGTGACCAGGGCCAGTCGGTCGGCAGGATGGCGAGCGGCGTCGGCGCGCACCTTTTGCAGCAGGGCCTGACCTTCGGCTTCGTCCTTGGGATAGCGGATGTTCAGGCTGTCCAGCAGCATCCGGTCAGCGCTGGGCGGCAGGGTCTGGAAGCGCATCGCCGAACCGGTTTCAGCCATGCGGATCTCCGCATAGTTCATGGTTCCGCGCAGATAGGCCTTCAGTGCGGCCTCCAGACTGTCGGGCGTGTGTCCCAGATGGGTCTGAAGCGCCTCGACCGGCGGCGTCCCCTGCGCCACCGCCGCCAGATAGGCGTCCAGCCCCTGACGGCGCCCGGCGTCCATGAACATGTAGTGGGTCAGCAGCCAGGACTGGGCGTAGAAGGCGCTGCGCGCGCGTCGGTTTTCAAGGTCTCGGGGGCGACTGGTCAGCAACTGTTCGACCGGAATCCAGTCGACTTCGTTCAACGTCCGAAGGCGACCCGGATTGAAATAGCCGACCGTCACCTTGTCCGCATTATCGACCGAGGCGGTCATGAAGAACTCGGCGAAGCCCTCGGTGAACCAGCCCGGATAGCCGCCGGGGAAGTTCTGGAACATGAAGTGGTGGGCGTATTCGTGGAACAGGATGTCGTCGCCGCTGCGCCGGTTCAGCACGGCATAGACGTCGGTCTCGCTGGCGGAATAGAAGCCGGCGACCCCCTCGGCCAGGTTGGGGTTCACCTGCCGCAGCTCCTTGTTGGTATAGACCAGATAGACGGGCAGCTTTCTCGCCCCGTCCATCGGCGGCACGCTCAGTTGGCGGCGCAGCAGGGCGTCAAAGCGCTCCAGCCGCTCGGCATGGCGGCGCAGGTCGCCCTCGGTGCCTTCGCCATGGACCAGGAAGTTGGCCGTCTCGGCGCGCCGCCACTCGGCCTGAGCCGCTTGCGCCGAAAGCAGCAGGACGACGCCGCCCAGAAGCAGACCGCGCCAGGCCGAGGCCGACCGGCGGCCACGCGCGCCATCTCGCTGAATCATCATGTCGGCATCCCCCCGTTTCACAGATTACCGACCGCGCGTGACAATCGCAAAACGACGGTTGGCCGCAGGCTGAACGCCGCGTCCGAAGACCGCCAGACCTCGGCGTCGGGCCATGAAAGGAAGGCGGCCTCCTTCATCCCGCACGAGGTCGTCATGCCTGCTCTCACTGACAAGGTCGCCGTCATCACCGGCGCCAGCTCCGGCATCGGGGCCGCCGCCGCCCGCCTGTTTGCGCGGGAGGGGGCGGCGGTGGTCGTCACCGCCCGGCGCGAGGTCCAGCTTCTGGCCCTGGTGGCGGAGATCGAGGCGGAGGGCGGCCGCGCTGTCGCCGTGGCGGGCGACATCCGCGACGAGGCCCTGGCCGAGCGGCTGGTGAGCACGGCGATCGAGCGCTTCGGCGGGCTGGATGTGGCCCTGAACAACGCCGGGGCCATCGGGGTCAATGAGCCGACGCCCGAGATCACGCTGGAGCGCTGGCGCGACACCCTGGACGTCAACCTGACGGCGGCCTTCCTCGGCGCCAGGCATCAGATCCCGGTGATGCTGGAGCGGGGCGGCGGCTCGCTGATCTTCACCTCGACCTTTGTCGGTCACGCCATCGGCATGCCGGGCATGGCGGCCTATGCGGCGGCCAAGGCGGGTCTGGTCGGCCTGTCGCGGGTCATCGCCGCCGAGTGCGGCGCACGGGGCGTGCGCAGCAACTGCCTGCTGCCCGGGGGGACCGACACCGAGGCCGGGCGCGAGTTCGCCCACACGCCCGAGATCATCGCCTTCGTCGAGGGGATGCACGCCCTGAAGCGGATGGCGACGCCGGACGAGATCGCCCGCGCCGCCCTGTTCCTGGCGTCCGACGCCTCCAGCTTCATGACCGGAACGGCCATGCTGGTCGACGGCGGCGTGTCGATCAGCAAGACCTGAGACGGGCGCCGTCGCTGTTCGTCCGCAGCCCTTGTCGTCAGGCGGGCAGACGCCAGTGGCGCCGCAGGATGAAGGCCATGGCGAGCGCGATCAGGGCGTGCGTCGCCACGAACATCCAGGCGAGCGGCGTGTCTGGGCCCTGGCTCAGCCGCCAGATGACGATGGTGATGTTGCCGCTCAGGGCGACACCGCAGATGCCGAGGACCAGATTGCTTCGATATTGAACAGCCATGAACGGATGGAACCCGCCCATGGCCCTTTATGCAAGGGCGGTCAGCCCCGCTCCTTGGTCTTGGTCAGGCTGATCTTGGGGAAACGTTCGGCGACATAGCCCGTTTCCCAGGCCGACTTGGCCAGGAAGACCGGGTTCTGGTCGATGTCGACGGCCATCTGCGGGCGGTACTTGCTCGAGAAGTCTTCCAGATCGGCCCTGGTTCCGTCCCCGGCCGGGGCGACCCAACGGGCCTCGGCGTAGGGCGAGGGCTCGAAGACGACGTCGAGGTTGTATTCCTCGCCCAGACGGTCGGCCATGACCTCGAACTGCAGCTGGCCGACGGCGCCGACGATGAAGTCCGAGCCCAGTTCGGGGCGGAACAGCTGGGTCACGCCTTCCTCGGCCAGGCCTTCCAGCGCCTTCTTCAGGTGCTTGGCCTTCAGCGGGTCCTTGACGCGGACGCGCTGCAGGATTTCCGGGGCGAAGTTGGGCAGGCCGGCGAAACGGATCAGGCCGCTTTCCGACAGGCTGTCGCCGACGCGCAGCACCCCGTGGTTGGGGATGCCGATCACGTCGCCGGCGAAGGCGTCCTCGGCCAGTTCGCGGTCCGAGGCGAAGAACATGATGGGGGCGTTGACGCTGAGCTGCTTGCCGGTGTTCTGCACCTTCAGCTTCATGCCGCGCTTGAAGCTGCCCGAGGCCATGCGGAACATGGCGATGCGGTCGCGGTGGTTGGGGTCCATATTGGCCTGGACCTTGAAGACGAAGCCGGTGACTTCATCCTTGCCCGGCTCGACCGTGATGTCTTCCGGCGTCGGGGCGTTGCGGGTCTCGGGCGGGGCCTCCTTGCGGGCCTTCATGACCTTGGGCGGCGGCGCCCATTCGCCGATGGCCTTCAGCAGCTCCTCGATGCCGAAGTGGCGCAGGGCCGAGCCCCACAGCACGGGCGTCATGTGGCCTTCCAGGAAGGCCTGACGGTCGAAGGGCTTGTAGCCGGCCTCGACCAGCTCCAGGGCGTCGGTCAGGTCGGCCTGTTCCGAACCTTCGAAATATTGCGCCGCCTCGCCCAGGGGAAGGGGAGCGGGGTGTTCGGCGTCGGCGTCCGAGCCGGCGATCTTGCGCGTATAGGGCTGGAAGCGGCCGTCGCCGCCGACCTGGACCATGCCGCGCAGGCGGTTGCCGCTCTCGGCGGGCCACCAGATGGGCGAAGGGTCCAGCTGCAGCCGGTTGGCGATCTCGTCCAGCAGGGCCATGGGGTCCTGGGCTTCGCGGTCCAGCTTGTTGATGAAGGTGATGATCGGGATGTCGCGCAGGCGGCAGACCTCGAACAGCTTCAACGTCTGCGGCTCGATGCCCTTGGCGGCGTCCAGCACCATGATGGCGCAGTCGGCGGCGGTCAGGGTGCGATAGGTGTCTTCCGAGAAGTCCTCGTGGCCCGGCGTGTCCAGCAGGTTGAACATCTTGCCGTCGTGCTCGAACGTCATGACCGAGGCGGTGACCGAGATGCCCCGCTCCTTCTCGATCTTCATCCAGTCCGAGCGCGCGCGCCGGTTGTCGCCTCGCGCCTTGACCGCCCCGGCCGCGCGCACGGCGCCGCCCGCCAGCAGGATGTGCTCGGTCAGGGTGGTCTTGCCGGCGTCCGGGTGGGCGATGATGGCGAAGGTGCGACGGCGCGCAGCTTCTTCGGGCAGGGTCAGTTTCGACATGGCGCGGGACCTACAGCGCGCAGCGCCGAAAGTCGATTGTCACGATGCCGTGAAAGACCCTTCGCGAAGCGGGGCTTTTAGGGGCATGCTCGTTTCTGTGAGACGCCGGTCCATGAGATCGACGCCGCAAGGGAAAGGAAACGACATGGCTCTGGTGCATCCGGGCAAGGTCCCGCCCGCGCGTAGCGAAAGGGAGATCCACCCCGCAATCTGTCTAGTGGCGGGTTTCGCCCTGATCGCCCTGTTGGCGACGGGCGTACATATCCTGTTCGGCCTGATCTAGAAGTTCAGGGCCTGATCCGTTCGGACCGCGGGGTCGTCGTCGGGCGTGTCGACGGCCGCCGCATCATCGTCGACGTCTTCGGCCGGTGCTTCACCGCGCGCCTTGGCCAGCAGGGCTCGTGCGGCGGATGAACTGTTGTGCGGATGGTTGGCCAGGGGCTCCAGAAGGGCGATGGCTTCCGGGTTGCGGTTCTGCGTGATCAGGGCCTGGGCCAGGTCGAAACGCGCCTCGCTCAGTTGCGGCGCCAGGGCGAAAGCCTGTTCCAGAACCGCGACGTCGTTGTCGTTCGGATAGCCGGGCCCGTTCCGGCGATTGCGCGCGGCCAGCATCAGGGTGATGTAGTTCAGATCATCCTGGCGATGGGCCCGAACCAGGAAGCCGCGCGCCTCGGCCGTCAGTCTGTCGATTTCGGCCGGGTCCGTGGTGTTTTCCATCGCCTCCATCCGGGCGCGGGCCAGGTATTGCAGGGCTTCGACATGATCGGGCTCCAGCGCCAGCAGACGCTGCAGCGGCGCCTCGGCGGCGGCGGGATCGCCGAAATGCAGCTCGGCGTGACCCAGGGCGAGAAGGGCCAGAGGATCATCGGGGTGGCGGGCGGCCATGCGGCGCACCTCGGCCGCCGTGGCGGCGCGCATCGCCTGCGGCACGCCGAGCTTCAGCCTCTGGTTCAGCAGCAGCAGGTCGTCGGCGGAGGCGGGCAGGGACGTGATCGTCATCTGCGCGGTGGGAATGGTCGCCGTCACGATCTGGAAGGACAGGGTCCCCGTGGTGTAGCGGCGCAAGGTGTCGCGCAGGCGGATCATGGTCATGCCGGTCGCGCGTTCCATCGCCTCGACGGAATCACCGCCGGCGCCGACGTCCAGAAGATAGGCCGACAGCATCTTCTGCCGTTCGGGGTCGCTCATGAACCAGTGGGTCAGCAGCCAGGCCAGCGGATAATAGGTCTCCTGATTGGCCACGCGTTCCTGGGGGCGGCGCGACAGCAGGTCCGACATCTCCATCCACGGCGCGCTCATCAGCCACGAGGCGCGGTTCTCGTTGAACCGTCCGACGGTGAAGCGATCAGGCTTGATCTCGACCGTGGCGTAGTATTCCGCGAAGCCTTCCACGAACCAGCCCGGATAGGCGTAGGAGAAGTTGTGCATCATGAAGTGATGCGCATACTCGTGCTTCAGGGTGTCGACGCTCCGGTCGCGGATGGCGACGCCGAAGATGTCTTCGCTCGAGCTGTGATAGAAACCGGCCAGGGTGGCGGATGCGCCGGGGCGAACGCGGGCCAGCTCCGCTGACGACCCCACCAGATAGATCGGCAGCTTGCGCAGGGTGGGGGTGTCGCCGGGCAGTCCCATGCGGAACCGAAGCACGCGATCGTAGGATTCCAGATTCTGCACGAAATCGCGCAGCTGGCGCTCGCCGACGTCGCTGTAGACGATGAAACGATCGCTCTCCGCCTTGCGCCATTCGGCGTGGGCCGGTGCGGCCAGGGCCAGGATCGAGGTCGTTACGATCGCTACTATCTGTTTGAAAAGCATACTGAGTTCCCCCGCCGTACCGGCAGGCGGGGCTTAGCAAACGGCGCGATGTAAAAGAAGGGGAAAAGCCGGCGTCGCGGTCAGGCCGCCAGCCGGCCCCAGACGGCCTTGTCGGCGGCGACGGCGCTCAGGCGGCCGTGGGCGGCGCGGGCCTGAAGCTGGCGCATGATCATTTCTGGCAGGGCGCAGAAGCGCGGCTCGACCAGTTCGGGCGCGCAGCCGGCGTCGGGGGCGGCGAACAGGGCGGCGTTCACGCCCTCGGTCTTGTGCGCGATCAGCCAGGCCAGACGCCGGGCGCGGGCCGGATCGTTCCGGTGCAGCATCGGGTCCTCGGCGAACAGGTCGCAGCCCATCTCCAGCACATAGTCGAAGTCCAGCTTCTCGAAGCGTCGCACGTCATGGCTCGGGGCCGGGCAGGCCTCGTCCAGATCGAAGACGACGTCGTTCAAGAGAAACAGCATGGGCCGTCCACCGCTACCCAGGCCCTTCTGGCCCGATGAGACCGGTTTACGACCGTCTCGCTTGCGGTCCCGTTCACGAACGCGGTGAACAGGACGGTTACCATTATTCTTGGGCCTATCGCGCTTCGCGCTGCCGCTTCTTTCCTCCCCACTTGTGGGGAGGGGACCGCGTAGCGGTGGAGGGGGCGACGCGACGGCGGCAATTTGAAACGCAAACTTGGACAGGGCGCCGCCGCCCCCTCCGTCACGTCGCCTTCGGCGCCGCGCCACCTCCCCATGGAATGGGGAGGAAGACGGGCGCGCTCTATTCCTCCTGCACCTTCTCCGTCAGGAAGTGCCGACCCTGCCGGTCCTCGATCTCCACGACCCAGAGGTCGGGGTCGTAGCGGCGCTGGCGTTCGATATAGGCGTCCAGTTCGCTCTCGCTTTCGCTGACGACGGGCTGAATCCACAGGGGCTCGCCGTCCTGGCCGGTCGCCTCCGTGTAGAGGCGGGCCGTGCGGTCTGCGGTGTTGTAGGCCTTGACGATCACGGCCCCGCCGCGCGCGTCGCCCTTTTTCACCACGGTGGCGTAGGCGCCTTCCAGTTCGGCGCGGCGGATCAGGGCGCCGGCCCAGACGTCGGTGGAAAGAAGCAATTCGCTAACCCTGATTGGACACGGGACCGGAACCTTGCGGCTCTAAAGTCGGACGCATGAGGATAGGCCTTTCCCCCCGATCCGCTAGCAGAATGCTGGCCGCGACGGCCCTGCTGGCGATGCTGGCGGCGCCGGGCGGCGCGGCGCGTGCGGCGGTGACCGACGCCTTCTACGATCGTGTCTTCATGCTGGCCGCGCATCAGAAGTGCGACCTGTTCGAACCTCAACTGATCATCGCTCTGGACGCCGCGGCCTTGCAGGCGCGCAATGCGGCGCTACGGGCGGGCGCGCCTGCGGGCGACCTGACGGCGGCGGCGGCGCGGGCCCGATCCAGGGCCTCGCGCACCTCTTGCGACGACAGTGATCTGGGCCGGGTGCGGGCGCGGGTCGAGGCGGGCTTCGCCGGCTGGTCGCGCGCGGCGCGGATGAGTTTCCCTGGCGACCGCGCCGTCTGGCGCGGCGACCGCTATGAAAGCCGGGAAACGGGCTGGCGTCTGGTGCAGGACACCGCCACCGGCGGCTCGCCCGTGCGCTTTGGTCTGGCGGGAACCGGGCCGACGGCGACGACGCCGGCGGCGGTGGTCTCCTTCGTCGGGCGGCCCCGGCCCTATGCGGCGCGACTGGCGATGCGCGACCGCCGGCAGGCGCCCCGGGTCTGGCTGACCGGCGGCGGCTTGCCGCCTGAATCCGCGCGGCAGGTCTTCTTCGCCGCCTCGGCCCGATCAGCGCCTGTCGGCCTTCTGAGCGAAGGCGCGCGTCAGGGCGAAATCTGGACCTTCCCGGCGGGGACGCTCGACGCCCTGGCCCAGTTGGACCCGCGCGAGACCTTCGTCATCGAATTTCTCTTCCGCGACGACAGCGTGGCCGAGGCCCGCTTCGAAGCCGGCGATTTCGCCGCCGCTCGCGCCTTCCTGGCGATGGGCGCGATCTAGGCTGTTGTTGGACGCCGTCGAAGCCCGCCGAGGTCAGGTCGCCATTTCGGCGATCAGGCGCTGCTTGAAGGCGTTGGCGTCTACCGCCGCGCTGAAATAGAAGTTGTCGCCGCTGGCGTAGAACCAGCCGTCGCTCGGGCGTTGCTCCAGCCAGGCGATCATCCGGGCGCGGGCTTCGGGGCCGCGATCCGAGGTGCTCATGGCGATGATCTTGCCCTTGGCGCGGGCGTGTTCAAGCGGCGTCAGTCGTTTCATGGGCCGCTCTAAAGGGTGGTTCGCGGACCCCGTCGAGAGGGCGTCCCGGGTTCTCAACAGGTGATTGCGGACGGCGTGTTCGGGACGGGGCCTGGTCGATCTGCGCCGCGCCGTCTCGGAAGCGTCAGTCATGAGCGCCTTGGGGGCGGGGACCAGATGTATTGACATTTGAGTAAATTGGTGGACTTCATGGCGATGCGATGGGGTTCCCGGAAAGGCCCTGATCGTACCGGCCGGACGCGTCTGACCTGCAGGGCGCGTCGACGGATCGTGTGATCCCTCGACCTTGGCCCGCCCCGGTGATCCCGGGGCGGGCTTTTCTTCAGCCGAGACCATAGTGCTCCGCCAGGGCCTGAAGGCCGTGCTTCAGCAGGGTCTTGCCCTGTCGGCGACGCAGGGACAGGTCCTGCTCGGCCAGTTGCAGCGACGCGCCGTGTATGCAGACGCGCTCGACCATGGCGCGAAGGCGCGAACCGCAGGCGGTCAGGGCCGCTTCAACGCGAGCCGAAGCCGCCAGGGCGCGGTCGCCCGGCTCCATCCCGGCTGAGCCGCCGCCCGATCCCGAGCGGGGCAGGGCGTCCCAGCGCATGGTCAGGGACGGGCCGCTGAGGGCGATCTCGCCGTCCGCCCGCAGGCGTTCTCCGGCGACGACCTCGGCGGGGGTCAACCAGGGGCGGCCCGAGGCGTCCTTGCGCCGGGCCAGCCAGGCGACGGGGCTTTCGCCCAGATTGGCGCGGCGCAGGGTCATGCGCCCGTCGGCCTCCATGACCGGGCGTTCGCCCTCGATCAGGCCGGGGCGGCCCGGCGGCGGCTTGGGCGACAGGGAGGCGTTGGCCGCGGGCGTCGGGCGGGGCAGCCAGCCGCCGCCGTCGCGCCGCCTCAGGCCCGGCCGTTCGACCAGGGCGCGAAACGCCGCCTCGTCCAGGGTCAGCACCACCCGCCCGCGCCGGTCGCCGCCCAGCCTCAAGGGATAGGCTTCGCCCGATTGGTCCAGCCAGGCGCCGGGCCGGTCCAGCAGGGACCGGGCGCGTTCCAGCATACGCTTCCGGGGCAGGCTCATCGGGCGGCTCCCAGGGCGAGGGCCAGGTCGACGGCGGGCAGTTCAGAGACGGCGCGCAGGCCCGCCTCCAGGCCGTCCATCACCGCGTCGTAGCGGTCGTCGTCGCGCGCGTCCTCGGCCCAGCGGCAGGCGGTCGAGGCCGTGGCCCGGTTCAGGCCGAAGGCGTGGCCGACCCGCTCCAGCGGCCAGCCATAGGAGACATGGGCCAGATACATGGCCGACCAGCGGGCGCGGCAGGCGCGTGGACGGGTCCGCTCGCGCCGCAGCATCTCGCTCGCGGGCACCCCGAAGGCGTAGGCCGCCAGATGCAGGGCCGCGTCGGCGCGGATGCGGTCGCCCTCCGTCACCGGCACGCGATAGGGCTCGGCCCGATAGGATTCCATGTCGTCAGTTGCTCCCGAACGCTCGTTTGTTCTCCCATCGTGCAGTAGGCCGAGGGGTGGGTTAGGAATCTTGTCCTAACGAACGTCAGAATCGGTCGCTTCGCCTTGTCCGGCGCGGGATCGGCTGTGGAGCAAATGGATGCGCGGCGGGGGATGATGCGCGCGTCAAGGGGGCAAGACGCGCCACATGGTTAATAAATTAACGAATCCTTGACTCCGGACTCTGGACGGCGATTCGCAAATCACCTTAGGCGTTCCATATCGGGACCCGTTAACCCTTCTTAAGGTTTTGACCCGTTAACGTTGGAACAAGGTTACCTGGCCGTCGCTCCCTTGGCGGCCGAACCAAAGCTTTGCCTGGAGGGGCATGAATGCGCGTCCTGCTGATTGAAGACGATCACGCCACGGCCCAGAGCATCGAACTGATGCTCAAGTCGGAAGGCTTCAATGTCTATACGACCGACCTGGGTGAAGAAGGCATCGATCTGGGCAAGATCTATGACTACGACCTCATTCTGCTGGACCTGAACCTTCCCGACATGAGCGGCCTCGAGGTTCTGCGTCAGCTGCGCGTCGGCAAGATCAATACCCCGGTGATGATCCTCTCGGGCAGCCACGAGATCGAGACCAAGGTCAAGACCTTCGGCGGCGGCGCCGACGACTATCTGACCAAGCCCTTCCACAAGGACGAGCTGATCGCGCGCACCCACGCCGTGGTCCGTCGCTCCAAGGGTCACGCCCAGGCCATCATCCACACCGGCGAGATCGCCGTGAACCTGGACGCCAAGACGGTCGAGGTGGACGGTCACCGCGTGCATCTGACCGGCAAGGAATACCAGATGCTGGAGCTGCTCTCGCTGCGCAAGGGCACGACCCTGACCAAGGAAATGTTCCTGAACCACCTGTACGGCGGCATGGACGAGCCCGAGCTGAAGATCATCGATGTCTTCATCTGCAAGCTGCGCAAGAAGCTGGCGACGGCCGCCGGCGGCAAGCACTACATCGAAACCGTCTGGGGCCGCGGCTATGTTCTGCGCGACCCGTCGGAAGGCGCGATCAACGTCGCCGCCTGAATGACGGCCTGAGCCTCCACTCAGGTTGGATATTGAAGCGCCCGCCGGGAAACCGGCGGGCGTTTTGTTTTCTTGGCCTTCTCCCTCAAGGAGAGAAGGAAGACGCGACCGCGTGGAACATGGGATTGGCCCGCCCGCCTGCGTCGAACAGCAGGGGGCTGTCCTTGCCGTCGTCCTCGGAGCCGCGGCGCAGCCAGCTGTCGGTGTCGCGCACGCCCCAGACGGTGAAGGCGAACTGCTGGGCGCGGGGCAGGGCCATGAAGGCCTCGGCCAGTTCGGCGACGCGGGCCGTCTGCTGCTCGATCCTTTGGCGACGAGGCTTCAGGTCGAACAGGCGGTTGCCGGTGCGCAGCGAGGCGTCCAGTTCGGCCACGTGAACGGGCAGACCGAACTGGGCCAGTTCGCGGATGAAGGCGGCGCTCTGACCCCTCGGGATGTCGATGTCGAGGTGGCTCTGCGTGCCCAGGCCGGTGACCGGGGCTCCGGCCTTCAGCAGCCGCTCGACCAGCCGCAGATAGGTGGCGCCCTTTACCGGATTGTTCTCAAGGTCGTAGTCGTTGAGGAAGAGCACCGCCTCGGGCGCGGCCGCCTTCGCCTGTTCGAAGGCGCGGATGATGTAGGCGTCGGTTCCGCCCAGGCCCTCGCTCCAGACGCAGTCGCGCAGGGCCTTGCCGTCGTGGGTCACCGGCTCGTTGACCACGTCCCAGCCGACGACCTGGCTACGCCAGCGCCCGGCGACGGCGGCGATATAGCGGTCGTACTCGGCGGCGAAGCGGGCGCGGTCGCCGGTCAGGGCTTTGAACCAGGGATGGTCCTGCGCGTACCAGATCAGGGCGTGGCCGAAGAGGCGCAGGCCCAGGTCGCGGGCGAAGTATGCAATGCGGTCAGGCGCGTCGAAGCGCAGCGAGCCGTCGTCCTGGAGGATGTACTCCATCTTCATCTCCCACTCGGGCGTGAGCTGGGAGAAGTGCTCCGACACCAGGCGGAACCAGGCCTGATCCGACAGCTGGCCGGTCATGCAGACCGTGCCGACGGGGAAGGGGACGAGGGACTTCAGCGGGCGCACCGGGCCGCTGGGAAGGACGGCGGCCTCGCCGGGACCGCAGGCCGCCAGGGCGACGGGGGCGGCGAGGAAGGCGCGGCGGTCGATCATCGGACCGCTCTCCTCCCCACGCGTGGGGAGGGGGACCGCGAAGCGGTGGAGGGGGCGGCGCGACGGTTGGCGTTGAAATGCGATGAGGATAGGGCGGCGTCGCCCCCTCCGTCACGGCCGCTGCGCGC
>Ga0247823_10000970_pt1 | contig 24202 bp, 21 predicted proteins | sample 13C_PalmiticAcid_2_FD_192426 | JGI IMG/M metagenome (GOLD analysis project Ga0247823, IMG submission 192426) | Soil microbial communities from agricultural site in Penn Yan, New York, United States - 13C_PalmiticAcid_Day30 | ecosystem: Environmental > Terrestrial > Soil > Agricultural land... | reverse complement strand
TGCGTCAGAACTTGAACGCGACGCCGGCGGAGAACTTCCGGCCCGTGAACGAGGTGTAATAGGGATCCTGACGGACCGAGTCGTAGTAGAACTCCAGCGCCTCGTTGGTCAGGTTCTGCGCCTCGAGACGCAGCTGGATCTGCGGCGTGATCTGATAGGAGGCGGCCAGATCGACGAAGACCGTCGAGCCCGCACCCTGCACGTCGTTGACGACCCCACCCTGCGCGTCCGTTCCGATGCGTGAGGTCGGCACGGTCAGCAGATATTTGTCGCGATAGGTCGCGGTGCCGCGGATGCTGAACTTGTCGTCCTCATAATAGAGCGTGCCGCTCACCGTGTGCTTGGACAGGTTCACCAGATCGCGGACAATCGTGTTCGTGCCCGTGCAGGGTGCGCTGGATGTCCGGCAATAGGTGATCTGCGAGTCGACGAAGGTGTAGTTCGCCAGCATGCCGAAGTTGCGGAACGTGTCGCCGAGGAAGTCGAACCCGCTCTGGACGTTGACCTCGACGCCCTTGAGCGGGCCGCCCGGCGTATTCTGCCGCCCGCTGACTGTGAATTCGGTGTTCGCATCCCAGGGCGAGCCCTGGATCAGCGAGAGCGGCAGTCCGGTCTGCCCGAAGGTCATCGTCTCCGACAGCGACTGGATGTAGCTGTCAATGTCCTTGTAGAAGCCGCCCACCGAAATCAGCCCGCGCCGGCCGAAATAATATTCGAGGCTGGCATCCACCGTCTTGGCGCGGATCGGCTCGAGATAGAAGTTCGGACCCGAGATGGTGCGCGTGTTGAGCGCGATGTTCACGCCCGCCGGAAGAATATGGTTGAGCTCGGGCCGTGCCATCACCTTCGCTGCTGCAAAGCGCAGGATCAGCTTGTCGGTGAGATCCATGGTGAGCGTGGCCGAGGGCAGCCAGTCGTCGTAGGAGCGTGACAGCACGCGCGACACGCCCGCCACGGTGCCCTGACCGCTCTGCTCGGTATGGACGTAACGCACGCCGATATTGCCGCGCAGCCCCACACCGAGCGCATCGGTGTTGAAGTCGATCATGCCATAGGCACCGGTGATCGCTTCGTTCAGACGGTCGCGCACCGGGATCGGGGCGAGGGCATAGGTGCCGCTGTCGTCATTGGTAAAATTGATCAGCTTGTCGATCGCGTCATAGTCCGGCGCCAGCCACGCGCCCGACCCGCCGCCCGGCATCGATTTTCCGAAGCCGTCGATCAGCGTCATTACCGAGCTCATCGCGGTGCCGGCGGGAAGATCGCCCGTGGTCACATTGCCCGCACGGGTCCGCGAGTAGCGCTCGTAATTGCCTTCGCGATACTGAACGCCGGCGCGGACCTTGAAGCCGTCGAACAGCGCGTAGGTCGCGTTGAACTCGGCGGTCAGGTTCTCGGTATCTTCCTTGCTGTCGCCCTTGTTGAGCAGGTTCCGGAAGATGGTGACGCCCCCGGCCGCAACATTGGGCGCAAACAGATAATTGGCCGCGTTGGTGGTGTCGAAACCCCAATCGATCTTCGGAACGCTGCCGCCATCGCGGAAGTCATAGGAGAAGTTGTTGACGTCGTTGGCGAAGAAGCTGATCTGGGTCGAAACCGGGTTGGCCAGCGTCGAAAGCGACAGCCCGACAAAGCCGTCGATCGTCAGCTTCCCCCGTTCCTGCGAGAAGGTCGCGTTGATCTGACGGAAGGTGGTCGTGTATTTCCGCAGCGCGATATCGTTCGAGATGTCGACGCCGTTGAACTTGCCATACTGGATGCTGCCGAGCGGATCGACCGCGATATCGGTGACCGACGTCATCGGCTGGCCATGGTTGCCGGTGCCGCGCGCAAACGAGTTGGCGGCGAAGCTGTAGTCGCGCCGGGTCACGTCGTACCACGAATAGAGACCGTCGATGGCGATCTTCGTCCCTTCGGCCGGCTCCGCTTCCAGCGTGACCGTCGCGCCAAGCCGCGAATAATCCTGATCCGACCGCAGCCAGCGCGGGCTGCGATAGATGAACGCGTTCCGTGCGGTCTCGTAATTGGCGATGTTCTGCGCCGTGCCTGGCAGGCGCGGCATGCCGGTCGCGCAATTCAGCGTATCGGTGCCGATCGCGGCATTGTTCCCCGGGTTCTGCGTGGCATAGCCGACGGGCGAGCAGAAGCCGCCCTGCTGGGTGCCGCGATACACCTCGACCGCGGACCACGCTTCTTCGCGCGTATAGCGCTTCGTATAGGCGAGCGACGCCGCGATGCCGAAGGTGCCGTCGAGAAACTTCTTGGACACGAGCCCGGTGACGCGCGGGCTGAACTTGCCGCGCAAATCGTCATAGGTGCCCTGCGCGCTTGCCGCCAACGTGAAGTCGTCGGCATAGGCCAGCGGTCGCGGGGTCTTGAGATCGACGGTGGCGCCGAGCGAGCCTTCCTCGACATCCGCCGAATAGGTCTTGCGCACGGTCAGTTCGCTGAACAGTTCGGATGCGAAGACGCTGAAGTCGAACGAACGGGACGAATTGAAACCGGCGCGAATGTCCGAGGAGTTGGTCGAGCTTGCGCCCTGCATGCCGTTGAGGCGCACGCGGGTGAACTGGGCGCCAAGACCGCGGACCGAGATGGTTTTGCCTTCGCCGCCATCGCCGCGCGCCAGCGCGACGCCCGGCAGGCGCTGCATCGACTCGGCAAGGTTCGAGTCGGGGAATTTGCCGACATCCTCGGCCGAGATCGAATCGATGACGCCGGTCTCGTTGCGCTTGGCCGCGAGCGACTTCTCCAGCGATCCGCGGAATCCGGTGACCGTGACGTCCATGACCTCGTCGCTCGTTTCCGGAGCGGGCGCAGGCGCGTTCTGTGCAGCGGCCGGATTCACCCAGGAAAGGCCGACCGCCAACGCGGTGACCGACAGATTCAATCCGAGACTCCGAGCGCTTTTCGCCATTTCAACCTCCCCGTAAACGCAGCCTTTGGCTTGCTTGACGCCAAACCTGTAAGACAGATATACCTGTATGACAAGTGATGAATCACCCGGCATTTGCCGGGTAGAGCACACGCGAATAACGGGAGAGAGGGGTGCCAAAGATGGGAACACGTCGGGGCTTTCTGACGCACGGGACGATGCTTGGATTGCTGGCGCTGCCCGCTTCTCCGGCCTTTGCCCGCAAGCGCGTCGTCGATATCCGCAGCCATGGTGCGGTCGGCGACGGGCGCACCATGAACACCCGCGCGATCCAGAATGCGATCGATGCCTGCGCCAAGGCGGGCGGCGGGATGATCGCCGTCCCCGCGGGTGTGTTCGTCAGCGGATCGATCTGGCTCAAGCCTGGCGTCGGACTCGAACTGCGCAAGGGCGCGGTGCTGCGCGGCTCGCCGAACCTGTCCGACTATCCACTGGTGCTGCGCCGCTTTGTCGAAGCCTTTCCGGAAGCGCTGCGCCTAGGTCTCATCAACGCGCAGCATAATCACGGGCTGCGCATTGTCGGCCCCGGCACGATCGATGGCGGCGGCGACCCGTTCTGGCGAATGTTCTTCAACGCGCCCGAGGAGAGCGTTCAGGGCGTGAAGGCCGTCTATCACTTCCCCCAGCTTTGCTCGATCGAGGATTGCGACGACGTGCTGATCAGCGGGGTGACGTTCAAGGACGCCGCCTTCTGGAACCTGCATATGTACCGCTGCCGCCGGTCAGTGATCGAGGATTGCAGCTTCGAGGTGCCGCACGAGATCCGCGCACCGAGTAGCGACGCGATCGACCTCGACAGCTGCCAGGACATCGTCATCCGCCGCTGCCGCTTCTCGGTCGATGACGACTGCATCGCGCTCAAGGGTACGCAGGGCCCGGGCGCCGCGGCCTATGCCGAAGCGCCACCGGTCGAGCGCATCTATATCCATGACTGCGTGTTCGAACATGGTCTGGGCTGCGTCACCTATGGCAGCAACGCGACGGTGGTGCGCGACGTGCGCGTCGAACGCATCACCAATGTCGGCGACATTCCCACGATCCGCTTCAAGGTGCGTCCCGACACGCCGGGGCAGGTCTATGAGAAGCTGCGAGTGAAAGGCGTCCGCCTCGCCGAGGCGCCGACACCCTACGGCACCGACTGGCACAATCGCGAAGTCTTCTACGGTTACGGCAAACCCAATTTCGGCGCGGACGATCCCGCGGTCGGGCTGATCGTCAATGCCCGGCTGGTCCATGGCACCAAGGTCGAGCCACGCATGCCCGGCGCAATCATCCGCGACGTCGTGATTGAGGATGTAACCGGCACGACGCGCCGGTTCGGCAACATCTCCGGCAACCCGACCACGGCGATCTCGGACTTCCTGCTGAAGGACATCAACGTGCGCCTGACCGATCAGGGCGAACGCCAGAAGCTGATCGCCCGCAGCACCCGCGACATCCGGTTCGACAATGTCCGCGTCAACGGCGCTCCGGGCGAGATCGTCACCTAAACCGCTCGGCTACAACCAACCGTCACCCCGGCCTCGTGCCGGGGTCCACATCGCCGCACGCAATGCTGTTGAGCGTCGCGCATAGTTCGCCGCCCGGTGGCCCCCGGCACAAGGCCGGGGTGACGGCTTAAACCGACTTGCAATGTTGGAACTGAGTTGCAAGCCTTTCCCGGCTCTTTCTCATCGTCAGCTCCGGCCAGAACCACCGCCCTCGCGCACGCGTGGCAGTGTGACCTTTGGGACCTTCCGGTATCCCGATACCCGTCAAAGCCGATAGGCCTGCCGCACCAGATTATACGCCAGATCCTGTGCCACCGCGAACGCCTCGTCCATCTCGATCCGGTGTTCCGCCACCAGCCGGGCGAGGAACGAGCAGTCCACACGCCGGCTCATATCGTGCCGCGACGGGATCGACAGGAAGGCGCGGGTGTCGTCGTTGAAGCCGACCGTGTTGTAGAAGCCGCCGGTCTCGGTCACCTGCTCGCGGAAGCGGCGCATGCCCTCGGGGCTGTCGTGGAACCACCAGGCCGGCCCGATGCGCAGCGCCGGATAATGGCCGGCGAGCGGCGCGATCTCCCGCGCATAGTTGCTCTCGTCGAGCGTGAAGAGAATGATCGTCAGGTCGCGTTCGTTGCCATAGGCGTTGAGCAAGGGCTTGAGTGCGTTGACATATTCGGTGCGCGACGGCCAGTCGTCGCCCTTGGCCTCGCCGAAGGTGTCGGTGACCGCCGGGTTCTGACTGCGCAGTGCCCCCGGATGGATCTGCATGACCAGCCCATCGTCCATGCTCATCCGCGCCATCTCGGTCAGCATCTGGCCGCGGAAGCGCTCGGCGTCATGGGCGTCGCCCTCGCCGCGGACGATGCGGCCAAACAATCCCGCCGCCTCTTCCTGCGGCAGATTCTCGGTATGCGCGGTCGGATGGCCGTGGTCGGTCGAGGTGCAGCCGCCATGCTCGATGAAATAGCGCCGGCGGTTGCGTAGCGCGGCGAGATAGCCGTCCCAGTTCGTCACATCCTCGCCCGTGATGCGGCCAAGCTCGGGCAGCGCCTCGCGGAAGCGCGGATGCTCGGGATCGGTGACATTGTCGGGGCGGAAAGCGGTGACGACACGCCCCTTCCACCCGCTCGCCGCGATCGCCCGGTGATGCCGCAGATCGTCGAGCGGGTCTTCGGTCGTCGCGAGCAGTTCGATCCCGAACCGCTCGAACAGCGCGCGCGGTCGAAATTCGTCGGTCTTCAGCTTTGCGTCGATCTGGTCGTAGATCGTATCGGCGGTCGCGACGCTCAGCCGCTCGGGAATACCCATGATCTCGTGCAGCGCATGCCCGAGCCACATCCAACTGGGCGTGCCGCGCAGCAAATGGAAGTTCTCCGCAAAGCGCCGCCAGATCTTGCGCGTATCGGTCTCGACCCAGCCGCCGTCGATGCGCGGCACGCCCAGTTCCTCCAGCTTCACGCCCTGGCTGTAGAGCATCCGGAAGATGTAGTGATCGGGGATGATGAACAGCGATGCCGGGTCGCTGAACGGCGCGTTGGTCGCGAACCACGCAGGATCGGTATGGCCATGCGGGCTGACGATCGGCAGGTCCTTGACCGAGTTATATAGCTCGCGCGCGATGGCCCGGATGCCCGGGTCCGCCGGGAACAGCCGGTCTTCGTGCAGGCGATAAGGTGCAGTGTCGGTCATCGTGAATCAGAACCCTTGGGAAGCGCCGCCGTCGACGGGCAGCAGAACGCCGGTGACGAAGCGCGCGGCGGGTGAGCAGAGGTAGACGGCAGCCAGCCCGATATCCTCGGCCTCGCCGAAGCGGCCCATCGGGGTGCGCTGGAGGATGCGGTCGGAGCGCGCCGGATCGCCGTCGAGCGCCTTCCGCAGCATGGGGGATTCGATCCAGCCCGGCGCGATCGCGTTGACCCGCACACCCTGCCCCGAAACCTCGGTCGCCAGTGCGCGGACCATGCCGACATAGGCCGACTTGGCCGCCGAATAGGCGATGACCTGCGGCATACCGAGCATCGAGGTCATCGATGCGGTGAACAGGATGCTGCCATGCTTCGCCTCGAGCATCGCGGGCAGCACCAGCCGCGTCAGATTGTGCGCAGCAAGGACATGCGTGTCGAGCATACCGGCGAAGTCCTCGACGCTGGTGTCGACCGCCAGCTTCTTGAAATTATGTCCGGCATTGTTGGCGAGGATGGTGACGTTCCCAACCTTCGCGCGGATCCGCTCCAGCATCGCCGGCATCGTGTCATACGCGGCGACGTCGGCGGCTTCCCAGAACGCCCCCTCCCCCAGCTCGACCGCTGCCGCTTCGACCATGTCGGGGCGCCGTCCGACCAGCACGACCTTCGCACCCGCACCGTGCATCGCCTTGGCCATGCCGAGGCCGAGGCCACTGCCCCCGCCGGTGATCAGCGCGACTTCACCGTCGAGGCGGAACGCCTTTGCCGGGTCAACCAGCATTGCGGCACCCCCGGTCCAGATCCGGCGTGTCCTGGTGCTTGTACATCACGAAATACTCCCGATGCCCGAGCGCCTCGGGCTTGCTTGGTTGTCCGGCGGCGACATCGGCGACCATGCCGCCAAGCTCGTCCGCGCACTGGTCGAGCGTCATTTCACCCGCCAGCACGCGGCCGGCGTCGAAATCCATATCCTCTTCCATCCGCGCATAGGTGCGGCTGTTGCCGGTGACCTTGACCAGTGGCGCGACCGGTGATCCGATCACACTGCCGCGTCCGGTGACGAACAGCACGATCTGGCTGCCGCCCGAGATGAGATCCATGATCCCCTCGGTATCGTTGGGGTTGGTGTAGCCGAACTGCATGAAGTGCGGATCGGGCACCGAATCCATCACCCACAGCCCCGGCCAGGGCGGTTGTTCGCCGACCTTGATCACGCCCTGAATCGGACGCGATCCGCTCTTGGCGAACGCGCCCATGCTTTTCTCTTCGATGGTCGTCAGGCCGCCCGCGAAATTACCCGGCGAGACCGAATATTGCCGCACCTCGCGGCAATAATGCTCGGCCTTGGCATAGGCGGCGGCAAGCTCGGTGCGGGCGCGATCATCAGCAGCGCGGCCGAGGATGATATCCTCCAGCCCGATCATCTCGACGATCTCCTCGACGATCGCCGACCCACCGGCATCGACCACCCGGTCGAACAGCCGCCCGACCGCCGGGTTGCCGACCAGCCCGCTGGTGCCGTCCGATCCGCCGCATTCGGCGCCCAATGTCAGGTCGGCAAAGCCCATCGGCACGCGCGGCGTATCGCGATGGATACGATCACGCAGGTCGCGGACGATCGCCTTGCCCTTGTCCGTCGAGGAGCGCGTACCGCCGACATCCTGGATGAAGAAGGACGCCGCCGGGCGTCCGCTTTTCTCGACCGCCTCGGCGATCTTCGCCGGCTGGGTATATTCGCAACCGAGGCCGACCGACAGCACCGCGCCGACATTGGGATGCCGCGCAAGGCTGAGCACCAGCCGGATCGCGTACTGGTTGTCGTAGCAGCCGGGGAAGCCGATGACCTGCACGTCCTCTTCGCCCGCCGCGATGGCGTGCGCAACATGCGCAGCGCACTGCACGGTGTAGATGACGAGGACGAGGTTGCGGATTCCCTTGCGCCTGTCGGGCCGCAGCCAGCCGGTCCATTGGCGGTCGAAGACCTCAGTCATAGGTCATGTCCCCGGCCGCTCCGGTGACGACGTCGAACCCGCCCGAGCGCTCGTCGAAGCGGCTGGTGCAATTGTGGAGATGCACCCAGTCGCCTGCGCGGATCGCGCTGCCCGCATGCCCGATCGGGATACCGAACTTCACCACTGCCTCCCCTGCGGCGATATCGGCAAGCGCTACCTTGTGACCCATCGCTACCGGTTCGTTCAGCGCGATCGCATCGCCGCCCACCACCGTCACCATAGCCTCGCCATCGCCGAGCAATGTCGCGACATTATCGTGCGGGTGGATCCGGAACGCGTTGGTCATGCCCGCCTCACAAGATCCCGTATTTGGCGAAGGCCTGAGTGCTCGACATGCCCGCCTCGATATCCTTGCGCACCTGCTTCTCGCCGCGCGCCTTCTCCAACGCGCGTTCGATCACTTCGGCTTCATGCGCCCGCGGAATGACGACCACGCCGTCGAGGTCACCGAACACGAGGTCACCCGGCTGCACCGTGACCGGACCAACCTCGATCGGACAGCGATAGTCGACCACCTTGGTCCGCACGCCGGAATCCTGCGCGAAGCGGCCGCGGCTGAAGACCGGCCAGTCCTGCGACAATACCTGCGGCGTATCGCGATGATAGCCGTTGACCACCGCCCCGTTGGCGCCCCGGGCTCGCGCGGTCGCGGTGAGGATCTCGCCCCAATAGGCGCAGCGCATCTCGCCGCCGCTGGCGAGGTAGACGTCGCCCGGCTCAAGCTGGTCGAGCGCTTCGGTCAGTTTGCCGAAGGGCTGCGCCTGCTCGCCATAAACGTCGATCATCAGCACTGGCATCGCCCGCCCGACCAGCTTCATGCCGGTCAGCATCGGCTGGATCGGCTGGGGCAGGAACTGGTGGACGCAACCCAAAGTGTCGAGGATGTCGCCGACGACAGGCGTGTAGAGCTCGGCACGAAACAGGTCGAAGATCTCGTTATCGGTCATCATGACTCCAGAGTGGATGCAGCGCGCGGACGGCGCAGGATCAGCGCCATCGCCAGCACGGCGAGCGGATAGGCGATTGCGGCGCCGAGGAAGAGGACGGCGTAGTTGCCGCCGGTCGCGTCGAGGATCCGGCCCACCGCCATCGCGACGAACATTCCCATGATGCCCGCGGCAAACCCGCCGATCCCGATCACCGAACTGATCCCGCGCGAGGGCACGGTGTCCGACGCAAGCGTGTAGAGATTCGCCGACATGCCCTGATGCCCGGCTGCAGCGAGCGCGATCAGCATCACGGCGGGCCACAGGCTGGAAACGCCGGCGATGAACGCCACGGGAATCGGACACAGCGCCATCAGCAGCATGGTCGCAAGCCGCGCCCGTACCGGTCGCATGCCGCGCTGGATCATCCGCGACGACAGCCAGCCGCCCGCAATGCTGCCCACGTCGGCGATCAGGTAGATCGCCACCAGCGGCCCGATCGATCCCATCATATCGATGCCGAAGCGATCGTGCAGGAAACCGGGAACCCAGTTGAGGTAGAACCACCACACCGGACTGGTCATCAGCATCCCGAAGACATAGGCCCAGGTGCCGCGATAGCGCAGCAGCGACAGCCATTTGACCGGCTCGGCGGGCGCCTCATCGCCGCGCTGGATATAGGCGAGTTCCTCGGCCGACAGGCGCTTCTGGCGCTCGGGCAGTTCGTAGAAACGAAGCCACAGGACGAGCCAGATCAGGCCGAGGCCGCCCGCGATCAGGAAGGCGGCACGCCAGCCGACCAGCGCGACGATGAACGGCAGCGAGAGCGGCGTGACGATCGCACCGATATTGCTGCCCGCGTTGAAGATGCCGGTGGCAAAGGCGCGTTCCTGAGGCGGAAACCATTCACGCACCGCCTTGATCGAGGCGGGAAAGTTGCCGCCTTCGGCGATACCGAGCGCGCCACGCGCGATCTTGAAGCCGAGCACCGTAGACATGAGGCCGTGCGCCGCGGCGGCGAGGCTCCAGCCGAACACCGCGATACCGAGCCCGGCGCGCACGCCGATCCGATCCATCAGCCGGCCACCGAGCAGGTAGCCAAAAGCATACATCAGCGAGAAGGTGGCGATGATGTCGCCATAGACCGTCTCGGACCAGCCAAACTCGGCGTCGAGCGTCGGCTTAAGCAGTCCGAAAATCTGGCGGTCAATGTAACAGATTGTGGTCGAGGCGAAGAGCAGCCCGCAGATTACCCAGCGATAGCGACCGCGTGGCGCCGCCGAATTCGCGGCTGAGGCTGTGATGGTCATTCGTCCGGCATCCTCACGGCGCGCCTTTGCGACGGCTCAATCATTGAATCCTGTATGACAGGTTGATACCGGTTTGCATGGCGAAGGCAAGCGTGATTTTGCTAAGGCATTGGTGCGGCTGCCGTGGGCGGCGGCACGAGCACAGGGGAATCGGGTTGGGAATGAAGGCGGACGAAGCGGCAGGCGGCGGCGCGAAGACGAGCGGCCTGGTCGATCACGTCATCGACTATATCTATCGCCACGTCGCCGATGAGCGGCTGCGTCCTGGCGCACGCTTGCCGAGCGAGACGACGATCAGCCTGACGCTCGGGGTCAGCCGCCCTGTCGTGCGCGAGGCGATGCGCACGCTCGCCGCGACGGGCCTCGTCGAGATGGCCGTAGGCAAACGCGCGACGATCGTTCCGGTCGATGGTGAGATGCTGTCGCGCGTGATCGGCAACGCGCTGCTCACCGGTCAGGCCGACACCCGCAACATCCTCGAGATCCGGCGCGGTATCGAGATCACGATGGTCGCGCTCGCCGCGGAACGCCGCAGCGACACGGACGCCACGCAGCTGCAGAAGATCGTCCGCGAGATGGCGACCAAACTCGGCAACGCCAAACGCTATGCCGAGCTCGATCTGGAACTTCATGCCCTGTTGGCCCGCGCGACCGGCAATCCGCTCTACACACTGCTGATCGACGCCTTCCGACAACTCATCGCAGCATCGATGCAGGAGGGGATTGAGCGCTGGGCGGCAACCCCCGAACTCAAGCGCGTGCAGGACCTGCACGAGAATATCGTCGGCGCCGTGGTGGCGCGTGATCCGGGCGCGGCGGCCAGCGCAATGGCGCAGCATTTCGACGACGCGCTGAGCAAGATCCTCGCACCGATCGTCGCAGGCGAGCCGACAGCCTGAGCTTGCCAGCGGCAGAGGTCACCCTTATCCTGTAAGACAAGTTTGACTGCAAGGAGAGGCGTGGCGATGCGCATCGAGAAGTTCGAAACCTGGATGTGCAAGCGCCCCAAGGGGCTGTTCGACGAGGAGCGCGAAGGCGCCGCGCCGATGCCGTGGAGCTACGGTGTCGGTCGCATCACGACCTCGGACGGGATCGAGGGGATCGCGACCTTCTGGGCGGCGCGCTCGGCGGCGGTGACCGACGCCTATCTTTCCGATGTCATCGCTCCGGTGATCATGGGCCGCAGCATCCATGACCGCGAGCGCATCTGGCAGGATTTCTGGAACATCGACCGGCACGGCGCCTTCTTTCCGGTGTTCCTGCCCGGGCCAATCGACGTCGCGCTGTGGGATGCAGCGGCACGCACCGCCGGGCTTCCCCTTCACCGTTATCTGGGCAGCTACCGCACCAGCCTGCCCGTCTATGCCAGCAGCCTGTGGCTACCCGATATCGACGCCTATGTACGTGAGGCGCTCGCGTACAAAGAACGTGGGTTCAAGGCATATAAAGTGCATCCCTGCGGACCCAGCGCGCTCGACATGGAGATCCATCAGGCGGTGCGCGACGCGGTCGGCCCCGAGATGATCCTGATGACCGATCCGGTTGCCGAATATTCCCTTCACGAGGCGATCAAGGTGGCTCGGCATCTGGAGAAGCTCAACTATTACTGGTTCGAAGAGCCGTTCCGCGATTACGAGCTCGACAAATACGCCAAACTCAGCGCCGCGGTGGACATTCCGATCGTCGGCACCGAGACGACGCGTGGCGGCCCTTGGGGCGTGGCACAGGCGATCAAAGCCGACGCCCTCGACATGGTCCGGGCCGACGTGTCGTGGAAGGGCGGGATCACCGGCACGCTCAAGGTCTGCCATCTGGCCGAAGCGCACGGGATGAATTGCGAACTGCACACCACGACGATGGGACCAATGGATGTCGCCAACATCCATGTCGCATGTGCCGTGCGGAACTCGGAATATTTCGAGCTGTTCGTGCCCGAGGACACCTTCCAGCTGCCGATGAAGCAGAGCCTGTGCGACCTGATGGACGCTGAAGGCAGCATTCACGCGCCGGAGGGACCGGGCCTCGGGATCGATATCGACTGGGATCTGGTCGATGAGAGCTGCATTTCGCAGCGGACCTTCCGGGCCTGACTTCCAGCTATGGACGAAGGATGGACCGCACTTCCACTCATGACTTAGCCATTGCTCCAGCGGCAGTGGCTAGTGGCTAGTGGCTAGTGGCGTTGATGATTGAAAGACACCAACAGCGCTAGGGTAATTCCATGACCAATCGCCTGAGCGCATTCAGGTCGCGATTGACCCATTTTGCATCAGCGGCGAAGCGCTCATCATCCATATCGGGCTGGCGAAACAGGGTCAGCATCACCTCCGCGCCCTCGCCATTCGCGATCACGCGCAGCGGGATATGGATCTCGTTTCCGTCGCCTGTATCGACGAAATGGTCCATCACACCATGGTCGTTGTGACCGGTGAAACGGATGCGGATCGGCCCTTCCGGCCCTTCCGCCACCCAATGCTCACCACTTTTGCGCAGTTCGGATTCCGCCAGGCCTGACGCCCATTGGGCGAAGAATTCGGGGTGCCAGATGCGTTCATAAAGCGCCTGCCAATTGCAGGCGATCGACACACTATAGGTTCTGGCCGGCAGCATGTTGGCTCTCCATTTCCGCCCGTATCGCCTTTCATATGATGTGAAATTGCGCCCTGTCCTGACGGGTTTCCAGAACTCCTGTAGCAAGTCTGTCCGGCGATGGGGATAGATAGTCCATCACGTCCATCGGTATTCACAGGGTCGGGCTTGAGGGGATCCCGGTCGTGTACGACCGGGCGAGGCAATGGTGTCCGCTCTGCGCGCAGCCAATATAAACCATTACCCAAGCGCCGTTTTCTTTGGATCATATGAAGGCAAATGAAGGTTACTGACGCTTCAGCGCCTGGAATGGCGACATTTCAGACGGAATGCGGTAGCGGAAAGTGATGTCCATCAGAATTGTGCATATTGTTTGCGCCCGAGAGCTTCGATGACGCCTGACGGATCGCCGCAGATCGGACCCTTTATCCAGGCCTTTCGCAAGCGGCAGTCGATGACGCTTGACGATCTGGCGCGGATGTCGAGCGTATCGCGATCGATGCTGTCGCAGATCGAACGCGGCCAGGCGAACCCGACGCTCGCCACGGTCTGGTCGCTCGCCAACGCGCTCAAGGTCGACGTCGCCGAACTGATCGGCGTCACCGCACGCGAAGCGCGCGACCAGATCGAGGTGGCGAGCGAGGCATTCACACCCGAAATCCGCACCGATGACGGGCTATGCACGCTCCGCATTCTCAGTCCCGCGAATCACGCGGAGACCCTGGAATGGTATGAGCTGCGGTTCGAACCCGGCGGCAGCCTGGTCTCACAACCGCATGCGAAGGGAACGCGCGAGCACCTCACCGCGCTCGAAGGCACATTTGAAGTCGAGGCCGGCACGCAAAAGGTCGCAGTGCCGCAAGGCAGCACCGCACGCTATGCGGCCGATGTGCCGCACCGGATCACCAACAAGGGGAAGCGGCGCGCGCGCGCGCTGCTGGTCGTAGCCAGCTAAATTTCCAGTATAGTGGACTCGTGGTCCATTATACCGTAATTGCACTTTCTCAGGATGAGGGAGTGTCGCGATGGCTGGTGGATTCTACGATCGTATCGAAGCGGAGCTGTCCGCGATCCGTGCCGACGGATTGATGAAGCCCGAGCGGGTGTTGACCACACCGCAGAGTGCAGCCGTGCGCATCGAGGGCGGCCCGCCTACGATGCTGAATCTCTGTGCGAACAACTATCTCGGCCTTGCCGCAGATCCGCGCGTCGTCGAGGCGGCGATCGCGGCCACCCGCATTTGGGGCGCCGGACTCGCATCGGTGCGCTTCATCTGCGGCACCCAGAGCATCCACAAACAGCTCGAAGCCACGACCGCCGCTTATCTCGGCTATGATGACGCGATCCTGTTCGCGGCCGCGTTCGACGCGAATGGCGGCGTTTTCGAACCCCTGCTGGGCGCCGAAGATGCGATCGTATCCGACACGCTCAACCACGCCTCGATCATCGATGGCGTGCGGCTGTCGAAGGCGAAGCGCTATCGGTACGCGACGTCGGACATCGCCGATCTGGAGCGGGTGCTGACGACTGCGCGAGCGGACGGCGCGCGGACAATCCTGATCGCGACCGACGGTGTCTTTTCGATGGACGGCGCCATCGCGCCGCTGGACGAAATCGCGGCGCTGGCGGAACGGTTCGACGCCTTACTGCTGGTCGACGACTGTCATGCGACCGGCATCATCGGTGAAGGCGGGCGCGGCTCGGGCGCCCTCCGCGGCGTTGCCGATAAGGTCGACATCCTGACCGGAACCTATGGCAAGGCGCTGGGCGGGGCGATGGGCGGTTTCGTGGCCGCGCGCCAGCCGGTGATCGACCTGCTCCGCCAGCGGGCGCGACCCTATCTGTTTTCCAATGCGCTCGCACCCGCCATCTGTGGCGCCAGCCTCGCGGCGATCGGGATCGCCGCTTCAGATGAGGGCGATGCGCTGCGCCGACACCTGGCGGCCAACGCGGCATTGTTCCGTGCCCGCCTGACCCATGCCGGCTTCGACCTTCTGCCCGGCGAGCATCCGATCATCCCGGTGATGCTGCATGATGCGGCAAAGGCGCAACGCGCCGCCGCCGAACTGATCGAGGCGGGCGTATTGGTCGCCGGCTTCTCCTTCCCCGTGGTGCCGCATGGCAAGGCGCGCATCCGGACCCAGATGTCGGCCGGCCTGACCTCCGATCAGGTCGAACAGGCCGCGGATATCTTTGTTTCGGTTGGCCGCAAACTGGATCTCATCCCATGAACGCCGTCACAGCCGCATCGCTGACCCGCCTCCCCCACACCGACGCGACCATGCGCGGCCTCGCCAAGCTGCATGCGCGCGAAGGCATCTGGGAGACCGCGGCGCCGGTGCCGACGCCCGGTCCCGGCGAGGTCCTGATCCGCGTTCGGCGCACCGCCATCTGCGGCACCGACCTGCATATCTACAACTGGGATGACTGGGCCGCGCGGATCATTCCGGTGCCGATGATCGTCGGCCACGAATTCTCGGGCGAGATCGTGGAGATCGGGGAGGCAGTCACCCGATCACTACGCGTCGGCCAACGCGTGTCGGGCGAAGGACATATCATCGATTTCGACAGCAGTGCGGCGCGCGCCGGACGATTTCACCTCGACCCCGGCACGGTCGGCGTCGGCGTCAACCGGCAGGGCGCGTTCGCCGAGTATCTGTGCATTCCGGCCTTCAACGTAGTGCCGCTTCCCGACGATGTGTCCGACGATGTCGGCGCATTGCTCGATCCGTTCGGAAACGCGGTCCACACCGCACAGCAGTTCGACCTGATGGGCGAAGACGTGCTGGTGACCGGCGCCGGCCCGATCGGGATCATGGCGGCGGCGGTCGCGCGGCGTGCCGGCGCGCGGTCGGTCGTCATTACCGACATCAACCCCTATCGGCTCGATCTCGCCGCCCGGCTCGCCGACGTGCGGCCGGTCAACACGCTCACAGAGGATCTGCGCGAGGTGATGGCGGCCGAGGGCGTCGACGACGGCTTCGCCGTGGCGCTGGAAATGTCGGGCGCCCCGGTGGCGATCGGCCAGGCGATCGGCGCGCTGCGCATGGGCGGCGGCCTGGCGATGCTCGGCATTCCGGGCGGATCGATGGACGTCGCCTGGTCGGACATCATTCTCAAGGCGCTGACCATTCGCGGCGTCTACGGGCGAGAGATGTTCGGCACATGGCAGAAGATGTTCGGCCTGATTCGCGGCGGGCTCGACCTGTCGCCGCTCATCACCCATCGTCTTGATGCGAGCGATTTCCAGCAAGGCTTTGACGCAATGCGCGCAGGCAGGGCCGGCAAGGTCATTCTGAGCTGGTAGGAAGAAGGTAGGACACAGCCCTCACCCGTCGCGCCCCTGCCCCAGGCACAGCGCGACGGGCTTGATGTCGCAGCCTCTCGACGGGTGCCCACGCCGCTCTGCCCGCACTCGATGCAGGCCGGAACTGCGTAGCAGGGTCGTAATGTGAGTGCCCATTGCGCCTCTCCACGGCCATCATAGGCCGTGGAGTGAACGCCAGGATCAGTTGGCCCGTCCCACTTAGGCTCGGCAGCGAACCGGCACTGCCATGAGGGCGCATTGCCGTCCGCAGACGACGGAAGCAATCCTGGCTTAGTCAGCGCGCGACGCCGCCCTCGTTGAAATATTCCCCTGAACTCCTGACGGATTCCTCCGATCTCCCTTTGACCGGCCCCGTTTTGCGTCCAGCAAGGTTGGGGGATTTTCGATGCTTGCCATTTTCACCGGAGGCGGGACTGAGTTCGAGCGGCAGCAAGCAGCCCGGGCGCCAGAACCCGATAGCGCTACAGCAACCTGCCCGCCCCGCAGCTGATCGCATCGATCAGAAGGCGCACACCGGGAAGCATGCCGCGATGAACGGCATGGACCAGCGAGATGTCCAGGCCCGGACCAGCCCAACCGGGCAGCACTTGAACCGCACGCCCTTCGGCGACCATCCTGCGCCCGGCAAATGTTGGTAAACGCCCGATGCCCAGTCCGGCCTCGATCGCATCCGCGATCGCGCGCGCGCTGTTCGCCGACATGCGTGGCTTGAATTCGACCTTCGCCGGCTTGGGCGACTCGCCGTGGAGTATCCAGACCTGGCTTTCGCCCGGCGCGACCTGTTCGCCGATGAGCGGATAGCCGCCAAGATCGGCGGGGCGGGACGGCATGCCATGGTCGGCAATCAGGGATGGCGCGGCAAACATCGACGCCTCCGTGCTGCCGATCTTGCGGCGGATCAGCGACGAGTCCTTTAGCTTCCCGACGCGGACGGCGAGATCATAGCCCTCGGCGACGAGGTCGACATAGCGATCGGAAACATCGATCTCGCAACGCAGCTTCGGATTGGCGGCAACGAAGCGCGCAACGATCGTACCGAACCCCGCCTCGACCAGCACCGATGGCATGGTCAGCCTCAGCCGCCCCGATGGCTCGGCCACCGCATGCGCAGCCTCGTCGCCGGCCCGTTGCAGCGCATCGACGATCAGCCGCCCATGAATGAGGAAGCGTTTACCCGGTTCGGTCAGCGACGATCGCCGCGTCGTTCGGGCGATCAGCCTGACGCCAAGATACTCCTCCAGTTCGGCCACACGCTTGCTGACGGTCGCCAACGGGATCCCCATAGCCCGCGCCGCAGCCGTGAAACCGCCCGCCTCAGCCACCCGTGTGAAGATAACGACAGCCTCCACAGGCGGCAGGCGTTCGGCGGGCAGAGTGTTTCTATTATCCATGAGTGGAGATGCTTATTCCAAATTCGGAATATTATCCGCTTTCCGGAGATAATCTATTCTTCTCCCATGAACCAGATGCTTTCCAAACCTCCCGCCGCCGGCATGCCGGCACAATCCCTGCAACTGATGCTCGCGATGATCTGCGGTGCGCAATTCCTGGTCGTCATCGACGCCGTCGTCCTGATGGTCGCCGGTCCAGCGCTGGCCCACGCATTCGGTGCCGACGAGCGCGATTTGCAATGGGTCTTCAATGCCTACGCACTTACCTTTGGCGGATTGCTGCTGTTGGCGGGCAGGGCCGGCGACCGCCTCGGCCACCGCCGCGTCTTTGCGGCGGGTGCAATCGTCTTCGCGCTCTCTTCGCTTGCCGGCGCTCTCAGCCAGTCGATGGGGATGCTGATCGCGGCCAGAGCGCTGCAAGGCGCCGGGTCGGCAATGCTTGCCGCCAACGCGCTCGCCTTGCTCACCCTGCATTTTCCGGCGGGACCGTCGCGAATCCGGGCAATCGGGCTATTCGCATCGTCGGCGACGATCGGCGTCGCGTCCGGCACCTTGCTGGGCGGCCTTCTCACCAGCTATTTCGGCTGGTCTTCAGTCCTGCTGATCAACGTCCCCCTCGGCCTCGCCATGGCATGGGCAACGATCAGGATGAGAGGACATCGCGACAACGGCGCTGCCTCGGGCCCGGCCATGGACTGGGCAGGCGCGATCACCGCAACCCTCGGCTTTGGTGCGCTAACGCTGGGCATTGCCGAACTGGTCGCGCCGACGCGAAGCACCGTGCTGCTACTGGTCGCCGCGGCCGCCCTGCTGAGCACGTTCGTCGCCGTCGAACACCGCAGCAAGGCGCCGCTGCTCGACCTCACCCTGTTCAGGTTCCGCCCGGTCGCCGCCGGGAATGCGCTGATCTTCCTCCACGCCGCCGGACCGCTGGTCATGCTGTTCTTCGGCTCACTCTATTTCCAGCAGGTCCGCGGCCTGCAGCCGCTCGAGACCGGGCTTCTGTTCCTGCCGATGGCGCTTGCCTCGATTGTCGCCGCACGCCTTGCTCCTGGAGTCATAGACCGGCTGACGCCGCGCCTCGTGACATCACTCGGCTTTGCTCTGATGGCCGCCGCCTCGCTCATCCTGTCTCGCCTGCCGGCGGCGCCGGAGCCATTCTTCATCGCATCCGCCCTTGCCCTTGCGCTTGGCGGGTTCGGCGGCGCGCTCTCCTTCGTTTGCCTGACCGAAGCTGCCACCGCATCGGCCACGCCCGGCGAAGCAGGCATGATCTCGGGTCTGGTCAACACATCGCTGCAAATGGGCGGCGCATCCGTCCTCGCCGTGGTCCTGGCGGTGGCAACCGCCGGGACACCCGCGCCGCTCGACATCCATACCAGCGCCTTCGCCGCGGCTGCCGCCTTGTTACTCGCGGGCGCGATCGCCGGTTTCTTCCTGCTTCCCGGCAAGCCCGGACGATAACGCCCCTCTTCCTCAGGAAATCAGCATGCACCTCAACCGCAGGGAATTTGCCGCCATGTCCATATCCGCCCTCGTGCTTCCCGGCACCGCCGCGGCCGACGCCGCCGCCATGGCCAACCCAATCAGTCTGGTCGATCCCGAGCTCCGCCCCATCCTCGAACGGATTCCGCCGCTAGATCTCGGCATGGACAATCTGGCGGCGGTGCGCAGCGCGCAATTCCCCCCGGCTCTACCCGCCCCCGGGATTCAGCCCATGGAACGACACATCCGCGGTGGCGACGGCAATCCGGCGCTGCGGTTGGTTATTCTCGACCCAGCGCCAACGCGTTCAAACAAGCCCGCGATCCTGCACATCCATGGCGGCGGGCTCGTGGTCGGCAAGCCGGAGGTCGCGATCGTCGAACTGCAGCAGCTGTCAGCGGAGTTGGGCGCGCTCGTCGTGTCGGTGGACTATCGCCTCGCGCCAGAGCATCCCTTCCCCGCCGGTCTGAATGACGCCTATGCCGCGCTCGAATGGCTGCACGGCACGGCCGGTGAACTTGGCATCGATCCCGGGCGCATCGCAGTCATGGGCGAAAGCGCGGGTGCCGGGCTGGCCGCGGCCGTTTCGCTCAGAGCGCGCGATCGGGGCGAACTGCCGATCCGCTTCCAGCTACTGCGCTACCCGATGCTCGACGATCGTACAGTGCTGCATGCACCGCCGCCCCATGTCGGCCATTTCATCTGGAATGCGAAGTCGAACGCATTCGGCTGGCGTTCCGTGTTGGGGCGCATGCCGGTCATGGACAATGCCCCGGCGGAGGCCGCGCCCGCCCGGGCGACTCGTCTCCATGCCCTGCCCCCCACCTGGATCGGGGTCGGCACGCTCGACTTGTTCGCGCAAGAAACGGTGCGCTTTGCGGAACGGCTGATGGCTGCGGGCGTGTCAGTCGAGATGTCCGTGGTACCCGGCGCCTATCATGGCTTCGACGCCATGGTGCCCGGGGCGCGCGTTTCGGCCGGTTTCATCGCCAGCTGGAAATCGGCGCTACGTCGGGCGCTGAATGTCAACTAGGCCAGGGCCGGAAATTCTCGTTCATGCACGATTCGTGTCACTTGCATGCTGCGAACGAGCAGAACCATCCCCATTCATGCAGAAGCCACATGGAAGCAGGCGCGAAACTTGCGCGATTCCGCACGTTTTATTCTTGATTGCGCACGATTCATGGGCTAGGCGCCGCAATGTGACCAATGACATCCCCCACGCCCGCCGCGATGTGATTGCGGCCCGGCTCGCCAGTGGCCAATCCGTCAACGCCGGCGCGCTCGCCAGTGAGTTCAACATCTCCGAGGACGCGATCCGGCGCGATCTGCGCGCGCTGGCCGCAGCCGGGCTGTGCCGGCGCGTCTATGGGGGGGCCCTGCCGCTCAGCCCCGGCACCACGCCCGTATCTCATCGCCTCGGGACCGGCGTGAACCGAAAGCGAGCGCTGGCTCAAGCCGCGATGCCGATGGTCGCCCCCGGCAGCTTCATCTTCCTGGACAATGGCAGCACCAGCCTGATCGTCGCGCAAGAGCTGCCGAGAGACGTCGACCTGATCGTCGCGACCAGCTCCATCGAAATCGCGGCGGCGCTGGTCGCGCGGGGAGATGTGCATATTCACATGGTGGGCGGCACGATCGACAGCGTGATCGGCGGCTCGATCGACGGCATCGCGCTCGAAGCGATTTCGCGATTGAACATCGACCTGTGCTTCATCGGGGTGTGCACGCTCTCGGCCGAGGGTGGTGTCAGCGCGCTTGATGGCGCCGACGCCACATTCAAACGTGCGCTGATCGCCCGAAGCCGCAGGACTCTTGCCCTCGTGGCGAACGAGAAGATCGGTGAGCAGGCGCCGCATCGGATCGTCGACCTGAGCGCGATCGATCACGTCATCATCGAGCACGATGCGCCAGACGCTACTGCCGATGCGCTGCGTTCGGCTGGTTCCAGGATCTTGCGCGCCGCGTCGAGCGTCGACCAGCACCCCTGACAGATTGGACATCCCGTGACGCGACAAGAAGCCGGTTCGCGGCTGGCGACCCGAATTGCATTTTTCGTAGCCGGCTTCGGGCTTGCCTGCTGGGCGCCGCTCGTACCGCTTGCGAAGGCACGGCTGGAAATCGACGAGGGCTCGCTGGGACTCCTCCTGCTGTGCCTCGGCGCCGGTTCGGTTCTGACGATGCAACTCACCGGCACATTCATATCCAGGCTTGGCGCACGCCCGATCATCGTCATCGGCGGTATCGGACAAGCGATCCTGCTGCCCCTTCTGGCCGTAGCTCCGACGGTCCCGACGATGGCGATCGTGCTGCTGCTCTTCGGCGGTTTTCTCGGTCTGATCGATGTCAGCATGAACGTCCATGCGGTCGAAGTGGAAAAGCACAGCGCAAAGCCGCTCATGTCTGGTTTCCATGGGCTGTTCAGTGTCGGCGGGTTTGTCGGCGCCTTGCTGCTGACGGCAGCACTTTCAGCGCAGATTTCACCGCTGACCGGCACGATCGCAGCGGCGGTACTGATGATCGGCGCGATCCTCTTCACGGCGCCCCGCTTGATCAATACGGCGCAGGCCGAGGAAGCCCCGTTGCTGGTCGTGCCGCGCGGTGTCGTTGCACTGCTCGCCCTGCTGGCGGCGATCACCTTTCTGACCGAGGGGGCGATGCTCGACTGGGGGGCGCTCCTTCTGACCGGCAAAGGTTTGTTGCCGACCGCTCAGGCCGGTATCGGCTACAGCGTTTTCGCCGTAGCGATGACGATCGGGCGGCTGACCGGTGATGCCGTGGTCGCCCGGCTTGGCGACCGGCGCACCATGTTCTGGGGCGGCCTGCTTGCCATTATGGGCTATGTTGTTCTGCTCACGGCGCCCTCTGCTTCGATAGCCTTGCTCGGCTTTCTGCTCATCGGCCTTGGCGCCGCCAACACGGTTCCCGTGCTGTTCCGACAAGCTGGCACGCAGACCGTGATGCCCGCGGGCCTCGCCATCGCGGCCGTCACGACGGTTGGTTATGCAGGTGTGCTGGCCGGACCAGCGGGGGTCGGCTTCGCGGCGCAAGCGATCGGCCTGCCTGGCGCCTTCTGGGCGCTGACCATCATGCTGGCACTCGTTCCGATATGCGCCGCAGCCGCGACGCGGCGCGGCAATGCCGGCGCGGCGAGCCCTTCTCAGACCATTTGAGTGCCGATGATGACCGATCGCATTACCTTGTCCGCAAACGCACTGTTGTTCGACATGGACGGCACCCTCGTAGACTCCACCGCGGTGTCCGAACGCATCTGGCGCGTGTGGTCGAGCGAGCAGGGGGCCGACCCCGAAGCCGTGCTGGCATATTCGCAAGGCCGACGTACGCTGGATACCACGCGGCACTTTGCACCCACTGAGGACATAGCTTTGGCTTTGGCTGCGGCTGCGCGAATTGAGGCGCTGGAGATTGCGGCGGACGACGGCACGATCGCTATCGAGGGCGCGCGGGCTTTGCTCGACCGCCTGCCCGCTGAACGCTGGGCGGTAGTCACCTCAGCCGGACCCGCCCTCGCCTCCCGTCGTCTGGTGGCGGCTGGCCTTCCGATCCCTGAAATCCTGATCACAGCGGGTGACGTGGCGACGGGGAAACCTGATCCTGAAGGGTATCTGCTGGCTGCGAAGCGACTTGGTTTCGAACCGGAAGGCTGCATCGTCTTTGAAGATACGTTCGCCGGGCACGAAGCGGCCCGGCGCGCAGGGATGCGATCGATCAACCGACATGCCGCTCCGCATGGTCACGACGGACCATTACTCACGCTCCTCAGCTATACTGCTGTCGTTCTGGATGTCAGCCGAGGCTGGCTTGATCTGGCACTATCCGAGGAATTGCCACGCGTTTGAATGAACACCAGTTTTCTGTGGTTTTTCGAGGATTTTGAGCCATTTCAGGCCTATAACTGGCGCGCTGTCGTCTGACCGATTACACGGCAAGAAGCCCCTCGCGATGCTGTTCGACGGCCGGATTTCATCCTTCTCGTCCGTCGCCGATCACTCAAGGCCGCATAAGCCCTTAGGCCCTCCGCCCGCGCCCATCGCAAGCGAAGCAGATTTGCGGCGAGGCACAAACTCAAGCTACGCGGCGCTGCAGCAAATCTATTATATCCTATTTAATCGATAGGAATATGAACCCCCTCAATCGGCGCGTCGCGCCAGACAATAGGGGCTATCATGAAGCATCTCCTCCTCGCGGGAACCGTCCTTGCCGTCACCGCACCCGCGTTCGCGCAGGAAACGGTGCCTCAGATCGAATTTCAGGATAACGACATCATTGTGACCGGCTCGCGTCTAGGCGAGCGCACGGTCACCACCTCGCCGGTACCGATCGACTCGCTACGGGGCGAAGAGTTACGCGCTTCAGGCTATCAGGAGACGACCGAAATCCTGCGTCAGCTCGCGCCTTCATTCGCATTCGCGACCCCCACCACGCCTGACGGCAACACCCATATCCACTCCGCGTCGCTGCGCGGGCTGTCACCAGACGAAACATTGGTGCTGTTGAACGGGAAACGCCTTCATACCGCGGCCTGGGTCAATACCGGCGGGACGATCGGCAAGGGCTCGACGCCGACCGACCTCAATCAGATCCCTGCAGCAGGCATCGGCCGCATCGAGATCCTGCGCGACGGGGCATCCGCGCAATATGGGTCGGACGCGATCGCGGGCGTCATCAACATCCTGCTGCGCACCGATACCGAATTCCACGGCACCGCGAGCGCCGGCACCACCTATGACGGCGGCGGCGACACCTATGAGTTCTCGCTGGGTGGCGGCGTCAAGCTGGGCGAGGACGGCTTCGTCAACCTGACCGGCTATTATCGCGATCACAAGGCGGCCAATCGCGCCGAGCCCGATACCCGCCAATTCTATCTCGGTATCGCGCCCAACGGCTCACTCCAGCCGCTATCCGCGCGCTACGGCGCCGGCATTGGCCTCAACCCGCCGGGCGGTGTCGCCGGCACCCGGCTCGATCCGCGTGAAGCCATCGTCGATCGCAACGTCTGGCGCTTCGCCGATCAGGGTGATGTCGAGGAC
>Ga0247823_10000969_pt1 | contig 24217 bp, 20 predicted proteins | sample 13C_PalmiticAcid_2_FD_192426 | JGI IMG/M metagenome (GOLD analysis project Ga0247823, IMG submission 192426) | Soil microbial communities from agricultural site in Penn Yan, New York, United States - 13C_PalmiticAcid_Day30 | ecosystem: Environmental > Terrestrial > Soil > Agricultural land... | reverse complement strand
CATCCACAGCATCGCCACGATGCCCCACAGCAGGCTGATCAGTCCCATGTCGCGGTTTCCATGCGGGCGTGCGGAAGGTCGCCCCGTGTTTCCACTATGCGGACGGTCGCCGGGCGCTTCAAGCACCTACGCCGTGCATGCCCTCGATCTCGACCAGCAGCTCGCGCCGGCAGACGTCGGCATGCAGCATCAGCCAGGGCACGCGCGTGCCCAGACGGGCCTCGAGTTGCGCGGCCACGGTGTCGGCGTCGGCGGCATCACTCACGTAGACCTTCAGGCGCGAACTCGCATCCAGGTGCGCCGGCAACGTCGCCGCGTGCGTGCGCGCTGCGCCCAGCAGGCTGTCGAGGTTGGTGAGGGTCTCGTCCAGCTGCGCGCGCAGCGAGTCCGCGTGTTGCGACGCATGGCCGACGATACTGGCGGTGCCGGACAGCAACAGGGGTACTTGGTGCGACGGAGGCAGCAACGCGCGCGCGAAGCTCGGGGATTGCGGGCCGTATTCGCGCGGATAGCGGTAGGCACTGACCTGGCGCGGATTCTCGAGTGGCGTACCCGGTTCACGTGCGGCGAGCCAGTAGACCTGCAGCACGCGGCGGCCATCGCGGCTGCCTATCGCCGTGGCGGCGGGCAGCGCGCGCGTATCGATATCGCCCAGGCCCTGCACGCGGCCGATGCAGAATTGCCGGTAACGTTCACCGTCGCCTTCGCCCTGCGTGATGGCATCGAAGTAATTCCAGATGCGCAGCAGGTGCGGATATCCGCTGTCGCGCCAGAAGGCGGCCATCGCGGCATATGCATGCGCGCTTGCGTGCAGGATGCCGCCTTCGGGTTCTTCCCACTCCACCACGCCGAACATCAGCGCCCCGTCGTGGCTGTAGCGCACCGCGCCTTCGCGGCCGGTGGTCACGGGGCCCGCCGCACGCCAGACTTCGTACGGGGCCGCGGCTTCGCGCAACGGCGACAGCGGCACGCGCAGGTAGCGCGGGTCGTCGATGGTCGAGGTGGCGGGCGCCAGCGCGCCGAAACCGAACACGGCCAGCGTCTCCGGCAGGCCCAGCAACGCCCGTGGCGTGGGCGCGTGGATGTAGTCGACGGCCAGCCGCTGCGGCGCGGGAGGATGGTCGGGGGCGGAGCTCATCGTGCGGGAAACGGGGGGCATGTCGGGGCGAAATGATAACCCGCCCGTCCCGTCACGCCGGACGCCTGCCGGCTGTGCCAGTATTCAGCGGCATCGGCGGAAGATCGCCGCAGGCCACCGGGAGAAGCCGCCATGTCGTTCCGTATCGCTGCCATCGTGCTCGTCGCCGCGCTCAGTGCCGGCTGCGCCAGCAGCTCCAAGGTCATGCTGGGGCAGGCGCGCCCCGCCATCGATCCTGCGCAGGTCCAGGTCTACCGCACCGCGCCTGCGGGGTCGCTGGAAATCGCGCAGCTTGAATCCAAGAGTGCCGTCGGCTTCGGCACGCAGGGCCAGACCGACGCCGCCGTGGCACGCCTCAAGCGCGAAGCCGCCGCCCTCGGCGCGAACGGCGTGGTGCTGGTCGGCGTGGGATCCAGTGGTTCCCCGGTCGGCATGTCGGTGGGCGCCGGCAGTTACGGCCGCCACTCCGGTGGTGGCCTCAGCATGGGCATCCCCACCACCCAGAAGCAGGCGGCGGGCGTGGCGATCTACGTGCCGCCGGGCACGGCGGTGGACCCCACCCTGGTCGTGCCGGACCCGGCACCGAAGCATTGAGGCAGCCACCATGGCGAAATTCCCCAGGATCGAAAGCGCCTGCCCGTTGCCTGCGGAACAACAGCGCTGCATCGCGGGCTTCTGCGGGCTTTGCGGCAAGTCGGTGCAGCGCCTGGATGACATGGATGATGGACAGCGCGTTGCGTGGATGAGCCAGGCGACCGGCCCGGTCTGCGTGTCCTACCGTCTCCCGCGCCCCGCGCTCGCCGGGCTTGCGGTCGCCGCGCTGCTGGCTGCCGCACCTGCAGCGGCGGGATCGCCGGATGCCGCGCAGGAGCAAGGCGCCACGGTCGCCGCCGTTGCGGATGCGCCCGACGAAGCCAATCCGCTACTGATGATCGTGATGGTGGGCGGCATCAGCGAACCCGGCACCGCCGAGTGGATTGATGACTCAGAGCTGCCGGACCTGCCGCAGCGTCACGTGGAAGGTTCGCTCGAGGCGCGCGCCGAAGGGACGACGTGGCCCGCGGCGCCCGCACCCTCCGAAGACACCGGCGCGTAAGCATCCAGGATGCGCAGTTTGCGGATGCCTTCCAGTAAAGGAGGCATGCCGGCCGGGTCGCCATCGCCCACATGGAGTGCGATGTGGCCGGCATCGAATGAACCCAAGCCGGCGTCGTAGCTGATCCAGCGTTTGCCGTCCCACGCCTGTACCCACATGTGCGGACTGAAGACGTGGGCCTGTCCGGTGAATCGGCTGGAGTACGCGATGCCGGAGACCACCCGCGCCGGAATGCCGCGGGCACGGGCGAGGGCTGCCAACAGCACCGCACTTTCCGTGCAGTCGCCCGATCGCGCGGCGAGCGCCGCGCTGGCAGTCATGTACTCGCCAAACGAGATGCGGCCCGTCATGTGCTGGCGCACCGCGTTTGCCAGCGACTGCATCCGCGAACGGGTGCTGCGACCACGCGAATGGGCCCGCGCGAACGCGCGGATCGACGCATTGTCGCTATCCACGTAAGTGTTGCCCAGGCTGTAGCGTTTCAAGGTCGCGGCGTCGGGACGCGATTCATCGCCGCAGTCGCGGCAGATGCGTATCAGCACGGTATCGTTCGCGACCGCGACCTGCTGTTCGTGGGTGCGTGGCCAAGACCACGCAATGTCGTCCATGCGCAATCGATACTCGATGACGCCGTGTCGCGCGGCGCTCGATAACCTGTAGGGCGATGAAACCAGTAGCGGTTGCAACCAGGCACGCGTGCCTGCGCGTGCATCCGTCGTTCGCGCTTCCTGAGCGTGGGCAGCCGCGGACAGGGCCCAGGCCAATAAGATTGCGATCGCGCGACGGCGGTTCCTCAAGGTGCGGGCGCGGTACTGACCTCGCCGCCCTCCAGCACGATCCGCTCGCCACCCTCCACGTTGACCGCCAGCGTCTCGTAGTGCCATTCGCCGGCGTGCTTCTTGGCGACGACGAACAACGTGCCGTCGGCCTTCGCGCCGTCCAGCGGGATGGACAGGTTGGCTTCGCCGTCGGGGCCGTTGCTGCTGAAGTTGCCCTGCACCAGCCAGCCGGCCTGGATCGGTGTGCCGAGTGCGGCCGTCACGGCGGGATCGGCCTGCGCCCGTGCCATCGCGTGCTGGTATGGGCCGGAAGACTTCATCGCGCCGAAGACCAGCGCGAGGATCCCGAAGATGAAGGCCGCGAACAGGGCGAGCAGCAGCGCCGCCACGACCGGCACGCACCACTTCCAGTTGCGGCTTAGCCAGGTAGAAGAGGTTGGGGTCGTCGATTGCATGCGCGGGCTCCGGTCGTTCCCCGTTGAACGCTTACGGTTTCAGGCAGCGGCCAAAGAAATCCTCGGTCAGTCGGTAGCGGTGCAGCAGGTCGCTGCCGCGCAGGCCGTGCTTGGCGCCGGGGTAGGTCATCAGCTCGAACGGCGTACCGCGCTTCTGCAGGTCACTCATCAGCTTCGTCGAGTTGGAAAACAGCACGTTGTCGTCGGCCATGCCGTGGATCAAGAGCAGCTTCGAGTGCAGGCCGTCCAGGTGGGTGAACACGCTGGCCTCGCGGTAGCCGGCTTCGTTCGCGTTCGGCAGGTCCATGTAGCGCTCGGTGTAGTGGGTGTCGTACAGCGCCCAGTCCGTCACCGGCGCACCGGACACACCGCAGGCATAAGCCTCGCTGTGTTTGGCCAGCAGCATCAGCGTCATGTAGCCGCCATTGGACCAGCCATACACGCCGATGCGCGAGGGATCCACGAAGGAGTGCGACGCCAGCCACCCCACGCCGCGCAGCTGGTCGTCCACTTCCACCGTGCCCTGCTTGCCGTACAGCGCGCCACCGAAGGCTGCGCCACGGCGTGGCGTGCCGCGGTTGTCCAGCGAGAACACCAGGTAGCCCTGCTGGGCCAGGTACTGGTTGAAGAAGGCATCGCTGCGGCCGGGCCAGGCGCGGGTGACGGTCTGCGCCGCCGGGCCGCCGTACACGAAGACAACCACCGGGTACTTCTTCTTCGGGTCGAAGCCAGCCGGCTTGATCAGGCTGTAATGCAGCGGCGTGCGGCCGTCAGCGGCCGTCAGCGTGCCGAAGGTCGTCGGCTGGTGGGCGGCGAGGTACTTCGCGTAGGGGTGCGCCGCATCGGTCGCATCGTTGGTGAGCAGGGTCGCCAGCTTCGTGCCGTCGGCCTTGAACAGCTCGATCTGCGGCAGTGTGGTGTCGCTGGACCAGCTGTCGACGAAGACGCTGGCATTGCGGGCGAATGCAGCCGCATGCATGCCGGGCGCCTGCGTCAGTCGGCGCGGTTCGCCGCCGGTCAACGGCACGGCATAGACGTGCGTCTCGGTGACGCCGTCGCGAGTGCCGCTTACGTAGGCCATGCCGGCGGATTCGTCGATGGCCAGCAGGCCGTCGACGACCCACTCCCCCTGCGTCAGCACCGTCAGCTTCGAACCGTCTTCCGACGCAATGTACAAATGCTCGAAGCCGCTGCGCTCCGACGACCACAGAAAACGGCCGTCCTTCAGGAATCGCAGGTCGTTGTGCAGCGGCACCCAGGTCTTCGACGTCTCGGTGACCAGCGTGCGTTGCGCACCCGTGGCAAGCGTGGTTTCGATCAGCTCGAGCTTCTGCTGGTCGCGCGACTGGCGCTGGAAGGTCAGACGCTGCGGATCGCGCCAGTCGACGCGGGCCAGGTAGATGTCCGGCTCCTTGCCCAGGTCGACCCAGCGCGGCGTGGCGCCGTTCTTCGGAGCAACCACGCCCAGCTGCACCAGCACGTTGTGATCGCCCGCCGCCGGATAGCGCTGCTCGATCACTTCCGTGCGATCCGGGTAGACCTCGTAGCGCTTCTGCACCGGCACCGGTGTTTCATCGATGCGGGCGAAGGCGATGGCCGAATCGTCCGGCGCCCACCAGTAGCCGGTGTGGCGGTCCATTTCCTCGTCGGCCACGAACTCGGCCACGCCGTTGCCGATCGTGTCGCTGCCGTCGCGGGTCAGCTGCACTTCCTTGCCGTCGGCCAGCGCGATGACCCACAGGTTGCGGTCGCGGATGAAGCTGACGTAGCCCCCCTTCGGCGATATCTTCGGATCGGTGGCAAAACCACCGCCATCCGTCAGCTTGCGCACCGCGTCCTTGCCGGACTTCGCCAGGTCGTAGAAGTAAAGCTCGCCGCCCAGCGGGAACAGCAGTGCCTTGCCATCCGGCGACCACTGGTAGTCGACGATGCCCGACAGCGCGGCGATGCGCTGGCGCTCGCGACGCGCCTTTTCCTCATCGCTCAGCACTTCCTCGCCGGGCAGCACCACCGACGAGTCCACCAGCAGGCGCGTCTGCGCGCTGGCGATGTCGTACTCCCACAGGTCCAGACGGTTGCGGTCGCTGTCCTTGCCGCGCAGGAACGTCACCCTGGACCCGTCCGGTGCGACCTGTGGCTTGGTCAGCGTGGGGCCGGTCAGCGGTGCGCTGCCGGTGATGGCTTCCAGCGTGAGTTTTTCAGCGTGGGCGGGCAGGGTGGTGGCGAGGGTCATCAGGGCGAACAGGGCAAGGCGCATGGGACTTCTCGGGCGGCAGGGCCGGTCAGGCCCGGATTATTGCATTGGCCGCCGCGCGCGCGTCGTAGAGCGGCGCTTGCTTCGCCGCTCGCGGGCCGGATACGTCCTGATGCGGCGCAGCCGAGCAGGCTCGGCTCCGTCTACCGTGAGGGCTGGCCGAACAGGTGCTTGCGCTCCTCGTCGCTGAGCGGCTGGCCCGCGTTCGGATTGATCTGCGACTGCAGCGCATACGCGCGTTGCACGGCCGGCCGCGCCGCGATCTCGGCGTGCCAGCGTTGCAGGGCGGGATAGGGCGACAGATCCAGCGGGGCCTTGTCGTAGGCGTTGATCCACGGATGCGCGGCCATGTCGGCGATGCTGTAGTCGTCGCCGGCGATGTAGGCATGTTTCGCAAGCTGCGTGTCCAGCACGCCGAGCAGGCGCTGCACCTCGCGCGTGTAGCGGTCGATGGCGTAGGGAATCTTTTCCGGCGCATAGACCGTGAAGTGGCCGTACTGGCCGGTCATCGGCCCCAGCCCGGCCATCTGCCACATCAGCCACTGGTTCACCGCTACCTTCTGGCGCGTGTCGTTGCCGAAGAAGCGGCCGGTCTTGTTGGCCAGGTACACCAGGATGGCGCCGGATTCGAACACGCTGATCGGCGCGCCGCCGTCGGCCGGTGCGTGGTCGATGATCGCCGGCATCTTGTTGTTGGGCGAGAACGCCAGGTATTCCGGCTTGAACTGGTCGCCCTTGCCGATGTCGACCGGCACGATGCGGTAGTCGAGCTTTGCGCCTGCCTCGGTCAGTTCTTCCAGCATCAGCGTGATCTTGTGGCCGTTGGGCGTGGGCCAGTAGTACAGGTCGATCATGGCGGTTCCTCGCGGGGGAGAGCCGCAGTCTAGCGGCGGCAGCGGACTTGGCAGCGTCAAATCCGGCCGCTACCCTGCGCCATCCTTGGAAAAGACCGTTCCCCACATGACCGATCCCAAATCCGCGCGCCTCGGCCCGCTGCCTGCCCTGATCTTCAGCTCGCGCTGGCTGCAGCTGCCGCTGTATCTGGGCCTGATCGTGGCGCAGGGCGTGTACGTCATCCTGTTCCTGAAGGAGCTGTGGCACCTGGTCCATGGCGCCACCAGTCTCAGCGAGCAGGACATCATGCTGCTGGTGCTGGGCCTGATCGATGTGGTGATGATCTCGAACCTGCTGATGATGGTCATCGTGGGCGGTTACGAGACTTTCGTTTCGCGCATGGGCCTGGAGAAGCATCCCGACCAGCCGGAATGGCTGAGCCACGTCAACGCCAGCGTGCTGAAGGTGAAGTTGGCCATGGCGATCATCGGCATCTCGTCCATCCACCTGCTGAAGACCTTCATCGGCGCCAGCACGCTGGGTGGCCTGCCGCTGTGCGGCACGCCCGAAGCCTTTGCCGCTGCGGAAGCCGCGAAGACGGCCGGCTGGCTGGCGAAGACCTGCAGTGATTTCACCGCCACCGGCGTGATGTGGCAGACCATCATCCACGCCATCTTCATCCTGTCCGCCATCGGCATCGCCTACACCGACAGGCTGATGAACAACGGCGCGCAGACCAAGCACGCGGCGCACTGATCCCGGCATGCAGGCAGGTGCATCCCTGATCCGCGCGGCAGGCGATGACGACTTCACCGCCATCGTCGCCCTGAACGCCGCGGAGGTCCGCCATACCAGCCCGATGGACGAAGACAGGGCGCGCCACCTGGCGCGCCTGTCGGCCTATCTCCGCGTGGCGACGCTCGACGGTCGCGTTGTTGCGTTCCTGCTGGCGATGCGTGCGGGCGCGGACTATCGCAACGACAATTTCGACTGGTTCGCTGCGCGCTACCCTGACTTCCTCTACGTGGACCGCATCGTCGTGGATGCCTCGGTGCAGGGCCATCGCCTCGGGTCCGCGCTCTACGGCGACCTGTTCGCCTTCGCCCGCGAACGCGGCATCCCGCGCATCACCTGCGAGTTCAACGTAGTGCCGCCGAACGAGCCCTCGCGCCTGTTCCATGCCCGGCATGGCTTTGTGGAAGCGGGCCGGCAGTGGCTGGGCGATGGCCACAAGCAGGTCTCGATGCAGGTCGCCGAACTGGCCTGAACGGACTGCGTCTCAGGGTTTGGGTCGCTGCAGGCCGTAAAATGCGCGGATGGATGTTTCCCACCTGCTCGACCACCTGAATCCCGCCCAGCGCGACGCCGTTTCCGCAGCGCAGGGGCATTACCTCGTCCTGGCCGGCGCCGGCTCCGGCAAGACCCGCGTGCTGACCCACCGCATCGCCTGGCTCAACGAAGTCTTCGGCGTGCCCACGCACGGCATCCTGGCGGTGACCTTCACCAACAAGGCGGCCGGCGAAATGCGCGCCCGCGCCGACGTGCAGTTGCGCAACGGCAGCCGCGGCATGTGGATCGGCACCTTCCACGGCCTTGCCCACCGCCTGCTGCGCCTGCACTGGCAGGAAGCGAAGCTGCCCGAGACCTTCCAGGTACTGGACAGCGATGACCAGCAACGGCTGGTCAAGCGCGTGGTGCAGGCGATGGAGCTGGACGAAGGCAAGTTCCCGCCCAAGCAACTGGCGTGGTGGATCAACGAGCAGAAGGACGAGGGCCGACGCCCCGAGCACATCCAGCCGGCGCCGAACGACGAATGGCTGGACATCCGCCGCCAGGTCTACGCCGGTTACCAGGAACGGTGCGACCGCGCCGGCCTGGTGGATTTCGCCGAACTGCTGCTGCGCGCGCACGAGCTGCTGCGCGACACGCCGGCCTTGCTGGCGCACTACCGCACGCGTTTCCGCGAGATCCTGGTGGACGAGTTCCAGGACACCAATGCCATCCAGTACGCCTTCGTGCGCGTGCTGGCGGGCGATACGGGCCACGTCTTCGTGGTGGGCGACGACGACCAGAGCATCTACGGCTGGCGCGGCGCCAAGGTCGAGAACATGCAGCAGTTCCTGCGCGACTATCCGTCCGCGCGGACCATCCGGCTGGAGCAGAACTACCGGTCCAGCGCGAACATCCTGGGCGCGGCCAACGCCGTGATCGCGCACAACCCCGGCCGGATCGGCAAGCAGCTTTGGACCGATACCGGCGACGGCGAACCGATCGACCTGTACGCCGCCTACAACGAGATGGACGAAGCGCGCTTCGTCGTCGAGCGCATCCGCCAATGGGTACGCGACGGCGGCAGCCTCGGCGATGCCGCCATCCTCTACCGCAGCAACGCGCAGTCGCGTGCGTTCGAAGAGGCCCTGTTGTCGGAGCAGGTGCCTTATCGCGTGTATGGCGGCATGCGCTTCTTCGAGCGTGCCGAAATCAAGGATGCCCTCGCGTACCTGCGCCTGATGGCCAACCGGGCGGACGACGCGGCGTTCGAGCGCGTGGTCAACACGCCCACGCGCGGCATCGGCGAGCGCACGCTGGACGAAGTCCGCCGGCTGGCGCGCGGCGCACGCGTATCGCTGTGGGGCGCGGCGATGCTGGCGGCGCAGGGTAGCGACCTGGCCGGGCGCGCACGCAATGCGCTGGCCGCATTCGCCGCATTGGTCGACCAGTTGGCCGAGGAGACTGCGGAGATGACGCTGGCCGAGCGCGTCGACCACGTGCTTGCGCGCTCCGGTCTGTGCGAGCACTGGGCGCGCGAGAGCCGCGGCGGGCTGGATTCGGAATCGCGCACCGAGAACCTGGACGAACTGGTGTCGGTCGCGTCGCGCTTCGTGCGTCGCGAAGACATCGCCGATGACGAGAATGGCAGCGAGGGCATGAGCGAGCTGGTCGCCTTCCTGTCCTACGCCGCGCTGGAAGCGGGCGAAGGCCAGGTCGAGGCCGGTGAGGATGGCGTGCAGCTGATGACGTTGCACTCGGCCAAGGGCCTGGAATTCCCGCTGGTGTTCCTGGCCGGGCTGGAGGAGGGGCTGTTCCCCAGCAACCGCTCGCTGGACGAGAGCGGGCGACTGGAAGAAGAGCGCCGCCTCGCCTACGTGGGCATCACCCGGGCGCGGCAGAAACTGGTGCTGAGCTTTGCCGAGGCGCGACGCCTGCACGGGCAGGACATGTACGGGATCCCCTCACGCTTCCTGCGCGAAATCCCCGCCAACCTGCTGAACGAGGTGCGGCCCCGCGTGCAGGTCAGCCGACCGGCCTCCGGCTTCGCTACCCGGGCGACGCCGGGCCATGCCAGCCTGGAAACGCCCGGCCTCAAGCTGGGCCAGACCGTCACCCACGCCAAGTTCGGCCATGGCGTGGTCACCGATTACGAAGGCAGCGGCGCCCATGCGCGGGTGCAGGTGAACTTCGACAGCGAGGGCAGCAAGTGGCTGGTGCTGGCCTACGCGAACCTGCAGGCCGTCTAGGCCGCGATTGATCCAGATCACGGCGCACTAAGCCCGCCAGGCGTGTAATGGCCGCACCCCATCACCCTGAGGTGCGGCATGTACCGGCATATCCTGATCGCGACCGACGGTTCCGAACTGGCAGGCAAGGGCGTGGAACATGGCCTCGCGCTGGCGACGCGACTGCAGGCCAGGGCCACCGTGCTGACGGTCAGCGAACCCATCAATACCGGCTTCGATGACGGCCTGGGCTGGAGCGCGGTAGGCACCTCGCTGCCGGAATTCCAGGCGGCCCGCGAAGAGGCCGCACGCCGGGTGCTGGACGGAGCCGTCGCACAGGCGACCCGGCATGGCATCGAGGTGCAGTGCCTGCACGTCGCTGACCGGTACGCCGCGGAAGCCATCGTCGAAACCACCGAACGCCAGGGCTGCGACCTGATCGTCATGGCCTCGCATGGCCGACGTGCGCTCGGGCGCCTGCTGCTGGGCAGCCAGACCAGCGAAGTACTGGCCCGCTGCGGCGTGCCGGTGCTGGTGATCCGCTAGCGCGGCATCTCACCAGCCATAGAGCTTCCAGTAGACGGGCGATACGTCGACGTTGTCCTTGCTCTTGTCCAGGCGCCCGTCGCCGTCGGAGTCGTACAGGTAGTAGGGCGCGCCGCGCGATGGCGTGACCTTGACCATCCGCAGGTTGCCGGCCACGCGGTACTCCTCGATCACGTCGCCATTTTTCTCGGTGCGGACGGCGACCTGCGCGTTGGCGAGGTCGACGTTGGTGGGGTCGCTGCCGGTCGATGCGCAGCCGGCCAGTGCCAGCAGGCAGGAGAGCAGCACGGCACGCTTCGTCATGCGGGTCATCGTGGCGACCTTTCGGGGGATGGATGGCCCGATTATGCGCCCAACGCCGGGCGGCGCGCGTGACGCCGCATGCAAGGCACGCGGCGTAGAATGCCGGCATGACACGACTCGTACTCATCGACGGCTCCAGCTACCTGTTCCGTGCGTTCCATGCGCTGCCACCGCTGACCAATGCGCAGGGCGAGCCTACCGGCGCGCTCTTCGGCGTGGTCAACATGCTGCGCGCGACGCTGAAGGAAAAGCCCGACTTCGTGGCCTTCGTGCTCGATGCCAGCGGGCCGACCTTCCGCGACGAACTGTATCCGGACTACAAGGCCAACCGCCCGCCGATGCCGGAAGAGCTGCGCGCGCAGGTGGAGCCGATGATCCGCATCGTGCAGGCGCTCGGCTTCCCGCTGCTGCGTGTCGAGGGCGTGGAAGCGGACGATGTGATCGGCACGCTTGCGTTGCAGGGCGCGGCGCAGGGCATGGACGTGACCATTTCAACCAGCGACAAGGATTTCGCGCAGCTGGTGCGTCCTGGCGTGGCACTGGTCAACACCATGAGCGGCAGCCGGCTGGATTCCACCGAGGCAGTGGTGGAGAAGTTCGGCGTGCGGCCGGAGCAGATCGTCGACTTCCTTGCCCTGATGGGCGACACCGTGGACAACGTGCCCGGCGTGGAGAAGTGCGGTCCGAAGACCGCCGCCAAATGGCTGGGCGAATACGGCACGCTGGCTGCGATCATCGACCGGGCCGGCGAGATCAAGGGCAAGATTGGCGACAACCTGCGCGCGGCCCTGCCACGCCTGCCGCTGAATCGCGAGCTGGTCACCATCAAGACCGACGTTGCACTGGATGGCGGGCCGGAGACGCTGCCGCTGCGCGAACGCCATGTGGATGAGTTGCGCGAGTTGTACGCGCGCTATGGTTTCAACCAGGCGCTGAAGGAGCTCGAGGGTGGCACTGTCGACGCGTCCGCGGTGGCAGAAAAGGAGCCGGGTCGTGCACGCGGCACCGGTCGCGTGGCGGCGGTGATCGCGGACGATGCAGTCATCGACGCGTCGCTCGGCGTTGCGGGCGAATACACGGCCGTGACGGAGCCGGCGCAGCTTGAAGCGCTGGTGGCGCAGCTGGAGCAGGCGGACGAATTCGCGTTCGATACCGAAACCGACAGCCTCGATCCGATGCGTGCGAACCTGGTCGGCCTGAGCTTCGCCACCGAACCCGGCAAGGCCGTGTACATACCGGTGGGCCACGACTATCCCGGCGCGCCGCTGCAACTCGGCCGCGAGGCGGTGCTTGCGGCGCTCGCACCCGTGTTCGCCGATGCAGGCCGGCGCAAGCTCGGCCAGCACGGCAAGTACGACCTGCACGTGTTGCGCCGCCACGGCGTGGACCTGCAGGGCTACGCCGACGACACGATGCTGGAGAGCTTCGTGCTGAATGCCGGCAGCAACCGGCACGACATGGACAGCCTGGCCAAGCGCCACCTTGGCTACGACACCATCAAGTACGAAGATGTCGCCGGCAAGGGCGCCAAGCAGATCCTGTTCTCGCAGGTGGCCATCGACGATGCCACCCGCTACGCCGCCGAGGACGCCGACATCACCCTGCGCCTGCACCGCGCGCTGACGCCGAAGCTGGCAGCGGAAGCCGGACTGGAAAGCGTCTACCGCGACATCGAGATGCCGCTGGTCCCCGTGCTGGCGCGCATCGAGGCCAACGGCGTGATGATCGATGGCGATGAACTGCGCCGGCAGAGCGCCGACCTGTCCAAGCGCATGCTGGCCGCGCAGCAGAAGGCCACCGAACTCGCGGGCCGCACGTTCAACCTCGATTCGCCCAAGCAGCTGCAGGCGCTGCTGTTCGACGAGCTCAAGCTGCCGGTGCTGGTGAAGACGCCCACCGGCCAGCCCAGCACGAATGAGGAAGCACTCGAAGCCATCGCCGACCAGCACGAACTGCCTCGGGTGATCCTGGAATACCGTGGCCTGGCCAAACTGCGCAGCACCTACACCGACAAGCTGCCGGAGATGGTCAATCCCGACACCGGTCGCGTGCACACCAGCTACCACCAGGCCGGTGCGGCAACGGGACGGTTGTCGTCCACCGATCCCAACCTGCAGAACATCCCGATCCGCACCGAGGACGGGCGCCGCATCCGCAAGGCATTCGTCGCGCCGCCGGGCCGCAAGCTCGTGGCCTGCGATTACTCGCAGATCGAGCTGCGCATCATGGCCCACCTGTCGCAGGATCCCGGGCTGGTGCGCGCGTTCGAGTCCGGCGCCGACATCCACAAGGCGACGGCGGCGGAAGTGTTCGGGCGCAAGCTGGAAGACGTCACCGGCAACGAGCGCCGCGCCGCCAAGGCGATCAACTTCGGTTTGATGTACGGCATGAGCGCCTTCGGCCTGGCGCGCCAGCTGGGCATCGGCCGTGGCGAGGCGCAGGACTACATCGCGCTGTACTTCAGCCGTTACCCCGGCGTGCGCGACTACATGGAGCGCACGCGCCAGCAGGCGCGCGAACACGGCTATGTCGAAACCGTGTTCGGTCGCCGCCTGTACCTGGAGTACATCAACAAGGGGACGCAGGGCCAGCGCGCCGGCGCCGAGCGCGCGGCGATCAATGCGCCGATGCAGGGTACGGCGGCGGACATCATCAAGCGCGCGATGATCGGCGTGGATGCATGGCTTGCGGATCACCGCGACCAGGCGCTGATGATCCTGCAGGTGCACGACGAACTGGTGTTCGAAGCCGACGCCGGCTTCGTGCCGACTTTGCTGAAAGAGGCGACAGCGCGGATGGCTGCCGCAGCGCAACTGAGCGTTCCGCTGGTGGTCGACAGCGGCGTGGGCGACAACTGGGAAGAGGCCCACTGAGCGGGCCTCAGGACGGATTTCCTTCCGGAACATGGACTTGCGGAAGCTTCAGGAAAACCCTGTCAGGTATATTTGTATACTGACGAGTTCAATAAACTGAATTCCTCCTGAATCTTACGGTTTTTTAACCGGAATCTTCACGAACCATCCATGTCCGGAGTGGTCATATAGCCCGTGACAGATGCAACGTCTGTCACTGATCTCTCCCATCCCCTGGAGCGATCTCCCCCGGAGCGACGACCCCTCCCCAGGTCCCGCTCCCTGGCCCCGCCGATCTCCCCCTGGTCTGCGGGGCTTTTTATTGCCTGTCGTTTGCCCGTGTCGCGTGCGCTACCGTGCGCGCAGTCCTTCGCCACCGGGTGACGCATGAGCGCAACGTTCGCCGAGATGTTCCAGCTGGCCATGCCGTGGTGGGCGTTCGTGCTGCGGGCGTGCGCGGTCTACTTCATCCTGCTGGCGATGCTCCGTGTGTCCGGAAAGCGGTCGATGGGCCAGTTCACGCCGTTCGACATCCTGCTGGTCGTCCTGCTGGGCAATGCGGTGCAGAACGCGCTGCTCGGCGCGGATACGTCGGTAGGCGGGGGTCTGTTGCTCGCGGCCACGCTGATTGCGTTGAACTGGATCGTGGGCCTGGTATCGGCGCGTTCGCCGAAGGTGGAGCGCTGGGTGGAGGGCGCGCCGGTATTGCTGGCACGCGACGGGCAGGTCTACCGCGACGTGCTGCGCCGTGAGCTGATCAGCCGCGAGGATTTCGAGAAGGCGATGCGCGAAGCCGGCTGCCTGGACATGGCCGACATCCGGCTGGCGGTACTGGAGAACAACGGGCACATCACGGTCGTGGGCAGGCAAGCCTAGCTCCCTGCAGGAGCGACGTGAGTCGCGACCGTGGAAATGAAACGTCGTTGACGTTTGTCTCACCCGCACCGCGCGGGAAACAGGGAATTCTTGGCCCGCGTGCGCCGGCCGAGCCCCACACATTGGATGGCGTGCGGTCGCGAATCACGTCGCTTCTACAGAAGAGCAGGCTCAGGCGAACTCGCCCAGCCAAGCACGTGGTCGCAGGTAGTCCGCCAGCCGTTGCTCGTCGCTGCCGTCTTCCGGGGCGTAGCCGTATTCCCAGCGCACCAGAGGGGGCAGGCTCATCAGGATGGACTCGGCGCGCCCACCACTCTGCAGGCCGAACAGTGTGCCGCGGTCGTAGACCAGGTTGAACTCGACGTAGCGGCCGCGACGATACAGCTGGAACTGTCTTTCGCGTTCGCCGTAGGGCGCGTCCTTGCGGCGGGCGACAATCGGCAGGTAGGCGTCGAGGAAACCGTCGCCGACGGCGCGCAGGTAACCGAAGTCGCGCTCGAAATCCCCGCTCAGATCGTCGAAGAACAGCCCGCCCACGCCACGCGTCTCGTTGCGGTGCTTGAGGAAGAAATATTCGTCGCACCAGCGCTTGTGTGCGTCGTAACGCGCCTGGCCGCCGAAGGGCTCGCACAGGTCGCGTGCGGTCCGGTGCCAGTGATGCACATCCTCGTCGACCGGATAGAACGGGGTCAGGTCGAAGCCGCCGCCGAACCACCATGCGACGGTTTCGCCATCGCGTTCGGCGCGGAAGTGGCGCACGTTCGCGTGCGTGGTGGGCAGGTGGGGATTGCGCGGATGGAACACCAGCGACACCCCGACCGCGCGCCAGGAGGCGCCTGCAAGTTCAGGCCGGTGCGCGGAGGCCGAAGGCGGCAACCGGTCGCCGGAGACATCGGAGAAACCGATGCCTGCCTGCTCGAACACCGCGCCGTCGCGCAGCACGCGGGTGCGTCCGCCGCCGCGGATCGGTGACGCATCGCCGGGTGGCCGTGCCCACGCATCCTCCCGGAAGCGCGCGCTGCCGTCGGCGGCTTCGATGGCGGCACAGATGCGGTCCTGCAGGTCGGTCAGATAGTCGCGGACGGGCGTGATGTCGTTCATGCCGCGCATTCTACCGGGGCGTCCGGATCATCCCGAATTCCGCCCGCACGTCGCGCCTGCACAACTGCCAGACCACCAGGCCGTGCAGCACGGCGAACGCGAGGGCGGTCGCCCAGAGCATGGCCAGCGCCAGCAGTCGCAAGCCGGCCAGCTCGTTCCGCATCTCTTCGGTGCCGGGCTGGGATGGGAGCGACTGGATCCAGGAAAAAGCGGCGTCGATCACCGCGATGCCGGCGAAATTGGCCGCCGCGCCGACCACCATGAAGAACACGAAACCCCACCAGCCCCAGGCGCGGCGACGGAGCAGGCCCACCGCAACCGCCAGGAAGGCGATGCAGACGCCCAGGAAACCGACGGCGATCGCGGGCAGGTGCGTGAGCACCCACAGCGCGGGGGCGGGGGTCGACCGCGAAGCCAGGAAGCCCAGCACCGTCTCGGTATCCACCTGCCCGAGCAGCAGCCACGCGGCGATCACCTGCACCGCCGCGTACAGCGTGGCGACGATGCCCATGGCGATCGACACCTTCGCCGTGACGGTGACGAAGCCGGCGCGGGCCATGGCGTTCGGTGAAGACGCCATCGCCTACTTGAGGGTCTGCTCGAACAGCTTCAGCACACGCTTGTACTCATCCAGCCACGAGTCCGAGCGGGTGAAGCCATGGCGTTCGAGCGGATAGGCAGCGAGTTCCCAGTTGTCCTTGCGCAGTTCGATCAGCTTCTGCGTCAGCACGACGGAGTCCTTGAAGAACACGTTGTCGTCGATCATGCCGTGCGCGATCAGCAGGTGGTCCTGCAGTCCGGCGGCGTATTCGATCGGCGACGAAGTGCGGTAGGCCTCGGGATCCAGCTCGGGCGTGTTGAGGATGTTGCTGGTGTACTCGTGGTTGTACTGCGTCCAGTCCACCACCGGGCGCAGCGCGGCGCCGGCCTTGAACGTGCCGGGCTCGCGGAACAGCGCCATGAAGGTCATGAAGCCGCCGTAGCTGCCGCCGTAGATGCCGGCGCGGTCGCGGTCGCCCTGCTTCTGCTCGACCAGCCAGTCCAGTCCATCGAGATAGTCCTCGAGTTCCGGATGGCCCATGTTGCGGTAGATCGCGGTGCGCCAGTCGCGGCCGTAGCCCTCGCTGGCCCGGTAGTCCAGGTCGAGCACGATGTAGCCGCGCTCCACCAGCAGGTGGTGGAACATCTGTTCGCGGAAATAGTTGGGATAGCGCGCGGTGACGTTCTGCAGATACCCCGCGCCATGCACGAACATGACGATGGGGTAGCGCTTGCCGGGTTCCATCGTCTTCGGGCCGTAGTACTTGCCCCAGACCACGCCGGCGCCATGCTTCGACGGCACCTGCACGTACTGCGGCTCGATCCATTCGCGCGCCTTGAACGCCGCGCTGCGGGTGTCGGTGAGCGGCTTCGGCGTGCCGCCGTCCACGCCGACGACGGACAGTTGGGCCGGCGTGTAGCTGCGGGAGTGGCGGACCAGCAGCTGGCGTCCGTCGGGCGATGCACTGAAACTCTCCACGCCGTCCAGCGCGGTGACTTCGTGAAGGCCGTTGCTGGCAAGGTCGAGCTTGCAGACTTCGTAGTCACCCGGCCAGTCGCGGTTGCACAGGAAGAGGAACCCGTTGCCGTCGGGCGTGATCTCCGGTTCCGACACTTCCCATTTGCCGGAAGTGCGTGCGCGTGGCTTCTCGTTGCCGGTCGCCGTATACAGGTGGGCGTAGCCGGATTCTTCCGACAGCAGCCACAGCGTACGGTTGTCCGGCAGCCAGCCGAACTGGTTGAAACCCCAGTTGATCCATGCAGCGTCGGTCAGACGGTGGCGCGGCAGCAGGCGGGCGCCCGGCAGGTCGACCGTGGCGATCCAGCGATCCTTGTTGTCGATGGCATGCACCTGTACCGCGACCTGGGTGCCGTCATTCGTCCAGGCGATCGCGCTGCCGTTGCTGTCGTTCTCCACGCGCACGTCGCGGTTGCCCTTCAGGGGCTCCTTGCCGGCCTTCTTGCGCAGCGCGGCCAGGGGATCCTTGTCGATGCCCGGCAACGGATCGAAGGCGAGCGGCTTCACGCTGCCATCGGTCAGGTCCACGCGCCACAGGGCGTGCGGCAGCGGCGCATTGCGACCCACGCGCGTGCGCACATCCTGGAACTCTTCATAGCCGGATTCGGTGACGTACTTCGGCATCTTGCCGCCCTGGCCGGCATCGGCCCCCTTCTTGCGGGTCACCACCAGCAACCAGCGGCCATCGGGAGAAAGCGAACTGCTTTCGATCTCCACCTCGGCGCCCAGGTAGACCGGGGCGGGCGCGCGGGTGGGGTCCGCCTTGCGCCAGGCTTCCGCCTGCTTCTGCGCGGTCTCGCGCTGCGCGCGGTCGTCGGCCAGCGTGCGGATCGTGCGCAGTTGCTGCTCGCGCAGGGCGTCGGCCTTCGGTGCGGCCAGCGGATCGCGTTCCGCCTTCAGTTCGGCGACCGTCGTCGTGCCGGTGCCTGCGGCCCAGCGATACCACGTGCTGCCCACGCGCCAGATCACGGCGCCGTCATGGGTGAAGCGTGCCTGCTGCTCGGCTTCGTTGGTGCGCGTGACCTGCGTGAGCGTGCCGCTGCGCAGGTCGCGCACAAACAGGTCGCCGTTGCGCGACAGCAGCATGCGCTGGCGGGTCGCGTCGTAGATGGGATTGCCGGCGTCGAGTCCTGCGCGCTGGTCATCGGCGATGCGCCGCGCGGCGCTGCCGTCCAGTGCCTGCTCGAAGGTGTCGCGTACCACGCTGGCGTCGCGCTTGAGCTCGTACTGCACCTGCTTGCCGTCCCATGCCCACCACGCGCGCTCGACAGGGGGGCCGATCCAGTCCGGCTCGGCCATCGCCTGTTCGATCGTGAGCGGTGTGGAGGTCTGGGCGTGTGCCGCGGGGACGAGGGCGAACGGCAGCAGCAGGGCAAGCAGGGCGGGGCGCATCAGGCATCCGTTAGTGCGAGGTGAAGGGGCAAGATTACCAGCCCCTCCGCCGCACTCCTGCCGCCGATGGTCATGCATCGCGTGAACGCCGTGCGGGTTTCGCGCATGGGGCATTTCCCGCACAATCCCCGCTTGTCCACTCGCGGGGCGCGATACGCGCGAATGCAAGCCTACGTCTACAAGACCGAGCGCAAGGCCGACACCTTCGTCTACCTGGCGAAGCGCGACGACTTCACCCTCGTGCCCGAGCCGCTGCGTACCCAACTGGGGCCCCTTTCGTTCGTGCTGGAAGTGGCGTTGACCCCCGACCGCAAGCTGGCGCGCGAAGACGCCAAGGTAGTCCGCGAGAACCTGACCGCGCGCGGCTTCCACATCCAGTTCCCGCCCCAAGCCGATCCCACCGTTCGCCCCAATGCCTGATTTCCGGCTGCAGCCCCGTCCTGTCGCCCTAGTCGCCTTGCTGGCGGGACTGCTGCTGGCCGGCTTTGGCGGATGGGTGGGCGGGATTTTCGCTGCCGTGGCGGCATGGCTGGCGCAACCGGCCGTGGCGCTGGGCGTGTCGTGGCTGCGGGGCACCCGCGTGTTGGCGCCCTCGCATGCCTGGCGCGAGGACGTGCCGGCCCTGGTGCTGGCGTGGGCGGTCGCGTTCGCGGGTACGGCCCTGCTGCTGGCGTGGCCGCTGGCCTCGTTGCGCGACAGTGGCAGCCTCACGGCCGCGCTGGGTGTCAGCGCGGTGGTGGGCGCGGTGATCGTCGGGCTGTGGCGGACCTGGCCCCTCTGGCATGGCCTCGAGCGTGATGGTGGCGCCCTGTCCGCGCACTGGCGTGGCCTGGTCGAACGCGACTTCCATGCGTGGCGCGGCCTGGCGGTGGCGACGCTGTTGACGCTCGCCGTGGCCGGTGGCCTTTCCCTGGCATGGACGGACCTGGTGCCGGACGCTGCGCGTACCGGTGCCGCCGTGGCGTATGCCCTGCTGTTGCCACTGGTGCACTGGGGCGTGCAACGGCTGGACGGGGCTGGCGTGCTGCCCGTCGTGGAAATGCCCGGGAGCGACGCCGTTGCCCTCCACGCAACGGACGTGGAGGAAGCGCCTGGACACGGCCTCGACCTGGAGCAGGCGTTGTTCGATGCCGCCCGCGCCGGACGCGTGGACCGTGCGCTGGAACTGATCGAGGCCGGCGCGGATCCGCATGCCGTGCCGGCGGAAGGCTCGCGCGACCAGCGCAGTCTCGGGGCTCTGGCGGCCGTGCTGCCCGACCTGCGCCTGCTGCGCACCCTGATCGCGCATGGCGTGGACCTCAACCATGCGCATGCCGGCGTGACGCCGCTGCTGGCCGCGACGCGCGACAGCTGGCACGGCCGCCCGGACGCGGTCACCACGCTGCTGGCCAACGGTGCCGATCCGCGCATCGCCGACGCGGATGGCAACACGCCGCTGCATCACGCCGCCCGGAGCTCCGATCCCGGCGTGGTCGCGTTGCTGCGCGACGCCGCTGCAGAACTGGATGCCTTGAACCATGACGGCCTCACTCCGCTGGGCGTCGCCTGTGTGGCCGGCAACTGGAGGCTGGCGAAATTCCTGCTGGAGCGGGGGGCGCGTCCGGATCCGCAGGGCGGGCAACCCGTCCTGCTGGCGGCGGCCTCGACCGAAGAAGACGACCCTGCCGGCGTGCAACTGCTCCTCAAGCACAAGGCGAAGGTGGATGCGCGCGACGCCCAGCGCCGCAGCGCGCTGCATGAAGGCGCGTATGCAGGCCATGCGGAAATCGCGGCATCACTGCTGGCCGCCGGTGCCGATGTGCATGCGCGCGATGCACAGCAGCGCACGCCCTGGCTGGAAGCCGCGCGCGGAGGGCATCTGGGCGTGCTCGAAAAGCTCGCCGAGGCGGGAGCCGACCGGCAGGCGGTCGACGCGGATCGCAGGAATGCGCTGATGCTGGCATGCGCCGCCGAGCATGCTTCGCCGGCGCTGGTGCGCCGGCTGCGGGAATGGGGCATCGATCCCGAAGCCACCGACGCCCAGGGCCGGCGCGCGGTCGATCTTGCTGCCGAAGCGGGGCGCTGGGCGCTGGTCTCGGCCCTGGACCCCGGCTATGCGCTGCCCACCGCCGTGGCGACGGCGGATGACGAAACGCCGCCCGACCGTGCACCGGTGGCACTGCTGCGCGAGGGCCTGGCGAGCGGCCAGGTGGAGGGCATGGAGGCGCTGGCGCGCCTGAGTTCGCGCGATGAGCTCGGTGCCCTGCTGCACGACCCGGAGATGCAGCGTCCGACGCGTCTGGCATGGTTGCTGCGGCAGGGTGCCGATGCCGACCATCGCAACGCGCAGGGCGACACCCTCGCGTTCGTCCTGCTGTCCCAGGGGCCTGCGGGCATGCCCGCGTTGGCGACATTGATGGCGCGTGCGGTTTCGCCGGCCGGTGCCGGTGGCCTGGCGCGCTTCATGGCCGCCTGCGCGGCGGACGACCAGGCGGCGCGGACGCTGGAGTCCTGCGCACTGGACCTGCTCGAACGTGGCGCGGATCCGTTCGCCGCCTCCCCGCAGGGCGATCCTGCGCTGTCGCTGGCGGTGCGCCTGGGTTGGCAACGGGTGCTCGACCGGCTGCTGGATATCGGCGTGGACCGCGAGGCGCGCGACAGCCACGGCATGACCGCGCTGCACCTGGCGGCAGTACTCGGCCGCGAGACCGCGCTGAAACACCTCATTGCCAAGGGTGCGTCGCCCGAGTCGCGCGCGGCCGATGGGCAGACGCCGCTGGGTGTCGCGCTGGCGTGCGGACGCCGTGACCTGGCCGACTGGCTGGACTGGCGCATCTGGTCGCTGCCGCGTCGCGCGCTGCGTCCCGCCGACCTGCCGGCGGCGGCCATGGCGGGTGATCGCGATGCCGTGCGGCGGTTGCTCGATCTCGGCTTCGACGTGGACTCGCCCGACGCACAGGGCTGCACGGCGTTGCTGCGTGCCGCGGGCGGCGGATTCACGCCCACGGTGGAACTGTTGCTCGCGCGTGGCGCCGATGCGCAGCGTGCCGCCAATACCGGCGCGACGCCGCTGTCGGCCGCGGTGAGCATGCGCCAGGCCGACATCGTCAGTGCATTGCTCGGCGCAGGCGCCGACATTGAATACCGGCTGCCCGGTGGGGTGACCGTGCTGATGCTGGCGGCGGCGCTGGGCCTGCCCGAAATCGTTGCCCGCCTGATCACCGCCGGCGCCAACGTGCATGCCGGCGATGCGCAGGGACTGACGCCGCTGCATTGCGCCGCCCTGTATGGATTCACCGCGCGCGAGAAGCCGCGCCTGGTAGCGTTGCTCGACACCCTGCTGCTGTCCGGCGCGGAATCCGAACAGGTCGCGGCGGGATCGGTGACGCCGCTCCTGTTGCTGCTCGGTTCCCGGGCGGAGCCCGGCACCGCCTGCGACGAGGAAGTCGTGCTGGCCGGCCTGGAACGCCTGCTGGACGAAGACGTTTCGCTCGACGTGCAGGATCCGCGCGGCTTCGGGCCGCTGCACCTGGCGTCGCTGCATGGCCTGCTGCGCGTGGTCAGTCGCCTGCTCCGCGCCGGCGCCGATCCGGAGCTGCGCGATGCCTTGAACCGCACGCCGCGCGAGATCGCGGTGATGCGCGGCTTCATCGACGTGGCGGCGGAATTCGTTCCCGCCACGCCGGGCGCGGGCGCATCGATGGCCCGCTTCCTGCGCGATCGCGGTTAACGTGCCGGCGGCGGAACGTCTTCGCCGGTCGCGTCGGCTTCGAAGAGTTTCTCCAGGTCGCTGATCGCATCGCGCGCGGTCTGGATCACCGCACCGTCGTCGTCGTACACCAGGTACTGGGCGCGCATCAGGCTTTCGTCGTGCTGGCGGAAACGGCGGGTGTGCTCGGCGGCGGTCTCGGGCGGTATGCCCAGTTCCACCAGTACCTGCTGCGCCATCTCCAGGCTCGATCCCAGCGTTTCGCGATAGGCCTCCGCGCTCAGGTCCATCAGGCGCCACGCGTGCTGCCGGTTGCGCGCCCGCGCCAGTACGCGCGCCTCGGGGAACATGCGCCGGATCAGCCGTGTCGCCTTGATGTTGGTGTCGGGGTCGTCCATCGCCACCACGAAGACCTTCACATGCTGCGCGCCGGCCGAGCGCAGCAGGTCGGGGCGCGTCGGGTCGCCGTAGTAGAGCCGGATGTTGCCGAACCGCCGCAGCGTGTCCACCGTCTCGGGACTGTTCTCGAGCGCGACGAACGGGATGCGCTGCGCCGTGAGCAGGCGCGCGACGATCTGGCCGAACCGGCCCATGCCCGCGATCAGGACTTTCGGCTGCTCGTCCGGAATGTCGTCGAAGGCACGGGTCGCCGGTCCGGATCGCCGCACGTGCGCCGGCAGGCGATGCAGGCCCAGCAACAGCACCGGCGTCAGCGCCATCGAGATGCCCACGATGGCGGTCAGCTGGTTGCGCAGTTCGGCGTCCATCAGGCGCACGCGCGCGGCTTCGCTGAACACGACGAAGGCGAACTCGCCCCCCAGCCACAGGGTGCCGGCCAGCATCAGCGCGCCGCGCGGATCCAGCCGTCCCGGCCAGCGCCCGACGCAGAACAGCAGCGTGAACTTCACCGTCAGCAGGATCAGCACGCCGGCGGTGATCAGTTCCGGCTGCTTCACCACCGCGTCCAGGTCGATGTCCATGCCGACGGCGATGAAGAACAGGCCCAGCAGCAGCCCCTTGAACGGATCGATCTGCGATTCCAGTTCGTGGCGGAATTCCGAATCGGACAACAGCACGCCGGCAAGGAACGCGCCAAGGCCGGCGCTGAGGTCGGCCAGTTGCATGAACCATGCGATGCCCAGCACCACCAGCAGTGCGGTGGCGGTGAACACTTCGGGCATGCGGGTGCGCGCCACGATGCGGAACAGGTGCCGCAGCAGCAGCCGTCCGCCGACGATCACGATGGCGACGGCGCCGACCGCATGCAGCACCATGGTCCAGGTCAGCGTTTCGTTCTTGGCGCCGCCCAGCAGCGGGATGGCGGCAAGCAGGGGAATGGCGACCAGATCCTGGAACAGCAGGATCGCGAAGCCGAGCCGGCCGTGTTCGGTGGTGAGTTCCTTGTGTTCGGACAACAGCTGCAGGCTGACGGCCGTGGACGACAGCGCGAGTCCCAGCCCTATCACCAGCGCGGTCTTCCAGTGATGTTCGAACAGCAGCGCGACCCCGCCCAGCACCAGCGCACTCAGCATCACCTGCAGGCCGCCCGCGCCGAACACCGGCTTACGCATCACCCGCAGGCGCGACGGCGACAGTTCCAGGCCGATGACGAACAGCATCATCACCACGCCGATCTCGGCGGCATCCAGGATGCGGTCGGCATCCCGCACCAGCGCAAGCCCGTCCGGACCCAACACCACGCCGGCCACCAGGTACGCCAGCACGGCCCCCAGGCCAAAGCGCTTGAACACCGGCACCGCGATCACCGCGGCCAGCAGGAATACCAGCGTCAACTCCAGACCACTACCGTGCATGCGTCACCTCGCGCGGATAGTATGCGGCGGACGG
>Ga0247823_10000968_pt1 | contig 24247 bp, 16 predicted proteins | sample 13C_PalmiticAcid_2_FD_192426 | JGI IMG/M metagenome (GOLD analysis project Ga0247823, IMG submission 192426) | Soil microbial communities from agricultural site in Penn Yan, New York, United States - 13C_PalmiticAcid_Day30 | ecosystem: Environmental > Terrestrial > Soil > Agricultural land... | reverse complement strand
GGCTCTCCGGCACGATATTCAACTCGAAAATCAGCGGCGTCATTGTCATCGAATATGTCATAATATCCAACGCCTACGCCGATCATGCTTTCATCAGCGTGGGCGGCGACAGGTGCAAAAGAGAGCAGGACGATGGCGGCAGCCATAAGCAGAGTGGTTTTCAAAATAATTCCCCCGAATTAGTAAAAGTCTTAATAGAATCCGGTGCCCATTTTGTCCTTTCCCTAAGAAATTGCAAGAGGGTAACTTCTTCATAAAGCGGGATTTTTTCTTGTCAGGGCGCTTGCGGAAGGTCTCAGGACATATTAGAACAAATCCGGGCAAATCTTTGCCCATCCGGATTCATTAACAAAGCACGAGTACCATGTTTCAGGCCCTGGCTTTTTACGTCTTTGCCGGAGTTCTGGTTGCTAGCGCCCTGATGGTTATCACGGCCCGCAACCCGGTTCACTCCGTCCTTTTCCTCATTCTCGCATTCTTTAATGCCGCGGGATTATTCGTCCTGTTGGGGGCGGAATTCATCGCGATGATCCTTGTGATCGTTTATGTCGGCGCGGTGGCCGTTCTATTCCTGTTTGTGGTCATGATGCTGGACATCAGCTTCAGCGATTTGCGCAAGGGAACCATGCAATATGTGCCGTTGGGCATAGTCATCGGGGGCATTTTGCTGCTAGAGCTGGTTTCAATCTTCCTTGCATGGCAATTCTCGCCGCAGGCTGTGGCAAATATCGCTGATCCTATAACAGCTGATGTCAGCAACACTGTTGCGCTCGGCAGACTTATTTACACGGATTACGTATTTGCATTCCAGGCGGCTGGCCTTGTTCTGCTGGTGGCCATGATTGGTGCCATCGTGCTAACGCACAGATATCGCCCGGATGTCCGCCGTCAGAAAGTTTCGGTGCAGAATGCGCGCCGTCCGGAAGACGTGCTTGAAATCCAAAAAGTATCTTCACATTCGGGGGTCTAGGACATGGAAATTGGTCTTGCTCATTACCTATCCCTTGCGGCTGTTCTTTTTACGCTCGGCGTGTTTGGTATCTTCCTGAACCGTAAGAACGTCATCATTATCCTGATGTCGATCGAACTGATGCTGCTGGCTGTGAACATTAATTTCGTGGCGTTCTCCACCTTTACCAATGATTTAGCCGGGCAGGTTTTTACGATGTTCATTCTGACCGTGGCTGCGGCTGAGGCGGCGATTGGTCTGGCCATTCTGGTGATCTTCTTCCGTAACCGTGGCAGCATTGCCGTTGAAGATATTTCAACGCTGAAAGGTTAATCCGTCATGACAGATAAACTTTACCTCCATGGTTTTGTGATGGCTGATATCGGTCAGGAAACTGAAGATCAGTGTCAGGCGCGTGTAATTGCGGCGCTTGAGCTGGTTAAAGGCGTGTATCGTGCTGAGCGTATACCTCATATGGCTGCCTATGACCAACCCGGTGAAATCAGCATGACCCTGTTTATAGAGCAGGGCGCTGATCTGGACGAAGTTGAAGAGTCTGTCGCTAAAATTCCCGGTATTAAATATCAGGACCTGACCGAAGCCTTGGTGCGTGGTCCTGCGCCACAAAATAACCCGCCTTGCGGCCAGCCCGGACATCAGTGCGGCTGCCCGACCAAAGCGCCGACGCTGAAACCTGAGTAAGAGATATAATTTATGGAACTTCTTGCTGTATTTCCCTCTCTGATCGCTTTTGTGATTGCTTTCCTGTTTGGCAAGCAGATCACCGATAAAGGCTGCCAGTTTCTGACCTGTGCGGCTGTGATCCTCGCGGCGTTTGTATCCTGCGTTTTGTTCTTTGATGTGATCATCGGCCAAAGTCCGCGTATTGTGCCGCTGGCCAGCTGGATTGTGTCCGGCGATTTTAATGCGGCATGGACCCTGCGCATTGACCAACTGACTGTCGTTATGATGTGTGTGGTCAATATCGTGTCCGCGTGCGTCCACGTATATTCCGTAGGCTATATGAGCCATGATCCGGCAAAAGGCCGTTTCATGTCTTACCTGTCGCTGTTTACCTTTGCGATGTTGATGCTGGTAACCTCCGACAACCTTGTGCAGCTGTTCTTCGGTTGGGAGGGTGTGGGTGTGGCTTCATACCTGCTGATCGGTTTCTGGAACCATAAGCATTCTGCCAATGCGGCGGCTGTTAAAGCCTTCGTTGTGAACCGTGTAGGTGACTTTGGTCTGGCGCTTGGTATTTTCGCGACGTTCGTGGTTTTTGGCACCGTCAGCTACGAAGGCATTTTTGAAAAAGCGCCTGAAATGGCGACCGCCACCTTTATGTTCGTTGGTCATGAAGTTCATGCGCTGACACTGATTTGCCTGCTGCTGTTTATTGGGGCTTGCGGTAAATCAGCGCAGCTCGGTCTTCACACATGGCTGCCGGATGCGATGGAAGGCCCGACCCCTGTATCTGCCCTGATCCACGCGGCGACGATGGTTACTGCCGGTGTGTTCCTTGTGGCACGTTTCTCACCTGTATTTGAATATGCGCCGGACGCGGCCATGGTTGTGACCGTTGTTGGCGCGACCACTGCTTTCCTGGCGGCGACAATTGGCCTGACACAGTTTGATATCAAGCGCGTCATTGCGTATTCCACGATGTCTCAGTTGGGTTACATGTTCTTTGCCTTGGGCGTCGGCGCGTACAGTGCGGCGATGTTCCACCTGATGACCCACGCTTTCTTCAAGGCGCTGCTGTTCTTAGGTGCGGGTTCTGTTATTCACGCGATGTCAGATGAGCAGGATATGCGCCGTATGGGCGGTATCTGGAAGCTGATTCCGACGACATACACGCTGATGTGGATTGGTTCTTTGGCGCTGGCGGGTATTCCGTTCTTCGCGGGCTACTATTCAAAAGACCTTATTCTCGAGGCTGCGTTTGCTGATCACACATGGTTTGGTAACTATGCGTTCTGGATGGGCGTTGCAGCGGCGTTGATGACGGCATTCTACAGCTGGCGTTTGATCCTGATGACGTTCCATGGCAAGCCCCGTGCGGATGAGCATGTAATGGCTCACGTTCATGAATCCCCATCTATCATGATCATGCCACTCGTTATTCTGGCGATTGGTGCCGTGTTCGCGGGGTATCTGTTCCATGGCGGTTTCACGGGTTCATCCCATGCGCCGGGTCATGCGAATGACGTTCATCATACCAGCAACATTATCAATGTCTGGGATAAAGAACATTTCTGGGGCGAAAGCCTTAAAGTTCTGCCGGAGAACGATACGGTTGAAGCGGCACACCATGTTCCGTTCTGGGTTAAGAAACTGCCTATCGCTGTAGCGGCATTCGGTATCTTCCTTGCTTACGTTTTTTATATGTGGCGCGAAGGTTTGGCCGCTAAGTTCGCGAAAGCGTTTGCCCCGCTGCACAAGCTGTTCTTCAATAAATGGTTCTTTGACGAGTTATATGACCGCATTTTCGTACAGCGTGCGAAACGCTGGGGCTTCTTCTTCTGGAAGAAGGGGGACGGCGCTGTCATTGATCGTATGGGGCCGGATGGGATGTCATCGCTTTCACGCCGCTTTGGTGGTGTGCTGAGCCGCGTGCAGTCCGGTTATATGTACCAGTATGCCTTTGTTATGATGCTTGGTCTGATTGGCCTGATTTCCTGGCTGATTTACCGCGTCACTGTCGGACAATAAGAGAGTAAACATGGTTGATTTTCCGATCCTGTCACTAATGACCTTCCTACCTCTGGTGGGAGCGTTGTTTGTTATGCTGATCCGTGGCGAGCCTGATATGGTGGCGCGCAATGCCCGTTATGCGGCGTTGTATACCTCGATCTTCACGTTTGCCCTGTCGCTTTACATGCTGGTCAAGTTTGATCCCTCGAGTGCGGACTTCCAGTTCGTCGAGCAGGCAACATGGTTTGATGAACTCAAAATCGGCTATCACATGGGCGTTGACGGTATTTCACTGTTCTTCGTCGTTTTGTCAGCGTTCCTGACCCCGGTTTGTATTCTGGCAAGCTGGAAATCAATTGAAACCCGCGTCAAGGAATACATGATTGCTTTCCTTGTGCTGGAAACATTCATGATCGGCACGTTCTGTGCGCTGGATACGGTTCTGTTCTACGTATTCTTCGAAGCCGTTTTGATCCCGATGTTCCTGATTATTGGTATCTGGGGTGGTGCGCGCCGCGTTTATTCCGCATTCAAACTGTTCCTGTATACGCTGCTGGGTTCGGTTTTGATGCTGGTCGCGATCCTGACTCTTTATTTCAAAGTCGGTACAACAGATATTCCAACATTGATGGCGAACCCTGTCGCCCGTGATTTGCAAATGTGGCTGTGGCTGGCATGCTTTGCCAGCTTTGCGGTTAAAATGCCGATGTGGCCGGTCCATACATGGTTGCCGGATGCCCACGTTGAGGCCCCGACAGCAGGTTCCGTCATACTGGCGGGTGTTCTGCTGAAGATGGGTGGTTACGGTTTCCTGCGGTTCTCGATCCCGATGTTCCCTGAAGCGTCCGCTTACTTTGCAGACATGGTTTTCTGGCTATCTGTTGTCGCGATTATCTACACCTCACTGGTTGCGCTGGTGCAGGAAGATATGAAGAAGATGATTGCTTATTCTTCTGTTGCGCACATGGGCTTTGTGACGTTGGGTATCTTTACCGCGACCACACAAGGTATCGAAGGCGGTATCTTCCAGATGATCAGTCACGGTATTATTTCTGGCGCGTTGTTCCTGTGCGTGGGCGTTGTCTATGACCGCCTGCATACCCGTGAGATTGCCCGTTACGGTGGTCTGGTCAAGAACATGCCGAAATACGCCACCATATTCATGATCATGATGCTGGGCTCTGTCGGCTTGCCGGGGACATCCGGCTTCGTTGGCGAATTCTTGGTTCTGCTGGGTACGTTCAAGGCCGATACACTGGTGGCGCTGTTTGCGACCACAGGTGTGGTTTTGGGTGCTGCTTATATGCTGGTTCTTTATCGCCGCGTGGTGTTTGGTCCGCAGGATAATGACGATGCCGCAGAGATGCCTGATCTCGACAAGCGCGAATTCCTTATTTTCGTGCCGTTCGTCGTGCTGGTTCTGTGGCTGGGCGTCGCGCCTGGTTACGTGATGGAGCGTGTAGCGCCATCCGTTGAAAAGCTGCGCACCAACTACGAAATGCAAATCAACAAGGCCGATGCGCCTGTAACTGAAGATGTAAAGCCGACAGCCGATATTGATGTCGATCTGCCGCAGCCGGAGATTGAAACAGATGAGTAACTTTAATTTCGCAGAACTGTCTTCCGTACTGCCCGAGATTTTCCTCGCGGTATCAGGTATGGTGTTGCTGGTGGCGGGCGTTCTTCGTGGCAATCAGTCGACCAATTTCATTTCATGGGCGGTGTTTTGTGCCTTTGCGCTGACCGGAGCTTTCCTGTTGGGTATCAGCTGGGAAGAAAGAACTGTCCTGAACGGCATGTTCCATATCAATTCGTTTACTGCGTTCATTAAGCTGCTGATCCTTGCCGGTTTGATGTGCACAATTGCGCTTTCCATCAGCTATCTGCAAAAGGAAATGATTGCGCGGTTTGAATACCCGATCCTGATCCTGCTGGCGGGTGTTGGTATGCTGGTGATGGTATCTTCCAGCAATCTGCTGACAATGTATGTCGGTCTGGAGCTGCAATCTCTGGCGCTTTATGTGCTGGCGGCGTTCCGCCGTGATAATGCCAAATCATCTGAAGCAGGCCTGAAATACTTCGTTCTGGGTGCCCTGGCGTCCGGTATGTTGCTGTTCGGTATGTCGATGGTTTACGGCTTCTCCGGCTCTCTGGAATACAGCAAAATCGCAACCAGCATGACAGGCGTTGATGGCGTGGCCATGGGCTTTATGGTTGGTATGGTGTTTATGCTTGTCGGTCTTGCCTTCAAAATTTCAGCTGTACCGTTCCATATGTGGACACCGGACGTTTACGAAGGTGCTCCAACATCTGTAACGGCGCTGTTTGCTATCGTGCCAAAACTGGCGGCTATCGCTGTGCTGATGCAGCTGCTGTATGGCCCGTTTGGTGCTCTCTCAGAGCACTGGCAACATATTATCTGGTTCCTGTCGCTCGCTTCCATGACATGGGGCGCGCTCGCGGGTCTCGTGCAGAATAATATCAAGCGCCTGATGGCCTATAGCTCTATCGGTAATATGGGTTATGCCTTGCTGGGTATCGTGGCGGCAACGCCGCAAGGGGCTTCGGCCGTTGTTCTTTACATGACCATCTACATGATCATGACAGCGGGTACATTCGGTATCATTCTGTGCATGCGCCGTAATGGTCGTTCCGTTGAATTAATTTCCGATCTGGCAGGCGTATCACGCACCAATCCGATGATGGCCTATGCGCTGGCGATCCTGCTGTTCTCCATGAGTGGTATTCCACCGATGGCAGGTTTCTTCGGTAAGCTGTTTGTGTTCCAGGCGGCTGTTGCCGGCGGGTTCTATGTATTGGCGGTGATCGGTGTGATTACATCTGTGATCGCGGCTTATTACTACCTGCGTATTATCAAGGTTATGTTCTTTGATGAGGCTGTTGAGCCGCTGGACAAGCAAATGGCGTTTGCCAAACGTGCTGTCGTGGTGCTCAGTGTGGCCTTTGTCCTGTTCTTCATCCTGAAGCCAAACATGCTGGTTGATACAGCCAAGCATACAGCCAGTGCGCTGTTCGCGGGATGAGCATTCAGTGGAAAATAGAAACCTTTGCCGTTCTGCCATCCACGCAGGACGAGGCGAAGGAGCGCGCGCTTGAAGATGCCGCTGACGAAGGCTTGGTCATTCAGGCGCTGACTCAATCCGAAGGTCGTGGCCGCCAAGGCAATGAATGGTTTTCCCCGATGGGTAATCTGCATATGTCTGTGCTGCTGCGCCCATTATGCACGGCTGATCTTGCAGGCCAAATTTCCTTTGTTATCGCGTTGGCTGTTTCGGCGGCCATGGATGAGTTCATGGTCGAAGGTCACAAGAAAACCTTGAAATGGCCAAACGATATTCTGATCGATGGTAAAAAAGCTGCCGGTATCCTGCTGGAGACTGAACTTTCCCCGAAAGGCCTCGTTGGTCACCTCGTTATTGGGGTAGGGGTTAACGTGTTATCAGCACCAGAAGGGCGCGTGTCGCTCAAGGAAGTTTCAGGACAAAACCGGCTGGCGGTGCATCCGTTCCGCGACCGGGTTTTGCATTATCTGGACACTTATTATAGTGCTTGGAAGGCCGAAGGTTTTGCCCCCATTCGCAAGGCTTGGCTGGCCCAAGCCCATGCTATGGGTCATAAGTTAACGGCGCGTCTGCCTAATCGTGAAGAAAAAGGCATTTTCAGGGATATTGACGAGGCTGGGGGCCTAATTCTCGAGATTTCCGAAAATAAACAAATTGTCATTCGGGCCGGGGAAATCTATTTTGATGAACCGGAAAACCCGGCCAAAACCGTACATTAAACAGTCAGATTTTATGCCCAAAACCGTCGCAAAAGATATCGGCCTCGACCCGAAACAAATTTATTTCATTCCGCTGGGCGGTAGTGAGCAATTTGGCGTTAACTTCAACCTGTATGCCCATGACGGCAAATGGTTGGCGGTTGATTGCGGTATGGGCTTTGCGGATGAAAAACTTCCGGGCATTGATATCGTTCTTCCGGACCCCTCCTTTATCGAACCTTATAAGGCCGATCTCTCTGCGTTGGTTATTACCCATGCGCACGAAGATCATATTGGTGCTGTGGCGCTTTTGTGGCCTCGCTTGAAGTGCCCGATTTATTGCACTGAATTCACGGCGTCTGTTCTGAAGCGCAAAATTGATGAAGTGGCCGCCAGCCGTGATGCTGTGATTAATGTCGTTCAACCGGGCGAGAGCGTGAGTGTAGGTCCGTTCAAGCTGGAATTTATTCAGGTATCCCATTCCATTCCTGACACTGCCGCATTACTGATCGAAACCAAAGCGGGCCGTGTTCTGCATAGCGGTGACTGGAACCTTGACCCGACACCTGTGCTCGGAACACCTACAGATGAAGAAGCACTGAAGAAAGCGGGAGCCAAAGGCATTCTTGCTTATATTGGTGACTCAACCAATGCTGAAGTGCCGGGCCGTACGGGTTCAGAGATCGAAGTCGAGAAGGGCTTGGCCAAGCTGTTCACCGAATGCAAGGGCCGTATTGGTATTACTATTTTTGCATCCAATATTGCGCGTGTACAAAGTATCGTGAAGGCAGCGAAGGCGACGGATCGTCGTGTGGCACTGGTAGGACGTTCATTGCATTCTATGGTCGCTTCTGCGGTTGATTGCGGCTACCTGCGGGATATTCCTGATTTCATCAGCGACGAAGAGATCGGTTATCTGCCGGAGGAAAAGCAGGTCATGATCGTGACGGGATCGCAAGGCGAGGCACGTGCTGCGCTGGCACGGATTGCGCGCGGCGACCATCAGGATATCGTTTTTGGCCGTGGTGATACGGTTATTTTCTCTTCCCGTGCAATCCCGGGTAACGAGAAGGAAATTAATACGGTACGTAATAACCTGAGTGCTGCGGGCGTTCATGTGATTACACCGAATGATACCATGCACACCATTCACGTATCCGGCCACCCATGCCGTGACGAAATCATCGATATGATCAATTGGGTTAAGCCCAAGGTTGTCGTCCCTGTGCACGGCGAACGTGTGATGCTTGAGGCGCAAGCTGAACTGGCGCGCCAATGTCAGGTAAAACATGTGATCGTGCCGAATAACGGTTCTGTGATTTGCCTTGGCCCTGCGAAGCCTGAAGTTATCGATCATGTGCCCACAGGTCTGCTGGCGGTTGAGAAAAACCGGATTATCGACTCTAACCATGCGTCTATTTCCGAACGCCGCAAGCTGCAGTTCAGTGGCACAGTTCACGTGACCTTGGTGGTGAACGCGCGCGGCGATCTGATTGCCGATCCCAAGGTTTCGACTGTCGGCCTGATTGACGAAGAAAATCCGGGCGAGAAGAAAATTCTCCGTGACCTGCTGGGTGAGATTGAAGATACGCTCGGGGATATGGAACGCGAAGACCTGATGGATGATCATGCCGTGCACGAGGAAGTGCGCATCGGTGTGCGCCGTTATATTCAGGTGGTTTTGGGTATGAAACCCAAAACAACAGTGCATGTGGTGCGCGTATGACCTGGATTTCCGGATTATTCGTATATTTTATCACGTACTGGACGGTTTTGTTTTGCGTCCTGCCGTGGGGTAATCATACTGAACCCAATCCACAATTGGGTCATGCCCCCAGTGCGCCCGCTAATCCGCGCCTGAAACAGAAATTCATTGCCACGGCCATCGTATCGGCTGTGATCTGGATCATTATTTTCGTATTAGTAAAAGTGGAGGTTATCAGTTTCCATGATGCCGCCCGCACAATGTCTGAGGAGATGAACAAATGAGAAAAGTTATCCTGACTGCACTGCTGGTTTCAGCTTCTGCATTCCCGGCTTATGCCGCTAATGATCTGGCGCTTTGCAAATTGCGTGACCAGCATGTGGCAACACAAGGTGTTGCTTACCAGCCGGGCATTGATGTTCATGGCAAACCTGTTGTTCCAGCAGACGTGAATGCGGCGCCTTCGGTTGTGCCTGATGTTGTGCGTATTCCCCTGACCATTGATCTGGCGCAACGCCTGAACAATGTTCAGACAGGTATGGAATTGAAGGCCGATACAGGCATGGTTGAAATTCACAATGATGGCCGTGTGACCTTTAATGGTCAGGACCTGAGCAAGCAAGCGGCTGTTGTTTGCGGTGAGGGCCAAGTTCCTGTTCAGCAGGCTGCGACGGCTCCGATGGTTCCTCCTGCGGCTCCTGCACCTGCGGTGGCTGAGCCAGCACCTGTACCGCCAGCTACTCCAGTGGCTCCGGCAACAGCAAGGCCGACCAAGATCGTGGTGCCTGTTGATGCACCGCCAGTACCTATGGCAACAGTTCCTGTGGCCACAGCGCCTTCTACTGTAGTCGCTCCCTCAACACCACGTGTTGCGGCACCTGTTACATCACGCATTGATGTGAGAGATACCCCGATTACATCAAACGATATTCCTGCTGATGCCGTGGCGTCGCCAGCACTGCCACCGCAAACACTGGGTCAGTTCACAATTCCGGCAAATCCAGAGAAGACGAACAAGATTTTGGCAGCTCCTGCAACCGTGTCAAAAGCACCGACACAAACGATTGCAACACCGGCAGCACCTTCCGGTGCGACAAATGAAGAGCTGGAAAAGAACGACGAAATTATCTGGGGCGAGGGAAATTAATATGACCGCACAGGCTCAAAAAGCAGACGTAAAGAAGAATTCAAAGACAGCGATTACGCCAACCCGCGAAGAAAACTTCCCGGAATGGTATCAGGGCGTCGTAAAGGCGGCGGACCTGTCTGAAAATTCCCCGGTTCGTGGCTGTATGGTGATCAAGCCTTACGGTTATGCGTTGTGGGAAAATATTCAGCGCGCATTGGATGACAAGATCAAAGCTGAAGGCGTTCAAAATGCCTATTTCCCGCTCTTGATCCCGTTGTCATTTATTTCCAGAGAGGCCGAGCACATTGATGGCTTTGCCAAAGAATGTGCTGTTGTGACGCACCATCGTCTGGAAAAGGGACCTGATGGCAATCTGATTCCGGCTCCAGATTCTAAACTGGAAGAACCTTTCATTATTCGCCCGACATCGGAGACCATTATTGGTGACTCGATGGCAAAGTGGGTGCAGTCCTATCGTGATTTGCCGTTACTGTTGAACCAGTGGGCCAACGTGATGCGTTGGGAAATGCGTCCGCGTATGTTCCTGCGTACGACGGAGTTCCTGTGGCAAGAAGGGCACAACGCCTTTGCGACTAAAGAAGAAGCTTATGCTGATATGGTCAAGATGCTGGATGTCTATAACGATATCTATGAGAACTATTTGGCGATTGGCGGTATTAAGGGTGAAAAAACCGCTGACGAGCGTTTCCCGGGTGCCGACAACAGTATCACCATCGAAGCGATGATGCAGGATGGCAAGGCACTGCAGGCTTGTACTTCGCATAATCTTGGTCAGCATTTTGCCAAGTCATTCAATATCCAGTATCAGGGCACTGATGGTCAGCAACATCTCTGCCATACAACGTCATGGGGCTTCTCTACACGTTCCGTAGGTGGCCTGATCATGTCGCATGCGGATGATGATGGCATGATCATGCCGCCAAAAGTGGCGCCAAATCAAGTTGCGATCATTCCGATTGTTAAGGATGATGGTGCTGCCGTATTTGAACATTGCAAGCAACTGGCTGAACGTCTGAGAGCCAAGGGCATTCGCGTTAAACTGGATACATCCGACGCACGTTCATCCGACAAGATGTGGGATAGCATTAAAAAGGGCGTTCCGTTGCGTGTGGAAATTGGCCAACGCGAAATGGATGAGGGCAAACTTACCCATGTTCGTCGTGATCTGGGCAAAGATTCCAAGGCTACTGTTTCTGGTGATGAATTCGTCAATAAGGCGCAATCCATTCTGGATCAGATGCAGGCTGATATGCTGAAGCGTAATACAGATTTCTGCCGTTCCAACATTCATGATGTGAAAACTTTGGCGGATATCGATGCTTTCTTTAAAGAAGGTGGCTTTGGTTTCTGTCGTATTGATAGCGATGTAAGCCTGAAAGATGCCGAAGGCTTTAAAAAGTTGAAAGGCGATCATTCTGTATCACATCGTTGCCTGCCGTTTGAAAATGAAGGCAAAAAGGTTCTGATCGGGAAGTCATACTAATGTTTTCACCGTTTGAGTTCATGCTGGCCGGACGTTATTTGCGCGCACGCAAGGCGGAAGGCTTTGTATCTGTTATTGCCGGATTCTCGTTCCTCGGGATCATGCTGGGGGTGGCTACACTCATCATCGTGATGTCGGTAATGAACGGGTTCCGTCATGAGCTGATTACACGTGTTCTGGGCTTAAACGGGCATTTAAGTGTGAGCGCTAACACGCCGCTGACTGATTACAACGCCATGGGTCTTCGTATTGAAGAACTTGAAGGTATTGTTTCAGCCTCGCCAATCATTGAGGGACAGGTGCTGGTAACAGGTAATGGTCGTTCCAGCGGTGCGATTGCCCGCGGTATGCGTCAGACGGATTTTGCGCGTAAGCCTATTATTTCGGAATCCATCAAGTCCGGCGATATTGCGAACTTTGCCGAATTTAATGTAGCCATCGGTACAAAGATGGCGGACAAATTCGGTTTCAAAGTGGGTGACCCGATTACACTGGTTTCATCAAAAGTAAGAACAGGGCCGTTTGGGGGGATGCCTGTCAGCAAGACCTTTACGGTTGGTCTGATTTTTGATGTAGGTATGTTTGAATATGACAGCGGCTTTGTATTTATGCCGCTGGATGTTGCCCAGATATTCTTCCAAATGCCGCAAGGTGTTTCGTCGCTTGAGATTATCAGTAAAGACCCCAGCAAGATTGATGATGTTCGTCGCCGTATAAAAACATCTGTGGCGGGTGAGGCCGGGGTTTATGACTGGCGTGATATGAACGGCAGTTTCTTCACGGCGTTACAGGTGGAACGTAACGTGATGTTCCTGATCCTGACCATGATTATTCTGGTGGCGGCATTTAACATCATCTCATCGATGATTATGCTGGTGAAGGATAAGGGCCGTGATATCGCGATTATGCGTACCATGGGGGCCACACGTGGCAGCATGATGCGTATTTTCATGATGACGGGTGCGAGCATTGGTATTATTGGCACCACAGTGGGTGCGCTTGCGGGTATTTTATTTGCCGTGAATATCGAAAGCATCCGCCAGTGGATTCAAGGGTTATCTGGCACAGATCTATTCTCGGAGGAGATTTATTTCCTTTCCAAGCTTCCGGCCATTGTTGAGTGGGATGAAGTGATTGTGATTGTGGGTATGGCTTTTGTGCTGTCCATTCTTGCTACGATTTATCCGGCATGGCGTGCAGCACGTCTCGATCCGGTGGAGGCACTGCGCTATGAGTAATCTATCCGCTGTAAAACCTGTTGCTGGTCAAAAACTCCTTGATGTTCAGGGGCTGGAGCGTACCTTTAGCCAGGGTGGTGAAAAACTCACCGTTCTGAAGGATCTCAGCCTTTCGATTGAAAAGGGTGAGATGGTCGCGCTTGTGGGGCCATCCGGTGCAGGTAAGTCGACATTGCTGCAGATGATTGGTTTATTGGATTCGCCGACATCCGGTTCGATTGTTATTAATGGCCAGCGTGTGACAGGCCAGAATGAAAATCAGCGTACAATGCTACGTCGTGAATTCATCGGGTTCGTTTACCAGTTCCACTATCTGCTGCCTGAGTTTTCAGCGATTGAGAACGTAGAGTTGCCACAAATGATTGCCGGTAAATCTAAAGCAGAAGCCCGTGAGCATAGCGAGAAGCTGCTGAAGGCTCTTGGCCTTGGTCATCGTCTTGATCACCGTCCGGCGCGTCTATCCGGTGGCGAGCAGCAGCGTGTGGCGATTGCCCGTGCCTTGGCGAACAGCCCTAAATTGCTGCTGGCGGATGAACCGACAGGCAACCTTGATCCGCATACGGCATCGGACGTATTTGAAATTCTGGTCGAGTTGGTAAAGACCACAGGGATTGGCGCGATTGTTGCGACCCATAACCTTGATCTGGCTGAAAAAATGGACCGGATTTTTGAACTTAAGGGCGGACGCCTCTTGGTTTACTAGGTATTCACTTGGGTTTTCGGTGGTTATATAGCCGCCAGCCCTTGGATTTCTGCGCTTTTTGGTCTTTAATAGGCCCATGCCTGAAAGCCCCGCACAATTTGTTCATCTGCATACGCATTCTGCCTATTCATTGGCGGAAGGTGCGATCAAGGTCAAAGCGATTATCAAGCTTTGCCAAAAGAATGACATGCCTGCGGTGGCGGTTACGGACACAGGCAATCTGTTCGGCGCGCTTGAGTTTGCGATGGAGGCCGCCAAGGGTGGCGTCCAGCCCATCATTGGCTGTCAGGTGCAATTGGGCCTTGAGGGGCATCAACTGGTCTTGTTGGTGCAGACCGAAGAGGGATATCGCAATCTCTGTATTCTTGTCAGCCGTTCCTTTATGGAAGTTGAGTCCAACGTCCAGCCTCATCTCGATTGGGAAAAGTTGGAGAAGTGGTGTGGTGGACTGATCTGCCTGACGGGCGGCGTTAAGGGCCCGGTGGGACAGTATCTACTGCATAATCAGCCCAAACAGGCAGAAGACGTCGTCAAGCGCCTGAAGAAAATTTTTAAAGATCGTCTGTATATCGAAGTGCAGCGCCATAATCTGCCTGATGAAGATCGTATCGAAGAAGGGCTGATTGATCTTGCTTATAAACATGACATTCCGCTGGTGGCGACAAATGATTGTTACTTCTCGGAGCGTAGCATGTATGAGGCGCATGATGCGCTGCTGTGTATTGCAGAGGGCCGTTATGTGACGGAAACGGATCGTCGCAAGGTTACGCCCGATCATTATTTCAAGTCAGCCGATGAAATGATCGAGCTGTTCTCTGATTTGCCGGAGGCCATCAACAATACGGCTGTGATTGCGCAGCGTTGCAGCTATCTGCTGAAACCCATCAATCCCATGCTACCGCCCTTTAAGACCGAAACGGGCCGCGATGAAAAAGACGAGTTGGAGGTGCAATCCACCGAGGGTCTGGAATGGCGTCTAAATAACTTTGTATTCTCGGAAGGTATGGATGATGCGGCGCGTGCAGAGGCGGCAAAACCCTATCACGATAGGCTGCGGTTTGAGCTGGATACCATCAACAAAATGGGATTTCCCGGTTACTTCCTGATCGTTTCTGATTTCATTAAGTGGGCCAAAGATAACAATATTCCCGTGGGGCCGGGCCGTGGTTCCGGTGCGGGTTCTGTTGTTGCGTGGGCACTGATGATTACCGACCTTGACCCGTTGCGCTTTAATTTGCTGTTCGAGCGTTTCCTGAACCCCGAGCGCGTATCGATGCCTGATTTCGACGTCGACTTTTGTCAGGATCGCCGCGGTGAGGTTATTGAATATGTACGCCGCCGTTACGGTAACGACCGTGTGGCGCAGATCATCACCTTCGGCCAATTGAAGGCGCGCGCTGTCGTGCGTGACGTGGGACGTGTGCTGCAATTGTCTTATGGGCAAGTTGACCGCATTGCCAAGATGATTCCGAACAACCCGGCAAACCCGATTACGCTGGAAGAGGCGCTGGAACAGGATTCTGACCTGAATGCCATGCGTTACAGCGATGATACGACGGGTAAGCTGATTGATATCGCTTTGCAACTTGAGGGGCTTTATCGCCACGCATCGACCCATGCGGCAGGTGTGGTGATCAGCGGTCGTGCGCTTGAAGAGCTGGTGCCGCTCTATCGAGATCCGTCATCCGATATGCCTGTTACGCAGTTCAACATGAAATACATTGAACAGGCGGGCTTGCTGAAGTTCGACTTCCTTGGTCTGAAAACTATGACCGTGGTGCAAAAGGCGGTTGAATACATTAAGACGTCAACAGGTGAAGATGTTGATATCTTGCGTGTTCCGCTGGATGACAGCAAGACATACAAGCTTCTGAGCGAAGGTAAGACAACCGGCGTGTTCCAGGTGGAAAGTGCGGGCATGCGCGCTACCCTGATGAGTATGAGGCCGAACCGCTTCGAGGATATTATCGCTCTCGTGGCGCTATATCGTCCGGGTCCGATGGATAATATTCCACGTTATATTGATATTAAAGAAGGCCGCATTGAGCCTGATTATATGCACCCGAAACTGCAACCCTATCTTGAAGAAACCTACGGCATCATGGTTTATCAAGAGCAGGTTATGCAGGCCGCGCAAGCGCTTTCCGGCTATACGCTCGGTGGTGCTGACTTGCTTCGCCGCGCCATGGGTAAAAAAATTCAAGCCGAGATGGATGCGCAGCGCCAGATGTTCGTCGATGGCGCGGGTGAGTTTAGTCAGGTGCCGCCGGAACGTGCCTCCGAAATTTTTGATACGATTGATAAATTTGCGGGCTATGGTTTTAACAAATCCCACGCTGCTGCTTATGCGCTGATTTCATACTGGACGGGTTGGTTGAAGGCCAATTATCCGGTTGAATTCATGGCGGCGTCAATGACGCTCGATATGGGTAATACCGATAAGCTTGCGATCTTTAAGCAAGAACTCGATAAAATGGGCATTCCGTTACTGCCACCCGATATCAATAAATCTGAAGTGACGTTTGCGGTTGAAGGTAAAGCTGTGCGTTATGCGCTGGCGGCGCTTAAGGGTATCGGCGTGCAGGCGATGGAAGGCCTTGTTGCTGAGCGTCGTGCCAAAGGTGCCTATAAATCTATGGCTGATCTATCTAGCCGGATTGATCCGGGCCTGATGAACCGCCGCCAGTTTGAACAACTGGCCTCTGCGGGCGCATTCGATTGCTTTGACATCAAGCGTGCGCAAGCTCATGGATCAGCGGAAACGATGCTTCGTCATGCGCAATCATTGGCGCAGGAACGTGCCAGCGGACAGACCAGCCTGTTTGGTGGTCCTGCGGATTCCGGTCAGAGCTTAATGCCTGAATTACCGGATGTGCCGGAATGGGACCCGTTGGAAAAACTGTCTTATGAATTTGATGCTGTCGGTTTCTATTTGTCAGCGCATCCGCTGGATAGCAAAGCTGCGCAACTGGAACGCATGAATATTCATAATATTGCCGGTGTGAATGAAATGGTGGCGCGCCAAGGCAGTGCCATGGTTGATATGGCGGGCGTGCTTCTGAAGAAGAACATCAAGGTATCGCAAAAGAGTGGTAACAAGTTTGCTTTCCTGCAGCTTTCCGATGCGACGGGTATTTTCGAGGTTATGCTGTTCTCGGAAACACTCAGCCGCGCACGTGATTATCTTGAGGAAGGCAAAACGTTATTGCTGAAAGTGATGGCAGAGTCCCGTGATGATCAGGTGCGTTTTACGGCGCATGACGTCAAGCCGCTGGAGGATGTCCTCGCCAGCCGTCTGAAAGAGGTTCATATCCATCTGTCATCGGACAAACCGCTGGCGCAACTTGACCAATTATTGAAAGTCGAAGGACGCGGGAAGGTGGCGATTAAGCTGTTTGTCCCGGTTCGACCTGATCTGCTGGCCGAAGTGACTCTACCGGGGCAGTGGAATTTCTCTGCTGCGGCGCGCAACGCGCTGCTGAAATCTTCTGGTATCGAAGGTATTCACGAGCTTTAGGTCGCCTTTGCCTCAAAATCCCAAGTTTTTCTTTCCAATTTTCCGGTAAATCAGGTCCCCGTTTTATATCCGGGAAAAATGATATTCAGGGTAAATCCTTTGTTGCGAGTCGGGGGTTCGTTTCCTATACTCGCCCTAAATCCGACAAACTTTCTGGACGTGCCATGAGTATACGACACACCCAAGAACATACAAAAATAGTCGGAAAAAGGGATTCTGGTTTTAACGCCTACTGGGATAGACGAGGACTTTAGTAATGACTGAGACGGCTCTCCAACGTGTTGAGCGTATTCTGTCCGGCAAACCGACTTGTCCATTTGATTTTTTCAATAATACGATGTTCTACGATCCAAAACCGCCGGAAAAAGGCGAGTATGCAGATCGCTTGAAGTCGCAGCCGGTTGTCGCTTACGCTGCTGTTAATGCGGTTTCCCGTGGTGTTGAACTCGTGTTCCCACCGGGCGCAATGTCCAATGGCTATCTGGCCTATGCGCTGGCCGAGGATTATTCAGAAAAAATTCGTCACGCGACTAAGAGTGAGCAGGGCGAAGGTTATCTCACTACGCAGCGCTTGAAACACCGCGTTTCCCCCGAAGAATTACTCAACCGGGTTATTCTGCCGAACCGTTTGCAGAATGCCGCTGTTAACGCGATTGCGCACGGCCTGTACCCGGATAAGGGTGTTATGGGCGTGATTGGTTTTGAAGGCTCTGTTCGTACTACCCGCAGCAACAATGCGCTGTCGCAGGGTGCAACGTTCCAGGACTGGACGTTTGAGCGTTGGTGGGGCCCGCGTGTTATCGATTCAGCATCCATGATGCTGCATGCTGACCATATCTATTCCCGCTATGGCGCTCTCGAAGAATTGCTTGGTGATCAAATTCAGTGTGGTTTGCTTGATGATTATCGTGCTCACATTGGCCCGGGTAAGAAATATGACGTTGTTGATGCCGCAGGTGAGCATATTACTCTCGCGGATCGCGCCTGGGAAAATGCCAAGCATATTGTTGATGTGGTTGAGCGCGGTTTCCGCAGTGATCTGGCCCTGGCTGCCTTGGTTGGCCGCTTCCAGTTGGATGATTGGCTGCGTGGTGGCGAAGACAGCCCGATTGACCGCAAGAAAGTCCATCCAGTGTTGGCGAAACGCTCTGCCGAAGAACTGGCGCGCATGGATCGCCTCAAGGAAATTATGCTGCCTTACATTGCGGCGAAATGTACTGTGTGGTCAAAACACGCGGAGCATGAAGGTCTCAATGCGTATTACGAGCGCAACATTCTCCCGCTGATACCTGAATTGTCTGCTGATAATACAAAAGCTCTGGTAACGGAGCTTTTTGCGTATCAACCGAAGGGTGGATTTGCTCATCCTGTTATGGGTGCCAAGCAAGACAAGCCTGCGTACACCGAGAAAAGCAGCTTGCGTCATGCGTTTGATGCGCGCCGCGTGCAAAAGGCGCAAGTTCAGGTGCGCGATGATAAATATTTCGAGGCACGTGCCGATCTGTTCGAAGATCACCACTTTGGCAGATTGTCGATCTGGGAACAGGCCGCGCTGAAATTCATTCTGCCAGCTATGGAGTCAACAGACCTCCCGACAGCCAAATCCAAACGCTTCATGTATCTTTGCGATCCAAAGGGTGGTGCAATTGCTGGTGACTGGGCGCGTAAGCATGGCGTCGGTTACCTCAAAGAAGCGCAAGCTGCAGAAGATCAGTTTGGCAAAGATAACTTCTTTAAATCCGTTATTCAGAAAGCTGATAAGGCTGGACGTAAGGCAACGCAAAGTCTCGCACAGGAGCCTTTGCTGGAAGCGCGTGGCGTAGGTAATGTTTCCAGCACACTCGATTTCCTTGATGTGCGTGCAGCGGCTCAGCAGAACCGTGCCTTCGTGGCATCCCGTGGTGAGCAGCGTTACAGCTCGCGTGCCCATCTGGCCCTGCAAATGGAATTTTTTGACCGTAATGTCGAAGGTCTGGTTGTGGGCAAGGAATGGGCAAACCACCCGCATCATAACCAGATGGTTGTGCGTGCTGTTATGAACGCTGTGGGCTTGGTTGATCGCGGCTATGACGGCGGCAAGTACCAGATGGAAGTTCTGGAGTATAACCCTGCGGGCCAAGGTCTTGATCAGCGCTTCAAGAAGCTTGATCTGCATGATCTGGTTTCTGCCATGGGCGCAACAGCTGAAGCGATGCTAGATCAGGTACCACATGTGCCGGATAAATCCACTTACCTTGCGTTGGCGCGCTTAATTGAAATTACAGACAAGCTGATTGATCCGGCGCGTGCCAATGTCTCCCGTTCTGTTGATCGTGAGAAGGGCAAAGAAATTGCGAATGAAATCATTGATTGGCGCGCGGTTGACCCTGAGCTGATTGCTTTCATGTATGCCGATCCTGTGAAGAAAGCCGATCTGACAGCGACAAAACCGGGTGAACCGCAGTCTATGCGTGATCGCCTGCGTGAAAAACTGATCAATGTGGCTGTGATGGAGTTCGAGCCTGAAGACCTGCAGGGTCTGGGCTCTGATTATGAAGCGGCGTGGGCCAAGGTGCATGGGCATGACGCTCTGCAACGATACACGCAGCGTGATAGTGATGGTGTTAAGCACGTTTCACATCGACCGACTTAGCGTAAGTGTAAATAACGACTCATATAAAAATAATTCAGGGAAGGTTATTAAAGAATGGGTTGGACTGGGATTGATATACTGAAACGACTGGGGCTCTCGGGCCACAGTGGCAAAGGCACTGCCGGGGAACCGGTTGTGCTGACGGGCGCAGCGTCTGATCGCGACTCCGGCCAAATCGTCAGTTTGAAATCCACCACCGCATTCGATGACAAAGGTAACCCTTCCGATATTAGCATTCGTTACTGGCGCCATATGCCGTATGGCGACAGCCGTGAACAAAACCTGATCCGCATCAAAACATCACCTGTGAAGGGTAGGCCTCAGCAAGTTGAGTTGGATGAGGTTTGGGTGCAATCACATCAAGTTTTTAGCCGTGAACGTGGGGACGATCCAGCTGAGCCGGAGATGCATAAGAAGATCAATCGTGTGATGGAGGCTGTGAGCAGCCTAAACACACATCTGCGTAAAATGGGCCCTGTGCAGGCCGCTGCGCGTATCATGAATGATTGCTACATTGAGCAGGTTACAGGCGAAGAGCTTGTTGTTCGTGGTCTGAGCAGCAAGGAAGATAAATTCTCCCTGATGATTGATGCGCGTTTCATGAAGGCGGGCGCACAGGGTAATGGTGAGCCGACAAAATTCACGAATGTCGATATTGATGACCTGAAAACAGCTCTGGGCTTCCGCATCAATACATTTGAAATCAACAAGAACTTCTCTGGCAGCCGTAGCGTACCTTCCGTTGATCCGCAGTCTGGTGTGGGTTATGAGGCAGGTGTGCGCGTAAAGGAAAGTGCCACGAAGCTTTCCGTTGAGATGTATGTTCATCCTGATGACGTGCCGGAAGGTATCGACCCGAAAAGCATTCCCGATCTTTTGAAGTTTGAATTCACCAAAACAGGTGATCGTACATTCACCATGACCAATGCCCGCTTCCTGGGGCAGAAGGTTGCGCTGGATGATAAAGAAACCCTGTTGAAGATGATTGGCTTTGCGCAACGCGCGAACCGTGATCTGGCGGAATGGGAATACCCGCAGTTCATGAACCACATCTATGAATATAATCTGTCTAACCTGATGTCGCCGTTTGGCACGCCGCCTTCGCTGGAGAAGGATGGCGGAGAGTTCCTGTATGGTTCACTCCATGGTTGCGGCTTTGAGAAAAAGATCGAGCAATTCGGCGATCAGATCGGTATTGCCGGTTTGGCGTTGCATCGTGGTTTGAAGAATGATGGAACACTGAGCACTGTTGGTGTGGCGATTGACTTCCCGTTCGCCTCCGGCGGTCCTGATTCCAACTTTGATGGTGCTGTTCCTGATTACCTGCAGTATTGGGACGACATCAAGGCATTCTTCATCACCCATGACCACTATGACCACAAGGGTGGTTTTGCGTATTACGCGCAGAAGGGCCTGCTGAAGGAAAAAACTATCTACGCGACTGACCGTGTCCGTTATTTCATGAATTTGGATATGGATGCGATGCAGGTGCCGCGTAACCTTCGCCCAAAAATTATTGCGGTCAAGGATGCGGGTGCTACGCCGATCAAGGATGATGATGGGAATGTGCGTATGTGGGTGCAGCATTGCGAAAACGCGATTAAGCACTCTGCACTTTGCACGCCTTATATCGTTACGCCTTGCTACAATGACGATCACTACAAGGGTTCGATCACTATTTACGGTGATAGTCGTGGCCTACGCGAGAAGGGTAAAAAATTCTTTGCTGATGGGCCGCGTGCGCTTCCGGAGCTTGCCAAGGAGCATGGCCTGACAGTGACGCCTGATAAAGTTGATCAGGACATTATGGTGGCGATGCACGATGTGACCGCTATTACATATGATGGCCAGTCACCCGAGCCTGAAGAGGTCGAACGCGTACAATCTGTGGTGCTCGACTGGTTCAGCAATAAAGGTATTATCCAGGCGCCAATCAGCACTAACAACGAAGAATATCGTATTGCGCTGAACCAAGTTCATCGTACAGGCCGTAATGTCACGAGCGTCGGTGGTAATGCTGAAAAACGTATGGCCAGCATGAACCTGTTCGGTGTTGATGATGAGCTGGATCTGCGCAGCATCCGTATTGATCCTCTGGAAGAGCGTAACAAGAGTGATGATGAGCGCGTTATCCCTGATAATGTTCTGAATGACTATTTCTCGCTGATCGCGGACTTTGAACTTAATGCGCCGGAAGGTGAAGAAAAGACCGATCAGGATAAACGTCTGGCGTCTGCGCATACAAAAAACATCAAGGAATATCTTGAGCGCCTGCCGCCTGATGAGCGCGAGCACGAAGATGACGTGAAGCTGTACATGATGGAAAGCCTCCAGAAATACGGTGCTGTTGTTTTCGAAAACGATATTAACGGTTACCTGATGTACCGTGCGGTGATGGATCGTCGCGAGAAGGCATCTTTGCGTGCCACCCGCACATCGGCAATGGCCAAGACTTTCCGTGCACAGCCTGAAAAGCTGATGATCATGGTGACGGGTACGCAAGGTAATACCGAAGAAAAGCAATCCACGATCCAGAAGTTGATCAATTTCTATTCTCTCCTGGATGCTGATGAGAAAGTGCGCCCGACAGGTTTTAAGATCGATCTCGATAAATACATCGCCATGATCACCCAGCCTGCGATCGTGGGGAACGAAGCAGCGCAAGAACGTATGATCATGGATCTGGTTCGTAACCGTAACATCACGGTTGTCGGCGCGTTTATGAATGGTTTCAAGGTTTACAATCCGAAGGAACATAAAGACGCGATTGTTAAGGATCTGCAGAAACGTGGCTGGCGTTATGATGTGGATGCCCATGGCAGCATCCGCGTTTATGATCACCCGATCCACGTTCATGGCCATGGCTTTAATAAAGACCTTGTGAAAATGGCCAAGTGTATTCCGGCGACATTCCATGAAGCACACCATATTCCAAGCTTCGATGCGTATGAGAATTTTAGCGAGACAATGGCAAAGAACAAATTACCGCATTCAGGTATCAAGCCGGATGACTTCAAGTTCATGAGCCTGAACCGTTTTGCAAAATCTGCCGAAGAGATGTTCAAGTGCGTGGCGCAGGTTAATCCATCATACATTCTTGTACGTCGTTTGTTGAAATACGGTCAAGCGCACGGCGGTTTTGTGGACTGGGTGCGCACAACGCTGTTGCGCCGTGAAGGCAATAACCGTAGTGATGGTCTGGCAGCACGTTCAGCGAATGAGGGCGTATTCAGCCAAAGCATGGCCAAGATGGATTGGGACCTTGCGAGCGATCCGTCCAAACGCGATTCTAATCGCTTCCGCAAAACAGGCCCCGGTATCAATGCTGTGGCACCGATTAAACGTCCGCGCAGCCGCTCTGTTTTCAGCGGTGCTGTGGCCCTTGCTGATCTGGGGGTTGAATAATCATGATCCCGATGAAGCGCATAGCCCGTAAGAGTGATGTCTGGAATATGATCCAGAAGGGTGAGCTTGTGCGCTTGCATCTGGACACCGAGACAACAGCGCTTGAGCGCGATTTCGCGCAGATCACTGCTTATGGTGATGCGGTTGGCGATATCGCTGGGAACTTCATCGATTCAATGGAAATGCTGGTAAAACGTCCAGATCGTTTCCTGCCATCACCTCAGGCATCTTTGGTTACGCGTACTTCACCGGAAGAGCTGGATGATGAATCCCGCGTTCCGCACCGCGTTGCCATGGGCAAGATTGCTGAGCGCGTGCATTTCGCATCACGCATGATTGTTGATCTGGATTTGCCAGAGAAGGCAGTAAAATTCAAAACTATTCGTCGCGCCGGTGCCGATACATACGAAAAGAACTATAACGAAGAAATTCTTGAATATCCGCTAAAGGATGATGCTGGCAATACTGTTCATGATGTGCGTTACCATCCGGAACGTCACATGGTGGCATACCGTTTCTCTGATGATCCGAAAAGCCCGTATTACGAGAACGTCACAAACAACTACTATGTTGATGAGGCGGATGGCAGCAAATGGAAGATGGTCGAGCCACGCATTTGCGTCCGTGGTTACCGCATAAAATGGGCTGATATGTATTGGCTGCGCGCTAACCTGGTGCGTGCTGGTTATCACCCGTCCAATATTTTCTTTACACATTCCAAGGCGACGATCAGCAATAAGCAACAGCCAAAGAACTTCGCTGTTGATACCTATTCCGTCGTGCAGGCGGTTAATCTCTTTGGACCGCAAGGCGAAGAAGGGCTGAAGATCGGTAAGCGCACAGATAGCCGTACTGGTCTCGAAGTGCCAACAGCCAAGCTTGAAAAAGTGATGGAAGAAAACACCCGTCCCGAAAACAAGCAACGTGGCGTGCGTCAGGGTGTTTTGATGCCTGATGGTTCACGTTATAATGCCGCCAGTGCGCACCGTA
>Ga0247823_10000967_pt1 | contig 24252 bp, 22 predicted proteins | sample 13C_PalmiticAcid_2_FD_192426 | JGI IMG/M metagenome (GOLD analysis project Ga0247823, IMG submission 192426) | Soil microbial communities from agricultural site in Penn Yan, New York, United States - 13C_PalmiticAcid_Day30 | ecosystem: Environmental > Terrestrial > Soil > Agricultural land... | reverse complement strand
TCCCCAACCACCGTCGCGACTCACGTCGCTCCCACAGGAGCAAGGCAACCCGCATCGCAAGATGGTCCGCCAGCCCGCCACCCCGGACCGCTCCACCCAGGCGACCTCGACCTTGTGGGAGCGACGTAAGTCGCGAGCTCTTCCGCAGGTACTCCCCAACCACCGTCGCGACCCACCTCGCTCCCACAGGGGCAAGGCAACCCGCATCGCAAGATGGTCCGCCAGCCCGCCACCCCGGACCGCTCCACCCAGGCGACCTCGACCTTGTGGGAGCGACGTAAGTCGCGAGCTTTTCCGCAGGTACTCCCCAACCGCCGTCGCGACTCGCGTCGCTCCCACAAGGATGTGCGAGCGCTGCCGATCAGGACGCGGAAGCTTCCACCCACCATGCGGGCGACCAGCTGTAGTCGTACAGATGCCGGACCTCGCGCAGGCGATAGCCGGCCTGTTCCAGTTCGCGCTGCCAGCCGGCGATGGGCTGCTCCCAATTGGAAGGGGCCACGTCGCGGCGCAGCTGGCCGGCCAGCATCGGTGCCAGGAAACCGCGCGCGATCAGATCCGCGTCGTCGCCGTACTGCGCCAGACAGCGCTCGTAGCGCTGCGCGACGGAGTGGAAGTAGGCGTCGCTGCCGTGACTGAGTGCGGGCACGTCGAACTCCACCAGCGCCAGCGTGTCCACGTGTGGGCGCAGCGCACGCAACGCCTCGATGCGTTCGTCCGGTGGCAGCGACTGCAAGGCGAAACTGGACTGGGCGAGATCCCAGTGGTCCGCCGGTGAAAGCGAGCGTACGAACGCCTGCAGCGTGGTGGCATGCAGAACCAGTTCGCTGGCCGGCGCCGCGGCCTGGAATCCCGGCGCCAGCGCCGCGCGCAGATCGGCCTGCGGTTCGATCACGTCGACCCGCGCCGGCTTGTGCACCGCCACCCACAGGGCCGGCAACAGCGCCATGCCATCGCCGGCGCCGATGTCCAGCAACCGTTGCACGGGCGGCGTCCCGTAGCGTTCGGTCATCGCCTGGCTCACCGCGCGGTACAGCGGCAGATTGTCGCCGCCGCGGATGAAGGCCCGGAAGGCTTCAGGCCCTTCGTAGGCGTCGGCGGGACCGCCGCCGGCCAGACGGTCATGCAGCGCGACGGCCATGCGCGATCCGCGCGCACGCGCTTGTTCCAGAAAGGGCAATGCCGCCTGCGGCCGTTCGTCGGCGATCGCGGCGAACGCCTGGGCCAGCGATGCGGGAATCCCGTCATCCATGGACGGCGCCGGCGGAGGGGAAGGCGAATGCGGCATGGTCGGAATGATCCGGTTCTGCGGGGACCACGCGATTATGCCGGCGCGGAAACCGTTGACGCGATCCGGCTCAGTCTTCCTCCAGCGCCTGGAAGCGCTGCGCGAGATAGTCGATCAGACTGCGCACCGACGGCACCAGTCCGCGCCGTGACGGGAACACCGCGTGGATGATGCCCTGCTTGGGCTGCCACTCCGGCAACAACCGGATCAGGCGGCCGTCGGCGAGTTCGTCGCACATCACCATGGTCGGCAACATCATGATGCCCACGCCCGCGACCGCCGCCATGCGCAGCGCGGTCATGTCGTCGGTGACCAGCCGTGGCTCGTGATGGACCGTGGCGGTCGTGCCTTCGCGATCGGTGAACTGCCAGCTGTGGTCGCGATGGAACGGACCGAGGTCGAGGGTGGGATGAAGCGCCAGATCCGCGGGCGTGGCGGGCAGCGGCGCGGTAGCGAACAGGCGCGGACTCGCGGCCACGTTCCAGCAGCGCTGCGCCAGCACCCGGATCACCAGATCGCTGTCCTCCAGCGGCGGCGGGCGCACGCGGATCGCCACGTCGACGCCTTCGCCGACCACGTCGACACGGCGGTTGGTCGCGTCCAGCAGCACGGTGATCTTCGGGTTCTCCGCCATGAAGTCGGCCACCATCACCCCGACCCGCGCATGCAGCAGCGCGACCGGGCAGGCGAGCCGCACGACACCGCGCGGTTCGGACCGGGTGAGTTCGATCGCCTCCTGCGCCGCCTCGGCCTCCACGATCATCGCCTTGCAATGGCGGTAGTAGTCCTGACCGATATCGGTGACCGAGAAGCGGCGGGTGGAGCGCTGGATCAGGCGCACGCCCAGGCGTTCCTCCAGCAGCGCGATGCGCCGGCTGAGCTTGGACTTGGGGACGCCGAGCGCGCGCCCGGCCGGGGCGAACCCTCCGTGGTCCACCACCTGGGCGAAATAGAACAGGTCGTTGAGGTCGGTCGGGACCATACCGGTCATCGTTCACCTGATAGGACTCTGAGGATAAATCCTGCTGACTACCGGGTCCATCGTCCCGGGACTAACGTGGCGCCCATCGCAAATCAAGCCCGGTTCCTCCGGGCGGGAGCCCATCATGAAGAAAGTCCTCGGCGTCTACGGCGCACCCCGTCCCCACTGGGTGGGTGACGGTTTCCCGGCCCGCTCGCTGTTCTCCTACCAGACCCACGGCCGCCACCTCAGTCCGTTCCTGTTGCTCGACTACGCCGGTCCGTACCGGTTCGAGCCCGCCGGGCATCCGCGCGGTGTCGGCCAGCACCCGCATCGCGGCTTCGAGACCGTGACCCTCGTGTACGAGGGCGAACTGGAGCACCGCGATTCCTCCGGCGCCGGTGGCCGCATCGGTCCGGGCGACGTGCAGTGGATGACCGCGGCCTCCGGCATCCTCCACGAGGAATACCACTCGCCCGACTTCACCCGCACCGGCGGCACGCTCGACATGGTGCAGCTGTGGGTGAACCTGCCGGCCGCCGCCAAGATGTCCGCGCCGGGCTACCAGACCCTGCTCGACGGCGACATTCCCTCGGTCGCGCTGCCGGACGATGCCGGACGCGTGCGGGTGGTCGCCGGGCAGTACGACGGGCACCCCGGTCCGGCGCGCACCTTCACCCCGATGGACGTATGGGACGTGCGTCTGCGGCAGGGCGGCAGCACCACCTTCGAAGTCGCCGAAGGCCGCACCCTCGCGCTCGTCGTGCTCAAGGGCGCGCTGCGCGTCAACGGCAAGCAGACCGCGCACGAGGCGCAGCTGGTGGTGCTGGATCGCGACGGCGCCGACGTGTTCGTCGAAGCCGAGGCCGACGCCACCTTCCTGCTGCTCAGCGGCGAACCCATCGATGAGCCCATCGTCGGCCACGGCCCCTTCGTGATGAACACCGAGGACGAAATCGTCCAGGCCATCGACGACTTCAACCGCGGCCGGTTCGGCCGGATCGCGCAGTAGTTCCCCGGGGGCGCCCGTGTCGCGGGTGCCCCTTCCTTCCCCGGGCGACGACCGCCCGCTCTTCCCCACGGAGTGTTTCCCATGAGCCTTCCCGCCAACTTCAACGGCAGCAAGCCGATCCTCGATCCCGCCAACGCCGCCATGCTGCTGATCGATCACCAGAGCGGCCTGTTCCAGACCATCGGCGACATGCCGTTCACCCGCGTACGCGCCCACGCCACCGCGCTGGCGAAAATGGCGACGCTCGCCGGACTGCCGGTGATCACCACCGCCTCGGTGCCGCAGGGGCCGAACGGTCCGCTGATTCCGGAAATCCACGCCGCCGCGCCGCACGCGCGGTACGTGGCCCGGCGCGGCGAGATCAACGCCTGGGACAATCCCGACTTCGTCGCCGCGGTGAAGGCGACCGGCCGCAAGCAGCTGATCATCGCCGGCACCATCACCAGCGTATGCATGGCGTTCCCGTCGATCGCCGCGGTGGCCGATGGCTACCAGGTGTTCGCGGTGATCGATGCCTCCGGCACCTATTCGAAGATGGCCGAGGAAATCACCCTGGCACGGGTGGTGCAGGCCGGCGTGGTGCCGATGGACACCGCCGCGGTCGCCTCCGAACTGCAGAAGACCTGGCATCGCGACGACGCGCAGCAATGGGCCGAGATCTACACGCAGATCTTCCCCAACTACCAGTTGCTGATCGAAAGCTACATGAAGGCCCAGGACGTGCAGAAGAACCACGAAGTGCTGGATTCCCAGCGCAGCTGAGCACCTTGCACCCGATGGAACCGGCGGTGTCCGGTTCCGCGCTTCCGCATCGCGACGCCGTCTCCTCCCCCGCGGCGGCGCGGTGCTTCCCTCCGGCATCGCCGGACCCTTCACAGGAGCCACCGCCATGGCAAGCGAACCGATTCGTGATCCGAAGAGCGATCACCTGCTCACCCCGCAGAATGCGGCCTTCATCGTCATCGACTACCAGCCCGTGCAGGTGAATTCCATCGCCTCGATGGATCGCCAGTTGCTGGTCAACAACATCGTCGGCGCGTCAAAGGCCGCGGTGGCCTACGGCCTGCCGATCGTGCATTCGACCGTCAACGTCAGGACGGGGTTGAACAAGCCGCCGATCCCGCAGCTGCGCAAGGTGCTGGACAAGTTCCCCACCTACGACCGCACCACCATCAATTCCTGGGAGGATGTGGAGTTCCGCCAGGCGGTGGAGGCGACCGGACGGCGCAAGCTGATCATGACCGCGCTGTGGACCGAGGCCTGCCTCACTTTCCCGGCGCTGGATGCGCTGCGGGAAGGTTACGAGGTCTATGTGGTCGCCGACGCGGTCGGCGGCACCTCGCTGGTCGCGCACGAGGCGGCGCTGCGCCGTATCGAACAGGCCGGAGGCAAGCTGATCAGCGTGCCGCAGCTGTTCTGCGAATTGCAGCGCGACTGGAACCGGCAGCAGACCGTGCCGGCCTTCATGAACCTGTTCATCGAGACCGGTGGCACCGCCGGCATCCAGTTCTCCTACGACCGCAGCGAGTAAGTGGACCGGAATGGGCGGGACGGGCGGGTGGCCCGTTCCGCTCATTCACGGCCCAGGCGCTCGGCGTGGGCCTTGAGGACGTGCAGGGTGCCGGCCCAGTAGAACGCGGTGTGGTGGAAGATCGCATCCGTGGGGAACCCGCGCGCGGTGAGTGTCAGGCGGGATCCGCCGTTCTCTTCCACCACATCGAAACGCAGCTGCGTCTGGTTGTCCGGTTCGTCCGCCAGTCCCGACAGCGAACTGAGGTAGCGATAGGCCAGTGAATGCGGCGGATCGAAGACCAGCACGCTGCCGCGATTCTCGAACGGCACATGGTGGAAGCCGCTGATGGTGATCGGAGCGCCGACCCGCCAGTCGGTCGCCACCGTGATCCGCAGTTCCGGCTCGCCCATCCAGCGCGGCATGTGCGCGAGGTCGGTGAGCGCGTGCCAGACCGTTTCAATGGACGCATCGACAAGGATGCGTTCGCTGAAGACCTGCGGGATCACGGATCCAGCACCAGGGGAAGCATCTTCTCCAGGGCGTCGCGGATCGTCGCTTCCGGGAACGCCGGTTCGCGGGCGGCGCGGATGATCAGTCCCTCGACCAGCAACTGCATCATCAGCGCACGGGTCGCGCGCGCCTCGGCGGTACCGTGATGGCCGCGCGCGTGGTCGCGCCTTTCCAGCCAGGCGATGAATTCGTCCCGCGAGCCCCGCTCCGATTCGCGCAGGATGGCGGCGGTGTCGACATCCCGCGCGCTCTCGGCGGTGACCTCCGCGAACAGCACCGGGCTCCACGACGTGAGATCGCCATCGCCCCAGATGCGGAAGGCCTGGACGAGTTCGTCCACCAGCGCGCTGTCGACGGGCAGGCCACCCAGCCCGAGCCGGCTTTCCACCAGATGCTGGCGGATGATCGCCTGGATGATCTCGCGCTTGCTCTGGAAGTAGCGGTAGATGAGACCGGCGCTGATGCCGGCCTCGGCGGCGATGTCGCCCATGCTGGCGGCGTGGAAACCGCGCTGGATGAAATGGGTGCGCGACGCATCCAGGATGCGCGCACGCTGCGCTTCGCCGCGTTCACTGCGGGGATTGTCGGGGGAGGGCGGATGGCTGGGCATGGCGGACAGGCGACGGGAACGCGCCGAGTCTAGCGGAACGGATGCGGGAATGAACGTTCATTCACCTGTAACAGAACGCCTCTAGATTTCGCGCCGTTCCTCACCCTCGGACCCCACCCATGCTTCCTTCCACCGCCCGCACCTGCCGGTGCGCCCCGCGGCGTGGCTTGCCGCGCGCGCTCCTGGCCGCCGCCATCGCCTCGGCCGTGTTCTCCCTTTCCGCGCAGGAAGCGCCATCCGCCGCGGCCGGAACCGCCGCGTCATCCGATCCGCACACGCCCACGGAGGCGGTGCAACTGGACAACATCGTGGTCACCGCGCAGAAGCGCGCGCAGAAACTCAAGGACGTGCCGATCTCCATCGCGGCCTTCAGCGGCGAGACCATCGAGCAGCAGAACTTCACCGATTTCGAACGCCTGTCCACCCGCACGCCGGGCTTCTTCGTGCAGCAGCAGACCGACAGCGCCGCCAGCTTCGTCATGCGCGGCATCGAGGCCGGCAACGCCGGCGCGGTGTCCGAGCCGAGCATCTCGTTCTTCCTCAACGACGTCGACACCAGCCGCTCGCGCGGCATGCTGAAGGAACTGTTCGACATCGAACGCGTCGAGGTGGCCAAGGGACCGCAGGGCACGCTGTACGGCCGTGGCGCGCAGATCGGCGCGGTCGCGGTGTACACCCGCAAGGCCGATCCCGCCGAGCTGCAGTGGTCGGCCGAAGGCATCCTGGGCAACTACAACCTGCGCAGCGCCACCGGCATGATCAACCTGCCGATCGTCAAGGACGAACTGGCGTTGCGGGTGGTGGCGCGCAAGCGCGACCGCGACGGCTATGCGCGCAACCTCGGCGGGGGCGGCAAACTCAACGACGACGACATGCTAGCCGCGCGCGCCTCGCTGCGCTGGCAGCCGGCCGAAGACTTCTCGCTGGATCTGATCCTGGATCACCAGGCCGACAAGGACACCGCGGCGATGACCAAGGCGATCAACATCGCCTCGCCCGGCGGCGACACCAGTCCTTTCTCCGACGCGGCCCAGAACCGCTACGGCCCGCCGCAGGAACGCGACCAGACCGGCGCCACCCTGCTGGCCGACTGGGCGTTCGCGCCGGGCTGGAACCTGCGCTCGATCAGCGCTTGGCGCGAGGTCGGCTTCCAGGAGTCCTGGGACGTGGACGGCACCACCTATCCGTTCCTGATCGGCCGCAACCTGGCCGATGACCAGCGCATCCTGAGTCAGGAATTCCGTCTGGCCTTCGATGATGGCGGGCGCTTCCGCACGGCGTTCGGGCTGGGCTACTACAACGACCGCACGCACAACCTGTTCGAATACGTCATCAACGAACAGTACCTGCTGGCCGGATTTCCGCGCGGCACCACGCCGGTCACCGAGTTCATGGGACGACCCGTCAGCACCGGCGTGTCCACGCTGACCTCCACCCGCAACCAGCGCGACAGTTGGTCCGCCTACGCCAACGGCTCCTACGATCTCTCCGAACGCTTCACCCTCGACGCAGGCGTGCGCTTCACCCATGACCGCGACACGGTGCGCAACTGGGCGCGCGTCTCGACCGTGGACGGGGTGGCGCCCATCGCGATGCCCAATGGCCTGGGCAACTCGCTGGGCCAGGCATTCTCCCATCGCGCCGACTATGACCTGGTCCAGCCGCGCCTGGCGCTGACCTGGCGCGCCAGTGACGGCGTCAACGTCTATGCCGGCGTGTCGCGCGGCCTGCGCGCGGGCTATCCGCAGATTTCCTTCGCCGCGCCGGTCAACGGCCAGGCGCGTCCGGTCTACGGCGATCTGAAGACCGAGGAAATCCTCAACTACGAAATCGGCGCCAAGGGCACGCTGGGCGAGCGGTTCTATTTCGAAGCCGCCGCGTTCACCTACGACTACAGTGATTTCCAGACCCGCGCCACCGACCTGACCGTGGGTGTGGTCAACGCCGGCCGCGCTTCCGCCTACGGCGCGGAGTTGTACGGCCGCTGGCGCGCCACCGATCGGCTCACCCTGTCCGCTGCCTACGCCTATCTGCACAGCCAGTACGACGAGTTCCGCGAAGTCGTCAACGGGCAGATGGTCGACCGTTCGGGCAACGTGTTCCGGATGGCGCCGGAGCACACCGCGTCGCTGTCGGCGGAATGGCGCGCGCCGGCCTTCGGCAACTGGGATTTCTTCAGCAACGCCAACTATGCGTGGCGTTCGGAGTACTTTCTCAACAACGACAACCTCAGGAGCGAGATGCAGAACGCATTCGGCCTGCTGGACCTGCGCGCCGGCTTCGAGCGCGGCGACGGCACGTTGCTGATCGAGGCCTACGCCGAAAACCTGCTGGATGAGGAGTGGGTCCGCGACGTCGGCAATGGCGGCAAGTTCTTCGGGGTACCGACGTCCATCCGCGCCAATCCGCGCATGTTCGGCATCCGCGTGCAAATCAAGGGCTGGGGAGACAACTGATGAAGACGCTTCTGCAACGATTGCTCGCCGCGGCGCTGGTGCCGCTGGCCGCCGCCGCCGGCGCGGCCGAGCCACGCCTCAATCAGATCCAGGTGATCGGTACCCACAACAGCTACAGCCAGCCGGCCGATCCGCGCGTGTTCCAGGTGATGTCGCCGCGCCTGCAACCGATGCTGGACGCGATGATCCAGCGCATGCCCGAGGACATGCGCCGCAAGATGGAGGATGAGCACCCCAATCCGCTCGCCGCCAACCTGGAAGGCGCACTGGAGTATCGGTTCCCGTCGCTGGATACCCAGTTGCGCGCGGGCCTGCGCAGCCTGGAACTGGACCTCAACGTCGATCATGACGGCGGGCGCTTCCTGGCGCCGCTGTCGTACCGGCTGTTGCGCGCCGGGGGCGAGAAGGATCTGGCGCCGCTGCATACCGACGCATTGCGCGAGCCCGGCCTGAAGGTGCTGCACATGGCGGACGTGGATTTCCGCAGCAGCTGCCCGACCTTCCGGATCTGCCTGCGCCAACTGCGTGAGTGGTCCGATGACAATCCGGGCCACACGCCGGTGTTCATCCTGCTGGAACCCAAGTTCTCCAATCTGGCCGCCGCGCTGCCGGATGCGACGCAGGTCGCCCCGTTCGACGCGCGCGCGTTCGACGAAATGGAAGCCGCCCTCGGCGAGATCATCGGTCGCGAACGCCTGATCGTCCCGGATCAGGTGCGCGGCGGCCACGCCACCCTGGAAGCCGGCGCGCTGGCCGGCAATTGGCCGACACTGTCGCAGGCGCGCGGAAAGTTCGCGTTCCTGATGATCGTGCCGGGCCTGAACATGGCGACATTCGCGCCTTATCTGGAAGGACATCCGAGTCTGGAAGGCCGACTGGCCTTCGTGCAGGGCGAGCCCGGCATGCCGCACGCCGCCTTCCTGATGATCGACAACGCCATCACCCAGGCCTCGCGCATACCGGAACTGGTGCGCAAGGGCTATCTGGTGCGCAGCCGCGCCGATATCGACACCGGAGAGGCCCGCAAGAACGACGTCCGTCGGCGCGATGCGGCCCTGGCCAGCGGCGCGCAGATCATCTCGACCGACTATCCGTTCGCGCCGAACATCTTCGGCAACGCCTACGAAGTGAAACCGTTCGCCGAAAGCTGGCGCGCCAATCCTGTCAACGGCAAGTAAGTGGCGGCGACGGCGTGCCCATCGGCTCGCCGTCGCACCTCCCCGCGTCCCGCGTCAGCGCGCCAGGCTGGCCGCGATCAACCCCACCGACACCACGGCCAACCCGATCCCCAGCCAGTTGATCCGGCTGAGCTTCTCGCCGAAGGCGAAGGTGCCCACCAGCGTGCCCAGCACCACCACGCCGAGGTTCATCGTCGCGAACACCACGGCCGGATGGGACGGCAGGGCCTGGTGCGCCTTGATGTAGAACAGGATGTTGGCGAAGTTGCACGCGCCGACCAGCAATCCCGCGAGCAGCGCGACGCCGTCGCGGCGGGGTCTTCCCTTGACCAGCCTCCCGCCTTGCAGGGCCAGCATGCAGGTCAGCGCGCCGGCGAAGGCGATGGTCAGGGATGCCGCGAACGGCGTCCCCGCCACCGCGATGCGCTTGAGCAGGATGTCGACCGCGGCATAGCCCAGCAGCACGGTCAGCGGCAGCAGCCAGCGCGCACGCGCGTCGCCGCCGGAACCGGTGTCGCCCTCGCGCGGGCGCGACACGATGGCGGCGATGGCGATCAGACCCAGCAGCAGTCCGGCCAGCTTGCCGGTGTCGGCGGTCTCGCCGAAGAACAGGAACGCCGCGCCCAGCGAGACCACCAGAGACAGGCGCTGGGCCACGTCGGTGCGGGCGATGCCGGCGGCCCGCACCGATGCCGCCATCGCCAGGAAGATGCCCGGCAGCAGGACCATCAGCAGTCCGAGCGCCAGCCATGGCGTGCCCGGCTCGCGCAGGCGGTCCAGAGGCGGGTCCAGGGTTGCGAAGCAGAGCAGCAGGGCCGCCACGTAGTTGCCCAGGATCACCGGCACCATGCCCAGTCCGCGCCGCTGGGCCAGCTTCAGCAGCACCCCGACCAGCACGCTGAACAGGACGCTGACAATCAAGAAAGGCATGGGCGGGCCGATAAGGAAAGGTTGGCGATTATCCCCCGCTGGCCGGGGGGGCACCGAATTCGCGTTTCAGGTCAATGATCCCGGTACTTACGGGTCATGGAAGAAGGTTCGCATTCGCTTATCATCGCGGCTTCCGCGGGCTGCCATTCGGATGGCTGCGGCGGAGCAGGGGAGGGGCCACGGCCCCGCAATGTTTCAACCAAACAGGGATTGATTTTTCATGTTGAAGATTTCTTTGAAGCAGGCCGCGCTGGCGGCCTCGATGCTGATGATCGCCGTGCCCGCCTTCGCCGCCAAGAGCGCCCAGGACACGCGCAAGGAAAAGGTCGCGCAGATTCCGACCTGCACCAAGCCGCTGGGCACCATCTCGGTGATCGAGCCGGAGGACGTGGTGAACTGGTGGACCGGCCAGCAGCTGCCGGCGCCGTCGCGCCTGATCAAGGTGTTCGTCAACAAGTCGCGCTGCTTCACCCTGGTGGATCGCGGCGTCGGCCTGAATGCCGCCATGAGCGAGCGCGCGCTGGCCGCCGACGGTGAGCTGCGCAACCGTTCCAACATCGGCAAGGGCCAGATCAAGGCGGCCGACTACGTGCTGGTGCCCGACCTGATCTCGCAGAACTCCAACGCCAGCGGCAACGCCATCACCGGCTTGCTGGGCGGCCTGATCGGCGGCACCGCCGGCGCCGTGGTCGGTGGCCTGAACTTCAAGAGCAAGACCGCCGACGTGGTCCTGACCCTGACCGACGTGCGTTCGTCCGAGCAGGTCGCGATGGCCGAAGGCAACGCCAAGAAGACCGACATGGGCTGGGGCGCGGGCGGCGGCCTGTTCGGCGGCAGCGGCGTGGGCGCGGCCGGCGTGGGCGGTTACGCCAACACCGAAATCGGCCAGGTCATCACCCTGGCGTACCTGCAGGCCTACACCGATCTGGTCACCCAGTTGGGCGGCGTGGCCGAGAACGCTTCGGCCGCCAGCGCGCAGCAGGCCGTGGAAATGACCAAGCCGGGCCGCCTGTTCGCCAATGCCAAGGGCAGCGGCAAGGCCGTGCGCGACCTGGACGTGGGCATGATGCTGTACCCCACCGGCAACAAGGAAGGCGTGATGTGGGAAGTCGAGGACGAACTCGGCAACAAGGGCTGGGTCTCCTCCACCCTGGTGCAGCTGGCCCGCTGAGGCCGCACCGCATCGCTTGACCGGAAGGCCGCGGGAAACCGCGGCCTTCCGCGTTTCCGGGGCGTGAACGGCGCCTTCGCTTGGTTTTCGCCGGGCCCGGCCCAATAATCCCGGGCATGGAAATCAAGTCCGACAACCCCGAACACGGCTTCCAGTTCCCCGGCACCTTCGAACTGAGCGCCATGGGCACCGCCAACGCGGGCCTGGAAACCGAACTCCCCAAGCTGCTGACCCAGGCCGGCGTGGAAGTGATCCACGAGGACATCACCTGGAAGCACTCGGCCAACGGCAAGTACGTGTCGGTGCGCATCGCCTTCCAGGCCGCCAACCGCGAACAGTTCGACGCCGCGCACGAAGCCCTGCGTTCGCATCCGGAAGTGAAGTGGACGCTGTGAGCCGTCCATGCCGGGTGCGCGAGTTGGGACGCCAGCCTTACGAGCCGGTGTGGCGGGCGATGCAGCGTTTCACCGACGCGCGCGACGAACAGACGCCCGACGAGCTGTGGCTGGTCGAACACGACCCGGTGTTCACCCTCGGCCAGGCCGGCAAGCCCGAACACGTGCTCGCGCCCGGCGACATCCCGGTGGTGCAGGTGGATCGCGGCGGCCAGGTGACCTACCACGGGCCCGGCCAGATCGTGGCCTATCCGCTGTTCGATCTGCCGCGGATGAAGGTCGGCGTGCGCGAGTACGTCTGCAAGATCGAACAGGCGATGATCGACACCGCCGGCGAATGGAACATCCACGCCGAACGCAAGCCCGGCGCGCCGGGCGTGTACGTGGCCGGCGCCAAGATCGGCGCGCTCGGCATCCGCGTGCGCCACGGCCGCACCTTCCATGGCCTGGCCTTCAACATCGCCATGGACCTGTCGCCCTGGCATCGCATCAACCCCTGCGGCTACGAGGGCCTGCAGGTCGCGACGCTGGCCGATCTCGGCGGTCCTTCCGGACTGGATCAGGTCAAGCCGGTGCTGCTGGAAAAGCTGGCCGCGCAGTTCGGGCTGGACCTGCGCCGCGAAGCCGCCTTGCCGGATCTCTCGCTGGCCGCCTGACGAGGAAAGTCCCATGTAGGAGCGACGCCAGTCGCGACCACATACAGGACACCACCGATTCCGGTGACGCGCAGGCCATCAATGAAGGCAGAGGGTTTACATGCACGCTGGTTTTGCGGTCGCGACTGACGTCGCTCCTGCAAACAAACCCCGGATGGCATGCCACAATCCGGCGGTATGGATGACAATGCCCCGGTTTCCGACACCGATCTCGATGCCCTGATCGAACGCGGCCTGGTCCGCCTGCGCGAATCCTCGCCCGCTTCGGCCGCGTTGCTGGCCGATCCCGTCCGCGCGGCGCGCGTCGGGCGGGTGATCCTGGCCAGCGACTTCGCCCTGGAAACCCTGCGTCGCCAGCCGGATCGGCTGGAAGCGCTGCTGGGCGACGATGGCGCCGCGCCGACGCCCGCGCCGGTGTTGCAGGCCGATGAATCCGGGCGCTGGCAGGAACAACTGCGTCGCTATCGCACCGCCGAATCCACCCGCCTGATCTGGCGCGACGTGCTCGGCCTGGACGATGTCGACGCGACCCTGGCCGGCAGCACGCGACTGGCCGAAAACTGCCTGCGCATCGGCCTGGAAGCGCTGGAGGCGGAATTCGCCCAGCGCCACGGCGTGGTGCGCGCCGCCGACGGCGGCATGCAGCGGCTGGTGGTGTTCGGCCTCGGCAAGCTCGGCGGTGGCGAACTGAATTTCTCGTCCGACGTCGATCTGGTGTACGCGTTCCCGCACAACGGCGAGTCCGACGGCGCGCGCCCGCTGGCGGCGGAGGATTATTTCGCCCGGCTCGGCCAGCGCCTGGCCAAGCTGCTGGACGAACCGACGGTGGACGGTTTTTCCCATCGCGTCGATCTGCGCCTGCGTCCGTTCGGCAATGCCGGCCGGGTCGCGCTGTCGTTCGCCGGCATGGATCAGTACTTCCAGCGCGAGGGGCGCGACTGGGAGCGCTATGCGTGGCTGAAGGCGCGCGCGGTGGCCGGCGATATCGAGGCGGGCGAACGCTGGCTGGAGAGCCTGCGTCCGTTCGTCTATCGCCGCTATCTGGACTACACCGCGCTGGATGGCCTGCGCGAGATGAAGGCGGCGATCGCCGCCGAGGTCGCGCGCCGCGAACTCGCCGATGACATCAAGCGCGGCCCGGGCGGCATCCGCGAGATCGAATTCCTGGTGCAGGCGCTGCAACTGATCCGCGGCGGCCGCGAGCCGTCGCTGCGCGAGCGCCGATTGATGCCGGCGTTGCGCGCGCTGGTCGCGACCCGCCAGGTCGTCGAGGGCGATGGCGCCGCGCTGGCCCAGGCCTACCGCTACCTGCGCCGGCTGGAAAACCGACTGCAGATGTTGCGCGACGCGCAGACCCACGCCTTGCCGGACAACCCGCAGGATCGCGAACGCATCGCGCGCGGGCTGGACTATCCGGACTGGCCGGCGCTGCTGGTGGCGTTGCAGCGCCAGCGCGATCGGGTCGCGCAGGAGTTCGCCGAACTGCTCGCGCCGCGCCGCGGCCAGGCCGCGCCCGGCGCGCTGGAACACTATTGGCGCGCGTTGCCGGAAGGCGGCGACGAATCCGCGCTGGCCGACGCCGGATTCGCCGACGCCGCCACCGCCGACGGCGCGCTGCGCGACTTCGCCCGCTTCTCCGGTGTGCGCGCGCTGTCGGATGGCGCGCGCGCGCGGCTGGATCGGGTGGTGCCCGCGTTGCTCGGCGCGGCGGCGCGATCGGCGCAGCCGGATGCCGCGCTCAAGCGCGTGTTGGCGCTGTTGCAGGCGATCCTGCGTCGGGCCAGCTATCTGGCGTTGCTGGACGAGCAGCCCAGCGCGCTGGCGCGCCTGGTCGACGTGCTGGCGCGCAGCGCGCTGCTGGCCGAACGGCTGGCCCTGTATCCGCTGCTGCTGGACGAGTTGCTGGATGCGCGCGTCTCCGGCCCGTTGCCGGACAAGCAGAGCCTGCACGCCGAATGCAATCGCGCGCTGGATGGCGGCGACGCCGAATCCACCCTGCGCGAATTGAACGAACGCCGGCTGGCGCTCAGTTTCCGCATCGCCATGGCGGCGCTGGATCGCCGCCAGCCCGCGCGCGAGAGCACGCGCCAGTTGGCATGGCTGGCCGACGATGTCGTGCGGGTGGTGCTGCGCACCGCCGAGGAGGAAGTCGCCGCCGCGCACGGGCGCGTGCCGGATGGCCGTTTCGCGGTGATCGGCTACGGCAGCCTGGGCGGCGAGGAACTGGGCTTCGGTTCGGATCTGGATCTGGTGTTCCTGTACGACGCGCCCGCGGACGCCCAGTCCGACGGCGCCCGCCCACTGGAGGCCGGGCGCTGGTACGCGCGGCTGGCGCAGAAAATCGTCGCCCTGCTGGGCGCGGAAACCGGCGCCGGTCGGCTCTACGACGTGGATGTGCGGCTGCGCCCGGATGGGGCCAAGGGCCTGCTGGTGTCATCGCTGGCCAGTTACCGGGAATACCAGCGCGAACGCGCCTGGACCTGGGAACACCAGGCCCTGGTGCGCGCGCGCGGTGTCGCCGGCGACGATGGCCTGATGCAGGACTTCGAGGACATCCGCGACGCGACCCTGTCGCGTACGCGGGATCCGGCGAAACTGCGCGAGGACGTGGTCGGCATGCGCCAGCGCATGCGCGCGGAACTGGATCGCAGCGATGCGGCGCGCTTCGATCTCAAACAGGGCGACGGCGGCCTGGTCGATCTGGAATTCCTGCTCCAGTACCGCGTGCTGCGTGAGTCCGGCGCGGCGCCGGCGTTGCTGACGCCACGCAACACCGCCTCGCTGATCGCCGCGCTGCTGGCGACCGGCCGCATCGACGAACCGACCGCGCAGGCGCTCACCCAGGCTCATTCGGTGTTCCTCGCCGAGGGACTGGCCTGCACCCTGGATCGGCGTCCGCGCCTGGTGCCGGAGAACGCGGCCATCGCCACCGCGCGCGCCGCGGTGCGCCACGTGCTGGCCGCGCACGATCTGGGCTTCGACGCCTAGGCCCTCTTCCTTGTGGGAGCGACGTCAGTCGCGACCGTGCTCCCACCCTGCCGGAATTCCTGATCGCGACTGACATCGCTCCTGCGCAGGGCACGTCAGTTCGCGGCATAGAACCCCGAACGCGCCAGGAAGGCTTCCACCGCGGCGCCGTCGCGGTAGTCCAGCTCGATGATTTCGGCCAGCGCGCGTGATTTGTCGGGTGCGCGCTGGTAGTAGTCGCGCATGATCGCGTAGCCCATGTAGTAGCCGAGATCACCCACGCCATATGCGTTGCCGGGGCCGTTGTAGAGCCAGCCGCTCCAGTCGGAATCGTGCATCCGCGCCTGGAAATCGCGCTTCAGCGTGGCTTCGTTGGATGGGCCATACGCCATGTACGGCAAGGCCGGAACCTGTCCGGTGATCCGCTCGGCGACGAAATCCGCCGCGCCCTCGTACATCGCCTGGGCCAGCAGGTGGGGACCGGGACCCTTCTGCTGGGTGTGCACGTATTCGTGCACGTTCAACAGCACCAGCTGCTTGCCCGGCTCGCTGCGGAAGTAGGTGGCCAGCGATCTGGACATGCGCTCGGGCAACTCGGAGACATCGGTGCGCGCGTCGCCACCGGCCAGTTCCGCGCCAATCAGCACCTTGTCGTCCAGGGTGGTGCCGCTGGAACGCAGGCAACCGATGGTGAAGTAGATCTCGGCCGGACGCAGCGCCGGATACAGGGCGCGGAAGCGCGCGATGCCGGGCGCGAACTCTTCGCCGCGTTGCTTCAGCGCCAGCGTGCCCGCCCGGACCGAGGTCCAGAACTTCGGATAGCGCTTGATCGCATCCAGGTAGCAGGCGGCATCGTAGCCCTTGGCCTGCATGAAGGCCTTGAGCCCGGGCGTACCCGGCGTGAGGAAGACCTGATCGAGGATCCGCTCGCGTTCGGCGTCGTCCGGCGTCGCCACAATCCGGTCGTAGGCGGTCCAGAAGCGATCGATGTCCGAGGATTCCACACCGGGCGTGCCGCCGTTCCCCAGGCCGGGCAGGGCCAGGATCATCAGGCCCAGCAGCAGGGCGCCCAGTGTGTGTACGTAGCGCATGCCGTCACCCTCGCATCCGAAGCGGAACCGGTTGGATGCGTGCCGCGGGCGCGAGGTTTAAAAAGTGAACCGACGATCGATGGGTGGTCCGGTCTTCCGTCGGCACAGCGGTGGTCGGCCCAGAATGGGCGATGCTTCCGTCGGCGATATGGCGCTCGATGAGGGATTGCCGTGCGGTGTGATCCGTGGATGCGTCCTTGCGAGGGGACGCCGATCGGACCGGCACCACGCTAGCCGGCGAGCCGTTCCCGCAACAACGCCGCCACGCGCGCGGTTTCGCGCAGCGGAGCGACCTCGAACGGCGCCAGCTTCGCGTCCATCGCCCGGATCCGGCCACTGGCGAGCAGGACATCCAGGAAGCGGCGCGGACGCCCGCGCACGTGCCGTGGCTCGAATACGAACACCGGGGCGCGGGTGGCGCAGGCTTCGGAGATCATGTTGACCGAATCGGGCGAGCACACCAGCCGATCCGCCCAGGCCAGCAGACCGGGATAGGGATTGGGACCATCGTGCTCGTCCATCCAGGTCAGCCCCGGGGTTTCCACGAAGCGATCGCGCAGCGCGGCGCGGACCCGGGCATCGGTGCGGCGCGAAGCGGTGAGCAGCAGGCTGCCGCCGTCACGCGCCAGCATCGCTTCCAGCCGGCCGGCCAGGACTTCGAAGGCATTGCGATCGAAGCGGGCATGCGCGCTGCTGCCGCCGAGCAGCACCGCCGTGCGTGGCGCGGGCAGATCCGCGAAGGCGGCGAAATCGGCTCGCGCCCGCGCCAGCCAATCGTCGTCGACCGGATTCAGGCTGCCCTGCACGGCGAGCACGTTGGCGCCCGTCAGCCCGTCATGGGCGGGCGCGATCACCCAATCCCACAGGGAGGCGTCAAGCCGCGGATCGAGGATCTGTACCGTCCGCGCGCCGCGCGCGCGCAGCAGCCGGGTCGCCAGCGCGGCCTGCCGGCCACAGCCGACCGCCAACCGGGGCGGGGCGTGCAACCCGGCCCGGAATGCGGGGCCGAACGCGCTCGCATCGCCGGGGAGCCGGCGCGGAGCGAACCAGCGCCAGGGTGCGCGCGACCGCAGGACAAGCGGGGAATGGGGTCCGAGCGCGAGTGCCCCGGCGAGGGCTTCGGCCTGGCGGACATTGCCCGCGTGGCCGTCGGTAAGCGTCCAGAGAGCCTCGGAAGGCGGGGTGGGGCGGTCTATTTGTTCCACCTGTCAAAACAATCCGTTCCGGAGCAGCCGGATGATCGTCAAAGTCGGGACACTCTACACTGGCGCCGTTGTGATTCGACCGGCCGGGCGAATCCGATGCGCCCGATACCGCCTCCTTCCGGATATACCCCCGCCGGGTCATCCGCTGGAGCTTCGGTCGCGCCGCCGCCTCGACCCGGCCTTGACGAAGCCTGCCGTATTCGAAAGACCACCACCCCCGGAGATTCCATCATGCGCAAGACCCTGTTGATTGCCGCCCTGTTCGCGTTCGCCGGTTCCGCGTTCGCCGCCCCGGTCACCTACAAGATCGACCCCAACCACACCGACGTGATCGCCCAGTGGAGCCACTTCGGTTTCTCCAACCCCAGCGCCCACTTCGGCAAGGCCGACGGCACCATCGTCTATGACGCCGACAACGTGTCCGCGTCCAAGGTCGAAGTGACCCTGCCGCTGTCCGGCCTGAACAGCTTCGTCGCCGATTTCGACGAGCACCTGCGCAGCGCCGATTTCTTCGACGCCGCCAAGTTCCCGGCCGCCACCTTCAAGAGCACCAAGGTGGAAGCCGCCGGTGAAGGCAAGCTCAAGGTCACCGGCAACCTGACCATCAAGGACATCACCAAGCCGGTAGTGCTGGAGGTGACCCTGAACAAGTCCGGCGAGCACGCCATGGCCAAGCGCGCCGCGATCGGTTTCGACGCCACCACCACCGTCAGCCGCACCGAGTTCGGCGTCGGCAAGTACGCGCCGGCGGTCAGCGACGAGGTGAAGCTGCGCATCACCACCGAAGCGCTGGTGCCGAAGGAATAAAGCTTCCCCTGGGGCCGGTACCCCCGCTTCCCTCCTCCGACCGGCCCACCCGCGCCGCCCGACTCAACCGGGCGGCGTTTTTCTTTTTGTGCCGACCCGATTCCCGGGCTGTTCGGGGCTGGCCAGGCGCCCGCTCTCCGCCGTGCGCGGAGGCTCCGTCCCCGCGCCGGTGGTAGACTTCCCCGGTTTTCCCGAATCGCATTCGTCGCCATGAGCCAGACCGCCACCGCGCCCGCCAACGCCGAGAAGCGCTACACCGTGCATCGCGCGGACCTGCCGTTGAGCTGCCCGCTGCCGTCGATGGCCCTGTGGAACTCGCATCCGCGCGTGTACCTGCCGATCGAGGATGCCCCGGGCGGCGAAGTGCAGTGCCCGTACTGCGGCTCGCATTTCGTCCTCGCCGACTGATTCACGCCGGGCCACGATGCCCCGCCTGACCGTGGTGCAACTGCTGCCGGCGCTGGAGTCCGGCGGCGTGGAGCGATCGACGCTGGAGATCGCCGAGGCGCTGGTCCGGGCCGGGCACCGCGCCCTCGTCGTCTCGGCGGGCGGCCGGCTGGTGCCCGCGTTGGAACAGGCCGGCGCCGAACACATCGCGCTCGATATCGGCCGCAAGTCGCTGCTGACCTTGCGGCATGTCCGCACCCTGCGCGATCTGTTCCTGCGCATCGGCCCCGACCTGGTGCATGCGCGCTCGCGGCTGCCGGCATGGCTGGGCTGGAAGGCACTGGGCGCGATGCCTGTGGCGCGGCGGCCGGGTTTCGTCACCACCGTCCATGGCCTCAACTCGCCGGGACTCTACAGCGGCATCATGACCCGCGGCGAACGCGTGATCTGCGTTTCCGAGACCGTGCGCAGGTACGTGCTGGAACACTATCCGCGTACCGATCCCGGCAAGCTGCGGGTGATTCCGCGCGGCATCGATCCGACATGCTTCCCACATCGGGCATGGCCTGATCGCGCCATGCGCGAACATTTCGCCAACGAACACCCGGCGCTCGGCGGGCAGGGCCCGTTGCTGCTGCTGCCGGGTCGCGGCACCCGGTTGAAAGGCCATGGCGACGCGCTGGCGCTGCTCGGCCGGCTGCGCGCCGGGGGACTGGATGCGCGCCTGTGGATGCCGGGCGCGCGCGAAGCCGGACGCGAGCAGTACATCGATGAACTGGAGCGGCAGGCCCGGCAGGGTGGTTTCGGCGAAGCGCTGGTGATCACGCCGCCGACCGCGCGCATCGCCGATGCCTACGCCGCCTCGGATCTGGTGCTGCAGCTGTCGCGCAAGCCCGAGGCATTCGGCCGCACGGTCATCGAGGCCCTGTCGGTGGGACGTCCGGTAGCGGGCTGGGCCCATGGCGGCGTCGGTGAACTGCTCGCCGAACTGCAGCCGCAAGGCGCGGTGGCGCCCTTCGACGAGGATGCCCTGCTGCAAGCCGCGCGCGCGCTGCTGGCGTCGCATCCGGCGCCTTCAGCGGCTACGATGCCGGCCTACACCCTGCGCGCGATGCAGGACGCCACGCTCGCCACTTATCTTGAACTCGCCCATGACCGTCACCGGATCGCCGCTCACTGAGAACGCGCAACGCGCGCCGCACGGTTGGCGCTGGGCGCCGGCCTGGGTGCTGACGTTCGTCGCGCTGTGGCCGATGCCGGGATTCGCCGAAGGTGTAATGGTGCTCGGCGCGCTGGCGGCGATCATCCGCCTGCTGATGGCGCGCTTCCGCGGCAGCGCCAGCCTGCTCAGCAATCCGGCCTGGGCGCTGACCAGCGTGATGTTCCTGGCCTACTGGCTGCCCGAGCTGATTTCGGCGGTCGAAGCGGTCGATTCCGCGCGTGCGCTGCGCGAGTCCGTGGTGGATCTGCGTTACCTGCCGTTCCTGTGGCTGGTGGCCGCCGCGGTGGCCAACGAGCGTGGCCGGCGGACCACGTTCGGCGGCCTTGCCATCATCGTGGCGGTGTGGACCTGCGACGCGCTGTTGCAGGCGGTGTTCGGCACCAGTCCATTGTTCTGGAGCCTGGATCAGCTCAAGCAGCTGACCAGCGGGCATTCGATGTGCACGCCCGAGGATGTGGCGGTGGTGGATCGCCTCAGCGGCTTCCTGGGGCCCTGCAACCTCAAGCTGGGCGTGGTCCTGGCCAGCCTTTCGCCGTTCGTCCTGTTCGGTGCGGGCCGCAGGCTGGGCACCTTCGGGTGGATCGTGGCGGCCGCGGCGGTGGGCGTGGTGATCATCCTGGCCGGCGCGCGCGCGGCATGGATCACCTATGCCCTGGTCCTGGTTTTCTCCGGCCTGCCGTTGCTGGGCTGGAAGCGACTGCTGGCGGTGTTCGCCTTCGGCGCGCTGGCGCTGGTCGCGCTCGGCGTGGCCTCGCCGCAATTGCGCGAGCGCCTGGACCGCACCAGCCAGGCGCTGGCCGCCGACGAGGATGGCGTGGACATGGCGTTGTCCGGGCGCGCGCAGATCTGGGGCGCCGCCTGGTGCATGGCCAAGGAGCAGCCGATCAACGGGGTCGGGGTGCGTGGCTTCCGCAAGGCGTTCCCCGCATGCGATCCGCTGCATGGCGGGCGTCCGGCCTGGGGCCAGGGGCCGGCACTGCATGCCCACCAACTGGTGCTGGAAGTGCTGAGCGAAACCGGCGTCATCGGTCTGCTGCTGTGGCTGGCCGGCGCCGCGCTGGCCTGGCGCGCGTGGCGCTATGCGACCCCGCAGGCCAAGGAACGCGCGCGCCCGGCCATGCTGGCGCTGGCGGTGACCGTGTTCCCGTTCAATACCCACCTGGCCTTCTATTCGACTTTCTGGGGCGGCCTGACCCTGATGCTGGCCGCGCTGTACACCGGCAGCCTGCTGGCACGCGAGGGCGGTTCGCCATCCGCGTCCTGACTCAGTCGTAGCGTTTGCTGCGGCCTTCGGGCTGGCGTTTGAAACGGCGGTGAATCCACAGGTACTGGGCCGGCGCTTCCCGCACCATCGCTTCGATCCGCGCGTTGACGCGGGTGCTGTCGGCCACTGCGTCCTGGGTGGGAAAATCCTCCAGCGGCGGCGCCACCCGCAGGATGTAGCGGCCGCCTTCCCGCCGGTGGAAGAACGGCACCACCGCGCAGCCGGTCAACCGCGCGAGTTGGTGGGTGGCGGTGATGGTGGCCGCCGGCACACCGAAGAACGGCGCGAACACCGTGTCCTTGCCGCGCATGTCCTGATCCGGCGCGTACCAGAGAAAGCCGCCCTGCTTGAGGTGGCGGACCGCGCCGCGGATCTCGTCGTTGGTGAACATGTGGGTGGCGTAGCGCAGGCGGCCGCGCTTGACCGCCCATTCGAACACCGGGTTGCGGTGGCGGCGGTACATGCCGGCCAGCTCGATGTGATCGCAGATCAGTCGGCCGCACATTTCCAGGGTCATGAAATGCCCGGACACCATCAGCACGCCCCGCCCCTGCGCGCGCAACGCCTGCAGGTGTTCCAGGCCTTCGATGGTCACGTCGCGCCGCATCGGCGCGATCGAGCCCCACCAGGCGCGCGCGAACTCGAACAGGCCGACGCCCAGCGCCTGGAAGCTTTCCTTCAGCAGCGCCTGCCGCTCGGCATCGCCCATCTGCGGGAAGCACAGCGCCAGGTTGACCTCGGCCGCGCGTCGCCGGGACGGCGCCAGGTAGGGCGCGACCTTGCCGATGCACCAGCCCAGTCCACGCTGCACCGGCCATGGCAGCCATGCCCCGGCGACCATGACGCCCAGGCCGCACCACTTCAACCAGAGGCGCGGGGAGAACGGAGGGCGGGCGGGCATCTGCGGGGCGGCCATGGCTTAATTCTAGCGTCTTACCTATCCTTTCCCGATGCGGAAGGACTTCACCGAGCGTTTGTTGCGTGGCCTGTACTCGGGCGCGCTGTACCTGTTGACGCCGGTCACCGTGTACCACCTGATCTGGCGCGGCTTCCGCTTCGCCGAGTATTTCCAGCGCTGGAACGAACGTTTCGGCAGCTACGAGCGCAAGCCGGAGCCCGCCGACATCTGGCTGCATGCGGTATCGGTGGGCGAGGTCAATGCCGCCGCACCCGTGGTGGAAGCGCTGCGCCGCGTCCGGCCCGACCTGCGCTGGGTGGTCACCACCATCACCCCGACCGGATCCGAGCGGGTCGCGGCGTTGTGGGGCGACAGCGTCGAGCACGTCTATGCGCCCTACGATCTTCCCGGCGCGGTCGGGCGCTTCCTCGATCACTATCGTCCCGCCATCGGACTGGTGATGGAGACCGAACTCTGGCCCAACCTGCTGTTCGGCTGCCAGGACCGGCACATCCCCACCTACATCCTCAACGGCCGCCTGTCCGCGCGCTCGCTGCGCGGCTACAGCGTGCTCCGGCCTTTGATCGCGCGCACCCTGCGCACCCTGCGCCGGATCGCCGCGCAGTCCGACGCCGACGCCCGCCGTTTCGTGGTGCTCGGCGCGGATCCGGAACAGGTGCGGGACATCGGCAACCTCAAGTTCGACGTGCGCGTGCCGGACGGCCTGAACACCCTGGTGGCCGGATTCCGCGAGAGTGTCGGCCAGCGACCGGTCTGGATCGCGGCCAGCACCCACGAAGACGAGGAGTCGGCCGTGCTGGCGATCCATCGCCATCTGCGCCAGCAGTGGCCGGATCTACTGCTGCTGTGGGCACCGCGCCATCCGGAACGCTTCGTGCGCGTGCAGGAGGCGGCCGAAGCCGCGCACCTGCGCACCGGAACACGCCGCGGACAGCGCTGGCCCGGTGCCGATACCGATGTGTTCGTCATCGACACGCTGGGTGAGCTGGCCTCGTTCTATGCCTGCGCCGATGTCGCTTTCGTCGGCGGCAGCCTGCAGCCGATCGGTGGACACAATCTGCTGGAACCGGCGGCGGTGGGAACGCCGACGGTGACCGGCCCCCATCTGCACAACTTCGTCGAGATCACCAAATTGCTCAAGGAAGCCGATGCCTTGATCGTGGGCCAGGACGCGCAGGCGGTGGCCGCGGGGCTGCAGCGCCTGCTGGCCGACCCGGTGGAACGGCAGCGCATGTCCGACAATGGACGCGCGCTGGTCGAGCATGGGCGCGGCGCGCTGGCGCGCACGCTGGCGATGATCGAGCCCGATCTGCCGCCCGCCGTGGATTGATGCGCCGATGAATGCCTCCCTTCCGTCGCCGCAATCACTGGCCGGCGTCCGCGTACTGGATCTGTCGAGGGTGCTGGCGGGCCCCTGGTGCACCCAGACCCTCGCGGACCTGGGCGCCGACGTGATCAAGATCGAACGTCCCGGCAGCGGCGACGATACGCGCGGCTGGGGACCGCCGTTCCTGCGCGATCGCGCGGGCGGGGAAACCGGCGAGTCCGCCTACTATCTGTGCGCCAACCGCAACAAGCGCTCACTCGCGGTCGACATCGCCTCGTCCGCCGGACAGGCCGTGATTCGACGACTGGCGCGCGACTGCGACGTGGTGGTCGAGAACTTCAAGGTCGGCGACATGGCCCGCTATGGCCTGGACGCGGACAGCC
>Ga0247823_10000966_pt1 | contig 24259 bp, 8 predicted proteins | sample 13C_PalmiticAcid_2_FD_192426 | JGI IMG/M metagenome (GOLD analysis project Ga0247823, IMG submission 192426) | Soil microbial communities from agricultural site in Penn Yan, New York, United States - 13C_PalmiticAcid_Day30 | ecosystem: Environmental > Terrestrial > Soil > Agricultural land... | reverse complement strand
CGTGATCACGGGTGGCAACGGGCCGCTGTCCGACGATGTCGGTGGCTTGCTGCCCGACGAGCCGGATTCGTTCACGAACCTGACTGTCGACCTCGCGGTGCGGGCCGCCCCGACGTTCAGCCTCGGTGACGTGATCTGGCTGGACACGGACGGCGACGGCAAGTACACGGCGGGCGTGGATACCCCAGTACCGGGTGTCACGGTTCAGGTGCTCGATGCCGAGGGCAATGTGGTCGGCACCGCGACGACTGACGCGAATGGTCGTTGGGCGGTGACTGATCTGCCGCCGGGTACGTATCACGCGCTCATTCCGCCGTCGGAGTTCGCTGCCGGTGGTCCGCTGGCAGGCGCGGTTCCGGTCGCGGCGGGCACCGAGCCGGACGGCAGTGGTGGCCTGAATGAGGGTGCTGGCAACAACAACGCGCCTTCGGGTGACGTGACTCTGGTCGGGCTGGCCTCGCAGCCGGTGACCTTCTCCTATGTGACTGATGCGAATGGCGTGATCACGGGTGGCAACGGGCCGCTGTCCGACGATGTCGGTGGCTTGCTGCCGGATGAGCCGGATTCGATGACGAACCTGACTGTCGACCTGGCCTTGCGGGCCGCGCCGACCTTCAGCCTCGGCGACATCGTGTGGCTGGACGCGGACGGCGACGGCAAGTACACCGCTGGTGTGGATACCCCGGTATCGGGTGTTCCGGTTCAGATCCTTGACGCCGAAGGCAATGTGGCGGGTACGGCGACGACTGACGCGAGTGGTCGTTGGGCGGTGACAGATCTGCCGCCGGGCACCTATCACGCGTTCATTCCGGCGTCGGCGTTCGCCGCTGGTGGTTCGCTGGCGGGCACGCTTCCGGTGGCCGCGGGCACGGAGCCGGACGCCAGTGGTGGTGTGAACGAGGGCGGAGGCAACAACAACGCGCCTTCCGGTGACGTGGCACTGGTCGGGTTGGCTTCGCAGCCGGTGACGTTGGCCTATGTGACCGACGCGAATGGTGTGGTCACGGGTGGCAACGGGCCGTCGAACGATGACGTCGGTGGCTTGCTGCCGGATGAGCCGGATTCGATGACGAACCTGACTCTCGACCTCGCTGTGCGGGCCGCTCCGACGTTCAGCCTCGGTGACGTGATCTGGCTGGACAAGGACGGCGACGGCAAGTACACAGCTGGCGTGGACACGCCGGTGTCCGGTGTTCCGGTTCAGGTGCTCGATGCCGAGGGCAATGTGGCGGGTACGGCGACGACTGATGCGAATGGTCGTTGGGTCGTGTCGGATCTGCCGCCGGGTACGTATCACGCGTTGATTCCGCCGTCGGCGTTCGCCGCTGGTGGTCCGCTGGCCGGAACGGTTCCGGTCGCGGCAGGCACCGAGCCGGACGGCAGCGGCGGTGTCAATGAGGGCGGAGGCAACAACAACGCGCCTTCCGGTGACGTGACGCAGGTCGGGTTGGCTTCGCAGCCCGTGACGTTGGCCTATGTGACCGACGCGAATGGTGTGGTCACGGGTGGCAACGGGCCGCTGGATGACGATGCCGGTGGTTTGCTGCCGGATGAGCCGGATTCGATGACGAACCTGACTCTCGACCTCGCTGTGCGCGCCGCGCCGACGTTCTCCTATGGCGACCTGCTCTGGTTGGACGCGGACGGCGACGGCAAGTACACGGCAGGTGTGGACACACCGCTGGTGGGTGTCCCTGTTCAGGTCATTGATGACGAGGGCAACGTGGTCGGTACCGCGACGACTGACGAGAATGGTCGTTGGGTGGTCTCGGAATTGCCGCCGGGTACGTATCACGCACTGATTCCGCCGTCGGCGTTCGCGCCTGGTGGTCCGCTGGCCGGGATGGTTCCGGTCGCGGCTGGCACCGAGCCGGACGGCAGTGGTGGTCTCAATGAGGGCGCTGGCAACAACAACGCGCCTTCAGGTGACGTGACTCTGGTCGGGCTGGCCTCGCAGCCGGTGACCTTCTCCTATGTGACTGATGCGAATGGAGTGATCACGGGTGGCAACGGGCCGCTGTCCGACGATGTCGGTGGCTTGCTGCCGGATGAGCCGGACTCGATGACGAACTTGACCGGTGACCTCGCTGTGCGGGCCGCGCCGACCTTCAGCCTCGGCGACATCGTGTGGCTGGACGCGGACGGCGACGGCAAGTACACAGCTGGTGTGGACACGCCGGTAGCGGGTGTCCCGATCCAGGTGCTTGACGCCGAAGGCAACGTGGTGGGTACCGCAACGACAGACGAGAACGGTCGCTGGGTGGTGTCGAATCTGCTGCCGGGTACGTACCACGCGTTCATTCCGCCGTCGGCGTTCGCTTCTGGTGGTCCGCTGGCAGGAACGACGCCGGTGGCCGCGGGCACGGAGCCGGACGCCAGTGGTGGCGTGAACGAGGGCCAGGGCAACAACAACGCGCCTTCGGGTGATGCGTCCTTGGTCGGGTTGACGTCGCAGCCGGTGACGTTGGCCTATGTGACCGACGCGAATGGCGTGATCACCGGTGGCAACGGGCCGTCGAACGATGACGTCGGTGGCTTGCTGCCGGATGAGCCGGATTCGATGACGAACCTGACTCTCGACCTCGCGGTGCGGGCCGCTCCGACGTTCAGCCTCGGTGACGTGATCTGGCTGGACAAGGACGGGGACGGCAAGTACACGGCAGGTGTGGACACGCCGGTGCCGGGTGTCACGGTTCAGGTGCTCGATGCAGAAGGCAATGTGGTCGGCACGGCGACGACTGATGCGAATGGTCGTTGGGTGGTATCGGGTCTGCTGCCGGGTACGTATCACGCGTTCATTCCGCCGTCGGCGTTCTCCGCTGGTGGCCCGCTGGCCGGGACGGTTCCCGTGGCGGCAGGCACCGAGCCGAACGCTGGTGGTGGCGTGAACGAGGGGCAGGGCAACAACAACGCACCTTCTGGTGACGTAGCCCTGGTCGGGCTGGCATCGCAGCCGGTGACATTGGAGTACGTGCGTGACGCGAACGGTGTAGTCACCGGAGGCAACGGTCCGCTGGACGACGACGAGGGTGACTTGTTGCCCGATAAGCCGGACTCGTTGACGAACCTGACTCTCGACCTCGCGGTGCGAGCCGCTCCGACGTTCAGCCTTGGTGACGTGATCTGGCTGGACAAGGACGGGGACGGCAAGTACACGGCAGGTGTGGATACACCGGTCGCGGGTGTCCCGGTTCAGGTGCTTGATGCCGAAGGCAACGTGGTCGGTACCGCGACGACTGATGCGAATGGCCGTTGGGTCGTGTCCGAGTTGCCTGCGGGCACGTATCACGCACACATTCCGTCAAGCGCCTTCGGTCCTGGCGGCCCGTTGGCGGGCACGACGCCGTCGCCCCAGGGACAGCTGCCCGGTTCGAGCGGGCAGAACGAGGGCAGCGGAAACAAGAACGCGGGCACGAGCGACCCGACGGTGAACGGCATGGACTCCGTGCCGGTGACCCTGGCCTACCTCTACGACGAGGCCGGGAACATCATCGGCGGCAACGGCCCGATGGACGATGACGTTGCCGATCTCCTGCCTGACGCGCCGGACAGCTACACGAACCTCACGGTGGACCTGTCGGTTCAAGCCATTGTGCCGCCGACTACGACACCGACGTCGCCTCCGGTGACGACAACGCCGCCAGTGACGACGCCGCCGACGACGACACCCGGGGCTCCGGTTCCGTCGCCGCAGGGCGGCCCGGCCCCAGGCCCGAACCATGGTTCAGGCTCAATGGCGTGGACCGGTATGCCTGTTTCGAGTCTGCTCGGCCTGGCCCTGCTGCTCTTGGCGGGCGGGATTCTCCTGATGGCCACGCGGGGTCGCCGACCCCGTCCGGGCCGAGGTGGCGTCGGCAGCGACAACTGAACCGTGGAGCTGCCCCGGCGGTGATCGCCGCCGGGGCAGCTCCTGTTCGGGGCCTTGGTCCTGGATGCGCTGCGAGCGCTTCACATGGCGTCGCGGGATGCCAATTCATGCTGGTAGCTCGGGTGATGTGGCTTGGCCGTACGCCGGAGGTAGGTCCCGATGGGCGCGGATGAGGAAGCTCGGCTACTGGAGCTGATCGAGCGTGTGCAGCGTGGCGAGCCGGGGACGATGGGCGAGTTGATCGCGATCGTGCGTCCCCGGGTCATCGAGTGTTGCCGGACTCGGATGGCCAGGTGGGAGAGTCGAATGGGGTCGGTCGACGATGTCGCCCAGGAGGCGTGCATCGCGGTGATGTCGATGGTGTTGCGCCACCAGTGGGTGAGGGGAGCGTTCTGGCCGATGGTCAGCGGGGTGGTCAACCACAAGTTCCTCGACGCCCGGAGGATCGCCTGCCGCGACCACAGCGAACCCGTCTGGGTGGTGCCGGACATCGTGGATGAGGCGTTGCCCGGTCCCGAAGATGGCGCGTTGCGGATGGAAGACACCAGGATGCTACGGCGATTGCTGGCACCTCTGCCGGAATCGTGCAGGCGGCTGCTGTGGATGCGGCTGGGTCTGGGGTGTTCGTCAGAGGAAGTCGCCACCGAACTCGGCTGCACCGTGGACGCCGTGCGCTTGTGTCAGCACCGCACAGTGACGCGGTTGCGGCGCCACCTCACGCGTCTTGGACCGAGTGCTCCAGACATCGTCCAGTTCGCAGGGTTTCCCTGATTCGCCCCGCCCCTGCGATGACGACAGCGCGAAGCCTCGCTGACCAATCCATCCACCCTGTCCGACCCGCCGGAAGATCTTCGTTTCAAGATCGGATGGCGATTTGTTGGCGATCGCAATGCGCCGCAACGGGTCGCAACCGGTTTGAACGAGGAGAAAAGGGCTTCGTGACCTGCTGGAATCAACATAACTGCTGGTCAGAGGGTATGTTGATCAACCTTGACACGGTAGGGGTCACTGGTTCAATCCCAGTATCGCCCACCAGTATGTTCATGCTGGTCAGACGGCCTTTCGATGGATTCCATCGGAAGGCCGTTCTGTATTCCCGAGCCTGCTTGACCGTCGTGTGACCGTTCGATTCGCCGCCGGGCTGGCCGGGGTTTCTGCTGGTCGGCGTGCGGATTTGGCTTGATCGTTTGACCGTTTGGTGACCGGGTTGACGCGATTGAACGCGTCTGCGTGGTGGCCGGAGTGGTGCGCTCGTTTGTCTGGTGGGTCGGATTCGTTCGAGGGCGTCGAGAGCTGTGTCGCGGGGTGTGGGCACGGTGTGGAGATAGCGTTCGGTGGCGCGGAGGCTGGCGTGGCCGAGACGTTCCCGGACGGTTTGCCGGTCTGCGCCGCCTCGGCGAGCCGCTGGGCAAGCCGAACTTCTGGACCGCGTTCCTCGGTGTCCACGGCACGTTCCTCGTCCAGCGCCGGTTCGGGCAACGAAGGCATGCCGCGCCGCTACGTCGACTTCCTGGCTGGCGACGGCTTCACCACGCTGAACACGGTCTCCACCATCGGCGCGTACATCCTCGGTGCCTCGACGCTGCCGTTCATCTGGAACGTCTTCAAGAGCTACCGCTTCGGTGAGATCGTGACCGTCGACGACCCGTGGGGATACGGCAAACTCCCTGGAGTGAGCCACCAGCTCCCCGCCGCCGCAGCACAACTTCACCCGAACTGGCTGCGGCGATGAACCCGCCGGAGATCGACAAGAACGATCTGACGCTGCCCGACTAGGGCACGACCTACCGGCTCACCTTTGCGCGGTCGGAACGCACAGCGACGACATTGAGCCCTCTATACATCCGAGGGCGTTTGTGGTTGAGTTCGCACCGTTTGAGCGGACCGTAACGAGTCCATGACGGCTGGGGGCAGCTTTCTTGAACGCTTCATTTGGCATGCGCACGTCCAGATCCAGGTGGCTGATCGGCGCCACTGTCGTCGTGCTCGCGGTAGGTGCGCTGGCGGTTCCCGCTTCGGCCGCGCCAAGTGCGCAGGCGCGGGCGGCCGGACACCCGGTGGCCATCGACTCGATGACCACGGAGACCGACGAGTACATCGCACACCCTGATGGCACCATCCAATGGCGCCAGTTCGTCCGCCCGGTTCGGGTGAAGCAGGACGGCCGCTGGGTCGGCGTCGACACGACCCTGGTTCGCCGTCCTGACGGCAGCATCGCGCCGAAGGCAACGAAGACGGCGCTCACCCTGTCAGGTGGCGGCGCTGGTTCTGGCAACCGTCCACTGGTGACCCTGGCGCACCAGGACGCCGAGATCGGCCTCGGCTGGGGCGCCGACGTCCCTGCGCCCGTTCTCGACGGCGACACCGCCACTTATCCGGAGGTCCTGCCCGGCGTCGACCTCAAGATCACCGCCGATGTGATCGGCTTCTCCGAGGTCCTCGTCGTCAAGACCGCGGAGGCTGCCCGCAACCCGCGGATCAAGAAGCTCACCTTCGGTTCGCACGCAAGAAACGTGAAGGTGCGGCAAGTACCCGGTAAGGGCCGGTTGAAGGACGCGCCGAGGTTGGAGGGTGTCTCGCCTTCCGGCGAGGTCGTGTTCTCCGGCGACGCCACCCGGATGTGGGACTCGAGCGGTGACGCGACCGTGCGCGAGCGCCTTACCGGCCAGGGCGAGGGCCTGCGCACCGCCACCATGGGCAACGAGGTCGGACCGGACAGCATCACGGTGCTTCCGGACCAGGCCTTCCTCGCTGACCCGGCGACGAAGTACCCGGTGTATATCGACCCGGAGTACTCCTGCGCGAGCCTGGGCAGCTGCACCAAGGCCCATCACGTCGTCGTGCAGAGCGGTTACCCGGACGCGAAGAACTACGACGTGACCAGCGGTTCGCTCAACGACCTCAAGGCCGGATGGCAGAACACCGACACCTCAGGAATCTCGCAGTCGTTCGTCCAGATGAACACGAGTGGCCTGTACGGCAAGGTGATCAGCCGGGCGAGCTTCAACACGATCCTGAACTACTCGTACTGGGCTGACAACGAAAGCCCCCAGTCGACGGAGCTGCGACTCTCGGCCCTCATCGACGGCAACACCACGTGGAACAATCGGCCGTACTTCGAGTCGAGCGCGCGTTCCACCAGCAACGTGACGAACAAGTCGAAGGCGTCCAACGTCTCCATGGTCTTCGACGCCAAGAGCATCGCGGAGGATATCTCACGATACGGCTGGGCACAGACGGGGTTCATGCTCAAGGGCTCCACGGAGACCTCCACAAAGGCGTGGCGTCGGTTCGGGCTCAACCCATATCTGGAGGTCTGGTACAACTCTGTCCCGACCGACCCGACCCAGCACGCCATGCAGAACGGTGCCGTGCCGTGTGTCATCGGCGAGAACCGGCCGTGGATCGCTACCCGAACGCCTCGCGTCCAGGCGCGAGTCGCCGACCCGGACGGTGGTTCGCTAGCAATGCATGTCGCCACAATCGGTGGCCCGGTCGGCGGCGATGTACCGGGAACCTGGCACGAGAACCCCAACTCGATGCCGTGGATCGGTACCCCGGGGCCCAACCAGACCGCGCTTGCCCAGTACGACATCCCCTCGGACTGGATCACCTCCGATGGCATCTACAAGTGGGCGGTCAGAACCTACGACGGCGGAGCTTTCTCGCCCCGCTGGAACTGGGACTGCGAGTTCTATGTGGACACGGCGGTGCCGCTGGCACCCGTCGTCACCCGAACCGGCGCCACGCCGGTGAACCAGGGCGACCAGGCGCTGTTCAGCATCAGCGTCGACCTCGCCAATACCGCGCTCTACGACATCGACCGCTTCGTCTACACGACTGACGGCAGCGAGCCCGCGGTTCTGGGTTCCCCGAGCATCGCGGCGACGAAGTTCGTCGACGGGAACGGGAAGACCACCGCGACCGCCACGATCACCACCACCGCCGTCCAGGCCAACCAGAACTTGGTCAAGGTCAGAGCGGTGAACAAGGCGGGCACGCCGGGACCAAACGGCACCTGCGTCGCTCCGCTGGTCACCTCGGGCAACTCGTGTGCGTACACCGTTCTTCCGCTCACCTCAGCCAAGTTCCTCAAGGGCGCGTGGGGTCTGGACGACTCGAACGGGACCACCGCCGCCGACAACGTCGCGGCGCTCAACTCTGGCGAGACCGCGCACCCGCTCAGCCGGGTCAACGGTGCTTGGGCCGTCGGCTACAACCGCGGCAACTCGTGGACCCAGGCCGACGCGTTCGCGGCCAAGGATGGGCTGCGAGGAGCCGTGCAGTTCACTTCGGACGGTCAGCTGGAGACAGCGGGTCCGGTGTTGAACACGTCGGCGTCGTTCAGCGTCGCGGCGTGGGTGACCCTGGCCAACACGAACTCGTACTACACCGTGGCGTCTCAGGACGGCACGAACATCGGTGGCTTCTTCCTTCAGTACTCGCCGGATGTGGGCAAGTGGTCCTTCAGCGCCGTCGACGGTGACTCGATCAACGAGCCTATCTATCGGGCGACGTCTCAGGATGGCTCCGCGGCGCCAGTGCTGAACACCTGGACCCATCTGGTCGGCACCTATGACGCGCCGACCCGCCAGTTGACTCTCTATGTCAACGGGAAGAAGGCCGGTTCGGCGGTCATGGCCAAGTCGCTGTTCAACGCGACGGGCCCATTCGTGGTCGGCGCGGCGAAGTGGAACGGCGGCCGTGTGGACCGGTTGCCCGGCAGCGTGGACGACGTCCAGGCCTGGCAGCGAGTCCTGTCGGCCGACGACGCGCGCGCACTAGCCTCGGTTTCGACACCGCGGGCCGCTTATGGCCTGGCGGAGGGTGCGGGCACCAACCTCAACACGGGATCCACCGGTGACGAACTGTCGGGGAACTACGTGCCCGCGCCGGTTCCGTCGCTGCAGGGGTATTGGAAGTTCGACGAGAACACCGGTTCCACCGCGTACGACTCGAGCAACAACGGTGCGGGATATGAAAACAACCTGATCACCACCGGGGCGACCTGGGTGCCCGGCAGGTCAGGCACCGCGCTTCACTACAGCGGAACCAGCGGCAGTTTCAGCAAGTCGGCGGGCAAGGCGGTCAACACGGCGCAGTCCTTCACCGTGTCCGCGTGGGCCCGTCTCGACGATCTGACCGGCTACCAGGCGGTGTTCGGCCAGTCGGGCACCAACATGCCCGGGTTCCAGCTGCGCTACTCCTCTGATGTCCAGGCGTGGATCTTCGGTGTCCCGAAGTCGGATACCGCGGGCGCGCTCACCGAGTGGACTTACCGCGCCAACACGGTCACCCAGGCCGGGGTGTGGAGTCACGTCACCGGCGTGTTCGACAGCGAGACCAGGCAAGTCAGGCTGTATGTCGATGGCAAGCTCACCGGATCGAGGTCGTTCACGGGTGTGCCGTGGGACTCGAATGGTCCCGTCACGGTCGGCATGTACGAGTTCGGCGGCGCCGCGGCTCACCTGTTCAAGGGCGCGATCGACGACGTGCGGATCTGGCAGCGGGCGCTGACGGACAGCCAGGTGGCCGGGCTCGTCGGTCTCGGCCCGACAGACGCCGTCTGGCACCACACCGCGGCTTCCGCCCCGCTCACCGGCGATGTCACTCTGACGTCCGATACCAATGCCGCTCGGGCGCAGTTCACCGGCAACGCCGGATCTGTGATCACCGCGCCCCGGCCGGAGAACTTCCGGACCGACCGGTCCTACACGTTGTCCGCGTGGGTGAAGCTGGAGTCGAGCACTGACGGCACCAGGGGTGTCCTGGCAGTTGATGACACGATGAACGGCCCGTTCATGCTCGGCGTCCGCAAGGACGAGCTACCCGCGGGCAAGTGGGTCTTCACGGTGCCGTGCAGCTCGTCCAACCTCAGTTGCATGAAGCACGCCTACAGCGACGCTCCCGCGGCACGCGACGACTGGACACACCTGGCCGCGACGTACGACGCGGCCACTGATACCGCGTGCCTCTACGTCGATGGTCACAAGCAGTCGTCGTGCATCAGCGGAGTTGGTGCCTTCAACTCCGCGGGCAACCTCCTCATTGGTCGGGTCCGCTGGAACAGCAGCTACGTCGACCACTGGCAGGGCGGCATCGCGGGCGTCCGGGCTTCGTCGGGCGTGCGCACCACCGAGCAGATCCAGCGGGACATGGCGTATGACGACCCGGGCGCCCTGTACGGCGTCTCGCACTAGTCACCACTCACACAGCACTCATCGGACACGAGCCTGGGGGTTTGTCGTGCGAACTCGATTTTGGACGCGTAAGAGAATCTGCCTGACATCGGTCGCCGTCGCGGTCGCCATGGCCGCGGCGTCGACCGCCGCCCTCGCCGCGCCGCCCGGTGCCAAAGGGTGGCACGGCCTCGGCTGGGACCTCCCAGCCCTCCAACGGGCGAAAGCGGTGTCAGGACATGCGGACACCACCTCTCGAAACGTGCCCCAGAGTGAGTCCTCACGACGGGCATTGACAGCGCCCCCCAAGGTGTCGTGGCCAACGGCCGGTGCGGAGATCGAGATCTCGCAGCAGGGGAGGGCGGCGGCTGTGGCGGGCACCCCGGTGTCCGTCCGCCGCGCCGACAACGCCGGGTCGCATGCCGCGTCCGGCCGAGTCAAGGTTGACCTGCTCGACCGCGCGGCGTCGGACCGTGCGCACATCTCCGGCGCGCTGATGCGGCTCGCGCCGATGTCCGGAGATGTGTCCGGGCCGATCACCGTCGATCTCGACTACGCGGGCATTGAGAGTTCCTACGGCGGCGGCTTCGGCGACCGGCTGACCCTGGTCGCGTATCCGGACTGCCTGCTCACCACACCCGAAGTGCCCGCGTGCCGACAGTCCACTCCCGTGACGACAACCAGGAGCGGGGGCAAGAAGCTCTCCGGCGATGTCGTCTTCTCCGACGCGATCGCCAAGACCGACGGCTCCAGGCCCGAGAAGGTGGCAGGCCAGTCGGCCCCGATGCTGCTCGCCGCGGTCGGCGAGACCGGCGGCGGCGGTGGCGACATGAAGGCGACATCGCTGTCCGCGGCCGGTTCGTGGACCGCGGGCGGATCGGGTGCCGGGTTCTCCTACAACTACCCGATCACCCTGCCCGCACCGCCCGTCGGCGCGGCTCCCGCGCTCTCCTTGAGCTACACGTCCGGCGCCGTCGATGGCGCGACATCCGCCACCAACAACCAGCCATCGTGGGTTGGCGATGGCTGGAGCCTGTCGGTCGGCGGTTACATCGAGCGCCAGTACAAGTCCTGCTCCCAGGATCTCGGCGGCAACAACGGGCAGACCAAGACCGGCGACCAGTGCTGGGCGACGGACAACGCGTCGATCGCGCTCGGCTCGACCAGCGGGCCGCTGGTCCGCGACCAGGCGACGGGGGCGTGGCACCCGAAGCACGACGACGGCTCGCGGGTGGAGCGGCTGACCAACGCGACCAACGGCGCCCTCAACGGCGAGTACTGGAAGGTCACTACAACCGACGGCACCCAATACTTCTTCGGCATGAACCGCCTGCCCGGCTGGACGGCGGGCGCGCCGGAGACCCAGTCGGTGTTCACCGCGCCCGTCTTCGGCAACAACTCCGGCGAACCGTGTTATCAGCCCACCTTCGCGGCGTCGTGGTGCCAGCAGGCGTACCGGTGGAACCTCGACTACGTCGTCGACCCGTACGGCAACCAGGTCGCCCTCCACTACCAGCCCGAGACCAACTACTACGGGCTGAACCGGAACACGACGACCGCGGGCACACAGTACGTCCGCGGCGGATACCTCACGCACGTCGACTACGGCATGAACACGAAAGCGGGTGGCGCCTACACGCAGGCGCCCGCGACCGTCGCGTTCGACGTCGCGGAGCGGTGTGTGCCGTCGGGCTCGGTCACGTGCGATCCCGCCCAGCTCAACTCCGGGACCGCAGCGTCGTGGCCGGACGTTCCCGCAGACCTGATCTGCGCGTCGGGGACCCCATGTCTGGCTACGTCGCCGTCGTTCTTCACCCGCAAGAAGCTGACCACCGTCACCACCAGGGTGCCCAACGGCAGCGGTGGCTGGGCCGACCGCGACCGGTGGAACCTCGCACACACCTTCCCGACCACCGCGGACGGCTCGGCGCCCGCCCTGTGGCTGGACAACGTTGTGCACACGGGCCTTGTCGACGGCGCCGCCGCCATGCCGCCCACGAAGTTCGGTGGTGACGCGAAACGCAACCGCACCTTCCAGTCCACTGAGTACACGAGCCTGTCGCGTTACCGCATCACCTCGGTGCTCGGTGAACTTGGCGGCTACTTCACTGTCACCTACGCCGACCAGGACTGCGTCGGCGGAGCTCCCGACCCGGCGACCAACACGACCCGGTGCTTTCCGCAGTACTGGACCCCGAACGGCCACACCACGCCGATCCTCGACTGGTTCAACAAATACGTAGTCACCGATGTGGCGGTCAGCGGCGGGACCGCCCTGGCGAAGCAGACCCACACCCACTACGACTACCTCGGTGGCGCGGCCTGGCACTTCGACGAGAACACCTTGGCTGACCCGGCTTATCGAACCTGGTCGCAGTGGCGCGGATACGGCGAGGTCAGCACCACGACCGGCAATCCGGATGACCCGTCGGGCCCGCGGACCGTGGTCAAGGACCGCTTCCTTCGCGGCATGAACGGCGACCGGGCCGCGTCCGGGATCCGCAGCGTCTCGGTCACCAACTGGCTGAACGAGCTGCCCATCGTGGACGAGAAGCAACATCAGGGCTTCAAGTTCGAGTCGCTCAGTTACCTCGACGGCCAGGTCAACTCCGCGACCTTCGGCACGCCATGGTCGTCGGCCGCCACCGCGACCGACCAGTTCGGTGAGCAGGCGTTCGTGACCGGCATCGCGGTCTCCCGCACCCGTGACCGACTCATCGAGGCGGACTCGTGGCGGGAGAAGCGCACCACGACGACCTTCACCGACAAGGGCATGCCCGCGTCGGTGCAGAGCGAGGGTGAGGTCGGGCAGGCAGCGCAGACCTCGTGCACCCGCACCACCTACCTGGCGAACACCGCGGCCTGGATGCTGTCCTACCCCTCCGCCGTGCAGCGGGTGTCCGGTCCGTGCACGGACCAGAACCCCGCGTCGAGCGCGAACATCATCTCGGACGTGCACAGCCGGTACGACGGTCAGGCCTATGGCGCCGCCCCGACGGCGGGGCGGGTGACCCAGATCGACACCCTCGACACCTGGCCGTACGGTGGGGCGGAGACCTTCCAGAACGGCACGACCAAGACGACCTACGACACGGTCTACGGACGTGCCCTCGCCGTCACCGACGCGCTCAACCGGACTACCACCACTGCCTACACCCCGGCGACGGGCACGGTGGCGCAGGTGACCACCACCAGCCCCGCGGTCATGATCGCGAACGTCTTGACCCAGCTGGTGTCCAACGAGTACTACCACCCGGTCTCCGGTCAGACCACCGCCAAGGTCGATGTCGCCGGAGCGCGGACCGACTACACCTTCGACCCGCTGGGCAGGCTCACCGCGGTGTGGCTCCCGGGTCACTCGAAGGCAGGTGGAGCGCAGGCGAACGCGACCTTCGGCTACTCGATCAGCACGACGTCGCCGAACGTCGTCACGTCGAACCGGCTGCTCGCGTCCGGGCAGTACTCGACCGTGCACTCGATCGTCGACGGTCAGGGGCGCACCGTCCAGACCCAGGAACCGACGTCCTACTCCCAGGGCGGGCGGGTCGTCAGCGACACCGAGTACGACTCTCAGGGGCGCGCGTGGAAGACCCGCGGCCCGTACTGGGACACCACGGCTCCCGGTGGGAGCCTGCTGGTGGTCGATGACAACGCGGTGCCCACCACGACGATCACCGAGTTCGATTCGACGAACCGGCCGATCGTGTCGAAGTACCTGCACGACGGCGTCGAGCAGTGGCGCACCACGACCGCATACGACGGTGACCGTGTCACCACCGTGCCCCCGGACGGTGGCACCGCGGCGACAGTGATCAGCAACGGACTCGGCCAGAAGATCAAGACGCTGCAGTATCGCGACCGCACCCACACCGGTCCGAACGACCTGGCCGACGCGACCACCTACACCTACACCCGCGCAGGACAGCTGGAGACAGTCACCGACGCGACCGGCAAGAACACCTGGAGCTTCGCCTACAACCTGCGCGGCGCCAAGGTGTGGCAGTCCGACCCCGACGCGGGCGTGTCGACATCGACCTACGACGCGGCCGGACAGCTGTCGACCTCGACCGACGCCGAGAATCGCACGCTCGCCTACGCCTACGACCCGCTCGGCAGGCGTACCGCGATGCACCAGACGTCGCTGGCCGGGGCAAAGCTCGCCGGGTGGATTTACGACACCCTCCAGAAGGGCAAGCCCACCAGTTCCGTCAGGTTCACCGGCGGCAAGGCCTACGTCAAAGCGGTGAGCGACTACGACACGGCGGGCCGCCCTATCGGTTCCAAGGTCGTGATCCCGAACGGCGAGACCGGACTGTCCGGGACCTACCTCTTCTCCACCGCGTACGATCCGAACACCGGTGCGGTTGCCAGGGAGGTGTCGCCTGCGGCGGGTGGTCTGCCAGAGGACACGATGTTCCGCACGTACGACGCCCTCGGCAAACCGTTCAAGTCGTACTCGACGGGCGCGGGCGGCGGCGCGGGGACGGTCTTCGTGTCGAAGACCGAGTACAACCAGTTCGGGCAGGCACTCCGGGTCAACTACGCCGACGAGAACGACCCCAAGCAGGTCTCGACGACCTGGACCTACGAGGCGGGCACCAACCGGCTCAGCTCCATGGGCGTCGTCCGCGCCACCGAGACCGGGAACTGGGTCGCGAACCGGGCCTACACGTATACCCAGTCGGGTTCGCTGACGAAGGTCGCGGACACCCCGCCGGACGCCGCCGCCGACACCCAGTGCTTCGGCTACGACTATGCCCAGCGCCTGACCAAGGCGTGGACGCCCGCGTCGGGCAACTGCGCGACCAGCCCGTCACTCGCGGGCCTCGGCGGGGCGGCGCCGTACTGGTCTGAGTGGACCCACGACGTCACCGGCAACCGCGTGAGCGAGACCCGCTACGCCGCGACGGGCAACACGGTCAGCACCTCGACCTACCCGAAGCCGGGTTCGGCCCACCCGCACGCGGTCGCCACTGTGTCGACCAAGGTCGGCACGGGCACCCCAACCGAGGAAGCCTTCACCTACGACAACGCGGGTGGCACCAAGACCCGCACCAAGTCCGGCTCCGGCTACGCCTTCAACTACGACGCGGAAGGCCGCGTCGCGTCCATCACCGACCCGGCGGGCAAGACGTCGACCTACCTGTACGACGCTGACGGCAACCGCCTGATCAGCCGCGACCCGACGGGCACCACCCTGACGATCGGCGACACGGAATTGTTCGTCGGCACGGGCACCAGCACCGCGACCGGCACCCGCTTCTACACCCATGGCGGCCGGCAGGTCGCGGTCCGCAACGGTGGCGGGCTGACGTGGAAGGTCATCGACCAACACGGCACCGCGACCACGTCGATATCGGCCTCAACCCTCGCGGTGACCAAACGCTTCCAGGACCCCTACGGCAACATCCGCGGCGCCGCGCCGTCGTTGTGGCCGGACCGCCACAGCTTCATCGGCGGCTTCCTCGACACGACCGGCTACGTCCACCTGGGCGCCCGCGAGTACGACCCGGCTCTGGGCCGCTTCCTGACGGTCGACCCCATCCTCGACCTGGCGGACCCCCAGTCATGGACGGGCTACGCGTATGCCAACAACAATCCGGTCGACCACAGCGACCCATCCGGCCTCTGGTGCGACGGCTGCTCCAGCACAGACATCGGTGTCAACTGCCCGCCCTGCGGCGGCGGCGCTCCGGCGAGCGCGCCTTCCGCGGATGCCGGTTCCGGAGGCCATCTCTGCCAGGGGTGCAACGGTGGCAAGGGCTGGGCGACTCCCCACGGTGGGATGCCGTCGAAGGTTGGTTCCCACGGCAAGCTCGTTATCGATCTGTCGAAGGTGTCGAACACGGCAATTATCAGCAACCGCTACTTCATGTACAACAGCGGTGAGTATTACCCGGTAGAAGGCTTTGAATGGATGTTGGAGTCCATTCCGGGGCATGTCGATCCAGACTATCCGTGGTGGGTGCAGGTACTCGCTCCGATCGCCATTGCCGGGGTGATCGCCGGTGGTATGGCCTGCGTCGGAAGCGGTGGATTCTGTTTGGCGATCATTGGGGGAGTGGCAGAGGCGTCCGCGCCGCCAGTTGCCTTCGCGGCGCCTGTCGTCGGCGCTGGTGTGGTGGGCGTCAAGACCATTTCCGTCATCGACGATGCGATCAATGCCGGAGCCAAGTCCGAGGCAGGTGCCGCTGACGCTGCGGCGATCGCCAAGAATCTTTGTACTCGGAGCTTCTCTGGCGATACCCCAGTGCTGATGGGTGACGGAACCACCAAGGCATTCAAGGACATTCAGCCGGGCGACTACGTGATGGCTGCCGACCCTGAAACCGGCGAGCGAGGCCCACGCGAAGTGACGGCCACCTGGCCTCACACCGACACCCTCCACGTCCTCGTCCTGGTCGATGGCTCCACCATCACCACGACCGAAGACCATCCCTTCTGGAACGTCACCGACCACCAGTGGCAGCGTGCGGATGCTCTCGACCTAGGCGACCACCTGGCGACAACCACAGGACACACCGCCGTAGTCAGGGGGCTATCACCTGGATCACCACGCGTCGACGCCGCCTACAACCTCACGGTCGACGACCTCCACACCTACTTCGTACTCGCGGGCAGCACGCCGGTCTTGGTACACAACACCGGCCTATGCGACCCGGAAGAGCTTGCGAAGATCTGGCATATAGGTGGTTCTGAGTCGCTCGACGCTAGTTTCGCGTACCACTGGGGTAAGCACGCCCAGCCGCTGAACATAACGCCGGAACAGTATCTCAAGGACGCGAACGATTGGGTCGCGCGAATTGCGCAGCCGGGCGGCAAGGTCGGGTACAATGCCAAGCGGGCCGAGTTGGGTAATGGTGACATGGGTGTTAAGTACGCTGATCCAAAGGGTGGCATGGGCGGCATTGTCGGGCCGGACGGAAAAGTGGTGACCTTCTGGTATTCGGATGCCCACTAGGAAGGTATTGCGGTGACTCTGAGCTTTATCGACGCGTACACGATCTGGCGCGGCCAGCCGTTTCCCGGGAGTGGGAAGAATGAGGTTCTGATTGGTGTGCGCCACGACCTCGCGGAGGCTGACGAGTACGTGACGACCGTGATCAGATTTGTTGATCACGGGATCCACAGGCCCATGCAGCAGACCGATGTTCTGGCTTTTCTTGATGAGATCCTGGAACGAGTCGCCCGGTTCGCCGAAGCGGCTTCCGGTAAGGATTTGGAGATCGCGCGTTCTCAGCACGCGTATGCGGCGATCCTGAGGCTTGTCTATGCACAGTTTCTCGAGTTGGCGCCGTCTGAACACGTGTGAAGGCGTTCGATCGTGGTTGTGTCGTGAGGCCGTCCCGGGCGGATACCGCCCGGGACGGCCTTCCCGTTGTAGGGTCAACGCCCGGGTGATCTGGCCTTCGATTGGCTTCCTGTCACCCACGGTAGCGGCGGGACGGGGCGGAGTTGGTCATCGGTTTGGTCCTCGTTTCAAGATCGGGTGGCGATTTGTTGGCGATCGCAATGCGCCGCAACGGGTCGCAACCGGTTTGAACGAGGAGGAACAGGGCTTCGTGACCTGCTGGAACCAGCATAACCGCTGGTCAGAGGATATGTTGATCAACCTTTTTGACACGGTAGGGGTCACTGGTTCAATCCCAGTATCGCCCACCAGCCAGTTTGTGCTGGTCAGACGGCCTTTCGATGATTGACATCGAAAGGCCGTTCTGCATTTCCGGGATCTCTTGACCGTCGTGTGACCGTTCGATTCGCCGACAGGGTGGCCGGGTCCCTGCTGGTCGGCGTGCGGATTTGGCGTGATCGTTTGACCGTCTGGTGACCGGGTTGGCGCCATTGGCCGCGCCTGCGCGGCGGCTGAGCGGGTGTGCTGGTTTGTTTGTGGGGCGGATTCGTGCGAGGGCGTCGAGGGCTGTGTCGCGCGGTGCCGGGACGGTGTGAAGGTAGCGTTCGGAGGCTGGCGTGGCCGAGTCGTTCTCGGACGGTTTGCAGGTCTGCGCCGCCTTGGAGGAGCCAGGAGGCGTGCGCGTGACGCAGGTCGTGGATGCGGGCGCGGTGGGTAATGCCCGCGGTGGCGAGGTCAGGTTTCCAAATGCGCCTACGGAACCAGTGACGGGAAAGGTGCCGCTCACTGGGGCTGTCGTCAGTGGGCGTGATGGGTGGTCGGTCTTTGCCGTTGGCGCGTCGGTGGGCGCGGTAGTCGGCGTAGGCGTCGCGACAGGCGCCGCAGCGGCATCGGCCCGCGTTGTAGGCGGTGAGTGTTCCGTGGCGATAGCTTCGGCCGTCGAGATTTGGCGCGGTCGTCTGGTCGCCGGGTGATGGCACGAACTTCGGCACCGGGGCGGGCGCCAATCATCACCGTCACGATGGTGCCGACGATGCCGTCCGACGGTCACCAGCCACGACTACGACGCGGCGTTGGACGAACGCGGCGCTCCGACGGCGAAGTTCCACGCGTTCCGCGAGGTGATCTCGCGGATGCGCCCCGGCGTCGAATCGCGGGAACTGCCCGTGTCGCACCCGCTGGTCACTGATGTCACTGTCTCGCTGACGTGCAACCGCCGGGGTCGTCTTCGATGAACGCGGTGCGTTCCCGGTGGCGCCATCGTTCGAGGAACTGGGTATCGACCACGGACTGGTCCGCTATGAGACCCACGTCCCTGGTCCCCGCGAACCGCTCCCGCTTCAGCTCATCGAGCTGCGCGACCGGGCTCACGTGTTCGTCGACGATGCTCTGGTGGCCATTGTGGACCGCGTCGGGGATGACATTGTCGTTCCCGGAGTGGGCGGCGCCTGCCGGGTGTCGGTCGTGGTCGAGTCGATGGGGCGCGTTGACTACAGGCCCCGCCTCGGCGGCACGAAGGGACTGGGCGGGCGGCGCCAGGACAACCAGTGGCTGAACCGGGTACTCCATGTTGACCCACGCGCTGCCGGAAGCCCGTGAGCAGAGGCCGTCCAGCTCCCGGCCCGAGTGGCAGGACAGGGTACGTAGAGGCATAGACGCCGGTCGGTGTGCGCGCCGCCTCGGATCTGCTGCCCGTTGAACCAGACGTATCCCTTCACGCCTTCGACCTGGAGGTAGCCATCGCTGAACTGTCCGTGTCGTTGCTGAGCAAGCCGGATCTTGGCTGAGAGAGCACTCCACCGAACACGGTCCCTGATGGGACCGCCCCGGGTATCGGGCCTGTTGGCCACGACACCCGGGGCGGTGTACGTCCGGATCAGGTCAGCTCGCGTTGATCGCGACCTCCAGCAGATCCAGGCTCGTTCCGCGAGAGCCGTCCGGGAACGAGACGCGCACATATCGGGCGGTGCCCGTCACCGAGTACTTGTTCGCGGACCCGAAATAGGCCTGACCGTCCGGCCCCACGACCGAAGCGGGGTTCGTCCAGGTCGTTCCATCGTTGCTGGTCTGCACCAGCACCGTCTTCGGCGTGTTGGTGTAGCGCATCGCCGCGGTGTTGAACGTCAGGTCGACGCTCGACAGTGCCGTCGACGCCGCGAGATCGAACCGCACCCAGGATGCCGTGCTTCCCGCCGTCGACCACCCAGACCCGCCGAGGTGCGTGGCGTCGATCCCGATGCCGTCGATCAGCTTCTGCGCGGACGACGAACTGTCACTGGTCGTGACCTTCGCACTCTTGGCGACATCGTGTGTGGGCAGCACGTCCAGGAACACCCGGTTGCTGGTCACGGTCTTGCCGTCAAGGGTGGCCACGGCCCACACCACAGTGCGCGTCGTCTGGGTCACGTCGGGCATGGTGACCTTGCCGTTCGCGACGTTCAGGCCGCCTGGCTCGGTGATCGCCACCGGGTTGGTCAGCGACCCTCCCGCGAGATTGACCGTTCCGGTGTGCCACACGACGCTTGCCGCGTCCAGCCGGACCGACCGTCCCTGACTGGACCGCCCTTCCAGGACATAGGGCAGGGACGCGCGGTCGCCGACCGTGCCGAAGGTTTCCTTCCCGGCGATGCGCAGTACGGCTGAGGAGAGGTCGTTGCCGAGGTAGGCGACGCCGTTGCGCACCGTCACCGTGACCGCGACCTGCTTCACGACGGTGCCGGAACGTCCTTCCATGGTGACCGTCGTCGAGCCGTTCGCGCGCGGGTCGACCAAACCGTTCTGGTCGACGCCCAGCACCAGCGAGTTCGCGACGGTGTACGTGACCCCGTCCAGCTTGGCTGGGAGAGCGGGATACGTCATGTATCCGCCCGGGACCAGCTGGAGCTCGCCATCCGCTCGCACCTGCGCGTCCAGAGTGACGTTCGTCAGCTGGTACTCGCGCGCCTGCTTGTTGGTCTCGACCTTGATGATCGTGTCGATCGGGTCCGCGGCGACCGCGGTCAGGTCGATCGTCAGCGACGACCCGGTCTGGGTGAACGGCTGGACCGACTGGCCGGTGTTGAGCAGCTTCACCCCGGTCACCGTGTCGGTGACCCCGCCGATCGTCAGGAGTCGGTTCGGGATCGCGGCGAAGCCGGTCTTCTGGTCGGGTCCCTTCATGATGTGCAGGTAGATCGCGTTGTCGCGACTGACCGCGTAGCCCCACTGTGGGCCGGTGGTCGCATTGGGACGCGCGAACTTCTCGTAGTTGCCGAGCCCGTCGTCGGTGTACCCGTACCCCGGCAGGTAGTAAGGCGTCGTGCCGGTCACGGATTCGAGCAGGTTGATCCCGGGTTTCGGGGTCCACCAGTCGACCATCTGCCTGCGCACGTCGATGAACTCCTGCACGCCCTTGGGGTAGCGCGTCGCCATCTCGGTCGGGGTGTGCCAGTTCGGTCCGCGGCTGTCGATGACGGTCTGGTCGTTGTTGTCCACGAGACCCCGACCCGCGTTCATGACGGTCTCCTGAACGACCTGGCGGAAGTCGTCCCGCTGGCCGTAGTACGGCGACACCTGATTCGCGGTGCGGATCATCTTCCATGGCTCCATCGGGGTTTGCTTGACCAGATGGTCTTGCCCGACACCCGCGAAGATTCCCGACGCCTCGGCGGTGCGAAGGTCCGGGTCGCCGTACTCCGCGCCCCAGGCGTTGGAGTTGACGATCACGTCGGCGCTGTGGTTGCGCACCGCGCTGTACATCACGTCGAAGTTCGCGGCAGGCATGGCCTGCGGGCCGTCGAAGTAGAGGTAGCTCGGGTGGTAGCGGTTCAGCAGATCCTCGACGTTCTGCACGAAGACGTCGGTCGACTTGTGCTGCAGGCCGCCGCCCTCGGTCGCGTAGTAGATGCCGAGTTGCATCCCGTATCGGCGCACCGCGTCCGCGAACGGGGCAAGCCCGTCGACCACCTGGCCGTTGGCCTGCTTGGGCATGTACTTGTTGCGGTCGTGGGCGGGGTCGGCGAACTTGGACGGCCAGTGGTAGTTCTGCTGCAACGCCTCAAGGGTGACCAGCGAGTGCCCCTGCCCCTTCGCGCGTTCAGCCCACTGGTCGACCGAGTAGTTCGGGTCGATGAAGTAGTTGTAGATCGGCGTCGCGTGCGTGAGGGCGCTGACGCGTCCCTTTTCGAACGCCCGGGTCGGGCGATCCTTGACGACGAGCGTGAACTGTTTCGACGCCGTGGCCCCGTTCGCATCCGTCACCTGGAGCGTGAGTGGGTAGTCCCCGATGCGCGCGCTGCGGCTGATGATCCCCTTGGTGCTAGCGAGATCGACCGCCCCATTGACGACGCCACTGGCGATCGTGCCGTCCGCCAACAATGCCAGCCCGGAGGGCAGGACGCCTTGGGTGATCCGCCAGGTGTATCCGGGTTTGCCACCGCTGGCGGTGAACTGGAACGGCGAGGCGGCCACACCGTAAGTGTTAGCGGCGACCGACTTGTTCCACACATACGGCCACTCCAAGTAGCCGGTCGGCAGGTTCTGCGCGGGCAGTGGCTGTCCGTTGGACGTGGTACCGGTGAGCGACTGATTGTCGATACGCAGCGCCGCGGACGGACCGGACACCGAACTCAGGACGCCGTCGATTCGGTTGCCGCTCGCATCGGCGATCCGACCGTAGAAGCCGAGATAGGCGACGTTCTGGTCCTTCGCGATGGGCACACCGTTCGCGTTCACGTCCTCGGTGTAGGCGTGCCGGATCTGGATCAGCACCTTGTTCCAGCCCAGCTTGAGGTCGACCTCCTGTTTGGTCAGGTCCTTCTGGACCTCCGTCGGAGTGGTCGCGTCCGTCACGCAGCGGTCGTTGACGGCGAGCCGGTACGACCCGCTGGCGCCGACGTCCACGAACGCCCTGCGAGCCACGGGGCTGTAGACGTACGTATGCGCGTAGACGAACTTGTTCCGGGTGTCCTGCCCCTTCTTCACGGCGAAGTAGCCGTACAGGTCCTGGTAGTCGTCATAGTTGCGGTTGTATAGACGGTCATCGAAGTACTCCCAGGTACGCGACTGCGCCGCGGTGCCGAGGGTGCCGCCGAGAACCGGGGTGATCGGCGTCGTGCCGGGTTGGGATTGAGAGCGCAGATATACCTCGATTTCGGAGATTCCGGTGAAGGAGGGGTATGGGGTCAGGCCCGGGTCGACCGCGACGGTCATCGAGACCACGTTGGTGATCGGTTGGGGGTGTTGGTACACGGTGGGCGACGATGGCGAGCTTGATGTGCTGGCGATCAGGCCGGTGAGGACCTTGGTGCCGTCGGCGCGGGTGAACGTGATCTGGTAGTTGTTGTTTACGTGGCGGCTGTCGCCCCACTGAGCCAGCCGCACCTCATCGAGCGAGATCTGGCTCGCCCATGTCAGGGTGACCTTCGGGGCGGTGTCGTTCTGCGTCACCCATTGCTTGGTCGTGGTGCCGTCGATGACCTGGGAGGGCGGGTTGACGCTCAGCGAGGACGTTGCCGTCGCTGTCGCCGAGCGTGCCAGGTTGACCGCCGTTGGCAGACCACACCCGTAGATTCCCTCTGCGACGGCGGTGTCGAACGGACCGGACACCAGCCACGAGTTGATGAACGGTGCGGCGCCTGCGACCTGCTGCGCCTGTGCCGATGGGGCGGAGGTGCTGAACACCAGTGCACCCGACAGCGCCACGGCGCCGAGGATCGCGATCGGCTTGCCTCTGACTTTCATAGATCTTCTCCGATTTCTATCGGCTCGTCGGCGAAACCGACCGTGGGGAGTCGGCTCATTCGTGAGCCGACCATCAATGGGCGCCTGCGTGTCGGGGTCCCAAATGCAGGCAGTCGAAAGCGCGGGCCGCCTAGCCGTGTCTCAAAGTTGTCGTAGCAAGATGTCGATGGTGGCGATGTAGCTGGCGGCGGGTTTCGGTGTTGGTTGAGCTGGTTGCTGCTGCCCGTCGCGGTGGCCTCGGCGGTGCGAGCACCCGACTAGCCCGACGCGCGAGTAGTAGACCCGCGGTCGCTGTCGTCAAGATGTGCCTGAGCCTGACCATCCGCTCCCTCCACGAGCCGATCGACGTATGAGCGAGGCCACACGGGTCAAACGCGCAGAGCATCGCATCAATGTGACCTTGTATACAATGGTCTAGACCTGAAATATTCGGCTATCGCCGGCGCGGTTCGGCCGGATACGCTGGGTAAGGCAGGCTGCGGAGCCATGTCCGAACCAGGTGGGAGATTCACCAGTGACCCAAGCCGACTCGATCCCGCCCGGGGACTCGGCCAGATACCGGCCGAGCTATGAGATCGCGGCAGAGCGGATCCTGGAGTACATCGCACGGGAGGGGCTGGAGCCGGGGACGCGCCTGCCGACCGAGAAGGACCTCGCCGAAGCGGTCGGCATGACCCGGACGGTGACAAGGGAGGCGGTAAAGATCCTCTCGGCGGTCGGACGGCTCTCCGTGCAGAAGGGGCGGGGCATCTTCGTCGCCGGACCCGAGCTTCCCTTGTGGAGCCAGTCATTCACCCGATTCCTGCCCGCCAACCAGCAGCAGGTGGAGGAACTCTTCGAGTTCCGAGGGCACGTCGAGGCCATGTCCACCCGCCTCGCCGCGCAGCGCGCGACGCCGCCGCTGGTGAAGGCGATCCGTGACGCCGCCCAGCGGACAGCGGCAGCGGCGGACGATCATGATCACGACGGCTTCATCGCCGCGGACATCGAATTCCACTCGCGGATCGGCGTCGCGTCCGGCAACACCTTCCTGTCGGCGGCGCTGGAGTGGGTACAGCACCTACAGCAGCAGGTGAACCGCATCGGCATGGCCGGGACGGTGGGCGGCCCCCTGAAAGTCGCCGCGGGCCAGCACGCCGC
>Ga0247823_10000965_pt1 | contig 24262 bp, 22 predicted proteins | sample 13C_PalmiticAcid_2_FD_192426 | JGI IMG/M metagenome (GOLD analysis project Ga0247823, IMG submission 192426) | Soil microbial communities from agricultural site in Penn Yan, New York, United States - 13C_PalmiticAcid_Day30 | ecosystem: Environmental > Terrestrial > Soil > Agricultural land... | reverse complement strand
CGATCAGCATTGCGGCGGAAAGCGGGATAAAGAAGGCGCCGGTATCGACGGGCCATGCTTTGCCATAGGGCATCATGGCAAGCGACGCGGGCGGAGACGCGGCCCACGCACCCGCCAAGACCAGTAGGTCGAATAATTTCGCACCCAGTAGCGGCCCCCCGGCGAGGACGGCGAGCCAAAGGAAGGCACGAGTAGCCTTTTGCCGACTTGCCATTAGCTACCTCAAGAAGCCTCCCGTATCAGGCGATGATTCCTCAAAACCGGTCATTTGGCAATCCACCCCATTACTTCCGTTAGAGGCACCAGCCGTCACGCCAGTCGCCGAGACTGCGGACTCTGGCCGACTACGGCTAGTCCGCTTTCGGTTCGGAAGCACGCATTAGCGGACAAGGGCCAATTAAGCGTCATTTCTTAGTCATTCCGACGGCCTCAAGGATGTTGTCGACCACAAAGAAGGGATCCTCGTGCGGAAGGCCGTGTCCCGCCGTCTTGGAAATATTCTGCTTCGCACGGGAGGACAGCGAGAGCAGTCCTCGCTGCATCTTCTGCGTGGCTGCCTCGAGCTTGATCGCAATCGGTTCCGATAACCCTGGCACCATTCGGTAACTTGCGCTGTGGGTTGCAATTACCACCGGTTTGGAGCCAAGAGATTGGAGTGCGCGCGCCTGCGCGGCGCTGGCCTTGAAGTCGAGCCTCTCTTCATTCTTAGTTGGATCGTTAGCCATCGAGGTCAGAAAGGTCCGCGCTTCGGTGACAGCCTTCTCTTCATCGGCGGCCGGGGCTGGCAGCACCGAGAGCCAAGTATCGATCTGGTCGGGATGGGTCGATGACACGAGCACAAGCCCAGCCGTTTCTTCCGGATATAGGCTTGCAAATACTTGCGCGTGCAATCCACCGATGGAATGCCCGACGATAAGATAGGGCCCCGCTATGCCCGCCGTGTGAAGAACGTTACGCAAATCCGCCGAAGCATCAGCGCTGGTTCGGACGCGTTCAGGCGCAGCCCCGCTCGCGCCAAGGCCGGCCCGATCGTAGAGACAGACACGAGCGTGTTCGGCAACCTTGGCTGCAATCCCTCGCCAGCCCGAATCTTCCGCAGGCGCTGTTCCCATCCCGGCATCGACAACTACGGTGGGCGCGCCGGACCCGAGGCATGTCAGTTGGATAGAGCGCCCACCTATGTCGAAGCGGCCGTCTGCTGAGCTGCCGCCCGATCCTTCTGCGTTGGCGATGGTAGCAGTCAACAGAACGAACGGCAGGACAAGCAAAGAGCGCATCAAAATCTCCAAATCGGCGAGGCGACCAAACGCGGCGGCAACTTACAGACGGTCGCTGGACGTCATTTGGATGCGAAACGCAGCGGAGTGCAATCGCCTGTTCTGGCCGATTGCGGTCTGGCAGCTTTTGGCGAAATATGCCGAAAAGCAGAAATGCGGCGCTGGGCCAGAAAACGAAAACCCCGTCGTTCACGAAGAACGACGGGGATGGTGTGTAAAATGCCGCTGGTCAGATCTGGGCGAAACCGCCGTCGACAAACAGCTCGGCGCCATTGACGTAGCTCGACGCGTCGGAGGCGAGGAACACTGCGACCTTACCGATTTCCCGCGGATCGGCGAGCCGGCCGAGCGGGACGCCAGCGGCGAGACCGCCTTCGAGGCCCTTCCATTCTTCTTCGGTCGAGGTCAGGCCCTTCAGCCCTGGCGTTTCGGTCGCACCCGGTGCGATTACATTGACGCGGATCTTGCGGTCCTTGAGGTCGAGGATCCAGTGGCGGGCGAAGTTGCGGATCGCCGCCTTCGTCGCTCCATAGACGCTGAACGCCGGCAGCGCCTTGATCGCGCTGGTCGAACCGGTGAGGATGATCGACGCACCATCGCGAAGGAGCGGCAGCGCTTTTTGCACGGTGAACAAGGTCGCCTTGACGTTGAGGCCGAAGGTGCGGTCGAATTCATCCTCGGTGATTTCGCCGAGCGCCTGGAAGGCGCCGCCGCCGGCGTTGGCGACGAGGATGTCGATCGGCGCGCCATGCTGCTGGACGACGTCATAGAGGCGGTCGAGGTCGGCGAAGCTGGTGACGTCGCCCTGCACGCCGACGGCGCCATGGCCGATCGCCTTCACAGCGGCGTCGAGTTCTTCCTGGCGGCGGCCGGTCACGAACACCTTGGCGCCCTGTTCGGCGAGTTCCTGTGCGATGCCGAGGCCGATGCCGCTGTTCCCACCGGTGACGACTGCGACTTTGTTGGTCAGATCATAGGTCATTGTCATTCTCCTTTGCGTGGGCGGCGAACTGTTTCGCCGTCCGATGAAGAGGAGATAAATCCGCAACGCAAATCGCTGTAGTCGGCATTATTGACACTTATCGTTCCATTGATAGAACGATAATATGCAGGACCTCAACGATCTGCGCTATTTCGACGCGGTGGTGACGAACGGCGGCTTCGCCCCCGCTGGCCGCGCCCTGCGTCTTCCCAAATCGAAGCTCAGCCGCCGCATCGCGGCTCTGGAAGAGCGGCTTGGCGCGCGCCTGATCGAACGGTCATCGCGGCGTTTTCGCGTCACCGACATCGGCCTCGCCTTTCACGCGCAGGCGCAACTGGCGGTTTCCGCAGCCGACCGCGCCGAGGCGCTGGTCGAAGCGAGCCTGTCCGAACCGCGCGGCACCGTTCGCATGTCGTGCCCCACCGGGCTCGTGTCGATCGTCGCCGACCTGATCCCAGATTTCCTGACCCTCTATCCCAAGGGGCATGTCCAGATCGTCGCCGCCGACCGGCCTATCGACATTATCGCCGAACGCATCGACGTTGCGCTCCGCGTGCGCGTCAAACTCGACAGCGACGCCGCGCTGACGATGCGCACGCTGGCCCACAGCCGCCGCATCCTGATTGCCAGCCCCGCGCTCGCGAACCGCATCGCCGGCCGCGGGATCGAAGTGCTGGGCGAGTTGCCCACGCTCAGTTCGTCGGGCGACGACGGCGAATTGATATGGCGGCTCGAAGGTCCGGCGGGCGTAACCGAGAATATCCGTCACACCCCGCGCCTGAGCTGCGGCGATTTCACCGCGATCCGCGCTGCGGCGCTCGCCGGCCTTGGCGTTGCGATGCTACCCGACCATGCCTGCGCAGCCGAGCTGCGCGCCGGAACGCTGGTCCATGTGCTGCCCGAATGGCGGAGCGAAGACGGCATCGTCCATCTCGTCTTCACCACCCGCACCGGTCTGCCGCCGCTTGTTCGCGCGTGGATCGACCATCTGGCGAAGGGGTTCAAGAATCCCGAACTTTTTTCAGAGCGCGGATCGGGCTAACCCACAACATCAAGTCCACTGCTCTTGGCTTCATGTTCCAAAGGACGAGATACGCGCCGGCCGAGTCCGAGGTCGGGGTGGCCGCTAAAGGCAGCAGCCAACTCTGGCTGAACTCACGCGCCGACACACGACAGTGACGGCTTTGACCGATGTACCGGCACGGCAAGAGGCGTCCCAATCGATTAATATGGCCATCGCCGAGTCTCGCGCCTCTCGGAGATCACCCACTCGGCCCGGTAGGTCAGACGCATGATCAGGATGCAAACTGCGTTCACGAACCGGGCGCGATGATTGCCTTTGAAGGCGCCGCGCCCGCCCGGAACATCTGATTGCAATCCCTCACACATGTTGGCGATCTTTATATCGGCGTAACTCGTTCCATGGATGCCATGCGCGAACTCGTTGCGTATCTTGCGGACCAGATTGCATTCCGTCATTTCGAAATCGTCGATGAGCCCGAGGGCGTGCGCCGACTTAATACGGGCGGAAAATGTCCCGAGCGGCGCAGAGCCTCCGTCCAGCAATTCGTTGGCCGATTTGCCGGCCACGAAAAACGAGCGAAGCGTATCCGCCAGCTTCTGGTCCAGCAGGGCGGCACCCACCATTGCGGCTCCCCGGTCCGTTTCGGCCTGGAACTCGTTTAGGAATGCCGAAAAGTCTCTCAGTTCCGCTTCGCGCATCGAAGGACGCTATCAATTCTTATGATCGTTTCCCATATTAAAGAGTGCTGGAGCCGCTACTGTCAGGGGCCGATTTCGGACTGATAGGTTTCAAGAAGATATGGGGCTATAGCTGCCATTAGCTGCCCTATCCCAGCGGAGCAGGAACCGCCGACAAGGCCGAGACAGGCCTGCGAGGTACGCTTTCGAGATCAGTCGCTCGTACATCTGCATAGGATGATGCGTTCGGGCCAAACGCGGACATTCGCCTGCGATATCGCCTTACCCAAAAAATGAACTTGAGTTCGGTAGTAGGTGGGCATGAACTTTTGCGACCACCCCCATCGTCGCGACTAGCTTGATCAATCCGTTCTCGATAAGTCATGCCCCTTCTGAAGACTGATAGTTTTTTCAAAAACTGAGCAGCATGTTGAAGGAGGTTTAAGTGCGGACGGCACTCTATTTTCCGCATACCGAAGTCCGCAGCAAGAACCTGATTCACACGGCGCTGTTGATGTGGGATCAGCTGGAAACGATCGTCCCGTGGCAATCGTACAAGCCCGACTACGCTGATCCCGATGTTGCACAAGCTATGGAAATCATCGGTTGCCCTCGCACGCCCTCCGCCGTCGAGAAGCGAGACGTTCATAAGCTGGTCGAAGACCTGCTCGACGGCGACCTCCCGGAAACATTTCGCTATTCGCCAGAATCGGGCGAGCGGGATTACACATACGAAATGTGGCCACAAAAGTTGCTCGGCGAGACCTGGGACCTTCTTCGCGAGCGCGGCCTAACCGATCGGCATCTAAGCAATCATGACTATCCGATGAGCCAGGCAGCGGGTCTGACAATCATGGCCGTGCTTGCTGACCACCTTGCAGGTCAGACTCGCACTCGAATAACGGATCGCCAGTTAGCTTATGCGACAATCGCAAACGCGCCGATGGTCGCTGGCGATGCTCACGAGCCGATGCGGGTCGTTCCACTGACCTTTAAGGGCATCGCGGTAAATCGCATCCCATTGGATCGGTTGATCGACTTTCGCTACCGAGAAGCCAAGGAGAGCGGCTCCGGTTACCGTAAGTTGCGGCATGCATATCTCGACGCTGTAGAGAAGCAAGTTGCCAAGATCGCTTCCGTCCACCCAAATTCTCCCGATCGGAGGGAGTTAGACCGAGCGTTTGAGCAGGAAATGGACGACGATCTTCGTGACCTGAAGAGGGAGCTGGGCTTCGCGAGACGCGATGCCTGGCTCTCTAAAGACGTTCTGACCTTTACTATTGCTGGCGGCGGCCTTCTAGCCGCCGCAGCCAACCCTTCGCTTTTTCCGGTTCCAGAAGTTCTCACCGGAGCTGGAGCTGTAGCATTGATCGGCGGTGTGCTTGGAACAGGTAACAAGCTCGCCAAGGCGCGCTACGACGTGTTGCGGAAGCACCCGATGGCATATCTCTACGAACTGACGAGCTGATGTAGCGCGTCAAATCCGCCGACGTAGCCGCCATTTTCAGCTCAAACCTCGCTAACTGCTGAGCAAGGATCGTTAGATGAACGACGCTAAGCCGCCACGCATCGTCCATCTTCCCGGAGGCATTCGCGCAGTCGACGACCTTTCGCCCAAGATCAAGCTCTACCACTCGCCAAGCAAGATACTCGGTGAATATCCCCGCCCGAATTATGCCAAGCTTTATGGTACGTTGAATGGCTTGGGGCTGTTCCCCGTAGGCGTTGAATTCGTTCGCCCCGAAGCGATGCAAGGGCTTTCGCCGCCCGATTGGGAATGTTCCTCGCCGCGCGGCGGCTTCCTTGTGCGTCAGGAGCGGAGGGCATGGAGCGATATCCGACATGCCGCGCGAGCGGACGCCCGCCCGGAAGTCGTGAACGCGGCGGCGCACTGCCTCACCTATCTCGACCTCCTGAGCCTCCGGCTCTGGCAGCTGAGCACAGCCTATAACCAGATGCTCGTCTCGGCCTATCGTCCTGGCGACGACGAGCGACTGCTCGTGTCAACGGGATATATGCGTCACATTGACGCCGCGGTTCACGCATTCGTCGCCGACGCCGGCTCTTTCCGTGATCTGCTTGCCGAGATGTCGTGGCGATTCATCCTCGGCGGACAAGAGCGGGTCACGACGCTCGGCAGCTTCATCAAAAAGGCGAAGAGCAACGCGGATCCGCTGGCGGTCGAGATAATCGCCGCTGCGAGCCACAATTGCTGGCTGCGCCAATTATCATCGCTGCGCGATGAAATCGTCCATGTCGCACCGATGGGCCGACAGCAAAATTTCCACAGCTGCAAGGTAAGGTCGAAGGCGCTGTCCCCGACCGTGACCGTGCAGCTGCTCCACTACCCTATCCTCCAGGCGAACGGCACGATCTGGAGCGACGACGGCGACGTCGATTTCGAAGACGAAGAAGCGGTGAAGGCTGCGATCGGCCAGTATAATGATTTTGTCGAGGACAGTCAGGACGGGCTTATATACTGCTGGCAAACCCTTGACAGACTCGTCGATCTGTTGTCGCGAATCCGGGGGCGGAGCGGCTTTCGTGGTGAAATGCTGAAAATCACGGACGACGACATTATCAACTTCAAGCCACGCTGACCGACAGATCGAGCGGTCAACTCCGCCAGCGCTCGTACCGCCCATGAGGATCATGGAGCGCGCCCAAGCTCGGCTTGTTCTTGAGTTTGACGACCTTGGCCGCGACTTTACTCAGCTCATCGGCACCTCCGGGCTTCCACCCCTCCCGGATCGCCCACGATTTGATCGCGTCAGGATCGAGCATGTGCCCCTTGGCGCGCAGAATGCGAAAGACACCGTCCGCATGCTCCTTATCGCGAGGGTGGAGCACATCATATGAAGTGTTGCTGATCGCAGTCATGGACTCGAGCGCCTTTACGATCACCGGATCGTCGATGAGCGGCTTGGTGGCCTCGCGCCTTGCACCGTGGATGATCGGATTCCAGCGCTTGATCCAGTGATCGATGTCACCGTCGAACTCAGGCACGGCAACGATACCTGCGACGCCGGGTTTCCCGTCGAGCGTCTCGAGCATCGCCTCGTCGGCATAGAAAGCCACGACTACGCTGTTGTGGGCCGAATAGCCGAGGGTGCGCAGCGTCGCGTGGCGGAGGGTGATACCGCCATCAAGATTGAACTTCATTCCCTTCGACAGGGCCTTCGATGCGCCCGACCCTAGGTGGCTGGCAAGCGAGGTATGGTCGAGCTGGTGCTTCGTATGGGTCAGCAACACGATGTCGGTGGCGCGCGGCGATGTCTCGCCCGCAATCTTTTTCGCGTAGGCCGCCGCAAGCTGCCACGACGTAACGTCCATTGAATCCACGGGGACCACCACTCGGAACATATCAGCCATTTCCTCTTTCCAGATTCTGCCGAGGCACCCGCCGCGGCATAGTTTTACATGTTCTTTTCAGAATCATCAGGCGACACGCCCTTTAGTTCCGCAGCTGAAGCCTTCGCAGCATAAAGCACGCGAGCAGCCTCTTTGTCTCCGGCGTTCGCGGCTGTAATCAGTTCGGCGAGCGGCGAATATGGCTGATCATATTGTCCCTTCTCGAGCAGGTTAAGCACCCGGGTCGCGGCCCAGATCCAGCGCTCGGCGTCAATTCGCTCGATCGTCTCAGGCGTCGATGTGATGGCGAATTGGGCGTCGGTGTCGACATAGAGCCCCGATTGCCGGATTTTTTCGAGTTGTCCTTGGTGCACCGCATCGGCGACCTTCGTCAGCCAGCGTTGCTCGATCCCGAAAACCGCCTTTTGTTCATTCGACAGCCGGTCAAGCTGTGGCAGGAGATCCGCGCGAAGCTCGTCGCGCAGCTCGGAACTCATCGGAGGCAAGGGTTCCTTGTTGCCGGGTTTGAGACCGAGTGCCGCAAATCGCGCTGCGATCTTGTCATTCACGGCACCCATATCGATCTGATATTTTTGCGTGAATGACGCTTGCAGCACAAGGAAGGCCATGAAGTGGCGATAGCTATGCTGGCTCCGGGCACCTCTCGGCTTTTCCCAGCCGTTTTCGATGATGTGGCCTTTGCCGGCCTCCTCGAACGCAAGGATCGCGAGACTGATCGCCGAGCCAGCACTGCCGCCATTCTGCAGCAGCCTGGCATCCGCCAGTAGCCTAGTAACGTTGACGACCACGGCTTCTAGCGCCGTGGCCTTCGCCTTGTTTGCATCTACAGTCATGCTCCCCCAACTCAATCCCCGCCGGGACCGTTCAAGTCCCTTCCCTAAAAAAGCGATCTATTTCCGTTGGCGGTGCCGCACAAATTGCCATCCTACTTCTCAATTGTAACAGCAACCAGTTCCAAGTCGGCTTCAGTTTCATCGGATGACCAAATCCGCGGAGAAGATCAGGCATTTACGGGTCGCGCGTACGCCCCACGCCGGCGCAACGCGTTAGGGTAGTCAAAACTCGACACGATATAGCCAGGCACGCGCCAGGTCAGTTCCCGTCTTGGACGAATAGCCCTCGCTGAAAGGGAAAATGATACGTGCGCCGAGAGGACTACCCTCAAAGATGTGGTATAGCGTAAAGCCGAGCACCTGCGCCTTCGTCCCCAATGGGCACAGCATCAAGCTGGTGTCGGGGTTGCGAGCCAGTCTTTGCTCAATGATCTCTCCCACCACGGACGCCGTCCCGAACGGATCATTTGCAGGTGCAAATGAGCGATTTGTCTCGGAGAAATTGGGGTCGCCGAGCTCGTCTGCCGCCTGGCGCGATCTCAGCACGCTCTCCTGATACATGTCGGCTCGAAGCGACGGCAATCCGAACACTTGATGTTTCCCCGCCTTGTCCTTGTTCTCAGCAACTGCAGCCAGCAGACGATCGTCGTATCCCATGCCTATTACTAGGAAGTCCTCTCCGCCACGCACGCTCGAAGAGCCTTCCAATCCTCGGATGGGACGCACTTCGAGAATCGACCCGGTCGAGAACGGGGTCTTCTCCTTTAACGCGTAGTGCTTAGGCTCGGCGTAGAGCATGTCGACGACACGAATACCCAGCCGCTTCAAGTAGAGCGTGATAAACATCAGATGGGGTCGGAGAATCCCTGTGATGTCGATGCAAAGCCTTGTCCTCGAAACGTCTAGCTTCCCACTGGTGAGCAAACCATCAATCAGAGCTTTGCAGTAAATCGCCTCGTCAGAGCTAGGGAGTTGGAACTTCTGACCGGTTGGCAACTCGTCCTCGGACAGCCCGTATTCTTGATGAATGAGCCAAATCTTCTCAGACGCCGAAATACGATCGAAGACCTCGACCGTCCGTTCGCCGAGATTGAACGCGGAGAGGAAGAGGTCGTAGGTGTCAGTCGCCCGCCAGCCGCGGGCGCCAAAGATTTCCTCGCGTAGGTAAAGTCCGTAATCGTGTACCATGCGCTCAGTCGCTAAACAGGTCGTTTTGGCTGTCGTCGGCATCGCCGTTGGCGAAGTCCTTGGACGCCCGGCGCGCACGATCGAAGGGGGCATTCATCCGGCTTACCCAGTCAGCCTTCACATTCTCGAATGCCTCGCTCATCTCCGGATCGAAGATCGCGTTCAACTCCACCTCGCTCAGCGGCTTGATGCCTCTTCGTCCGGTGGCAAGTCCCCACTTGGGAACCAACATTCTATTAAGCTGAAACTTACCCGTTACCTGCTCAGAATTCCGTTCAGACTGTCCGCCCAGGATCTCAACGAGAAACGAATGATCCAGAGCGAGCCGCAGGTTCCTTTGGGATGTTTCTGATCCGATCCGTGCGCTCACGCTAAAGCCGATGAGGGAGCATTCGATGGGATTGTCTGCAAATCTGTTGATCCGGAAGAGTTCCGCCAGCCGATCGACGGCGATTAGGATCGCTTGTCCCTCGCTACCAGCCTTTCTCATATTGTTGTAGAACCAGTCCGCTGCGGCCAGCGCTCCTTTGCTTTCGGCATCAAGACTGATGCTGCCCGCCTCGAATGGGCGCTCACCCTGGAAGGTGGCCCAGTCAAAAGTCTGCTTCAGCAAGGTGATAAGCGCCCGGGGCTGGCCTTCCGACATGCGGGTGAACTCGTCGAGTCCACCGTAATTATGCCTGAAGGACGCATCCCTAAACATTTGGGCGATAAGGTCTGACTTGTAATGATCAAGCTTTTGCCGATAACGCCCAGCGGCCTTCGAGGTGACAAACGCCTCGCAGTCAGACTTGACAGACATAGCCGTCTGTTTGAGGTCCAGACCTCTCGCCCAAGCATTAAATATGAGGAACGTGTTCAGTTTCTCTAGAAGCGGCGCTTCGGGAACTGCAATCGCGTTTGTGATCTCGGCGATGTCCTCGTCATTCTGGACGCTGCCGACGCCGCCGCGTGGGAGCCGTGCTGCGAGTGCGTTCCGGAGACGAAATATATGTGGCCTTTCTGAAGACGGCGCGCCCTTTACCAGCTTCTGGAAGAAAGGGTCGAAGGGGTCGCGCTTGGGCTCTTCGAACCAATCTGTGAGACGACGGCCACGGCCAGCGAGCCCAGTCGAGGAATGCGGCCAGAAGTTTTGAAGACGGCGTTCGACCAGTAACGCCACGAGATCCCTGTATGTCTTTTCGTTGCGCCGGAACCTGAGATCGAGCCGTAACTCCTCAAACTCAGAGTCCCGAATGTTCTCTTCTCCCGCGCTCATCGTCGCGTAGGTCTTAATCCCGAACTGCCGTGCACCGATCTTGAGCGTGGCCGGCCCGCGGCGATCCCGCACCAGCGTATTCACGTGCTTTTGCTGGGCCTCTGTCAGATTCTCAAGCTCATCGAGCTGATAGGCGAAGATGAAGCCGCACAGATCGCTGGAGCAATTCTGAAAGGCTTGGGGAATGCCGAAGATTAGCTTGCCGCGACTGGCCGTGACATTCGGGACCAGCTCGCCAGTGAAAGCCGCGTTGTTGACTTGATAGTCTAACTCGCGTCTGCGTCGTTCAAGTTCGTTGATCAAAGCTCCAACGCCATTGGCGGGGGGCGGATCAGAATCGAAGAGAAGGCCGACCGCTGCACAAAGCCTCGGCTCGATGTGATTTCGTGCCTCGCCGTCCAGCAAATCGTCTATTGCCGCGAGCGCCGCGATCCCGAGTGAAAGCTCAAGATAGTAGGAGAACACCTCAAGCCAAGCCTCCTCGGATTGGCCCTTGCCTTGGAACCGGCCCGTCTCGAGTCCACTGCAGAGGGTGTATATACCTACGTAGCCGTCAGCACGGGCACCTGCGAGCGACCTCAGCTTCTCCCTTTCGAACCGCTTTTTTTGCAATGCGAAGGATGCGTAGCGCATGAGATGCGTCTTTCCGCTCCCCTTGCTGCCTAGGATGAACGTCGGCATCGGCGATGCGAACCTACCAGCACTGAACAGAGAGTCCGGGCTATCGGGCGGTGCAATATCCACCCAAAGCTCCTGGATTTGATCGTCGCTAAGGTCGTTGGCCTTTGTAAGGCTGAACGGATTGCTTGGTGTTACACCGGACATTACCAGAAAACCTTCGGATATCTTCGAAAGATAGGTCGCCAGGGTCGAGAACCAGTGTGGTCGCACCAAAATATTGGGAGACTGTTGTCCGGCGTATTATGCGCGAAACCAATGTAGAGTTGGCCGTCCTCCCAACCGAGCGGGTGCGCGGGCACCAGTTCGCCGCCGTAGCGTCGGCAGGTGGCTTCGGTGGGCAACCGAAGCTGAGCGATCTTTGGCTCAACATAAAGGCGGGAATCCGTTGCGAAGGCCCGGAATGTGGGGTCAAGTTCGACGACCGGATAGACTTCGTCGAACGCCGAGTGAGTGCGTAGATGTTCTATACCATTCGATAGCCCGAAAATCGGATAGTAGTACGTCTTCACGTCCGGGCTGATGCTCTTTAGGGGTTTTACGACCCGATCAGAATACTCCTTGGCTTGATGTCCCGAACCGCAGAGATCGTCGATAAATACGTAGCGGGTTATGTCGGTGTTTTGGACCATCAGGCTGCCACCGGATCCAAGAGCCGATAGATCAAATATGTCCGAACCGTGCAAGAAGAGATTCTTAGGTAGGGAGTTCTCCTGCCGGAAGTAGTAAAGCAGCAGGGCGCTGCTCTCCGACGGGTTGCCAAGCGACACGAAGCGCGTGCGCCGCAGCTCGGCCTCTACCATGCTGCCAACCATGCCCAAGGTGATCGAGGATGACAGGCTTGAGCGCACCTCCTTCGCGACTTGTGGCCGAAAGGTGTCGCGGAAGAGAGAGCGGAGCAGTGCTCGAATTTCGTTCACCCCGAAGTACATGAAACTCGAAAGTAGCCGGAGAGCCTGCAGCTGCTCATCAGCATCGGGATCATCGTTCTCCTCGAACTGGTCGAGCCAGTCGAGTACTTCCGGCCAGTCGGCCCTTCGCTCCCAAATGGAGCTGTGCAGCGTCTTGATCTTCGACTGCAGTTCATCAGTGACGGGATCATGACGAGGACTGCTACGCACCGACGCGCACCCGCTTTAGGAGGAAGACCGACTCCTGCTGAATCACTCCCGCGGTACGGTTGCGCTTCGTCATCAGGCCCCGCGAGTCTATTGAATCAATGAGATGAAGTTGGGTGGTGAAACCGAGACTCTCCGCTATCTGTTGCAGGAAGAGCGGCGTCGGAAACTCCAGGCCGGCGACAAGGTTCGGCCCGACCACGAGAACCAGACTACCATCATGCGTCATCGTGCGCGAAAGCTCCGCCAATGCTTCTCGCATCTCCAGCAGGTACCGTTGTGCGATGCGTGCGCGAAGAGGATTGCGCTCGACGATCTTATCTAGCAGGGAATCTGCCTCGGCGACGCCAGTGCCCGCAGGCTCCAGCATCTCATCAGCGGCGAGGTGTTCGCGCCCAATGGATCGTCGCTCGATGGGGCGCAACTTGCAATCCGGAGTTAGGCCGAGCCATCCAAGCGAAAGGCTGGACGCCCGGACGTATTTTTGGGCCCCAACGTAGGGCGGTGACGTGATGGCGAAGCCCACGGTGCCGTCTGCGAGGCCTAGCGACCGCGCATCGGAGAAAAGCTCCGGCTGATCGGCTGCGAACCCTTGCCCGAGTTCGGGGCACCGTTGAATGTTCTGGCTGGCGATACTCCAGAATGTCGCGCCCACATCGATGTCCGCGAGCCGCCCAAGACGGCGGATGACCTCGTCGCCCTTCGCACCGTATCTCGCACTTCTGTCGGGATTGATCTTAACTGGGACCGACAATCGCGGATCCGCATAACTGACGCGCCTTACCGTCGCGGAGAAGCTGACATCGAAGACCGGCCGATGCCGAGCAGGTACAGTCCGCTCAATCGCCGTCTTCAACCGACCCAAGCAATCGGAGATTCTCTCCGAGAACCAATATTGGCGGTTCACAACATCCGGAATCGTCGGCAGCGCCGAAGGATACGATGCCATCACCTCGTCAAGTTGCAGTTGAGCAGCCTCCCGATCCACCGACGTGAGCTTGGCCTTCGTGATCAGCCGCGCCAAAGGATTGGAGTCAGATCCTATCGGACGCAGACCGGCCAGCGCCCCCTCGTAAAGCACCGTCCCGGAGCCGCAAAATGGGTCGAGCAGCACGCTGCCGGCCACACTTGGTAGCGCGTCGATAAAAAACTTCGGGATGTTTACGAGCAGTTTTGCGGGATAAGGGTGGATCGCGTGAGCGCTTTTATTCGTGCTTCCATCCGTAGTTACGAGCTGCCGGAAGTTGACCTCAACTGCTGATCCCTCAGATTCGAAGCGCGCGATCAAGTCAAAAAGACTGCTCTCAGCCGCTCCCTTCCGCTCCAGTTGTTTCACACTCATCGACACGAAGTATTCCCCATCACACACGGGATAAGCATTGAGGCATTTTTCGCAACCGCTCAATCGGATTGGGGTGGCGCATTTCCGATCGAGAGCCCTCAAGGCAAATGGCTGCTCTGGGGCGCGTCAGCTGATGTGCTGGATGGCAAACATGAGGCGCAAAGCAGCCGATTAACTAGACGCTGAGAGGCTGGACCTTGATCGTGCATGCCACGGCTTTCTTCTTCCGATCCGCCTGCTTTTCGCAATCCGCGACCTTCTTTTCGTTCTCCTTGTAAAGCCTGGAAGCGCGTGCCAGCGCCTCCAACCGGCGGGGATCACCTACCCGCATTAACCGAACACCGGCGCCCCACATGTCACGGTCCAACCGGGTGGCGGCACGTTTCTCCGGCCAATGCCAATGGTCGGGTACGGCCCGATCGACCGCGGACGGGACACTGCAGCCCGCCACGAACGCCAAGATTGCGGCAACGCCAGCGCTTATTGCGACCCAAAAATTCTGCTGCTCCTGCGTCCGCGCGGAAGCGGCGACGAGGCTGATCGATTTCACTGCTTCATCGAGACGCGAACGCGCGTCGCGTAAGGCTTGTTGTTCAGTCTCTCTTGCGCGCGCACCCGCCAACTTCATCTGCTCGCCCATAACCTCGGGCGTGAGCGCCAGCGAAGGGCGTTCAGCCAACCGCTTGAATGCCTCGCGCGCCTTTTCCCAGTTCTGGTCGATCTTCGCGAGATCGTCAGTGTAATCCCGCCCCACCACATCGTTCAGACGCAAGCCGAACTGATCGATGGCAGCCGCAAGCGTCGACATGTTGCCCGACATTCTGTCGAAGGCCTGGTCGAGGGCGATATCTTCGGCGGCGACGTCGTCTGAGCCAAGATTTTCAGGGTCTATATTCTGCATGGCGACACCCTAAAGCCCCATCCCCAGGGAACGCGAGGGGTGGAGATATTCCTGGAGCGCCTGAGACACTGAATGTTTCTCAAGCAATTTCAGACCAAGCTCGTGGGTGCGATTGCGCAGCAGCGACTCGAGCTGCGGGTCGCGGTGCAGGCTCTTGGCCATGTCGTTGAGGTGCGCTCCGACGCGCTTGGCGCTGACATCATCATAGTTCGATTTGTGCTCCCGGAGCTGCTTCGACCCCGCCTGCCACTCGGCAACGAAGCGATCAGCCCGGGCCGGTGCTTCGAGACGCAGTTTGGTTTCGGTGCGCATCGCTTCCATAGCACGCTGCGTGCGGCCGCTCGCCGCCTCGGCGGTGAGCGAGGGGTCATTGCGCAGCGCCGTGGCAAAATCCTTCGCGCCATCGCTGCGGAGAGCATCGATGTCGCGCGCCGCAGCATTGAGGCTTTTCTGCTGGTGGATGACCGGCGACAGCCCCTTGACATGCATGCCGTCGATCTCGCGTTGCGCGCGGGCATAGCGCTCGACCGCCTTGTCGAGTGCGCTACGATCGGCCGCCGGGGCCAGCGCCCGCGTGCTGACCCGGATGTTGCGGGTGCGCTGGGCGGGAGCCGCCTTGCCGAGGGATGCATCAGAGACCGCAGGTTTGAGCTTCAAGCCCGCGAACATACTGCGTTTCGGTTCAACCTTGGGCGCGGCCTCTTTGCTGCGGTAGTCGCCGGCCATGTCCTTGCCGCGCTCGCGACTGAGGGTGCGAACGAGTCTGGACTGATCGCGAAAGTCGTCGCGGCCATAATGGAGACCGACACTATCGCGGTGGCGCGACATCGCGACATAGGCGCCGTGCCGATCCATCCCCGGGGTCGCCAGCACCTTCACCCTGTCGACCGTCATGCCCTGCGCCTTGTGGATGGTCGCGGCATAGCCGTGATCGATATGACCGTAATCCTTCACATCGAATGCTACCCTCCGCCCATCGTCGAGCATCACCGACATACGCATCCGGTCGACATTCTGAACCGTGCCGAGCGTGCCGTTCTTCACGCCCATGTCCCGCTCATTCTTGAGGAACATGACGCGGTCGCCCTCGGCAAACCTCCGTTCGCCGCGCTCGACGGCGAGGGTCACTTCGTTGCGGAGCACGCCTCCTGTCTTCAGCCGCTCGCGCACCGCGTCATTCAGCGCGCGCACCTCGTCATTGGTGTGGGTCAGGATGATCCTGCTTGCATTTGGATATTGTTGACGATCGCGCTCCCATGCATCGACCAGCTCGGCCCGCGCGATTTCGCGCGTCTCGGCGGCATGGACAAAGCCTTGCTCGGCATAGCAGCCGATGGCCTCACCTGTCCGGCCCGTAGCCAACTCACGCGTCGCATCGCGCTGCCAGTCGACATCTTGCCGGTGGATCGACGTGATTTCAATGGCGCCGTGACGCTCCGCCGTCGCACGGAACGCGGCGCCCGCCTCGATCGCCTGCAGTTGTTCAGGGTCGCCAACGAGAACGACCTTGGCGCCCTGACGTTCGGCTTCGGACACGACGCGCTCGAGCTGGCGTGTGCCGACCATACCGGCTTCGTCGATGACGAGGATATGTTTGTCGGTCAGCTGCTCGCGGTCGTTCGCCCACTGATGTTCCAAGCTTGCGAGCGTGCGCGAACCGATCCCCGAGCCATGTTCGAGGGCTTCCGCCGCGATGCCTGACAGCGCTGCGCCCTGCACCTGATAGCCCGACGCCTCCCATGCCTCGCGAGCGACGCCGAGCATCGCGCTCTTCCCCGTTCCGGCATAGCCGATGACGTTGCTGACGCCGCGTGCCGATGTGACATGATCGAGCGCGCCGCGCTGTTCGGCGGAGAGCTCGAGCCCGCGCGCCGAAGCATTCGCCATCGCTCGTTCGCGATGGCGCTCGGTGACAGCGTGATTGCTCCGCGCGTCGAGCGTTGCGGTCGCGCGTTCGAGGCGCTGCTCGGTCTCGACCATCGAGCGCGACGTGAACCGATCTTCGCCGCGTCCGTCCCGACCAAGTGCAACCAGTTCGGGCGACGCTTTTACCGCCGACATGACGGCGTCGAACTGCTCCTTGCCGTCGCTGTGCCGGTGCACGAACATGGCGAGGTCGCGGTTGGTGAACGTCGCCTGGCGATGCGTGATCGCGTCGAGCGCGATGCCGGGATCGGCGAGGATCTTCTCGCCGTTCGAACGCGCGATCTCGATATGCTCGGTGAGCCTATCCGCCTCCAGTCCTTCGGCAGCCATGCGCGACGCCGCCGGGCCGATCTTGTGCTGCGGCTCGAGATCGATTCCTTGCGCTTCCAGTGTGCGATGATCGATGCGCGCATCGATATCGAGCGCGGCGAGCCGCTCGTTGACATTGTCCGACCAGGCTTCGCGCCAATGGGTCAGCAGTTCGGTACGGTTCCATTCGCGGACCTTCGCGCCGAACTCGGTGCTGCCATCCTCGCCAATGCGGATCTCCCGCATCGTCAGCATGACATGCGCATGCGGCTTCGCAAGCCCGTCAGCGCCAATATCCCAATGCACATTGAGATCGGCAATCATGCCGCGGTCGACGAACTCGGCTTGCACAAAATCACGAGCCAGCTCGATGCCCTGTTCCTGGGTCATTTCGCGCGGAATCGCGAACTCGACCTCGCGGGCCAGCTGCGCGTCCTTGCGAAGCTCGGCCGCCTCGACATCGTTCCAGAGCCGTTCCCTATCGCGCCACTGCTCATCAGCGCCCTCTGGCAGCATCACCTCGCTGTGAACTACGCCCGCCTTGTTCGAGAAGTCATGGCTGCGCCCCAGCCGCTCGTCGTGCAGCCGATCGGCGGACCGATAGGCCGCGGCGGCGACCGCGCTGCTGCCGACAGCACGCGAAATGACTTTTGCGGAGAAATGATAGATCGCCATGACGGCTATCCATTTAGGGCAAAACGAGCACGTCGGCACGACGTATAAGCGCGCCCTCACCCGATTTCATCGCGCTCGGGATCGTAAAGTCGCAAGAGATTTCAGCTGCTTGAACGACGTTGAGACTCGGCATAGTTGGATCGTCCGACCCCATGAACATGGAAGGACAGACGATGCGTAAACCACGCGATTTCGACGCCGAACTCCAGGCGCTCACCGACAAGGCGAAGGCGCTGAAGACGAAGAAGCAAGGTCAGCTGGGCGAGCTTGTCATTGCAACTGGGGCCGATGCGCTGTCGATCGAACAGCTCGCGGGCGCGCTGCTCGACGCGGTCGGCGCGGACGCGACGCGAAAGGAGACGTGGCGCAAGAGCGGCGCGAGCTTCTTTCGCGGCGACGGCACCCGCGCTCGCAAGGGCGCTGGCCGCGACGCGAGCGGCGCACCGGCGAACGGTTCAAGCGCGCAACCGCCTGCAGGCGAAGCGGGCACGGCATGACACGCGCGAGTGGCAGGTGAAGCGCCGCGAACGCACGCGCCTGCTGATCGAGCTGGGCGGGCTGATCGCCAAAGCCGATCTCGTCGAGCTGACCGGCGATGATCGCGCCGTGATCCTCGGCTTGCTCGTCGAGGCCGCTGCGACTCTACGAAGCGATACTTGCGAACAGCAAATAATTCTGTGGCGCCGCCGGGGGCGGCGCGCCTTTTCAGATGGGGATTTGCAGCCGCCTGCGACAGCGATATGGCGCACCGATGACCGATAGGAGCACCGCCATCATCTTGCAGACGGTTGAACGCGCGCCGCAATGGGTTCGCCGAGATCTGTGCTCGACCGATCAGGCGGCTCGCACGCAAGCCGAAGAGACGCTCGCCGCCATGATCGCCGACGCTCTAAAGAGGACCGACGAGCCGCAGGCCTGACCGCCTATCTTCCAAACAAATAGGGAAAGTCTGGCCAACAAAATCAAGCGCTCAGCGCTATTCAGGCGGCAGTCGTCCCGCCGTGCGGCGAAGCCCTTCGAGCCGCTCCGAACAAATGGCATGAACAGCGCGGCCCAATTCTTCGACGCGTTCGCCGAGCCAGCGGAGTTCCTCTTCGGTGATTTTATAATGCTTCGAATAGCGCGCCTTCACATAGGCTTCCTTGAGCTTTTCGAAGCGCGAGCGATCGGCCTTCAACTCGCGGGGCCAGGCATCGACGAGGCGCATGTCGATGCGCTCTGCCTGCGTGCGCAGAAAGCCGAGATTGTGAACATGTGGCGTGTAGAAAGTGCAGACCAGAAGAACGCCATGATAGAGGCTTTCGGTGCCTTGATGCAGAAGGAACGCCGCTTTCTTCCAGTCGCGTTCTTCCAGATAGAAACGGTACCCTTTTAAAAAGCTGGCGGCGCTCGGTATCCACTCGTCAAAATACTCTTTCGCCATAGCCAGCGCCTGCTCGGGCGTCTTCGGCTTCGGCTGGTGCAGTTCCTTGTCGTCGCTCTCGTAGAGCGCGATCCCGTCTCGCGCGACGTCCATGAAGAAATAACGCCCGTGCGCTAGGCCGTCGTTCACCTCCTGTAGCGTATGGACGATGAAGTTCACGGGGGTCTTGAGCGTCTGGTCGATCAATAGCTCGCGGGCCAGCCGGTCATCGAGTTTCGACCAGACATCGACCTTGTCAGTGAGCCTTTTGTCGGTGACGATAATCAGCAAATCGAAGTCCGAGCGATAGCCTTTCGCGGTGTGCGGTTCGTCGACCCAGCCGCCGCGCGCATAGCTGCCGTAAAGGATGATCTTGTCGATCCGCCCTTTCTTCTTCCAGCCCATCGTCGCAAGCGCGATGCTGTCGGCAAATTCCTCGAAGATGATCGCTTTCACGCGCTCGAGCTCGCGCTGCTTGCTGGCAGGAAGATGATCGAGATCGGTACGCATGGTGTTTACCCTGTGATTGGAAGCGCCGGATGGCAAGCGCCATCCGGCGCGCGGCGCTTCACCACAGCCGGAAACGCCACCACCATGGATCCTTTTCATCCATGTGCTTGGCGAGCATGCGCAGCGCCACCGCGAAATGCGCTTCCACGTCAGCGACCGTGATGCCGAAGCGTGCGGCGACTTGCGAATAGCTTAGCTCCTCGACGCGGATCGCGAGAAAGACCTTGCGGGTCATGCGCGGCAGCCGGTCGACGGCGCGCTCGGCGCGCCAGAGTTGCAGGCGCTCCTCGCGCGAGTGGCGGGCATTCATTGGTCGTCTCGCACGAAAGCGAGCAAATAATCGCTCGCCTTGCTCGCCTGACTGGCGGCCCGAAAGATAGCCTTGTCATCATCGCGCAGAACCGACAGCCATGACGCGATATAGTCGGAATGCCGGACGGTCGGTGCGATACCGAGCGACGCGCAAGTAAACGCCGCCGCCATCTCGGCGACAAGCTCCTCCCTGGCGTAGGCTTCCGATCCAAACCCGCCCTTCTGGTCGCGATCCAACCGGCTGCCATGACCGGTCCAATGACCAAGCTCGTGGAGCGCAGTGCGATACCAATTTATGGGCTGGTGGAATGCCGCATGCGGGGGCACCTGCACGAAGTCGTGGCTCGGGCTGTAAAAGGCCTCGCTGCCGCCGATCTGGAAGGTCGCACCGCTGGCTTCGATCAGCGCATCGGCCTCGGAAATGGCAAGCACCGGATCGGGGCTGGTCATGGGTATCACATATTCGTCGGGCAGCCCCTCGCACTGATCGACATTGAACACGACAAAGCGCTTGAGGAATGCCACCTGCCGCGCCTCGCGATCCTCGCCGCGCGCGGCTTCGGCCTCGGCCTTCGGCGTGAAGCGGTCGGCGTAGCAAATGACGGTGCCCTTCTCGCCGCGAACGACATTGCCGCCTGCCGCCTCGGCCTGCCGGTAGGTCAGCCAGCGCTGCGACGCATAGCCCTTGGCGATTACCTCGGCCCAGAGGATCAGCACATTAATCCCCGAATAGCGCCGCGCCGTTCCGGCATTCTGCGGCATCGTGCAACCGCACGCCGCGCTGTCCCACGGCTGCACCCATGGCAGCCGCCCTTCTTCGAGCTCCGCAACGATCCGGTTGGTGACCTCGGAATAAAGGCTCGCCCTCTCGATACGTTCCTTGCGCATATCCTTTCTCCTTCCAGCCACCGCACCCCGGCCCGGAAGGGGGCGGAGGTGGGCGGCAGGAAGGAGCCGGCAGACCCGCGTCATCGGGCGGGCTGCATCCGCAGGATCGACGCGAAGCGGAGAACCCGCGACGCGGGTTGCGGCCCGTCCGGGCGGGGCTAAGGCGAGTGACGCCCACCTCCGCCCCCGCAGCGCCGGGACATTAACGCTGCCGCGCGAGCGGCGTCCGTATGCGCGCCAGCGGCGCCCTCATCCATCGCGAATCGGATCATCGCCGCGCCGGTTACGGCGCGACATTTTGGACGCGGCCGTCGCCGACGGCCTCATTTCCCGTCGAGGGGTGTCATGCGCGAGACGCTGTGAGACAAAAAGTTCGAGCTACGCCAATATAGCCTGCGGAGCTCCATGGATGCCCACAGATACCCACGGCTTTACGCCATTATACGACGCCAGAAACGACCGATTTTCAGATGGTTGACGCCAGCCCTTTGCATCCCCTTCTCTGTCTCGCGTCGACGCAAAGACCCTCAAGAATAGGAGAAGCAAATCATGGTATCGCAGTCCCCCTTGCGCCTGATGCGCCTGCCCGAGGTCCTCGACCTGACCGGCCTCAGCCGCGCCACTATCTACCGCAAGATCGCCGCCGGCACATTCCCGCCGCAGCGCAACACCGGCAGCCGCGCCTGCGGCTGGCGTGCCGGCGAAGTCGATATCTGGCTCCGCAATCCCATGTCCTTTAAGCTCGCCGACCTCAGGCCTAACCCTGACGGCGGCCCCATCTGAAAAACCAGACACGGCAAAACCCCGCGCCGCGTTCGCGGCGCGGGGTGGAAGTCCGCCTCAGTCGGCAGGGTTCCAGATGAGGGCGTAGCCATCCTCGCCATCCTGCCCGGCGGCACGGCCGAGATTCGCATAGAGCCGGCGCGGTCCGAACTCGGGCGCCGCGAGGCTCAGCGACACATAGGGCTCGCCCGACTGCTGCCCGACGCGGATCCAGCCGGCACCGATCTCGACGCCTTCGGAATAGACCCGGTAGTCGGGCTGGACGTCGCCGCTCTTCGAGCGGTTGGTCCGGATCTCGATCGCGGCGCGGATCGAGAGGGTCTTGAGCTGGCCTACGAAACCCGTTTCGATAGTGCCGTTCACAAAGCCGATTGCTGCCATTGGTCGTCTCCTTGAGAAAGCCGCGGGACCATCCCTGCGGCATGGGCGGACCAAGGACCGGCGCATGAGGTGACCCGCGAACCTGCAAGGGCCGCAGCGAAGCGGAGGAGTGCGGCGGCGCGATTATTTGAAAGCGAAGCGGCCGCGAGGAGCCGGCGCAGCCGGTGGGGAAATAATCGCGCCGCCGTGCTTTCGCGGGGCGCCGCGCCGGTTCAGGTCAACTCGCCCGTCGCGGGGTGGTCGTGCAGTTCTGCTGGAGCGATGGTGAAAGCACCGGTGTTTGCGATCAATAATCGGAAATTGAGTGAGGGAAACGATCGAACAGATTCGTCCGTGACACGACATCAATTCGCTCAAACCAGGGGTCTGACGGAGCTGCCCGCCCGCTGCCAAGGTGCGCTCATTTAAGGCCGCGCTCGTTTGCGGCGGTCAGGCAGCCTTTGCGCGCATGCCCTTGGCCTCGGCCTCATCGAGATAATCCGCCCACCACTGCATCATCGGCCGGCGATGGGCGAGATAGCGCGCAGAATTATAGGCGGCACGCACACCGCGCGGCTGGTGGGCAAGCTGGTTCTCGATCCAGTCAGGCTCGAACAAGCCGCTCTCGTTGAGTACGGTACTGGCAAGACCGCGAAACCCATGCACAGTCGCCTTCCCGCGAAGACCAAGGCGATACATGATATCGAGCATCCTGTTGTCGCTGATGACCCTCGACTTCGAGTGTGCGACCGGGAACAGATAGCGGCCGAGTCGGTAGTTTTCGGCCTTGCGGTATACGTTGAGTTCTCGAATCTCTTCGAGCAGGACGAGAGCCTGTCGCGGTAGCGGAACGAGGTGCTCGGAACGCATTTTCATCCGGTCCGCCGATATCCGCCAGAGAGGCTCGGGACCGTCGAGGTTCTCGAACTCATCCCATTCGGCAAATCGGGTCTCCTGCGTCCGCACCATGGTGAGGATGGTCCAGCGCAGGGCGAGATGACTCATCCGCTCCGCCCCGTCGGCATTCAGCTTCATGAAGAATGCGGGCAAGTCCTTCGCGGCGACCTTCGGGCGGTGCTTCACCGGCCGCGCTTTCGTCATTGCCGGGGTAAGGTCCCGGCAAGGATCGCTTTCGCAGCGACCATCGGGAATCGCGTAGCGAAAGATTTCACTGCAATGGTTCTTCACACGGTGCGCCATTTCGATCGCGCCGCGCGCCTCAATCTTGCGCACCGCCTCGAGCATCAAGCGCGGCGTAATCGTGCTGATGTCCATTTTGCCGATAACCGGAAAGATGTCGGCCTCGAGCCGGCCCGATACGAGCGCTGCATAGCGGGGGGTCCATGCCAGCGTGCGCGTTTCGAGCCATTCCCGCGCAACATGCTCAAAGGTGTTGTTGGACTCGACCGGCCCGTCTTCCGCCCTGGCCTTCGCATTCTTGCGTTCCTGAGATGGGTCCATCCCGAGCGCAAGTTGGTGCTTCATCATGTCGCGCCAAGAGCGCGCGTCCAAGAGAGTTGTCTTGGGAAACGGGCCACCCGAAAGCAGCTTCTGCTTTCCGTCAAATCGATATGCGAAGCGCCATGTTTTCGCGCCATTGGGCTGAACCAGAATGAAAAGGCCGCCACCGTCGGACTTTTTGTATGGTTTGCTCGCCGGCTTGAGAGCCTTGATCGCGATGTTGGTAAGCATGTTGGTACCCTTTTTCCCACGCGAACGGGTTCGGATCCCGAACGCTGAAATTTGTTGGTAGGAGCAAAATCGCTACCAACAATTTGGGCAAAAAGAGGGTGAGCTGCAAGGGGAGCACCTGAGCAGCAACGCGATGCCGTCTCAGGATAACTCATTGTTTTCATTGATTTGATTAAGACGCTCCGAGTGCCTCTGGGACGCTCTGGAAGCACCGGCTGGCTGGGGCGGCAGGATTCGAACCTGCGCATGGCGGCATCAAAAGCCGCTGCCTTACCGCTTGGCGACGCCCCAACGGCCGGTGCGAGGCGCGCTCTAGAACGCGCCGCCCGCTATTGCAAGCTGGCCCTTAAAGCCGCGTCACCCAACCATGCGGGTCGGCGGCCCGGCCGCGCTGGATGTCGACGAGCTTGCCCTTGAGCATCTCCGTCACCTGCCCGGGGCCGCCCGCGCCGATCGTGAAGCTGGTCTCGCCGCGCGTCACCTTGCCGACCGGGGTCACCACCGCTGCGGTGCCGCAGGCAAAGCTTTCGGTGAGCCTGCCGCTTTCCGCATCGGCCTGCCACTGGTCGATCGCATAGGGTTCCTCGCGCACCGTCAGCCCGGCGCCCTTCGCCAGCGTGATGATCGCGTCGCGGGTGATGCCGGGCAGGATCGTGCCGGTCAGCGGCGGCGTCACGATGCTGCCGTCGTCGAACACGAAGAACATGTTCATGCCCCCCAGTTCCTCGATCCAGCGATGCTCGGCGGCGACGAGG
>Ga0247823_10000964_pt1 | contig 24264 bp, 18 predicted proteins | sample 13C_PalmiticAcid_2_FD_192426 | JGI IMG/M metagenome (GOLD analysis project Ga0247823, IMG submission 192426) | Soil microbial communities from agricultural site in Penn Yan, New York, United States - 13C_PalmiticAcid_Day30 | ecosystem: Environmental > Terrestrial > Soil > Agricultural land... | reverse complement strand
GCTTTGTAATTCATTGAGTTTCATCAAAGCCTCTACCGGGGTAAGGGTATTGATCTCTACATTCTGCAGGGTTTCGCGGATCCGCTTCAGATCTTCGGTAAGCCCGTCAAAAATATTGAGCTGGTAGGTTTGGGTGGGCAGGCCCTTGAGCGAGTCCTTCAGCTTATCGTCGATGTTTTTCTCTTCGAGGCGGCCCAGGATCTCATTGGCCCGGTTGACCAGTGCCGGCGGCATACCCGCCATTTTGGCCACATGGATACCAAAGCTGTGTTTGCTGCCGCCCTTGGCCAGTTTGCGCAGGAAAATCACCTTATTGCCTACTTCTTTGTTGGTGACGTGATAGTGGGTGGCAAACAGGGTTTTGGGCTGGTGCGGATGCTTGTGCAAATACTCGGCAATGCTCCAGGCAATGGAAATACCATCGAAGGTGCTGGTGCCACGGCCAATTTCATCAAGGATGATGAGGCTGCGGGCCGATATATTGTTGATGATATTGGCTGTTTCGTTCATCTCCACCATGAAGGTACTTTCGCCACCGCTGAGGTTATCGCTGGCGCCCACACGGGTAAAGATTTTGTCGGTGAGGCTCACTTTGGCTGCCGAAGCGGGTACAAAACTACCCATATGCGCCATCAGCGTAATGAGGGCGGTTTGGCGCAGCAGGGCCGATTTACCACTCATGTTGGGACCAGTGAGGATGATGATCTGCTGTTCTTCCTTATCGAGCAGGATATCATTGGCCACAAAGCTTTCGTCGATGGCCAGGTGTTGTTCTATCACCGGGTGGCGACCGTCTTTGATGTCGATGAAATCGCCTTCGTGCATCTCGGGTCTGCGGTAATGGTATTTCTGCGCATTCCAGGCAAAGCAGGTGAGGCAGTCGAGCATGCCGGCAATGTTACCGTTGAGCTGAATGGGGGCGATGAACGCCTGTAATTCCAGCAGCAATGCATCATACAGCTGCATTTCAATCTGCAATATTTTATCCTCGGCCGTGGTTATTTTTTCTTCGTAGGTCTTGAGTTCCGGGGTGATGTATCGCTCAGCATTGGTGAGGGTTTGCTTGCGGATCCAGTCCTGCGGCACCTTGTCCTTGTGCGAGTTGGTCACTTCCAGGTAGTAGCCAAATACGTTGTTGTACGATATTTTGAGGTTGGTGATACCCGTGCGTTCCACTTCGCGTTTCTGGATTTCGAGCAGGTATTCCTTGCCGTGGTTCGATATTTTGCGCAGCTCATCCAGTTCGGGATGAATGCCATCGCAGATCACGCCGCCTTTGTTGATCATAGCGGGCGGATTTTCAATCACGGTGTATACAATGCGCTCCAGGATGGCGGGGCAAGGGTCGAGCTGAGCCGCGAGGCGTTGCAGGTACGCACTTTCAGTAGCGGCGCACAGGGTTTTTACCTCGGCGGTCAGTTGCAGGGCTTTGGCCAGCTGCATCACTTCGCGGGGATTGATTTTTTTGAGCGGCACTTTCGATACCAGCCTTTCCACATCACCCATTTGCTTCAGCAACTCCTGTACCTGGTGCGAGAGTTCGGTGTGGAGGATGAAGTATGACACCAGATCGAGCCGTTCGTTAATGCGCGCCAGGTCGTTGAGTGGAAACACGATCCAGCGTTTGAGCAGGCGCGATCCCATGGCGGTCACCGTATTGTCGAGCACCTTGAGCAGTGTGTAACCGTTTTCTACATTGCTGTGCAGCAGCTCCAGGTTGCGGATCGTAAACCGGTCCATCCACAAAAAGTCTTCGCGGGCAATGCGCTGGATGCCGGTGATGTGCTGCAGGTTGGGGTGCTCCGTATCTTTCAGGTAGTGCAGGGCCGCACCAGCTGCCATAGCCGCACCGGGCATGTTTTCGAGGCCAAACCCTTTGAGGGAGTGCACATCAAAATGTTTGAGCAGCAGCTCGGTGGTGTAGGCATCGCTGAACACCCACTCATCGAGCATATAGGTATAAAACCGCGAGCCATAGACTTCACGGAAATGTTTCTGTTTGTTTTTCTGGAACAGCACTTCCGAAGGCCGGAAACTTTGCAGCAGTTTGTCGATGTATTCTTCATTGCCCTCGGCTACAAAAAAGTCGCCGGTAGAAATGTCTAGAAAAGCCACACCCGACTGATCGCCGTTGATATGCACTGCCGCCAGGAAGTTGTTGCTGTTGTTGTCCAACAGTTTTTCGCTCACCGCCACGCCCGGGGTCACCAGTTCGGTTACGCCGCGTTTCACGATGCCTTTCACCATTTTAGGATCTTCGAGCTGGTCGCAGATGGCTACGCGGTAACCGGCTTTCACCAGTTTGTGCAGGTAGGTATCGAGCGAGTGGTGCGGAAAACCTGCCAGCTCAATGGCCGACGCCGCGCCGTTTGACCGTTTGGTCAGCACGATGCCCAGTATGGCCGATGCTTTCACCGCATCTTCGCCGAAGGTTTCATAAAAATCGCCCACCCTGAACAACAGGATGGCATCCGGGTAGCGCGTCTTGATGCTGTTGTATTGCTGCATCAGGGGCGTTTCTGAACTGCCTTTTGCCATAAGAGGGTAAAAATATGGCTTTTAGGAGGGGCATTAAAGCATTGCGGGGCTATTTTTTCCACAGGTCGGGGATGAATGGGTTATTTTTGCCCGGCAAAACGAAGAATATATGCGCAAAAAGACGATGGCAGAGCTGAACCGGAAGAGTGTGGACGGCTTTAAGGAGTCGGACAAAATGCCGCTGGTAGTGGTACTCGATGATGTGCGGAGCCTCAACAATGTGGGATCGGCATTCCGGACAAGCGATGCATTCCTGGTCGAAAAAATATACCTCTGCGGCTACACAGGCACCCCGCCGCACCGCGATATCCAGAAAACTGCCCTGGGCGCCACCGAAACGGTAGCCTGGAGTTATATGAAACAAACCACCGATGCCGTGGCCGAGTTACAGGCACAGGGTTACAAAGTGATGGCCGTAGAACAGGCCGAAGGCAGCCTGCTGCTGCACGAGTTTGAACCCGGCGATGCCCCGCTGGCCCTGGTATTTGGTAATGAAGTGAGCGGGGTGAGCGAAGCAGTGATGAAAATGGTGGATGGCTGTATAGAAATCCCCCAGCTGGGCATGAAACACTCCCTTAATATTTCGGTGAGTATCGGTATTGTGCTCTGGGATGTGGTGCGCAAGATGTTAACCGTTGGTGAAAGCTCCTAGGGCCTTTACATTAACGGGCTATTCTGCTAATTTTGTTTCCAAAACCAATAAAACATGAACAACAGCCTCAAAACGGTGTTATTGACAATCCTCACCATTTCCGTGTTTGTCATCGCGATGGTAGAGATCAGTGGTGTAAGCAGCACGGCATTATTTAATAAATACGGCGTAGGCAACCAGGGTAAAGGCGATGTGAGCAAGGAACTGAATCCTATTGAGCAAGCCAATGTAGACGCTAAAATGGCGGCTATGCCCAAAACCACCATCGAGTTCGAAACCACCAAACTCACACTGGGCAATATCAAGGAAGGCGATAAAGTGCGCAAAAGCTTTAAGTTCAAGAATACCGGTACCGCTCCGCTGCTCATCAGCAATGTGGTAGCTTCCTGCGGTTGTACCGTTCCTTCTTATCCTAAAGAGCCTGTTGCACCCGGTGCCAGCGGCGAAATCACTTTTGAGTTCAACTCCAAAGGCCGCGAAGGTCACCAGCAAAAGAACCTGTTGGTAACGGCCAATATCGAATCTTCGCCCATGTCGATCGGGTTCGAAGCCGAAGTGGTAAAATAAGCCTGTCAGGCAGCATCAACCAGTTGTAGCATCCCCATAATTTTAAACACATGTCGGTAGCGATAGAAAATAAAGGCACGGTAAAGAATTACCTGTCGCTGATCAAGTTCAGCCACACCATTTTTGCCATGCCCTTTGCCATGATCGGGTTTTTCCTGGCCGTGCAATACGAGCAAAAGCCTTTCCAGCTCAAACTGCTGTTGCTGGTGGTGTTGTGCATGGTATTTGCCCGCAGTGCAGCCATGGCTTTTAACCGCTGGCTCGATGAAAAGTTTGACAAGCTGAATCCCCGTACCGCCCAGCGCGAGATACCGGCAGGCATCATTTCGAGCCGCAATGCACTCGTTTTTGTGCTGCTCAACTGCGTATTGTTCATGGCCACGACCTGGTTCATCAATACCATTTGTTTTTACCTGTCGCCGGTAGCGCTGTTCGTGATCTTGTTTTACAGCTATACCAAACGTTTTACCGCTCTTTGCCACCTGGTGCTGGGCGTGGGCCTTTCGCTGGCTCCCATTGGCGCCTACCTGGCTGTAACCGGCTACTTCAGCTGGCTGCCCCTGCTGTTTTCGGCAGCCGTAATCACCTGGGTGTCCGGCTTCGATATCATTTATGCTTTGCAGGACGAAGGTTTTGACCGATCACAACAACTGCATTCCATCCCCACAGCCCTGGGCACCCGCGGTGCACTCAACGTATCCAACCTGTTGCACGTGCTCTCTGCCCTGAGCGTGATTGCTGCCGGTTACCTGGCCACTTTCAACTGGCTGTATTGGGTAGGAGTGCTGGTGTTTATCTCCTGCCTGGTGTATCAGCATATGCTGGTGAAACCTAACGATCTGAGCAAAGTCAACATTGCTTTCATGACCATGAACGGCATCGCCAGTGTGGTGTTTGCAGTGCTGGTGATTGTATCGCTGTATATATAGGTCAATAGTGAATGGGCAATAGTCAATGAGCTGATACTCGGGCAGACCGAACTTCCCGGCAAGCCGGGAAGGAGTTGAAGAGCAGGCTCTTCGCGCCGGTCATTTTACGCGCGCCCCCGCATCAGGCGGGGCAGGCAGTCTCACCTTTGACCTCTCACCCATTGACCATTCACTATTGACCATTGACCCTCCAATAATCATTATAACAAGAACAATCTTATGGCAAGAATCATGGCCATCGACTACGGAGGCAAAAGAACCGGCATCGCCGTTACCGACCCCTTGCAGATCATCGCCAACGGGCTTACTACGGTGGATACGGCTACGATCATGGCCTTCCTCAAAAAATATTGTACCGATGAGCCTGTGGAGCGCTTTGTGGTAGGGGAGCCTAAAAATCTTGATGGTTCTGCTACCCACGCCACCGGACTGGTAGAGAAGTTTGTGGTGCAGCTGCAACAACAGTTTCCGGCTATTCCTATTACCCGGATCGACGAGCGGTTTACCTCCAAAATGGCCTTCCAGACCATGATCGATAGCGGGCTCAAAAAGAAGGACCGGCGCAACAAAGCCCTGGTCGATGAGATCAGCGCTACCATCCTGTTACAGAATTATCTGCAAATGCGCTGATATTCGTAACTTTGCATACATTTTAAAAAATTTCAGAGTTTACATGATTTTACCGATCGTAGCGTACGGACATCCGATTTTGCGTAAAGTAGCCGAAGATATTGATGCCTCCTATCCCGACCTGGACAAACTGATTGCCAATATGTGGGAAACCATGTATGGTTCTAATGGGGTGGGTATTGCCGCTCCCCAGATCAACCGCAGCATCCGCCTGTTTGTGGTAGATACGGTGCAGGTGGTAGAAAGTGCTGAGGATGACGAAAAAGACGAGTATAAAGATGAAAAACCCGTTAAACAGGTTTTTATCAATGCCCAGGTGGTATCTACCAGTGGTGCAGAATGGCCTTATGAAGAAGGCTGCCTGAGCATTCCGCGTGTGCGCGAGGATGTGTACCGTGCTGCCAAGGTAAAACTGCGCTACATGGACGAAAAATTTGTGGAGTACGAAAAGGAGTTTGACGGTCTCACCGCCAGGGTTATCCTGCATGAGTATGATCACCTCGAAGGCAAACTGTTTGTAGACTACCTGAAGCCCCTGAAAAAACGCCTCATCAAATCGCGTCTCGACGATATCACCAAAGGCAAGGTGCGCATGGATTACCGCATGTTATTTTATCAGAAATAAGTAAAAGTTCTACATTTTTATACAGCACTCCGCTCTCGGAGTGCTTTTTTTTGTTAATTTCATAGGATGTTCCGTGCCGGAGTAAGGAGATAAGCCCCAATCTGCTGCCCGGCTCCCGGTTCCTGTAATGGGTGACCGATCTTGCCAACCAATCATCTCTAGTGATTTTGTAAACCAATTCAGGTGATATTTCCGGCTGCCTGTCAGTGGACCGGTTGTGTGGTGTGTTTTGCGCGGCACAAAAGGTTTTTGATGGTGGCGGCCAGGCGTATTACAGTTAGTGCTGTGGAAAGAAAAACAGTCAATTGAAAATATAATACCTGATACATGAACAAAACTTGGATGATGGCCGGCTTACTGGCATTGGCCTCTCAACCACTGCTCGCGGGCGATCTCGTATGGCAGCGTGTTGCTGAAACCACACCTGCAGTGCCGGGTGTGCGCCAGATTATACCACAACAAACATCGCTGGTACGTATCGATGAAAACCAGCTGAAAGATTACCTGCACCTGGCTCCCGAAACCGCTACCGGTAAATACCTGTTGGTAGAGTTGCCCGCGCCCGATGGCAGCCGCAGGATGTTCCGCATTACCCACACTCCGGTAATGCCCGAAGGACTGGGCAAAAAATATCCTTCCATTCAAACCTATTCCGGTTGGGAAGTGAACCACCCTTCAACTACCATCAAACTCGATTACAACAACTTTGGTTTTCACGCCATGGTGCTGGACAACAACGGACACTACTTCATAGATCCGTACAGCAATGAAAAAACCGGCGTATACCAGGTGTATTATAAATCTGATTTCACCAAGTCGATCAGCGGCCTCATGCATTGTGAGGAAGGTGGCGACCTGGCCGGGCAGACGGATAAAGCAGGCAAAATTGAAATGAGTCTGCCCGGAATGGAAGTAGCTCCTGTAGCTGGTCTGCAAACCGGTGGCGATATCAAACGCACTTACCGCCTGGCCCTGGCCTGCAGCGGCGAGTATGCGGCTGCCAGTACCGGTATCAACATGGCCCTGCTCACCAAATCTGATGTGCTGAGCAAAATGGTGACTTCTGTGAACCGCGTGAATGGTGTGTACGAAAAAGAACTGGCCGTGACGCTGGAGCTGATCAACACCACTGATACCCTTATTTTCCTGAACAGCGCTACTGATCCATACAATAACGCCAGCAGCGATCTGAACGCCAACCAAACCGTGTGCGACAGCCTGATTGGTACAGCTAACTACGATATTGGACACGTGTTCACGACCGGTAGCGGCGGTATAGCCCAGCTGGGTTGTGTGTGCCTGAGCTGGGGTAAGGCCCGCGGCACCACCGGATCGCCCAACCCGGTTGGCGATCCCTTCGATATCGATTATGTAGCCCACGAAATGGGTCACCAGTTTGGTGGCAGCCATACTTTTAACGCCAACACCGGCTCCTGCCAGGGTAATGGTTCTGCCAACTCGGCTTACGAGCCTGGTTCCGGTACTACCATCATGGCTTATGCTGGTATTTGCGGAGCGTTGAACAATGTGCAGAGCAACAGCGATGCGTATTTCCATATCCGCAGCCTCGATCAGATCAGCAGTTTCCTGAATGGTACCGGCAATACCTGCGCTTTGCAAACGCCTACCAATAACACGGCGCCACAAGCATCTGCCGGTGGCGAATACAGCATTCCTACCCAAACCTTCTTTGAACTCGAAGGCGGTGGCACCGATCCCGAAAACGATCCGGTCACTTTTGCCTGGGAAGAATACGACAGGGGCAATTTCGGCGACTGGAATACACCTTCCGGCAATGCGCCGCTGTTCCGCACCTATATGCCCGATACCACTGCTTTCCGCATGTTCCCAAGGCTGAACCTGGTGCTGCTGAACAACAAAACCACGAAAGGTGAATTGCTGCCTACTTATGCACGCGACCTCACCTTCCGCCTGGTAGCCCGCTCTGTGAACAATGGTCTGGGTTCTTTCGATTTTACGGGTGGCGAGGTGAGCATCACGGTAGTGAATACGGGTTCGCCTTTCACCATTACCAGTCCCTCGCAATCTGAAACCTGGACCGGCAACGATCAGAAAACCATTACCTGGGATGTAGCCGGCACCAATGCCGCGCCCATCAACACCAGCCTGGTAGATATTTACTTCTCTGCCGACGGTGGTAAAACCTATCCTTACCTGCTGAAGTCTGGCGTGCCCAACGATGGTAGCGAAACCATTGAAGTGCCCAATATTGCTACCGCTACCGGCCGCGTAAAAGTAAAAGGCAACGGTAACGTGTTTTTTGACATCAACAACCAGAGCCTCACAGTGGTGAAAAGTACGATTGCTGCCGGTGTGACCGATCTCTCTGCTGGTGAGGACTGGAACCTGTATCCCAATCCCGGAAACGGTTCTTTCACGTTGAGCTGGGGTAAAAAGTTGCCTGCGCAACTGAACCTGCAAGTAGTGAATGCACTGGGTCAGGTAGTGTTATCGCAGCAAGCCACCAACCAGGGTGTGGCGAGCAGCCAGCTTCCTGCCGGTGTGTACCATGTTATCCTTTCTGATGCAGCCGGTGCGGCCCGCATGATGAAAAAATATGTAGTGCAGTAACAACTGAAATATAATGATCCTAAAAGTGGTTTCTTTGTAACAAGGAAACTACTTTTTTTATGGAGTTACAGCATTATAAAATCACCATCAGCGGCAAAGTACAAGGCGTAGGCTTCAGGGTCGAAACCCGCAAAATAGCCCGCGCCATGGGCGTTAAAGGCACAGTTCAAAATCAACCCGATGGCAGCGTCCTCATCGTGGCCGAAGCCAACGAAGAACTGATGAAACATTTCATGATCTGGTGCCACCAGGGGCCGGATGGTTCTGAAGTGAAATGGGTGAGTGTGGCTGGTGGTGAGCTGGTGGGGTATGAGTCGTTTGAGATCGTTTAATGATTGTTTTTGGGGCTGCGGATATTTCGAGGTCAATGGTGAATGGTCAATCGTCAATGAATTGTTCCGGGGCTGCGGATATTTCGAGGTCAATGGTGAATGGTCAATCGTCAATGAATTGTTCCGGGACTGCGGATGGTTTGAGGTCAATAGTGAATAGTCAATGGTCAATGATCAATCGTTCTTTCGTGAGAGATCAGAGGTGAAAGAGCCTGTCCCGCTACTGCGGGATGAGACTGCCTGCCCCGCCTGATGCGGGGGCGCGAGCGAGGAATCCAAAGTGAGGCCAACCCCATTATGTCATCTCCAAAGGATTTGCTCAGAACAAAGAAATACTTTGTCTGATGAAATGGGCTCGTTCAAAATCAATAATGAGAAGTCAATCGTTAATGGTTCATTCATGAAAGGTCAAACGGCGTGCCCAAGCGCCAAACGAAATAAATCACAAACAAAAAGCCGGCGCGTTTGCGCCGGCTTTTTGTTTAAATAGTAAATGATTCCGAAATGCCCACGAAGTGGGCATGGGTCTATAAATAATCGTTCTCGCGCAGTTCTATACGCCACTCCAAATCAGACATCAGCCAATCAGACATCAGCAATAGATCGGAGATCGTACTTCGGACATCAGCGATAAATCATAAATCATCAATCAGATCGGTTTTACTTCCTCCGCTTCCCAGGGTCTTCCGGGCGGGGTTTTGTGTTTGAGGATCAGGCGCAGCGTGGTATCATTGGTGAAGTAGCTCCACGCCCAGTTGATGAAAATGATCACTTTGCTCTTCACGCTCAGGATGAGCATCAGGTGCAGGAACATCCAGAAAAACCAGGCAAGGCGGCCCTGGAAGCTGAAGCCGGGCAAGTCTACCACTGCTTTGCGTTTACCCACTGTGGCCATCGAACCGGGATCTTTGAATTCGAAATCGGTCATAGCTTTGCCTTTTTGCAGCGCCAGCAGGTTGTCGCCCAGTACTTTGGCCTGGTTAATGGCTACATTGGCTACCTGCGGGTGTCCTTTGGGGAATTTTGGGGTTTCCATCAGGGAAATATCGCCCAGGGCAAACACGTTGTCATAACCCTTTACTTTATTGTGGCGATCTACAATGAAGCGGCTGTTGCGGAAAATGCTGTCGGCAGCTATACCCTCCACCACATTACCGGTCACACCAGCAGCCCAGATGAGGTTGTTGGTGGCAATGGTGCGGCCATCCTGCAAGAGAACGGTTTGGCCATCGTAATTCTGCACAATGGAGTTGGTCCAGACTTTCACACCAATGTCTTCAAGGTATTGCTGCGATTTGGTTTTGGACACCTCCGACATGTTGTTGAGCGTGTGGTTGCTACCCTCAAGCAGATAAATGCTCAGCTTGCTGAAATCCATATCTGGGTAGTCTTTCGGCAAAATGTTTTTCTTCATCTCGGCCAGTGCGCCAGAGAGTTCCACCCCGGTTGGGCCGCCACCTACTACCACAAAATTCATGATGCCATCGAGCTCGCTGGCTGGTGCGCTCAGGGCATCTTCAAAGTTTTGGAGGATACGGTTGCGTAGCGCCACGGCTTCGGTGGTCGACTTCATGGGGTAGGCGTATTTCATCAGTTGCTGGTTGCCAAAAAAGTTGGTGGTGCAACCAGTGGCCAGTACCAGGTAATCGTACGTGAAATCGCCGATCTCCGTATGCACGGTGTTGGTGGCTGTAGTCACGCCGGTGGCTTTGGTGATGCGGATTTTAACGTTTTTGGCGCGGTGAAAAATTTTGCGCAGCGGGAATGAAACACTGGAAGGCTCGAGACGGGCAGTGGCAACCTGGTAAAAAAGCGGTTGGAACTGGTGATAGTTATACTGATCGATCAAAAGGATCTCATAAGGGGAGTTTTTGAGTTTTCTGGCCAGTTGGATACCCGCAAACCCTCCCCCGATAATAATGATCCGCTTATTGGTTGTTGACATAAACGGTATTTTTCGGATGGTTAGTTATATAAACAGATTCGGGTAGAAAATAGGGCTATAAGCAGCGTTTTATAGTTCGAAAAGACCAATAGGCAAAGGTAATGCTATCTGTTTAATAGCAAATGAAATGCCGCTATCTTTTCTTTTGATATGCGATATAGTTTGTATATTGCATGCTTGTTTAAAACCAATTTATTAAAATGATGGAATCAACTTTTGAAAACGAAAAGCGGATGAGCCTTACTGAAATGTCCGCATTGTACCTGGCAGAAACCTCGAAATGGGCCAAGTTTTTATCTATTGTGGGTTTTGTGAGTTGCGGGATTATGTTGTTGGGTGGCCTTTTTTTAGGGCTGTTCTGGAGTGTAATGCCTAATGCCAGCAGTTTGCCATCGGGCTTTGGCTGGTTTTTCGCCCTGTTGTACATGGGTGTGGCTTTGCTGATTTTTATTCCACTGAGGCACCAGTACCGTTTTTCAATTCAGCTGAAAGATGCATTGCTGAGCAACAACCAGGATCTGCTGGAAGAAAGCTTCCGGAATCTTAAGTCTTACTACAGGTTCAACGGTATTGTGATGATCGTAATGTTAGGGCTGTATGCTTTGGCTATTGTAACCGCTATCCTTGGTGGTTTAATTGCGTCGTTTATGTAAGTAACAGACCATAAAACAAAAATCCCCCGGCAAATCTGCCGGGGGATTTTTTTATGCGTCATTTTCTGATTGTTCTCCAAACGCCAGTTCCAGGTCGATGAACTGGATGATGAGCTGACAAACGGCTCCCTGCGCATCCCAGCCCATGTACACCGGGTAGGCGCCATCGCCAAAGCCGCTCTGGAACATGGGTAAACTGAGTTCCGTACCGGGAATGGTCCAGTTGATATAATCGCCGTCCTTGCGTTGGTACAAAGGCTGGTCTTTATAACTCTGTGCAAAAATGGCTGCGAAATAATCGTCGTAGATATTTTTACCCGGATTGTCCTGCGTCCAGCGCTCGTAGAAGTCCATATAGGCATCCCGCGTTGCTGCGTCGGCAATCGTGCCCAGTCCTGCATCTACATTAAAGCCATAATACTCGCCGGGCGACAGGTTTTCGAGGTCTTCGCTGCCAATGAGGGCTTCGGTAAAACGTACCGGTGCCTCGTCAGAAAACAGGACTTGTACTGCTACAAAGCGGTAATGGTCTTCTTCAATCTTTGCTACGCAAGCCGTCAGCGGAAAACTCCCCACCGGCACCGGCTGAAAATACAGCGAACTGCTGCGACCGAGGTACACCAGCGGATCACACACCAGGAAATCACCGGTAGGGAAATGGATGTTGCCCAGCGATAAACGGTCCAGCTGAATGCCGGCGATGTTAGCGGCTGTGAAATAAGCAGGCAGATCGGCCGGTGGTGCCAGCAGGTCTTTTTTGCTTTCGTACAGCGCCAGCCAGCCGGCAGTAGGAACGGGTCTCATAGGTTATTTTACTTTGGTAATCTTCAGCATATTGGTAGGCAGGTGTTCCTGGATGGGCGTGCTGCCGGTGCTCACCACCACATCGCCTGTTTTCAGGATGTTCATGCCTTTGAGGATATCGATCTGGTCGGCTACGATTTCGTCCAGGCTGTTTTCTTTATCGTAGTAAATCGCAGTTACACCCCAGCTCAAACTAAGCTGGTTGATGAGGCTGCGGGTTTTGGTAAAAATGTACAGCTTGGATTTGGGCCTGAAGCTCGACAGCATAAAACCGGTGTAGCCCGATTGGGTCATGCCCAGGATCGCATCGGAATGGATGTCTTCTGCAATGCGGCAGGCATTGTAGCAAAGGGCATCGCTCAGGAAAGAAGGAGAGTGTGCCTGCGGCGTAAGGTTGCGGTTGTACACAATTTCTTCTTTCTCTACTTCTTCGATAATGCTCACCATGGTTTTGATCACCAGGGCAGGGTGCTGACCCATTGCGGTTTCGGCGCTCAGCATTACAGCATCGGCGCCTTCCAGCACAGCGTTGGCCACGTCGGTGATTTCGCTGCGGTTGGGCTTTACACGATCGATCATGCTTTCCATCATCTGGGTGGCAATGATCACTGGTTTGGCGCGGTGGATGCACTTGCGCACAATGTTTTTCTGGATCATCGGGATCTGCTCTACCGGGAGTTCCACCCCCAGGTCGCCACGGGCCACCATGATCGCATCTGAAGCGAGGATGATCTCGCGCAGGTGGTTCAGGGCCTCTGGTTTTTCAATCTTGGCTATGATTTTGGCATTGTTGCCCTTCGATTTCAGGATGGCACGCAGCGCGTGGATATCATCGGGTTTGCGCACAAACGAAAGGGCGAGCCAGTCGATGGGCTGCTCCATGATGAAGGCCAGATCGTCCAGGTCTTTTTCGGTGAGCGAAGGCAGTGAAATAAGGGTATCTGGCAGATTCACACCTTTTTTAGAAGAGAGGATACCGCCGGTGGTTACTTCTGCTTCCACGCTGTTATCGGGCAGGATGCGGATTACTTTTACTTCGATCTTGCCATCGTCGATCAGGATTTTGTTGCCGATGCGTACGTCCGAATGGAAGTTGGGATACGAGATATAAATATGCTCTTTGGTGCCAATGCATTTTTCGTTGGTGAATCGGATGATATCACCGGTGAGCAGGGGCAGCGCATTGTTTTCGATCTCGCCCACCCGCAGCTTAGGTCCCTGCAGATCGGCCAGGATGGCTACATGAAAGGGGAAGTTTTCGTTGATGAGGCGAATGTGGTTGATCACCTCCAGGTGTGCCTGGTGTTCGCCATGCGAAAAGTTTAAACGGAATACGTTTACACCGGCTTCTACCAGCTCCAGTAATTTTTCGTAAGTATTGCAGGCCGGTCCTACCGTTGCAATCACCTTCGTCTTATGTTGAACCATATCTGTGAATTACGTTTTTATTTGTTCGGGATTTAAGAAGCAAGCACCTTGATCATCTCTACCATGTCTTTTTGCAGGCGCTGTTTTTGTTTGGCTGCTTTTTCGAGTGGGGTAAAGTGAATATGATCGTTGATGATGCCTACCATTTGTTGCGATTTGCCGTGCAGCAATCCTTCTACGGCTGCATAACCCAGGCGACTGGCCAGTATGCGATCCTGGCAGCTGGGCGAGCCTCCCCGTTGAATATGACCGAGGATGGTGACGCGCAGGTCCGCATCGGGCAGGTTTTTCTTGATGGTTTTGGCTACCTCATCGGCTCCGCCAAAATCATCGCCTTCGGCCACCACCAGTATCTGGGTTAGTTTTTTGCGTTTGTTGTCGAAGTTCACCTGGTTGATCACCGAATCAATATCGGTATGGATCTCGGGAATCAGCACGGCTTCGGCGCCACAGGCCAGTCCGCTGTGCAGGGCTATATAACCGGCATCGCGGCCCATCACCTCTACCACAAACAGGCGGTCGTGTGCATCGGCCGTGTCGCGTATTTTATCAATGGCTTCAACCGCAGTGTTCACGGCTGTATCAAAACCAATGGTGTAATCGGTGCCGGCCATATCTTTATCGATGGTGCCGGGTATGCCAATGGCGGGAATGTTGAATTGTTTGAAAAATTCTACCGCTCCCCGGAAAGTGCCGTCACCTCCGATAAGCACCAGTCCGTCGATATTGTGTGCCTTGAGCTGGTCATATGCTTTCTGGCGGCCTTCGGGTGTGGTAAACTCTTTGCTGCGGGCAGTTTTAAGGATGGTGCCGCCCCGCTGAATGATGTTGGATACGCTCTGGGTCTGCATTTGAAAGATGTCGCCCTCGATCATGCCCTGGTATCCGCGCATGATGCCAAACACATTTAAACCGTGATAAAGGCCGGTGCGTACGACCGCCCTGATGCATGCGTTCATGCCCGGGGCATCTCCCCCGGATGTCATTACTGCAATATTCCTGATATTACTCATGTGTTTGGGAAATGGTTATGTAAAGGTAAACTTAAAAAGTTTGGCTATTTTTATTCGTTTCTTACATCAGTAAATATAAAAAGCCGCTATGAAGAAAACGTTAATGTTGTCGGTGTTGGCAACGCAAATTATGAGTATGGCGCAGGCTCAAATGAAATATCCCGTTACCCGGAAAGACAATGTAGTAGAAGATTACCACGGAACCAAGGTGGCAGACCCTTACCGCTGGCTCGAAGTAGATACCGCCAAGGAAGTAGAAGCCTGGGTGAAAGCGGAGAACGCAGTGACCGAAGAGTACCTGAGTAAGATCCCTTACCGCAACGCTATTCGTGAGCGTCTGACCCAGCTGTGGAACTACCCTAAATTCGGTGTGCCTTACCACGAAGGCGAATATTATATTTTTTCTAAAAACGATGGTTTGCAAAACCAGTCGGTGCTGTATATTCAGAAAGGATTAAATGGTACGCCAGAAGTGCTGCTTGATCCCAACAAACTGTCGAAAGATGGTACAGTAGCGTTGCAGGCAACGGCTTTTTCCAAAAAACAAAAGTATTTCGGCTACGCGGTATCGGCATCGGGCAGCGACTGGCAGGAGATTTCTGTAATGGATGTGAAAACGAAAAAACTCCTGAGCGATAAAATTGAATACGTAAAATTCACCGGCATTAGCTGGAAAGGTGAAGAAGGTTTTTACTACAGCGGTTATGATAAACCACAAGACGAAAAAACCAAGTTCAGTGCCAAGAGCGAGTACCAGAAAGTGTTTTACCACAAAATAGGTACGCCGCAATCACAGGATGTGCTGGTGTATGAAGACAAAGAGCATCCGCTGCGTTATGTAGGTGCTGGTCTGACAGAAGACGAACGCTTCCTGATCCTCAGCATCTCTGAAGGTACCGATGGTTCTGAAGTGCGTGTGAAAGACCTGAAAGATGCGTCACAAAAAGACTTCACCGTAGTGGTGCCAGGCTTTGCAACCAATGCCAATATTGTAGACAACGTAGGCGATAAACTGATTGTGCAAACCAATATGGATGCGCCCAATTATAAAGCCGTACTGGTTGATCCTAAAAATCCTGCTCCGGCCAACTGGAAGCTGCTGATTCCTGAGCAGAAAGAACCCCTGGAAGGTTTGAATACAGGTGGTGGTAAACTGTTTGCCGCTTACCTGAAAGATGCAACCACCAAGGTGAAACAATACGACCTGAACGGTAAGTTTGAGCACGATATTGCCCTGCCCGGACTGGGTACCACCAGTGGTTTTGGTGCCAAAAAAGAAGACAAGTCTTTCTTCTATTCTTACACCTCTTTCACTACTCCTTCTGCGATTTATAAATACGATATCGGAACCGGTAAATCGGAACTGTACAAACAAAGCGAAGTAAAATTCGATCCCAGTCTGTACGAAACCGAACAAATCTTCTTCACCAGTAAAGACGGAACCCGTGTGCCGATGTTTGTGACCCACAAAAAAGGCATCAAAAAAGACGGTAACAATCCTGTGCTGCTCTATGGTTATGGTGGATTCAACATCAGCCTGACGCCATCTTTCTCTGTAGCCAATATGGTGTTCATCGAAAACGGTGGTATCTATTGCCAGGTTAACCTGCGCGGTGGTGCTGAGTATGGTGAAGAATGGCACAAAGGTGGTATGCTCACCAACAAACAAAACGTGTTTGATGATTTCATCAGTGCCGCTGAGTACATGGTGAAAGAGAAGTACACCAATCCTTCCAAAATCGCTATCCGTGGTGGTTCCAACGGTGGTCTGCTCGTAGGTGCCTGTATGACCCAGCGTCCTGATCTGTTTAAAGTAGCCCTGCCTGCGGTAGGTGTGCTCGATATGCTCCGTTTCCACAAATTTACTGTAGGATGGGGCTGGGTAGTAGAATACGGCAGCAGCGACGACAAAGCGCAGTTCGATTACCTGCTCAAATATTCGCCCCTGCACAACCTGAAAGCCGGTGTAGAATACCCTGCAACCCTGGTTACCACTGCCGATCATGACGACCGCGTAGTACCTGCCCACTCTTTCAAATTTGCAGCCACCCTGCAGGAAAGCCAGAAAGGTAATAACCCCGTGCTCATCCGCATCGATGCCAAAGCTGGTCACGGTGCAGGTAAGCCCACCAGCAAAATCATCGACGAGTACACTGATATCTGGTCGTTTGTGTTTTACAACCTGGGTATGACGATGAAATAATGCTTACGACAATGATCGTGACAGGTCAAAAGTGAATTGTCAATAGTCAATCAAAAAATCCCCGCTGGTCGTTGGCCGGTGGGGATTTTTTTTGTGATGGTTTTGAGGCTGCGGATGGTTATATGTCAATAGTGAATAGACAATAGTCAATGGTTCTGTCGTGAGAGGTGAGAAGTCAGAAGTGAGAAGGTGCGAGAAAGGGAACGGCGCGAGGGATTTCCCGCTCCAAAGGAGTCCCTATGAGACCGATCTTGCAGAACCAATTTTTGCCGTCGTGTCTTTGCGAGCTTCATTTGATTACGGATTAGCGAATTGACGGATTTCGCATTTTCATTTTCACATCAGCACATTTCCACATTAGCACATTGCATTTTCGCTGTGTCTCTGTGCTCCCGCACGGGCGGGACTTGCAGCGCCGTGAGCTTCTTTTGATTACGGATTAGCGAATTGACGGATTTCGCATTTTCATTTTCACATCAGCACATTGTATTTTTCGCTGTGCCTCTGCTTCGCCCCCCCCGTTCCTCCCCGTCTTTGCGCGAAACCCCACATCCACCACACAAATCCGTATTTTCGCCCCATGCTGCAATCCATTCACCACATCGCTATCATCTGCTCCGATTACGAGCGCTCCAAATACTTTTACACCGAAGTACTGGGCCTACAAGTCATTCGCGAAGTCTACCGCGAAGCCCGCGATTCTTACAAACTGGATTTATCCCTCAACGGACAATATGTGATCGAACTGTTCTCCTTCCCCAATCCGCCGGCCCGGCATTCTTTTCCGGAAGCAAGCGGACTGCGGCACCTGGCGTTTGCAGTAGCAGATGTGGCAGCGGCTATCGAACACCTCACTCAAAACGGTGTCACCTGTGAAGCCATCCGTGAAGATGAATTCACTGGCAGGCGCTTTACTTTTTTTACCGATCCCGATGGCTTGCCACTGGAGTTGTATGAAATGTGAATGGATCCATATCGGATGATTGAAATACGGGGAGGCTTCGGCTTCCCTTTTTTATTGATTAGATTAGCGGTTTCTAAAAAAGAAAGGAATCATGATTCGAAAATACCTCTACACCCTTGCTTTTGCGCTCACGGGCAGTCTGGCCACACAGGCGCAGGACATCCGTACGTTCATGCGCAACGAACTGGATACCTTGTGCAGCAACAGTTTTTCGGGCAGGGGATATGTAGACAGCGGCATGTGGAAAGCGGCTGATTACCTGGCTTCCCGGTTCGAGGGCATGCGCATGAAACCGGTGGGCGACAGCTGGTTCCAGGGTTTTGAATACCCGGCCAATAGCTTCCCGGGTCAACTCACGTTGCAGGTCAATGGCAGGGTGCTACAGCCGGGAGTCGATTACATTGTTTGGCCTGGTTCACGCAACTATGCCGGCAGTTATGACCTGGATGTGATTGACTCTTCGGTAACAGCCGACTCTGCCCGATTGGTGCAGCGTTTCCGCTCTGCCTTCAGCAACCGAAAAGCCGCGCTGGTGTACCTGCCGGATAGCGTAGGGTACCTGCCGTTTCATAAAAAATACTTCACCGACTCTACCCTCAGGGGAATGATATTGGTAGCTACCGGAAAAAAACTGATCTGGACCCCTTCCAAAACCATTCCGAAAGGCCTGGCTGCATTTACCATCAAAACCTCGGCCCTGCCCGAAAAACCGGAGAATGGTAGTTTCCTGATCCAGCAAAAATTCATGCCTTCATTCATGGCCCGCAACGTGATTGGCATGATTCCGGGCAAGCGTACTGATTCCTGCATTGTGCTAACAGCGCATTACGATCACCTGGGCCGCATGGGTCGCCAGGCTTTATTTCCTGGTGCCATGGACAATGCGAGCGGCACCTCCATGTTGCTCTGGCTGGCCAATTATTACAGCAAGCACGAACCGCCCTGCAATATCGTTTTCATGCTGTTTGCCGGAGAGGAAGCAGGTTTGCTGGGATCGAAATATTACACGGAACATCCGCTGTTTCCGCTGGCGCAAATCAAATTCCTGCTCAATATCGATATGATGGGTGATGCGTCGGATGGGGTAGCGGTGATCAACGGCAAGGAGATCCCCAGCAAGTACCAGCTGCTCAAACAACTGAGCGACGAAAAATACCAGTTCAAGGAAGTGCGCGAAGGCGGCAAAGCCTCTAACAGCGATCACCACTGGTTTTACGAAAAAGGAGTACCCGCCTTCTTCATGTTTGGCATGGGTGGCCAGGGCCATTACCACGATGTATATGACAAGCCCGAAACCATCAGCCTCGACAATATGGACAAGGTTGCCGATATGATCATTAACTTTATTGATAAACTGTAAATCCCCTAACTATGCGCAACACCTTATTGGCCGGTACCCTGGCCCTGAGCTTATGGGCGTGCAACAACAGCGGCAGCAAACCTGCCGGCAACCAATTGCAGCAGGATGCCCAGCAGTTCATAGACAAGTATACCACCGAGTATGTGAAGCTCTACACCACTTCGAGCGAAGCTTCCTGGAACTCCAATATCATCATCAAGGAAGGAGACAGCACGTACACCGTAGCTACCCGCAAAGCCAGCGAAGCCTTTGCCGCATTTACCGGCAGCAAGGAAAATATTGAAACCGCTAAAAAGCTGATGGAGCAAAAGGATCAGCTGACCGACCTGCAGCAAAAGCAGCTGGAAGTGATCCTTTATAACGCTGCCAATAACCCGCAAACGATTGCCGACCTGGTGAAAGACAGGATCAATGCCGAAACCAGCCAGAGTGATATGCTGTATGGTTTTCACTACAAAGTGGGCGGCAAAGAAGTAAGCACCAACCAGATCGATGATATCCTCAAATCATCCACCAACCTCAAAGCCCGCCGCGAAGCCTGGGAAGCCAGCAAGGAAGTGGGTAAAAAACTCAAAACCGGCCTGGTAAAACTGCGGGGCCTGCGCAACGAAACCGTGAAGCCGCTGGGTTACAATGATTATTTCAGCTACCAGGTATCGGAATACGGCATGAGCACCGACGAGATGATGGCGCTCATGAAAAAACTGAACCAGGAATTGCGTCCGCTGTACCGCGAGCTGCATACCTACATGCGTTACGAACTGGCTAAAAAATACGGCGCTACCGAAGTGCCCGATATGCTGCCTGCCGACTGGCTGCCCAACCGCTGGGGCCAGGATTGGAGCCCTGCTGTAGAAGTAGCCGGCCTCAACCTCGACAGCGTACTCAAAACCAAAAGTGCCGAGTGGATCGTGAAACAGGCGGAAGCGTTTTACGTGAGCCTGGGTTACCCCCAACTGCCACAAGTGTTCTGGGATAAGTCGAGCCTGTATCCTTACCCCGCCGATTCTTCTGTGAAGAAAAACAACCACGCTTCTGCCTGGCATATGGACCTGGATAAGGACGTGCGCAGCCTCATGAGCGTAGAACCCAACAGCGAATGGTACGAAACCGTGAACCACGAGCTGGGCCATATTTATTATTACATGACCTACACCAATAAGGATGTACCACCGTTGCTGCGTGCCGGAGCCAACCGGGCTTACCACGAGGCCATGGGTACCCTGATGGGACTGGCTGCCATGCAAAAGCCGTTCCTCGTGAACCGCGGCCTCATTGGCAAGGATGTGAAAACCGACGAGATCCAGACCCTGCTCAAGGAAGCGCTGAACTCGGTAGTGTTCATCCCGTTTGCGGCCGGTACCATGAGCGATTTTGAAAAACAGCTGTACAAGGATAACCTGCCCGAAACCCGGTTCAACCAAACCTGGTGGACCCTCGCGCAGCAGTACCAGGGCATTGTGCCTCCTGCCAGCCGTGGTGAGGAGTTTTGCGACGCGGCTACCAAAACGCACATCAATGATGATGCGGCCCAGTATTACGATTATGCCCTCAGCTACGTGATCCTGTACCAGCTGCACCAGCATATCGCCAAAGAAATTTTGAAACAGGATCCACACGCCACCAACTACTGGGGTAGTGCCAAAGTGGGCGATTTCCTGCGGAAAATTATGTACCCCGGCTCGTCCAAAGACTGGCGCGAGGTGCTGAAGGAAACCACCGGCGAGGACCTGAATGCCAAAGCCATGGTAGATTATTTTCAACCGCTGGTAGACTGGCTTAAAACCCAGAACCAGGGACGTAAATACACCCTTCCTGAAACGATTTAACCTTAAAAAAAGCCCCGGTAGTTCTCCGGGGCTTTTTTATTTCACCCTTTTGCCCTTAATTTTGCGCCACCAGCCCGCAGGTACAGTCAGCAGCTGGGATAAACCACAATTCTTTAATCAGAAGCTCATATTATGTTACAAATTCCTAATCAGACTGCATTTTACAGAGGTAAAGTAAGAGACGTGTACACCGTAGCCGACAAATGGCTGGTGATGCAGGTTTCTGACCGTATTTCTGCGTTCGACGTGGTATTGCCCCGTCCCATCCCTTACAAAGGCCAGGTACTGAACCAGATTGCTGCCCACTTCCTGGAAGCAACCCAGGATATCGTGCCTAACTGGGTAAAAAGCGTACCCCTGCCTAACGTAACCTTAGGTCTGAAATGCGAAACTTTCCCCGTTGAAATGGTTATCCGCGGTAATATGAGCGGCCACGCCTGGAGAACCTACAAAAGCGGTATCCGCGAACTGTGTGGTGTTGCTATGCCCGAAGGCATGAAAGAAAACGACTATTTCCCCGAGCCAATCCTGACTCCTACTACCAAAGCCCACGAAGGTCACGATGAAGATATCTCCCGCGAAGAGATCATTTCTTCTGGTCTGGTAAGCAAAGAAGACTACGAGCAACTCGAAAAATACACCCGCGAACTGTTCGAAAGAGGCCGTCAGATGGCACAAGAGCGTGGTCTGATCCTGGTGGATACCAAATACGAGTTTGGTAAAATCGGTGATACCATCTACCTGATCGACGAAATCAACACTCCCGATTCTTCCCGCTACTTCTACGCCGAAGGTTACGAAGAGCGCCAGGCTAAAGGCGAAGCACAAAAACAACTGTCAAAAGAGTTTGTGCGTGAGTGGCTGATGGAAAACGGTTTCCAGGGTAAAGAAGGTCAGGAAATTCCTGAAATGACCGACGAATTCGTAAACCGCGTAAGCGAGCGTTACCAGGAGCTGTTTGCTCAGATCACCGGTAAAGCTTTCGTAAAAGAAGACGTATCCGAAGCCGAATTCCAGCAACGCCTGGAGCAAGCGATCGCTGAACTGGGATAGTTTATTCTGGTTAAGTCATATAGAGAACCTCTGCCCGTTGGGTGGAGGTTTTCTTTTTGGGTCAATAGTCAATAGTCAATCGTGAAAGGTGAAAGGTGAGAGGTGAGAGGTGAGTCGGGCGATGGGGTTCATAGAGAGTCATTTCCTTCGCGAGTGAGACCAGGCAGGACCTGCGGACCTGGCTGGTCTGCATTTGCGCCGCCGCGGGCATCTTACCCGCTTCGCGTCAATGCCGCTCTGCGCCATTGCGAGCCATTCATCGCGTCTTTGTGCGAAACACAATATTCACGTATTCATCATCCGCAATTCACCCATCCGTAATCCGCAATCCAGTATATTTGTTCACAGAAAATACAAGGCTTTGAAAGGATTACGTCATCTGAATGTTTATTTTGTAAGGTATAAGTGGCACCTGCTGTTTGGATTATTATTTGTAGCCATTTCCAATATATTCGCCATCTGGTCGCCGCTCGTGGTGCGCGATGCGTTTGACAACGTGCAAACGTTTTTTACCCGCCAAAACAATGGTGAAGCAGTCGATAAACCCGGTATCCTGCGCCAGGTGGCCTGGTACGGGGTGGTGTTGCTGATACTGGCCCTGCTGCGCGGCGTGTTCATGTTCTTCATGCGGCAAACACTCATTGTGATGTCGCGCCACATCGAATTTGATCTGAAAAACGATATCTACGCCAAGTACCAGGAGCTGGATATGTCTTTTTACAAAGTGAATAAAACCGGCGATCTCATGAGCCGCATCAGTGAGGATGTGTCGCGCGTGCGGATGTATGCCGGTCCGGCCATCATGTACAGCATGAACCTCGTGGTGCTCACCATCCTCGTATTGTACAATATGTTTATGGTGAATGTGCAGATGGCCATCTGGGTGATTGTGCCGCTGCCGCTGCTGGCCATTACTATTTATAAGGTGAACAGCATGATTCACCGCAAAAGCGAATCTATCCAGGCGCAATTGTCGAACCTCACTACACTGGCGCAGGAAAACTATTCCGGTATCCGGGTGGTGAAGTCGTTTGTGCAGGAATCGTCTGTGAAGCGTTTTTTCTTCACCCAATCGGCCCTGTACCGCGATCTGTCGGTGAACCTGTCCAAAACCGAAGCGTTTTACTTCCCCTCCATGCAGCTGTTCATCGGTCTCAGTACCATCATTACGGTGCTGGCAGGAGGTAAACTGGTGATCGACGGTACCATCACCACCGGTAATATTGCCGAGTTTGTGATTTACCTCAACCTGCTCACGTTCCCGATCTCTTCCATTGGTTGGGTGGCTTCTATGATTCAGCGTGCTTCTGCCAGTCAGAAACGCATCAACGAGTTCCTGCATGTAGAATCGCAGGTAGCTGATACCGGCGATGTAGAGACGGCTGTGAAGGGCGAAATTAATTTTAAGGATGTCAGTTTTGCCTACCCGCACTCGCTGGTGTCGGCGCTCAAGCATTTTTCGGTGCACATTCCTGCCGGAAGTCGGGTAGCGGTAATTGGCCGTACCGGTTCGGGTAAGTCTACTATTGCCCAGCTGCTGCTGCGCATGTATGATGTGAAAGACGGGGTGCTCAAATTGGATGGCGTGCCGGTTGGTGCCTATCCGCTGGCCCATTTGCGCAACCAGATCAGTTATGTACCGCAGGATGTATTCCTGTTTTCAGATACCATTTTCAACAATATCGCTTTTGGCAACCATGGTTTGTCGATGGAGCAGGTGCAGCAGGCCGCTAAAATGGCCGCCATTCATGACGAGATCGAGAAACTGCCCCAGGGCTACCAGACGGTGATCGGCGAACGCGGCGTTACCCTTTCGGGTGGACAAAAACAACGCATTTCCATTGCCCGCGCGCTGCTCAAACAAGCTCCTGTTTTAATTATGGACGATTGTTTGTCTGCTGTTGATACCCGTACCGAAGTCACCATTACCGACAATTTTGACCGCCAGCTCAAGGGCGTCACCACCATCGTGATCACCCACAGGATACCCATTCACATGCATTTTGACAAGATTATCATGCTGGGCGATGGCACTATTATTGAAGAAGGAACACATGCAGTGCTGATGGAGCAGAAGGGACCTTATTACGAATTGTACAAACGCCAGATGGAAGTACACGATCCGTTACTGGAGAGTTGATTTACAT
>Ga0247823_10000963_pt1 | contig 24282 bp, 27 predicted proteins | sample 13C_PalmiticAcid_2_FD_192426 | JGI IMG/M metagenome (GOLD analysis project Ga0247823, IMG submission 192426) | Soil microbial communities from agricultural site in Penn Yan, New York, United States - 13C_PalmiticAcid_Day30 | ecosystem: Environmental > Terrestrial > Soil > Agricultural land... | reverse complement strand
CCGCACACATGGAGCGAGGCAGCGCCATGGCGATTGATATCGACGTCACCCGCCGTCTCGGCGAGCGGACGATCGCCACGCGCTTCACCGCGGGACCCGGCCTGACTGCGCTCTTCGGCCCGTCGGGGGCAGGGAAGACGAGCATCCTCAATATGGTCGCCGGACTGCTGCGCCCCGACCGCGGCCATATCCGCGTCGGCGAGCGGACCTTGTTCGACGGCGCCGTCGACCTGCCGCCCGAGGCGCGCCGCGTCGGCTATGTCTTTCAGGACGGACGTCTCTTCCCGCACCGCCGCGTTCGCGCGAACCTCACCTATGGTCACGATCTTGCGGACCCCGCGAACCGCTGGATGAGCGTCGACGAAGCCGTGGCCTTTCTGGGCATCCGCCATCTGCTCGATCGCTGGCCGCACAGCCTGTCGGGGGGCGAGGCGCAGCGCGTCGCGATCGGTCGCGCCTTGCTCGCGGGTCCCGAAATCCTGCTGATGGACGAACCCTTGTCGTCGCTCGACGCGGCGCGGCGCGGTGATATCATGACGGTGATCGAACGGATTCGTGACGAGCTCAAACTGCCGATCCTCTATGTCAGCCATGACCGTGCCGAGGTTGACCGGCTCGCAACGTCGGTCGTGGCGATCGGCGAATAAAGTTTCACTTGAAACCATTTTGATGATAGAAGCAGTCTCATGGAAAGCCAGTTTACCCACGTCCATGACACGCCGCCGCCCGGCGCCGCGGCCGACTGGACGATTTCGCAAAATTGGGACGCCTTCACCGCCGACGAGCATGCGATGTGGGATCGCCTCTTCGCGCGCCAGTCCGACATGCTGCCCGGCCGCGCCGCCGACGCCTTTCTGCGCGGAATCGATGTGCTGCGCCTCGAAAAGCCGGGTATCCCCGATTATCGTGAGCTCAACGCGCGGCTGATGGCCGCGACGGGGTGGCAGGTGATTGCGGTGCCGGGGCTCGTTCCCGACGATGTGTTTTTCGACCATCTCGCAAACCGCCGCTTTCCCGCAGGCAATTTTATTCGCACCCCCGAACAGCTCGATTACCTCCAGGAACCCGACGTCTTCCACGACGTCTTCGGCCATGTCCCGATGCTCGCCGACCCGGTGTTCGCCGATTATATGGTGGCATATGGCGAAGGCGGCCTGCGCAGCCTGAAGTTCGACGCGCTCAAGCAGCTTGCGCGGCTCTACTGGTACACCGTCGAATTCGGGCTGATCCGCGAAGCTGGCGGGCTGCGCATTTACGGCGCGGGCATCGTCTCTTCCTTCGCCGAAAGCGTCTTCGCGCTCGATTCGGACAGCCCGAACCGCATCGGCTTCGACCTCGCGCGCGTGATGCGCACCGATTACCGGATCGACGATTTCCAGCAGAATTATTTCGTCATCGACAGCCTCGAGCAGCTGCTCGATACGACGGTGAACACCGACTTCGCGCCGCTCTATGCGAAAAATGCCGCCCTGCCGCCGATCCCGATCGCCGACTTCCTGCCGGACGATGTGGTGATCACGCGCGGCACACAGGATTATGCGCTCGCCAAGAGCGGCTGACGCTCACTCGGCGTTTTCGCGCACCGTCGTCACCAGCTGGCGCCGCTGCTGCCAGGCTTCGCGGTCGGGCGGCACCGTATAGATCCCCCGCAGCAGCGCCGCATCATGGTTCGACAGCTCGCGGCGCTCCGTCTCGCCGTCGAACAGCGCGAGGATCGACTCCTTCGGCGGCGGCGGATTGCTCCGGAATTCGGCGAGCGCGACCATCGCGGCATAGGCGGCGACGGCATCAAGCGGCGTGCCCTCGGCCTGTTCGACGTCGATGACGACCGTCGCCGACTGGAGCGCGCGGACGACCTGCGTGCTGACGATGCTGCTGTTATAGAGCTTCACGTAAAAGTCGCTGATCGGCATGCCGTCGCGGCTTTCGTCGCGTGTCGTATACCACCAGCGGATCGCACCCGTCCCGTCGAGCACGCGATCGCGCGCCACCGGCGCCAGCTCGACGAACTGGTCGGGCGCCTTCTTGCGTACCGCGCGTGCAAGGCTGCGCCCGTCCACGCTGAAGGCGATGACGATATTGGCCTGACAATCCGCAGGGGCGACGGGCGCGCCGGCGGCGGTGGCGACCGTGCGCACGCGCGCGTTGACGATGGCCGCGACCGCATCGTCGACCCCGACCGTGCGCGGACACACGGGATCGGTCCACCGCGCGAGCGGCTTGAGCTGTGCGACTCCGGCGCGCCGCACATATTCGGCCGCGCGCTTCTTGGCTTCTTCGCGGGTGACGGGGGTTCCGGTGACGATGATCGCGTCGGGATCGTCACCAGCGACGGGCGCAGCGGCAAGCAAGGCGACGGCGGCAAAAAGGCTCATGGCCGATTTCTCCCGATGACTTGTTTCAGACTAGCAAATCATCAGGATATTTCCAGCATTTAGCTCACCAGCTGCCGAAGCTCGCGTCCGACGGGCTCGCGCGGTGGAACGCGCGTTCCTTGCGGCGCCAGCCGTAACGGCGGCGCTTGATCAGCAGCAGGCACGGCCATTCCGCGCTGCCGCCGCGCGCCGCGAGGCGGAAACCCTGCGCGCGATAAGCGGCGAGCACCGGCTCCATCTGACGCGCGATGAGGCCGGCGAGGATCGCATGACCGCCGGGTGCGGTTGCGGCGGCGATGTCGGGGGCGAGGGTGATCAGCGGCCCTGCAAGGATGTTCGCGATGACGAGGTCATAGGGCGCGCGGTGCTTGATCGAGGGGTGATCGGTCCCCGGCGCGACCGCGAGCGCGAGCCGGCCGCCGCCACGGCCTAGCGGAACGTTGTTGATCGCGGCATTGTCGCGCGTCACGAAAATGCTCGCGGGATCGATGTCCGACGCGATCGTCTTCGCGCGTGGCCACAGCGCCATCGCGGCAAAGGCGAGCAGTCCGGTGCCGGTCCCGATATCGGCAATATTGCGTGGGGCCGCGCCCTGCTGCGCCAGCCGGTCGAGCATCGACAGGCAGCCCGCGGTCGTATCGTGCCCGCCGGTCCCGAACGCCTGGCTCGCGTCGATCAGGAAGGGCGTGCTGCCCGCAGGCACGCGATCGGCATAGCTGCTCGTATGGACGAAAAAGCGTCCCGCCTGCACGGGCTCCAGCCCCTGCTGCGACAGCGTCACCCAATCTTCTTCGGGCAATTCCGCGACGACGGGCTTTTTGCCCTTCGCGCTTGGCACGAACGATTGCAGCAGTTTCAGCAGCGCCGCGCCGGGCTTGTCGTCCATATAGGCGTCGAGCTGCCACTCGCCCGCATCCTCGTCGATCTCGCGCGTCACGACGACGGGCGCCTCGGGCATCGCGTCGAGTTCGGGGATCTCGCCCGACAGCGCCTCGGCCTCGTCGCGCGTGCAGGGGAGGGAGACGATCCAGCTCATCGTCTTAGCGGACGTAGCTGGCGCCGTTGACGTCGAGCACCGCGCCGGTCATCGCTGCGGGCGCCTCAAGCGCGCACCAGCGCGCCATTTCGCCGACCTCGTCGGGCATCGCGACGCGGCCGAGCGGGATTTCGGCGAGCAATTTCTCGCCGCCGCGGCTCGCCAGATAGTCCTCGGCCATCCCGGTCATCGTGAAGCCGGGGCAGATCGCGAAGGCGAGGATGCCGTCCCTGGCGTAGGCGCGCGCGATCGTCTTGGTCATCGCGACCATCCCCGATTTCGATGCCGCATAATGCCAGTGCGCGGGGCTGTCACCGCGGTAAGCGGCGCGGCTCGCGATATTGACGATGCGGCCGGGAACACCGCGCTCCTGCCAGTGCAACACCGCATGACGGCAGAGCTGCGCGCTCGAGGTCAGATTGACCTGCATCGTGCGGTTCCAGTTCGCGAGCCAGTCGGCGTCGGGATCGCCGAGCGGGTTATCCTCGAACACGCCCGCATTGTTCACCAGCACGTCGATGCGGCCGCCCAGCCGGTCGAGGCTTGCCTGCCACAGCCGGTCGGGCGTCGCAGGGTCGGACAGGTCGCCGTCGGCGCTCGACAGCGCGACGACCTTGGTCGCGTCGGTGGTGAGGGCCTCGGCGATCGCGGCGCCGATGCCGCGGCTCGCGCCGGTGATCAGGATATGCGTGCTCATGTCCCCGCCTTAGGCAGCGGGGCAGGGCTTGCCAAGCGGGGGACGCGGCTGTTTTACGCCACGCGGCGGCTGAACTCGCTCGCGGCCTGTTCCAGCTGCTGTAACCGCCCGCCCATCTTGGCGAATTCCTGGCTCAGCACGCTGATCTCGCTCGCGACCATGCCCGAATCGTTGCGGATGCTCGCGATCGTCGACGACATCGAATCGGCGGCGAGCGCGGTTTCGTCGACCGCGGCGGTGATCGAGGTGACCGTCTGCGCTTGTGCATCCATCGCGTCGCGGATGCGCTGCGCCGAATTCTGCACTTCGACGATCGTCGCCTGGATCGACTGGTTCGCGTTCACCGACCCGCGCGTCGCCTGCTGGATCGCGGTGATCTTGCCCGCGATATCGTCGGTCGCGCGCGCGGTTTCGTTGGCGAGGCTTTTCACTTCCTGCGCAACCACGGCAAAGCCGCGTCCCGATTCGCCCGCGCGTGCGGCTTCGATCGTGGCGTTGAGGGCAAGGAGGTTGGTCTGGCCTGCGATTTCGCGGATCAGGCCCAGGATCGATTCGATCGATTCGGCATGATGCGACAGCGCTTCGGACATCGCCACTGCTTCGCCCGCCTGTTCGGACGCACGCGTCGCGACGCTGGCGGAGGCTTCGACTTCGCTGCGCGCGTCTTCGATTGCGCGGATCAGCCCCGCGGCGGTCGAGGCGGCTTCGCGCATCGCCATCGCCGATTGTTCGGATGCCGCGGCAACTTCGCTCGTTTTGGCGATCATGCCCTTCGCCGCCTGGTCGGCCGAGGCCGCCTGCTTGGCCAGCTGGTCGCGCACCCCGTCGGTGTCCTGCACCAGCGAGGCGATCGAGCGGTCGAAATCGCCCGCGAGCGTCTGGCGCTCGCCCGAAATCACCGCGCGGTCGAGCTTGGTCGCATAACGCTGCATGATGTCGAATTCGAGCAGCGCGAGGCGGTTGATCGCCGCCGTCAGCCGCGTCTGGCGCGCGGTATCGCCCGCGGCGGCGTCGATCACGAACTCGATCGTCAGGCGCAGGCTTTCGCCGATGCACGACATCACCGAGGCGAGCGGCAGCTTCACGCGCCGCGCCATATGCGTATTCTGGCAGGCGATCGTCGCGACCTCCTGTCCGGCGGCGTCACGATATTTGGCTGCGGCGTGGCGCGCGCTGCCCTGGACATAGGATTCGAACAGCTCGCCCTCTATCTTGCGCTCGATGCCCGGCAGCGCGTTGAATGCGTGCCAATAGGCGCGCGCGATATGATCTTCGCGCCCGGCGATGATGCCATAGATTTCGGCGGCGTCGGCGACCAGATGGCCGTCGAGGTCATAATAGGGAAAACGCTCGGCCATCAGAATCGGGTCGATTTGCTGCTTTTGAATGGGATTTTCCTTCACCATGATCCTGCTTCCCTGATCGATCCCGATGACGTGCGGATCTGCCGCCCACATGCGTCTGCTAAACTGGTGAACGGGATATGCGTCTCAACTGGTAAATTCGTCGTTAACCCGCAGCCGAGGCCTTGCCCTCGGCGCCCGCCGATGGCGCCGGCAGCGGATAACCCTCGAACGCCTTGATCGTGCGCAGCGCAAAGGCGCTGTGCATCGCCGCGACACCGGGCAGGCGCGACAGGCAGTGGCGGTGCAGCCGGTCGAAATCGGCGACATTGCGCGCCGCGACGCGGAGGCGATAATCCGACGCCCCCGAAAGCAGCTGGCATTCGAGGATCTCGTCGAAGCTCTTTACTGCGCTCTCGAAGGCGGTCAGCGCCTCCTCGCTCTGCGACGTCAGGCTGATGTCGACGAACACGTCGAGCCCGAGCCCGATGCTCTCGGGGTTCAGCCGCGCGGTATAGCCCGTAATGATCCCCGCGGCCTCGAGCGCGCGGATGCGCCGATGGCACGCCGAGGCGGAAAGCCCGACGACTTCGCCGAGTTCGGCTGCGGGGCGTGGTCCGCCGCGTTGCAGCAAGTCGAGCAGCTTTGCATCGATCCGGTCAATCATTGTGCGTCATCGGTCCATTTCACGCCAAAATCGTGCAAATATGTCGCGAATCCGCGGAGGATATGCAAGCACCTCGCGGCACATTTCTGATAAAAGCGCCGACAAGTTTTCGGCGGCGATAGTCGATCGCCGATGACATCCCACTTCGGAGAGCGATCATGATCATCGGCACCCCCAAGGAAATCAAGAACCACGAATATCGCGTCGGCCTGACCCCCGAGAGCGCGCGCGAACTCGTCGTCCACGGCCACCGCGTCCTCGTCCAGACCGGCGCCGGCGAAGGCATCGGCGCGCACGACCGCTATTATGTCGAGGCGGGCGCCGAGATCGTCCAGAGTGCCGAAGAGATTTTCGCAACCTGCGAGATGGTGGTGAAGGTCAAGGAGCCGCAGCCCGTCGAGCGCGCGATGCTGCGCCCGGGTCAGATCCTCTACACCTATCTCCACCTCGCGCCCGATCCCGACCAGACGCGCGACCTGATGGCATCGGGCGCCGTCTGCATCGCCTATGAAACCGTCACCAGCCCGCACGGCGGCCTGCCCCTGCTCAAGCCGATGAGCCAGGTCGCGGGGCGCATGTCGATCCAGGCCGGTGCGACCGCGCTCGAAAAGGCGCATGGCGGCCGCGGCGTGCTGCTCGGCGGCGTCCCCGGCGTCGCGCCGGGCAAGGTCTGCGTGATCGGCGGCGGCGTCGTCGGTTTCAACGCCGCGCAGATGGCGGCGGGCCTCGGTGCCGACGTCACGATCCTCGACCGCGATCCCGAAGTGCTCGAACGCGTCGGCACCTTCTTCGAGGCGCGCGCCAAGACGCGCTTTTCGAACCGCGCGAACCTCGCCGAATGCGTTGCCGAAGCCGACCTTGTGATCGGCGCGGTGCTGATTCCCGGCGCCGAGGCGCCGAAGCTCGTCACGCGCGAGATGCTCGGCACGATGCGCCCGGGCTCGGTGCTCGTCGACGTCGCGATCGACCAGGGCGGCTGTTTCGAAACCAGCCACGCGACCACCCACGCCGATCCGACCTATGTCGTCGACGGCATCGTCCATTACGCCGTCGCGAACATGCCCGGCGCGGTCGCGCGCACCAGCACCTATGCGCTCAACAATGTCACCCTGCCGCACGCGCTGCGGATCGCCGATCTCGGCTGGAAAGAAGCTTTGAAGCGCGACGTGCATCTTGCGCAGGGTTTGAACGTTTGGAATGGTAAGGTGACGTTCGAAGCCGTAGCCGAAGCGATCGGAACCGATTATGTGCCTGTGGAGCAGGCACTCGCCTGACAAAGGACATAAGAGAGACGATGACCGACCAAGCGCCCCCTCCGCCGCCGCCCCCTGCCTCTTCTGGCGACGACGAACAGGAAGAAAATGAAGTGCTGCGTGCCGCGCGCGAGCGGCAGCAGCAGAAGGAAGCGGCCGACGCCGCCGAAGCCGCCGACAAGGAAGCGGCCAAGGGCGAAAACGGCAAGCGCGGCTGGAAAACCGCGGCTGCTGCCGGTCTCGGCATCGGTTCGGCGGCCGTAATCGCCGCGTTGCTCTACGCGAACCGCGGCAAGATCAAGTGACGCCTGTCCCCGCGCGCTGAAAGCGCGCGGGCCTTGTAAATCCGTCGTACCGGACTTGATCCGCGATGCGAAAGGGCGGCCGCGTGCCGCCCTTTTTGTTGAGAATGCGGATTGCGGTGGCGATGGGCGCGAAAAAAGACGGCGACCGAAAGAATAACTGCGATCGATGCGCCCCTTGAATTCCATATTGGGAAATGTTTTAGATCAAAGACATGATATCTGGATGGATATTTCTTCCTACAGGTAATAACGGGCGTTCAACGGGGGTTGTTCATGCATTTTATTGGTTCTGGCCGGCTTACGGCGATGGTTTCGCTCGCGGCGCTGAGCGTCATGCTTGCTGGCTGCGGCGGCGGGGGTGGTGGTGGCGTCGGCAGTACGCCTCCGCCTCCCACGCCCACGCCCACGCCGACGCCGACGCCGACGCCGACGCCGACGCCGACGCCGACGCCCACGCCAAGCAACTCATCGCTTGTTGGCCTGACTGTCAGCGAAACCTTTGTCGCCGACGGGGCAACCGGTGCGGCGGTCTATCCCGGCAACGGAACGAGCGCCGATTCCCGAGGTCGCTCGGCATTGACCGTCAGCTATGACGCCGCATCGCAAAGCTATACGATCACCGCTGCTCACGCGTCCCAAAGCTTTCGGCCGCAGGATCGGGATGATGCCGCCAGCGATGCAAATGCTACCCGTTACTCGCGGACGAACGGCACCGTCACCGATACACTGATCCTGACAAAGGCGGGTGACAGTGGTGCTTTCAACTATCGTTATGTCGGGGCGGGAATACAGCGGCAACGCGACACCGCGGGGGGAATCGACCAGAATCGCTTCAACGCATTCACCTATGGCGTAAGGACGGCCGACGCGGCTGTTCCTACTTCGGGCACCGGCTCTTTTGCCGTCGGCATCACGGGTCTTCAGGTGAGGACCGATGCCGTCTCCGGCTATGATGGCAGCGGACTGTTGACGGTGGACTTTGCGAATCGGACCTTCACCGGTTCCGGCATCGTGACGGTTCGATATCCGACGTCGACAGCCGGATATTATGTGCCCAGTTTCGACCGCTTCACGATGACTGGAAACTCGGGTTCGGGGACCAATGTCTTTTCGGGAAGTATCGAACTCGGCACGGTCCTGCCCTATGTGGCGGCTCTCGACGGCCGTTTCTATGGCCCCGCCGCCGAAGAGGTCGGCGCGGCTTTTGCCGGTTCGAACGCGGCCAACCAGACTTTCGTCGGTGCCATCATCGGCCGCCAGGGAAATGTCGCTGCAGGATATGAAACGCTGGGTTCGTTGCTGACGCCGGTCAGCCTGCAGCAATTGAGCAGCGGCCTGCGCTATACCGACAATGGTGGCGGCGCGAGCTTCGGTTCGGTTACCTTCACCGGGCAAGGTATGCAGAGCCAGTTTCTGATCAACCCGTCGCCGCTGACCTATTCCAATGGCAACGGCATTTTCAATCTGGGCCCGAACAACAAGGTCGCGGCAGAGTCTGACGCACGGTTCACAACTTACCGGTTTGCCCCGTTGGATAGCTATCGCATCTACAACGTCGGGAGCGGGAACGACGAGCTTGTGTTGAGCTATGCGAGCTTCGGTCAAAGACACGCTGACGCTGGGACCGGTCAAAGGATCGACGAGGCGTTCATTTTCGGCCTCGAGAGCAGTCACCATCTTCTGCCGCGCTCGGGGCACGGGCTGTATCAAGGCGTGCTCCATGGCAGCGCCGTGGGATCGGGGAACAATGCCGATCGCTTCGCGCTGACGGGAACGGCTGGCTTCGATTTCGATTTTGGCGGCGGCAGTTTTACGGGCGTGCTGAATCCGACAGCGACCAATTTGCGAACAAATGCCGCCTCGTCGCTTGGCACGTTCAATTTCGCCAATGGCGTCGTTCCCGGCTTCAACGGCATGTCGGTCGCCTTCTTTGGCGATATCGTCGGGGCTCCCGGGGCGACGGGACGAATCAACGGTCGATTTTATGGCCCGAATGCCCAGGAAATCGGCGGAGTATTCTCGCTCACAACGCCCGGCGCCGGGACTGTGCTGACGGCGGTGGGCGCCGTCGTTGGGAAGGCGCAGTAACGCCGAACGAGCCACGGATCGATCCAGCGGCGCCTGTCGTGCCGGACCTGCGCGGCTTGCGCTGAGGAAAGACGTTGCCCATCGCGGGCGGGAAGCAGGCGACAGCAGCGCAAATTCTTCATCCTTGCGTCCCCTAAGCAATTGCATAACGGGGCGGGAAGGCTTAACCGGCGGCGCATCGACCGTTTAGAGTCAGGACAGGGCTGATATGGCTGGCAATCAACCGAGCGCGCGTCCGCGCTCCCCGCATCTACAGGTGTATAAATGGACCCCTGCGATGGCGGTCTCCATCTTCCACCGCGTCAGCGGCGACGGTCTCGCGATCGTCGGCGGGCTGATGTTCCTCTGGTGGCTCGGCGCGCTCGCCGCGGGTCCCGATGCCTATGCGGCGTTCCTCGCCTGCGTCTGGCACGATCCCAGCCCGGAGATCGGCACGCTGCACCAGATCACCAATATCCTCGGGAAGGTCGTGCTGATCGGGCTGACCTGGGCCTTCTTCCAGCATCTCTTCTCGGGCCTGCGCCACTTCGTGCTCGACACCGGCGCGGGGTATGAGCTGAAGACGAACAAGATCTTCTCGACGCTCGTTTTCGTCGGCTCGATCACCGCGACCGCCGCGGTCTGGCTCTATGTTTTCAAGGATGCGCTTCATGGGTAACGGAACGCGCCTCGGGCGTGTGCGCGGGCTCGGCTCGTCGCACCATGGTTCGCACCACTGGATCCAGCAGCGGCTGACCGCGCTCGCCAACATCCTGCTCGTCACCTGGTTCGTCGTCTCGATGTTCCGCCTGCCGCTCGGCGATCATGCCGCGGTGCTGCGCTGGGCTTCGAACCCGACCGTTGCGCTCGCGCTGATCCTGATGACCGCAAACGTCTTCTGGCACCTGCGCCTCGGGCTGCAGGTGATGATCGAGGACTATGTCCACGGCGAGGCGACCAAGTTGCTGTCGCTCGTCCTTCTCAACTTCTACGCGATCGGTGGCGCCGCTTACGGTATTTTCGCCATCATCCGCATCGCGCTGGCGCCCGCCGCCGGGATCGCCCCGGGGGGCATGTGACATGACCGAAGCCTACAAGATCATCGACCATATCTATGACACCGTCGTCGTTGGCGCCGGCGGATCGGGCCTGCGCGCCACGATGGGCAGCGCCGAAGCGGGTCTCAAGACCGCGTGCATCACCAAGGTGTTCCCGACGCGCAGCCACACCGTCGCGGCGCAGGGCGGCATCGCCGCCTCGCTCGGCAACAATAGCCCCGACCATTGGCAATGGCACATGTACGACACCGTCAAGGGTTCGGACTGGCTCGGCGACCAGGACGCGATCGAATATATGGTGCGCGAGGCGCCGAACGCTGTCTACGAACTCGAGCACGCCGGCGTGCCGTTCAGCCGTAATCAGGACGGCACCATCTACCAGCGTCCGTTCGGCGGTCATATGCAGAATATGGGCGAAGGCCCGCCGGTGCAGCGCACTGCCGCCGCGGCCGACCGCACCGGCCATGCGATGCTGCACGCGCTCTATCAGCAGTCGCTGAAATACGACGCCGACTTCTTCGTCGAATATTTCGCGCTCGACCTGATCATGGAAGATGGCGCCAATGGCCGCGAGTGCCGCGGCGTCATCGCGATGTGCCTCGAGGATGGCAGCATCCACCGTTTCCGCTCGCAGGCCGTCGTGCTCGCGACCGGCGGCTACGGCCGCAGCTATTTCACCGCGACCTCGGCGCACACCTGCACCGGCGACGGCGGCGGCATGGTGCTGCGCGCCGGCCTGCCGCTTCAGGACATGGAATTCGTCCAGTTCCACCCGACCGGCATTTATGGCGCGGGCGTCCTCATCACCGAGGGTGCGCGCGGCGAGGGCGGATACCTCACCAACTCCGAAGGCGAGCGTTTCATGGAACGCTATGCCCCGTCGGCGAAGGATTTGGCGTCGCGCGACGTCGTATCGCGCTCGATGGCGCTGGAAATCCGCGAAGGCCGCGGCGTCGGCCCGCACAAGGACCATATCTTCCTGCACCTCGATCATATCGACCCCGCGGTGCTCCACGAACGCCTGCCCGGCATCACCGAAAGCGGCAAGGTGTTTGCGGGCGTCGACCTGACGCGTCAGCCGCTGCCGGTCGTGCCGACCGTCCATTACAATATGGGCGGTATCCCCTGTAATTATCATGGCGAAGTCGTGACGCTGGGCAAGGACGGCCCCGATACGGTCGTCCCCGGCCTGTTCGCGGTCGGCGAAGCCGCGTGCGTGTCGGTCCACGGCGCCAACCGTCTCGGCTCGAACAGCCTGATCGACCTTGTCGTCTTTGGCCGCGCGACCGGTCATCGCCTCAAGGAAATCCTGAAGCCCGGCGCGGCGCAGGCTGCGCTGCCGAAGGACAGCGCCGATCTCGCGCTTGGCCGCCTCGATCATTTCCGCAATGCCAATGGTGGCTCGCCGACCGCCGAAATCCGCCTTGAAATGCAGCGCGCGATGTCGGCGCATGCGGCGGTGTTCCGCACCGACGAGCTGATGGCCGAGGGCAAGGAAAAGCTGACCAAGACCTATCAGCGGATGAACGACATTCACGTCACCGACCGCAGCCTGATCTGGAACACCGACCTCATCGAAACGCTTGAGCTCGACAATCTGATTTCGCAGGCGACCGTGACGATGCATTCGGCGTTCAACCGCAAGGAAAGCCGCGGCGCCCACGCGCACGAGGATTTCCCGAATCGCGACGACGCGAACTGGATGAAGCACACGATCAGCTGGTTCGACGGCTGGGGCGGCAAGGGCGGTGGCGTCCGCCTCGATTACCGTCCGGTCCACGAATATACGCTGTCCGACGACGTCGAATATATCAAGCCGAAGGCGCGCGTTTACTGATCGGTTTTTAGCGGATGTGCGGGGTCGCGAGCGATCGCGGCCCCCTTCCTCGACTATCGGCTCGTCATTCGCCGAACAGGCTGCGCACCGGATTGATGTCGGAAAAGGGCACATCGACGTCGTTGCCCATGATCCACAGCTTCTGGCATGCGATGGCAAAGAACATCACTGCGATCGTCCAGACGATGAAGGTCTTGCGCGCGATCCAGCGGCGTTCGGCCTCTTCGGCCTTGGCGCGGGCCTTATAGTCGATCCCGAGTTCGCCTTCGAATTCGGCGACAAGCTGCGCACGGCGGGTACGCGAAATATTCGCGATACTCGCGTCTCCATCCACGCTTGTCGATCGGCGCTTGGCCATTGATCCACCTTGGTCCAGCTAGTCCTGCTTCGGACTATAGCGTCCAGCTCCTGCCAATTGGTTAACCCGGCGCTATCGGCTCGTCGCAATTCCGATCAATTTTATGCGCGCGGTCGCGCCGCGCAGCAGCGTCAGATCGCGCGGTGGGCGGCCTAATGCCGCGGCGAGCAGGCGCAGCACCGCCTCATTCGCCGCACCGTCGGCAGGCGGCGCGGTGACGCGGAGATGCACTGTGTCTCCCTCGACCGTCACCGTGTCGCTGCTGGCACCCGGCGTTACCCGCACCGCAACCCGCCCCGACGCTGCGAGCGCGCGCAAGGCTTCGGTCAGCGCGGGATCGGGCCGGTATTTCAGATGGTGACGACCAGCTTGCCGACCGCGCTGCGGTCGCCGAGCTTGGCAATCGCCTTGCCGCCGTCTTCGAGGCTGAAGCTTTCGGTGACGCGCGGCTTGATCTTGCCCTGCTCCCACAGCTGGAACAGCCGCGCGATGTTGGCGCGGTTGCGCGCCGGCTCGCGCATCACGAACGCGCCCCAGAAGACGCCCGCGACGTCGCAGCTCTTGAGCAAGGTCAGATTGAGCGGCAGGCGCGGGATGCCCGCGGGGAAGCCGACGACGAGGTAGCGGCCCTCCCACGCGATCGAGCGCAACGCGGGTTCGGCATAATCGCCGCCGACCGCGTCATAAATGACATTGGCGCCGTTCGGGCCGACCGCGGCCTTGAACTTTTCGGCGAGCGCCTTCGACGCGTCCTTGTCGAACGGCTGATAGCCATAGACGACGACCTCGTCGGCGCCGGCAGCTCGTGCGATCTCGGCCTTCGCTTCGCTCGACACGCCCGCGACCACGCGCGCGCCAAAGGCCTTGCCCAGCTCGACAGCAGCGATGCCGACGCCGCCCGAAGCACCGAGGACAAGCAAGGTGTCGCCCTCGCCGATATGGCCGCGATCGACGAGCGCGTGGATGCTGGTGCCATAGGTCATCAGCAGCGAGGCACCCTCGGCGAAGTCATGCGCTTCGGGCAGATGATAGACATTGTGTACCGACACCGCGACCGCTTCGGACATGCCGCCATTGCCGCAACCCGCGATCACGCGGTCGCCGACCTTGAACTCGGTCACGCCTTCGCCGACTTCGGCGACCAGTCCGGCAACCTCGCCGCCGGGGGCGAAGGGGCGTTCGGGGCGGAACTGATATTTATCCTCGATGATCAGCACGTCGGGGAAGTTGACGGCGCAGGCCTTCACATCGATCACGATCTGGCCCTTGCCGGCGGTCGGGCGCGGAAGCTCGCCGAGCGTGAGCGTTTCGGGGCCGCCGGTTGCGGTCGACAAGAGAGCCTTCATCATCTTCTCCTCTTATGGTGTTTGGTGAGCCTTATGCCGCCGGACGCATCCACGGGCGATCGGCGTCGAGCGCCTTCTCATAGGCGCCGATCGCCGCGTCGCTCTTTTCGGTCAGCGAGATCTCATCGAGCCCGCCGAGCAGGCACATCTTGCGGAACGGATCGATCTCGAAGGTGAAGCGGTCCTGAAAGGGCGTTGTGACCGTCTGGGTGTCGAGGTCGACATGCACCGGATCGGTCGCGGCGACCTCCATCAACCGGTCGATCGCCGCTTGCGGCAATACAACGGGCAGAATGCCGTTCTTCACCGCATTGCCCGAGAAAATATCCGAGTAAGACGGCGCGATCACGACGCGGATACCGAGGTCGCCGAGCGCCCAGGCGGCGTGCTCGCGGCTCGACCCGCAGCCGAAATTGTCGCCCGCGATCAGGATTGGGGCGCCTTTAAATTCGGCGCTGTCGAACAGATTGTCGGGATCGGTGCGCAGCGATTCGAACGCCCCGCGGCCCATGCCCTCGCGCGTCGTGGTCTTCAGCCAGTGCGCCGGGATGATGACGTCGGTGTCGACATTCTTCAGCCCGAACGGAATCGCGCGGCCTTCGACTTTCTCGATCGGGGTCATGCCATCAGCTCCCGCACATCGGTGAGCTTGCCGGTCACCGCTGCGGCCGCCGCCATCGCGGGCGAAACGAGGTGCGTGCGTGCGCCGGGGCCCTGACGGCCGACGAAATTGCGGTTGCTCGTCGAGGCGCAGCGTTCGCCCGCGGGCACCTTGTCGGGGTTCATCGCGAGGCATGCCGAACAGCCGGGTTCGCGCCATTCGAGCCCCGCGTCGGTGAAGATGCGGTCGAGCCCCTCGGCCTCGGCCTGTGCTTTGACCAGCCCCGAACCGGGGACGACGATCGCCCATTTTACAGTATCGGCCTTGTGGCGACCCTTGAGCACTGCGGCGGCGGCGCGCAGATCCTCGATGCGGCTGTTGGTGCAGCTGCCGATAAAGATATTCTCGATCGGCACGTCCTGCATCCGCGTCCCGGGTTCGAGGCCCATATAGGCAAGCGACTTGGCGGCCGCGCTCTGCTTCGACGGATCGGCGAAGCTGTCGGGCGCCGGCACGACGCCGGTGATTGGCACGACATCCTCGGGGCTTGTGCCCCAAGTGACGCTCGGCGCGATATCGGCGGCGTCGATCACGACGGTCTTGTCATAGGTCGCGCCCGGATCGGTCGCGAGGCTTTCCCAATAGGCGACCGCGGCATCCCAGTCGGCGCCCTTCGGGGCATAGGGACGGCCTTTCAGATAGGCGAAGGTCGTCTCGTCGGGCGCGATCAGCCCGGCGCGCGCGCCGCCCTCGATCGCCATATTGCTGACGGTCAGCCGCCCTTCGATCGACAGGGCGCGGATCGCGCTGCCCGTATATTCGATGACATGGCCGGTGCCCCCCGCGGCGCCGATGACGCCGGTGATGTGGAGGATGATGTCTTTTGCCGACACGCCGGGGCCGACCTCGCCCTCGACGCGCACTTCCATCGTCTTCGACGGCTGGAGCAGCAGGGTCTGCGTCGCGAGCACATGCTCGACCTCGCTCGTCCCGATACCGAAGGCGAGCGCGCCGATGCCGCCGTGGCAGGCGGTGTGGCTGTCGCCGCATACGATCGTCGCGCCGGGCAGCGAAAAACCCTGCTCGGGGCCGACGACATGGACGATGCCCTGCTCGGGCGCGACTGCGTCGATGTAACGGATACCGAACGCGGGGGCGTTGGTTTCGAGCGCGGCGAGCTGCGCCGCGCTTTCGCTGTCGGCGATCGGCAGCCGGTTACCCGCCGCGTCCTTCCGCGCCGTGGTCGGCAGATTATGGTCGGGGACCGCCAGCGTCAGGTCGGGGCGGCGCACCGTGCGCCCGTTCGCGCGAAGCCCCGCGAACGCCTGCGGGCTGGTGACTTCATGGACGAGATGACGGTCGATGAAGATCAGAGCGGTACCATCGGGGCGCTGTTCGACGACATGCGCGTCCCAGATTTTCTCATAGAGGGTGCGGGGCCGGGTCATGCGGTTCACTTAAGCTTGTGGCATAACAATGCAAGCGAGTGGCGATCAAAAACGCAATTTTCGGTCGCGCTCCCTGCCCCTCTTCTTTCGTCATGCCGGGGTTGATCCGGCATCCCGCTTCGCAACGTTGACAAGCGGGACCCCTGATCAAGTCCGGGGTGACGAGGAGATGATAGCGCGGTCGCTGCAACCGGCCTATAATCGCCCCATGTCGCTTTCTGCCATCATCGCGCTCATCCTCGCCACCGTCGTGGCAATGGAGTTGGTCGCCTGGGCGAGCCACAAATATATCATGCACGGCTTCGGCTGGGCGTGGCACCGCGACCATCACGAGCCGCACGACAAGATGCTCGAAAAGAACGACCTGTTCGGCCTCGTCGGCGCCGCGATGAGCATTTCGATGTTCGTGGCCGGCAGCCCGATGATCATGGGCACCGATGCGTGGGAGCCGGGGACGTGGATCGGGCTGGGCATCCTCTTTTACGGCATCATCTATACGCTGGTGCACGACGGGCTCGTCCATCAGCGCTATTTCCGCTGGGTGCCGCGGCGCGGCTATGCGAAGCGGCTGGTGCAGGCGCACAAGCTTCACCACGCGACGATCGGCAAGGAGGGCGGGGTCAGCTTCGGCTTCGTTTTCGCGCGCGATCCCGCGAAGCTGAAGGCAGAGCTGAAGATGCAGCGCGAATCCGGAGTTGCGGTAGTGCGCGAGGCGCTGGCCGACTAGGCGGTGCGATAGTCGGCGGTAATCGCGCCCGCTGCCATCAACTCCGCTTCATGGCTTTCCTCGCGCCAGCTCTCGGCGAGCGCCTGCCGTTCCCAGTCCTGCATCGCGGGATGCGCGAGCATATGGTCGACCCACGCTTGCCCGATGCCGACGTCGAGACCATAGGTACGGATGCGGAAGGCGACCGGGGCGAAGAAAGCATCGACCGCGGTAAAGCGGTCGCCCGCGAGGAAGGGGCCGCCGAAGCGCGACAGGCCCTCGGCGAACAATTCACGGATGCGTGCGACATCGAGCCGGAGCGCGCCCGACGGCGGCTTGGGCGTCACGCGAACGCCGACATTCATCGTGCAATCGTTGCGCAGCGCCGAAAAGCCGCTGTGCATTTCGGCCGCCGCGCATTGCGCCCAGGCGCGCGCGTCGGGATCGGTCGGCCACACGCCCTCGTGCCGGTCGGCGAGGTAAAGCGTAATGCCGAGCGAATCATAAACCGTGCGCCCTTCGTCGAGCAGCGCGGGCACCTGTCCGGTCGGCGAAAAACTGCGAAACTCGTCATAGTTGATCGGGTTGCTGAACGGCTCGATCTGGTCCTCGAACGCGATGCCCAGCGCGCGCATCAGCACCCATGGACGCAGCGACCAGCTCGAATAATTGCGATTGGCGGTGATCAGCACATACATGCTTCGCGCTCCTGTGCGATGATGGGCGAGGTGTAATCCGGGTCGTGCGCAAAGGGCATTTCGGTGCCGGCGCGCAGCGCGGCGAGCACACTGCCGAAGTCGCTCTGCGCCCGCCAGCCGAAGCGGCGTTCGGCGCGCGACGGGTCGTAGACGCGGTCGATCGTTTCAGGGAGCACCCAGCCCTTGGCCGCATAGAGCTCGGCGGCGTCGGGATGGTGGCGCGCGATGACCCCGCGCGCGTCACGCGCAAGCTCCTCGGCGTCTTCGCGCGCGAACGGCGGTGGGGCCGAGAGGATGAAGGTGTCGCAGCCGATCTGCGGCGCGGCTTCGAGCGCGGCAAGATGCGCGGCGGCGGCATCCTCGACGGTCAAACGCCGGTTGAGTAGCTCATTCGCTTTCAGGTTCGGACCGCTCGGCACGGCATGCGTGTCGTCATCCTCGGGAAAGAAGCGCCCGGTGCGCAGGATCGCCACCGCGATGCCATGCTCGCGGTGGACCAGCCGGCACGCCTGCTCGGCGGCGAGCTTGGTGATGCCATAGATGTTGCGCGGTTCGATCGGGCCGAAATCTTCGTCCATCCACCACGCGCCGGCGTCGCCCGCGCCTTCGCGTACATCGGCACGCACCATCAGCGAGGTCGTCGAGGTAAAAAGAAAACGGTCGTTGCCGGCCGCGACCGCGGCTTCGATCAGGTTCAGCGTCCCGCTGACATTGACGTCGACGAAGGCCTGCCGCGGATAGCGCACGATGTCGGGCTTGTGTAGCGCGCCGCCGTGGATCACGGCCTCGATGCCGTGTTCGCCCATCGTCCGGTCGATCAATGCGCGGTCGGCGACCGTGCCGATCACCTGCGTATGCGCGCCGGGAACAACGTCGAGCCCGGTGACGTCATGTCCGTTTTCGGCGAGCAGGGGAGCGAGATAGCGCCCCAACCAACCCGACGATCCGGTTAGCAGCACGCGCATCTGTATATCTCCTCCCGGTCTCGTCCGCGCGCCTCATACACAGGCGGCGGACAGGGGGAAAGGCGGTTAGCCTTTCGGATTTGCAGCGACCGGACTAGTCGCCGCAGCACCGCCTTTCGGTTGCGGCAATTCGCTGACGTCGAGCCAGCCCGCGTCGTCACGCTTGTGATAGCTGTCGATCACCGTGAAGGGGATGCGGAACGGAAACCCCCAGTCGCTGTTCCACAGCGCGACGACGCCCGTCCGCGTGGATGGTTCGAAGATCATCGTCGCGCGATAGCCCTCGACCGCACCCGAATGGCCTTCGAGCCGGCCGCCGGCGTAGGTGAAGCTTCGCCAGCCGAGACCGTAGCCCGCTTCGCCCGTGGCCGCGCGCAAGGTGCCGCCATAGAGCCGCCCGGTGCCGACGCGCGGGCGATGCGCGATCTGCAGCACCTCGCCCGGCAGCACATCGGGGCGCTTGCCCATCATCGCCTGCATCCAGGTCGCGAAATCGACGATATCGCTTTCGACCCCGGCGGCGGCGGGAACGCGCCAATAGGCTTCCTTGATCGGGCGCACCTGCGCGCCGCGGTGCGGTTTTGCCCAGTCCTTCGCGCTCGTCAGCCGGTCCTTACCATAACCCGCGCTGACCATGCCGAGCGGGCGGAAAAACCGGTCCTCGACCGCGTCGGTGAACAGCTCGTTCGCCGCCTTGCCCAATATTTCGCTCGCGGTATCGAAGGCGACATTCTGATAGGTGTGGCAGGTGCCGGGTTCGCACTGCAGCGGCGCGAGCGCCAGGCTCGCGCGTAGCAGCTGGGGGCTCTGTCCTTCCTCCAGCTTTTCGTCATAGGCGTTTTTGGTGAGGCCGGTCCGCTGCGCGAGCAGGTCGCCCACCGTAATCCGTTCCTCGGCGCCGCCGGGCAGGCGCATCGACGTGCGCCAGCTGGCAACCGACCGATCCAGATCGACCTTGCCATCCTTGGCCAGCGCCGCCGCCAAGGCCCCCGTCGCGGTCTTGGACACCGACGCCCAGCGGAACAGCGTGTGCGCGGTAACCGGCGCGCCGGTCGACTTGTCGGCGACGCCATAGGTGCGAACGAAGCTGAGCTTGCCGTCTTCGACCACCGCCACCGCGAGGCCCGCCATTTCGGGCCGCTGCGACAAGGCCGTGAGTTGCTTGTCGAGCGCGCGATAGTCGATCCGCCCGCGCCATTCGGCGGGCGTGTCGGGCAGGTTTTCCGGCGCCTTGATCGGGATCGGAACGCTGGCCAGCGGGTGCTTCCCGCCGAACGCATGAATGCCAAACCAGCCCGCCGCCCCCAACGCGACGATCGCGATGAGATAGGTGAAAACCGGCTTCCTGGATTTGTTTTTAAACTGCGACCTCATAATTGGCCGTCGTCTTAGCCGCGACATCCGCCGCCGTCACCCCTCAGGGCGCTAGATGGTCCCACGCCTTGAACGTCCCGGCGGCATAGACCGCGCCATAGACAAGAACGATCAGCGAAGACCAGATCGCGAAACTGTCCGTATGCTGCGGACGCCACATATGGAGCGGCACGAAAATGAGCCCGCGCAGCAGGTAGATGGCGCTGATCACGATCAGCCCCGTGCGCAGTAGCGGCAGGCGCGGAAGCGAACCGGCGCCCGAAAAGGCATAGGCGGCCCACATCAGCAGGACGGCGCCGATTGCGAGCGTGATCAGCGTCGGCCGCAGGTCGCCGCGCGCCGCCGCGCGCGCTATGCCCTCGCCGGCGCCGAAAAAGCGATACCAGTCGGGGCCGCCGAAAATGCACGCAATATGCAGAAGCGCGGCCAGCACCGACAGCCACCCGCCGATAATCAGCCAGGTGGTGCCGGGGTTGGCCGCGACACTATGCAATATAATGCGCCGTCGTCTTTTCGGCGACTTCCTCGGCGGTGACGCCCGGTGCAAGTTCGATCAGCCGGAATGGGCTGTCATGATCGTCGCGGCGGAACACCGCGAGGTCGGTGATGATCATGTCGACGACATTCTTGCCGGTCAGCGGCAGCGTGCATTCGGGGATGAACTTCGGGCTGCCGTCCTTGGCGTTGTGCTCCATCACGACGATGATCTTCTTCACGCCGGCGACAAGGTCCATCGCGCCGCCCATGCCCTTGATCATCTTGCCCGGGATCATCCAGTTGGCGATGTCGCCATTCTCGGCGATCTCCATCGCGCCGAGCACGGTCAGGTCGATATGACCGCCACGGATCATCGCAAAGCTGTCCGACGAGCTGAAATAGGCCGATTGCGGCAGTTCGCTGATCGTCTGCTTGCCGGCGTTGATCAGGTCGGGATCCTCGTCGCCCTCATAAGGGAAGGGGCCGATGCCGAGCATGCCGTTCTCCGACTGCAGCGTCACCGTCATCCCTGCAGGGATGTGATTCGCAACGAGCGTCGGGATGCCGATGCCGAGGTTGACGTAATAGCCGTCCTGCAGTTCCTTCGCGGCGCGCGCCGCCATGTCATCACGCGTCCAGGCCATTATTTCGGCTCCCATTGTTTGTCGGAGGGGAAGGCATCGTCCCAGCCCAGTTTTTCCCACGGGCCGTAGACGGGGTTGGGGAAAAGGAACCAGCCCCTGTCCCAAAGTGCGGTGGCGCCTGCGCTGGTGGCGAGCGCCATGCGCTGCGCCGCGGGCAGGTCCCGGGCGTTGAACTGCTGGCTGAAGTCGCCGAGTTGGTCGCCGCCGAGGATGATCACGCAATATTTCGACGCGATCGTGGCGCGGCGTCCATCCTTGCTCGACCCGCCGGCGTCGTCGCCCATCAGGAACAAGGTCTCGCCATGCTTGAATTCGCCGAGTCCGGCGGCGCGCAGCGTTTCTTCGCTGCCCTTGGCATTGGCGGCGCTGCGATTGGTGTTGGCGATGACGGCGATGCCCGCGGCGCGGAGCTTGTTCACCATCTCGACCGTGCCCGGCATCGCCTGCGCCTTGCCCGCGCCGGTCTTTTCCCACTGGTCCCAGACCTTGAGATCGAAGCCGGTGGCCTTTTCGGCGAAGTGGCGCATCGGGCCGAGGTTCCAGATCAACGTCTCGTCGGCGTCGAACACCGCGGCGAAGGGTTTCCTGCCGCACGGTTCGAAGGCCGGGGCGTCCACTGTGGCACCGGTCGCCAGCACCACGCTGTCCTTCGGCCGCTCCCTGATCCGCCACACGCCATAGTCCGCGATACGGGCGTTGGTCGCGCGCACCGCGACGGCGGCTTCGGGTGAACCGTAGAGATGTTGCAGCGCCACGGGCGGCTTCGCGGCTTCTGCAGGTGCCGAGGCCGGCAGAGGGGCTGGCGAAGCCGGAGCCGTCGCCACCTCTGCCGGCGCGCTCGCGCACCCTGCAAGGAGCAGCGCGGCGGTAAGGGCGACACCGCGCATCACGCGGTCTCGCGCGGACGCGTCGTGCGGAATTCGATCTTCTTGTCGTACGGCGCGCCGAGCACGAGCCGTTTCACATAGATACCGGGCAGGTGGATGCTGTCAGGATCGAGGCTGCCCACCGGTACGATTTCCTCGACCTCGGCGACGCAGATCTTCGCCGCGGTCGCCATCGGCTGGTTGAAGTTGCGCGCGGTCTTGCGGAAAATGAGGTTGCCGCTCTCGTCGGCCTTCCATCCCTTGATGATCGCGAGGTCGGCAAAGATGCCGCGTTCGAGGATATAATCCTGCCCGTCGAAACTCTTCACTTCCTTGCCCTCGGCGACGAGCGTGCCGACGCCGGTCTTGGTATAGAAGCCGGGAATGCCTGCGCCGCCCGCGCGGCAGCGTTCGGCGAGCGTGCCCTGCGGGCAGAATTCGACCTCGAGCTCGCCCGCCAGATATTGCCGCTCGAACTCCTTATTCTCGCCGACGTAGGAGCTGATCATCTTCTTGACCTGCTTGGTGCGGAGCAGCTTGCCGAGCCCTTCGCCGTCGATCCCGGCGTTGTTGCTCGCGATGGTGAGGTCCTTCGTGCCCGCATCACGGATCGCGTCGATCAGCCGTTCGGGGATGCCGCAAAGGCCGAAACCGCCTGCGCAAATCTGCATGCCGTTGAACAGCAGGCCTTCGAGGGCGGCGGCGGCGTCGGGATATTGCTTCTTCCCCATGGGACGGCTCTCCTGAATGGTGTTGCGCGCGACCTTGGCGCATTTGATCCATCAATTCTAATTGTTCGATTTTTGCATTATACATAGACGATGTCTATCAATCGCGTCTCGCTCTATCATCTCGAAACCCTGCTGTGGATCGACCGGCTGGGCACCTTTTCCGCCGCCGCCGAGCGGCTGAACACCACCCAGCCGACGGTCTCGGCGCGGATGCGCGAGCTCGAACAGCGCCTCGGTACCGCGCTGTTTCGCCGCGAAGGTCGCGCGATGTCGCTCACCGCGGCGGGGCGCAAGCTGGTGCGCGACTGCGACCCGCTGCTGCGCGACATGCAGGTCGCGCTGCTCGGTAGTGGCGGTTATGGCGAGGCGAGCGGCGTGGTGCGCATCGGCGCGGGCGAGATTGCAGCGGCAAGCTGCCTTCCCGCCTTCGTTGCGGGACTCAAGGCCGACATGCCCAATGTCGGGCTCGAAATCGAAATCGACCTCACCGCCAATTTGATCCAGCAGCTTCTGACCGGGCGCACCGACATCGCCTTCGCTGCGGGGCCGATCGCGCACCCGGCGCTGAAAACCAGCCCGATTGGCGCGGTCGAGCTGGTCTGGCTCGCGAGCCCCGCGGTCGCGTCGGCCTTTGCCGGGGGCGAAGCGGCGCTTCCCGTCTGGTCGCTCGCCAGCCATTCGCCGATCCACGGCCGGATGCGTGAGGCGATCGAGGCGTCGCGCATCGCGCAAAAATCGCTCAACCTCTGCAACAACGCCCGCACGATGATCGACATCGCAAAAGCGGGCGGCGGGATCGGCATCTTCCCGCAACCGATGGTGCGCGGCGAGGTCGCGAGCGGAGCACTCGCGCGGATCGAGGGGATGCCGGCGCTGGCCCCGGTCGAGTTTCAGGTCGCGATGCGTGTGACCGACACCGAACCGGTGCTGACGCAAATCTTCGAGCGCGCGGCGAAGCTGAATCTTGCCGAAGCGAGGGTCTGAGCCGAACGTCCGCTAACGACCGGAAGCAGCCGTTTAAATCATCGTCACCCCGGACTTGATCCGGGGTCCCGCTTGATACCGAAGCCGGTCGATACGAAAAAAGAGCGGGATCCCGGGTCAAGCCCGGGATAACGAAGGGGTGTTGAACGACGTCCGCTCCCCACCCCAAAGCGGACTTTGACCCCGCCGGTTTCACGTCTGTTCCAGTTCGATCGTCCGCGTTATGCCGATGGCATCGAGGAAGGCCGGGTCGTGGCTGACCACAAGCAATGCGCCGTCATAGGCGGCGAGGCCGGTTTCGACGGCGGTCAGCGACTCGATGTCGAGATGGTTGCCGGGCTCGTCGAGGATCAGAAGCTGCGGCGGCTCTGGCGCGCCGAGGACGCAAGCGAGCCCGGCGCGGAGCATCTGGCCGCCGCTCAAGGTGCCGACCAGATCGTCGGCAC
>Ga0247823_10000962_pt1 | contig 24300 bp, 20 predicted proteins | sample 13C_PalmiticAcid_2_FD_192426 | JGI IMG/M metagenome (GOLD analysis project Ga0247823, IMG submission 192426) | Soil microbial communities from agricultural site in Penn Yan, New York, United States - 13C_PalmiticAcid_Day30 | ecosystem: Environmental > Terrestrial > Soil > Agricultural land... | reverse complement strand
CCCATATTGCAATGCGGAACGCTTGTCGAAGCCGCATCGGGCGGTTAACCCACGACAGGAGTCAGTCTGGGCGACTCCCTTGCGCCCCGGCTGGATGAATTTCGGAGATTTCCATGGCTATCGACGCCGCGACGGTGAGGCGTGTCGCCCACCTCGCCCGCATCAAGACCCCCGAGGACCGCCTGGAGCCGCTGGCCCAGGAGCTGAACGGCATCCTGAACTGGATCGAACAGCTGAACGAGGTGGACGTGCAGGGTGTCGAGCCGATGACCTCCAACGTCGCCCAGCCCCTGCGTCTGCGCGAAGACGTCGTCACCGACGGCGCCAAGGTGGATGCAGTCCTGTCGAACGCCCCGAAGTCGGCCGATGGCTTCTTCGTCGTGCCCAAGGTGGTCGATTAAGCCATGACCGATCTGACCAAGCTTACGCTCAAGGACGCCGTCGACGGCCTGAAGGCCAGGACCTTCTCGTCGGAAGAGCTGACCCGCGCCTTCCTGACGAACATCGAGGCGTCGAACCCGAGCCTGAACGCCTATGTCGAAGTGACGGCGGACAAGGCGCTGGAACAGGCGCGCGCCTCCGACGCCAAACTGGCCAAGGGTGAGGGCGGCGACCTGGAAGGCGCGCCGCTGGGCATCAAGGACCTGTTCTGCACGGAGGGCGTGCAGACAACGGCCGGCTCGAACATGCTGCGCGGCTTTGTGCCGCCCTATGAATCCACCGTCACCGCCAATCTGTGGCGCGACGGCGCGGTCATGCTGGGCAAGCTCAACATGGACGAGTTCGCCATGGGCTCGGCCAACGAGACCTCGGCATTCGGTCCGGTGAAAAACCCGTGGAGGGTCAGCGGATCCAACGCAGCCCTGACGCCGGGCGGTTCGTCGGGCGGTTCGGCCTCGGCCGTGGCTTCCGACCTGTGCCTGGCCGCGACGGCCTCGGACACCGGCGGTTCGATCCGCCAGCCCGCCGCCTTTACCGGCACGGTCGGCATCAAGCCCACCTATGGCCGCGCCAGCCGTTTCGGCATGGTGGCCTTCGCCTCGTCGCTGGATCAGGCTGGACCGATCACCAAGACGGTGACCGACGCCGCCATCCTGCTGAAGTCCATGTGCTCGTTCGACGCCAAGGACTCGACCAGCCTCGACATCCCGACGCCGGACTGGACCCAGTCGGTCGGCCAGTCGGTCAAGGGCCTGCGCATCGGCGTCCCGGCGGAATACCTGATCGACGGCATGTCCGAAGAGATCAAGGCGCTGTGGCAACAGGGCGTCGAGTGGCTGAAGGTCGCAGGCTGCGAGATCGTCGAGATCAGCCTGCCGCACACCAAATACGCCCTGCCGGCCTATTATATCGTGGCCCCGGCCGAGGCCTCGTCAAACCTGGCCCGCTATGACGGCATGCGTTTCGGCCATCGCGCCGAAGACTTCTCGTCGCTGGACGACCTCTACGCCGCCTCGCGCGCCGAGGGCTTCGGCAAGGAGGTCCAGCGCCGCCTGACCATCGGCACCTATGTGCTGTCGGCCGGCTTCTATGACGCCTACTACGTCAAGGCGCTGAAGGTGCGTCGCCGCATCGCCGAGGACTTCGACAACGTCTGGGGCAAGGTGGACGCCATCCTGACCCCGTCGACCCCGACGGCGGCGTTCAAGCTGGGCGACAAGCAGATCGACCCGCTGACCATGTATCTGAACGACGTCTTCACGGTGACGACCAATCTGGCCGGTCTGCCGGGCATCTCGGTGCCCGCAGGTCTAAGCAGCGACGGTCTGCCGCTCGGCCTTCAGGTCATCGGCAAGGCCCTTGATGAGGCGACCGTCTTCCAGGTCGCGGCCGCACTGGAAGACTCCGCCGGTTTCGTCGCCAAACCGGCCAAGTGGTGGTGAGCATGTCTGAGAACAAAACAGTGATCAAAGGTCGCACTGGCGACTGGGAAATCGTCATGGGGCTGGAGATCCACGCCCAGGTGGCGTCGAACGCCAAGCTGTTCTCGGGCGCGGCCGTCGGCTTCGGCGCGGGTCCGAACGAGCAGGTGTCGCTGGTCGACGCCGGCTTCCCGGGCATGCTGCCGACCCTGAACAGGCATTGCGTCGAGCAGGCGGTGAAGTCGGGTCTGGGCCTGAAGGCGCAGATCAATCTGAAGAGCCAGTTCGACCGCAAGAACTACTTCTATCCCGACCTGCCGACCGGCTATCAGATAAGCCAGCTGTATCACCCGATCGTGGGCGAGGGCGTGGTCGAGGTCGAGGCCGAGGACGGCAGCTTCTTCAACGTCGGCATCGAGCGCCTGCACCTTGAGCAGGACGCGGGCAAGCTGATCCACGACCTGTCGCCGACGGAATCCTACGTCGACCTGAACCGGGCCGGCACGGCGCTGATGGAGATCGTCTCGCGCCCCGACATCCGGTCGCCGGAGCAGGCGGTCGCCTACGTCAAGAAGATCCGGACCATCCTGATCTATCTCGGCACCTGCGACGGCGACATGGAGAAGGGCAACCTGCGCGCCGACGTCAACGTGTCGGTCTGCCGCGTCGGCAACTACGACAAGTTCAAGGAAACGGGCGATTTCGGCTTCCTGGGCACGCGCTGCGAGATCAAGAACGTCAACTCGTTCCGCTTCATTTCTCAGGCGATCAACTACGAGGCGCGCCGCCAGATCGAGATCCTTGAGGACGGCGGTTCGATCATTCAGGAAACCCGCCTCTATGATCCGACGGCGGGCGAGACGCGTTCGATGCGTTCCAAGGAAGAGGCGATGGATTATCGCTACTTCCCCGACCCCGACCTGCTGCCGCTCGAGATCGAGCAGGCGTGGATCGACGAGATCAAGGCCAACCTGCCGGAACTGCCGGACGAGAAGCGCCGCCGCCTGATGGCCGACTACGGCCTGTCGCAATACGACGCCGTGGTGCTGATTTCGGAGCAGGCCAAGGCCGACTACTTCGAGGCCGCCGCCAAGGGGCGCGACGCCAAGCTGGTGTCCAACTGGGTCACCAACGAGGTCTCGGCGCGTCTGACGGCCGACGGCAAGGACTTCAGCGACAACCCGCTGCCCGCCGCGCACGTGGCCCAGCTGGTTGAGCTGATCGAGACCAATGTCATCTCGTCCAAGATCGCCAAGGAGGTCTTCGACTACGTCTGGAACGGCGAGGGCAGCCCCGCCGAGGTGGTCGAGAAGCACGGCCTGAAGCAGGTGACCGACACCGGCGCCATCGAGAAGGCCGTCGACGACATCATCGCCGCCAACCCGGACAAGGCCGCCGCCGTCGCCGAGAAGCCCCAGGCGCTCGGCTGGTTCGTCGGTCAGGTCATGAAGGCCACGGGCGGCAAGGCCAACCCCGCCGCCGTCAACGACATCCTGAAGGCCAAGCTGGGTTTGTAGGACACACTGATTAAAAGTCAGATGCTATAAGAAGAGGCCCCGGAGATCGCTCTCCGGGGCCTCTTTGTTTCGGCCTAGGCTACCAGTTCCAGGCGTCGCGGACGACTTCGATGATGTAGCCGTCGTACTCGTCGATCAGGTAGATCGCGTTGTCGACATAGACCCAGCGGGTCCCTGGAGGCGGATAGCCGAGGCCGTAGGTCCGCCAGTCGTTGACCTGATAGCGCCAGAAGATGTCCGGCAGGTACTGGCCGACGTAGTACTGGCGGTTCCAGTAGGTCCGGGGCACGCTGTAGTAGCCGTAGCCCGGTGCGAAATAGAAGCCGAGCCGCACGCCGTTCCAGCCCCGGAAGCGGTTGTCATGGCGCCACCAGTCGCTGCGGTGACGGCGATCCCAGTCGCGTCGCCACTGATCGCGGTTCCAGCGATTGTGGAAGTCGCGATAATCCCGGTCGTGGTTCCAGTTCGGGCGGTCAGGTCTGTGGGGGCGATCCGGCCGATCCGGTCTGTCCGGCCGGTTGGGTCGATCCGGACGGTTCGGACGATCTGGTCTGTTCCCATCAGGTCGATCAGGTCTGTCCGGGCGGTTCCAGTCTGGCCGGCTGGGACGATCGGGACGGTTTCCCTCCGGGCGGTTCGGGCGGCCGGGTTGCTGCGAGCCAGGCCGATCCGGCCGCACGTCGGGACGTTCGGGACGGCTGGGGCGGTTCGGCTGTTCCGGACGCGGGGTTTGCGGACGACCCTGGTCCGTCGGTCGTGTCGGCCGATCAGGTCGCGCGGCGTCCGGACGTGCAGGGCGCTCGGGGCGAGGTTGCGGCCGCTGGATCTCGGGGCGCGGTTCGCGTTGCTGAACCCGATCATTGCGTTCCACGCGACGTTGCGGCCGTTCGGCGCGCGGTCCGTCTTCCGCCCGGGCTTCTCGCGATTGCGCCAGGGTCGCCACCGGCGCGAGGGCCGGAAGGGCGAAGCTGGCGATGGCCGTGAACACCATCAGAGAACGTTTCATGGTCTTCTTCCTCGCACGCCGAGAGAGGCGGCTTGATCATCAGAATGACGCGGGCGCCATGAACCATGGCTGAACGCTGATTGATGGAAATCTGCAGAAACCCAGAGAAAAGCCCCGCAAAGCTGTGCTTTGCGGGGCCGATCTCAATCCTGCGCGGGCGTCTAGTAGACGTCGTGCAGGACGCTGGCGATCAGGCCGGTGGCGACCGCGATCAGCAGGATGTCGTTGTTGGCGTGGACATAGCGATAGCCGCGCGGAGCCGGACGCAAACCGTAATAATAGGGATCGTTCACATAGTAGCCGCGATAGGCCGAGGGCAGGTAGCCGCCCTGACGCCAGCGATAGCTCTGATAGCGTGGATCGACGCGGTAGTAGCCGCGGCCAGGCGCATACCAGTAGCCGTTGCGGGCGCCGCGATAGTCGCGGAACTCGGGCCGTCCACGCCACCAGTCGCGGTTGTTGCGATCCCAGCGGTCGGCGCGGCGCTGATCCTGTCGCCAGTCGCGTCGATCATCGCGTCGGTCCTGGCGCCATTCCCGGCGATCATCACGACGATCCTGACGCCATTCGCGACGGTCGTCCCTGTGGTCCCGGCGATCATCGCGTCGCTCCTGGCGATATTCGCGGTGATCCCGGTTCTGGGCCTGAGCCGCCAGCGGCGCGGCCGTGGTGGTCAGCGCCAGGGCGACGATGGCGGCCTTGGTGAGGCGGTTCATCTGCATGTCTCCGTGGTCTGGGCGCCGAAGGAAGTTGCGGACCGCCCGTTGAACAGGCGGGCAAGGTCGGTCCCGGCGCATGAACTCCGGCTGAATGGCCATGTCAGGTTTCAGCCTTGCCTGTTCATTCGGACCGCACCATGTCTAGACGCCCGCGGCGTATGGAGACGACAGCGATGATCCAGCCCATCGAGCTCTGGTACTGGCCTACGCCTAACGGCTGGAAGATCTCCATCGCTCTGGAGGAGATGGGCGTCCCCTATGTGATCAAACCGGTGAACATCGGCGCCGGCGAGCAGTTCGCGGCGCCGTTTCAGGCCATCAGTCCCAATGGACGGATGCCGGCCATCGTCGACCCCGAAGGGCCCGACGGTCAGCCGCTGTCGATCTTCGAGTCCGGCGCGATCCTGCAATATCTGGGCACGAAGTCAGGGCGCTTCTATCCAACCGACGTGCGGGCTCGGGTCGAGGTCGATCAGTGGCTGTTCTGGCAGGTCGGCGGCCTGGGACCGATGGCGGGTCAGACGCATCATTTCCGCCAGTACGCGCCAGCCATGGTCAGGGATCAGCGTCAGATCGCCTATGGCGTGAACCGCTACACCAATGAGACGCACCGTCTTTACGGCGTGCTGAACCAGCGCCTGGCGGACCGGGACTATGTCGCAGGCGATTATTCCATCGCCGACATGGCGATCTGGCCGTGGATTTTGCCGGGGCATCAGGGGCAGGACCTGACCGAGTTTCCGTATCTGGCCGCCTGGAGGGAAAGGGTCGGCGCGCGGCCCGCGGTCAAGACAGGTCGGGCGATCGGCGAAGAATGGCGGAGCAATCTGGCGGCGTCGGGCAGGGCGGCCGAGGCGGCGCGCGGCGTGCTTTTCGGTCAGCGGGCGCGTTAACTCTAATTTCAAACCGACGGTATTTGAATGCGGTTCGAACGGCAGGGTCAGAACGACCGACGCCCGGAGGACTGGCTATGACCGCGCATGAAACCGCGCCCGAGGCTATGGAAACCGCAGCCTTGCCGCTGCCGACCGTCGATATGGACGGGGATGCCCTGTTTCGACTGGGACTGGCCTATTCGGCCGGTCTGGACGGTTGCCCGATGGACCGGGTTTCAGCCCACATGATCTTCAACCTGGCGGCCATGAAGGGGTCGGTCGAGGCGCGCGAGTATCGCCGCGATCTGAGCCAGGAGATGGAGCACGACGAGATCGCCGAGGCCCAGCGCGCCGCGCGTCGCTGGATCGACGCCGGTTCCAGCACTCTGGCCGCCTGAAGTCACGGCGACGGCTGGACCGGGCGACGAGGGCGGGTTATGGACCCGGCCAAGACCAGTCGCCGAAGGATTCCGCCCATGCTCGCTCGCATCTATCGCCCGGCCAAGACCGCGATGCAGTCGGGCAAGGCCAAGTCCAACGACTGGCGTCTGGAGTTCGAACCGGCTTCGGCGCGCACGCAGGACCCGTTGACCGGCTGGACCAGCACCACCGACATGAACGGCCAGGTTCGTCTGACTTTTGAGACCAAGGAAGAAGCGGTCGAATACGCCGAGCGTCACGGCATCGCCTTCCGTCTGCACGAACCCAATGAAGCGCCGCTGATCCTCAAGGCCTACGCTGACAATTTCGCCACCAACCGCAAGCAATCCTGGACCCACTAGGGTCTTCTTGCTGCGGCCCTGGCCGAGGCGCCCTTAGCTCAACCGGATAGAGCACCCGCCTTCTAAGCGGGATGTTGCAGGTTCGAGTCCTGCAGGGCGCGCCATGCTTCCAGACCATTTTTCAGGTCCGCGATCAGGTCCTGCGGATCCTCAAGCCCTATGTGCAGGCGCAGCAGCTGACCGGGCAGGTCGGGTTTGTGCAGACGGTGCGCCAGTTGCGGGGTTTCATGGGTGATCAGGCTTTCGAAGCCGCCCCAGGAATAGCCCATGCCGAACAGACTGAGCGCGCTCATCAGGGCGTGGGCCGAGGCTTTGTCGCCGCCCTTCGTAACGACTCCCATCAGGGCCGCGCCGCCTGAATAGTCACGCCGCCACAGGTCATGGCCGACCGAGCCGGGCAGGGGCGGGAAGAGGACGCGCTCGACCTCTGGCTGGACCTGCAGCCATTCGGCGACCAGAAGCGCGGACTTGAGCGCTTCGTTGTAGCGTAGCGGCAGCGTGCGCAGACCCCGCAGGGCCAGCCAGGCGTCGTCGGGCGAGACGTGCCAGCCCATGTCCTCGATCGTGTGGAGGATGGTCCGGGCGACTTCGCGGTCCTGTACCGCGACGGCGCCCATCAGCAGGTCGGAATGTCCCGCGACGTATTTGGTCACGGCCTGGACGCTGACATCGACGCCCTGCTCCAGAGGGCGGAAGGCCAGGCCCGCCGCCCAGGTGTTGTCCATCACCGTCAGCACGCCGCGCGGCCGGCAGGCGGCGGCCAGAGCCGAAACCTCGACGATTTCGAACGTCAGGGAGGAGGGAGATTCGATCAGCAGGACGCGGGTCCGCTCGCTGCACAGGGCCAGGATGTCCGCTGTCGAGGCGTCCGCCGGATGGAATCGCGTGGCGATTCCACGCGGAGCCAGGTGGCGGGTCAGGAAGCGCCGGGTGGGGCCGTAGACGGCGTCGCTGGTCACCACCTCGTCGCCGGGGCGTAGCAGGGCCAGCAGGGGGACGGTGACGGCCGCCAGTCCCGATGGGACCAGGAAGGCGTCGCTGGCGCCCTCCAGATCGCCCAGGGCGGCGCGAAGCGCGTGGGCGGCGCTGGTGCCGTCCAGGCCATAGATCGGGCCGGGCGTCGCATCCTGCATGGAGGCCGGATCGTCGCTGAGCATGGTCGAGGCGCGCTCGATCGGCGGATTGACCGGCCGCCGTCCCTGGCCGCGTCGCGTGGCGGAGGCGATCAGACGGGTGCGATCGGAAAGGCGAGGCATGACGGCTCCGGCGGGTTGCGGTTCTGGCTCTAGAGGGCTCTAAAGAAGGCGGGGGCGCAAGCTGGAGAGGGTGCCGGAATGCGGGCGTCGAAGATCGTGGCGGGAATATCGCTGGCGTTGCTGCTGGCGACGGCGGCCTGTGAACGGCGGGCCAGGACCGATCACGCCGAGACGACGCCGACCTCGCGTCCCACGACGACCATGCCGGCTGATGTGACCAGTCCGACGCTGGCGGCCATCAGGCAGCGCGGTCATCTGAACTGCGGCGTCAATCAGGGCTTGGTGGGGTTCGCCTTCACCGACAATCGTGGAGCCTGGCGCGGCTTTGACGTCGACTTCTGCCGGGCGACGGCGGCGGCCATCTTTGGCGACCCGGACGCGGTGCGGTTCGTGCCCCTGACCGCCGAGTTGAGATTCGAGGCTCTGCGCGACGGGCGTGTGGACGTTCTGTGGCGCAATACCTCCTGGACGATGAGCCGCGACACCGGCGGGGAATTGAGCTTCGCCGGCATCAACTATTATGACGGCCAGGGCTTCCTGGTCCGTCGCGCCCTGAACCTGAACAGCGCGTCCGAGCTGAACGGCGCCCGCATCTGCGTACAGACCGGCTCGACCACCGAACTGAACGTCGAGGACTATTTCCGCACGCGCGGAATCGAGTTCCGCCCTGTCATGGTCAAGACCGAGGAAGAGGCCCGTCAGGCCTATGCGCGCGAAGAATGCGACGCCTTTACCGCCGACATTTCCGCGCTGGCGGCGGCGCGGACGACCCTGGCCAATCCGCAGCAGCACGCCATTCTTCCGGATGTGATCTCCAAGGAGCCGCTGGGACCGGTCGTGCGTCGCGGCGATGACCAGTGGACGGCTGTGATCCGCTGGACGTTGAACGCCTTGATCCTGGGCGAGGAGCTGGGCGTGACCAAGGCTAATGTCGCCGCTCTGACGCGCGACAGTCAGGAGCCGCGCACGCGTCGCCTGCTGGGCGAGGAGGGCGAGTTCGGCCCGTCTCTGGGCCTGCCCCGCACTTGGGCGCGGGACGCCATCGCGGCGGGCGGCAACTATGGCGAGATATTCGAGCGGAACCTTGGCCAGCAATCGGCGCTGAATCTGGCCAGGGGCCTGAATGCGCAATGGAGCGCGCGGCCCAGCGGCCTGATCTACGCCCTGCCGATCCGATAGGGCGTCGGCTGGTCGCCGGATCGGGGGGACGCATGACCGCGACGACCAGAACGAAGCTTCCGCTGCACGTCTTGATGTTGATCGGCTTTATGGTCGGTCTGACAGGCGGGCTCATGGTCAACCTGACGATCGGCGGGGACGCGCCCTGGGTTCAGTGGCTGACGGCGAACATCACCGGGCCGGCGGGGCAGATATTTCTGCGTCTTCTGTTCATGCTGGTTCTGCCCTTGCTGTTCTCGGCCCTGGTGGTCGGCGTGGCGGAGATGGGCGACCTGAAGACGCTGGGGCGGGCCGGGACCAAGAGCCTGCTGTTCACCGTCTTCATTTCCGCCGTGGCCGTGATCATCGGCCTTGTCATGGTCAATGTCTTTCGTCCGGGGGACGGTGTTGATCCGGCGCTGGCGCAGCAGTTGCTGGAGCAGGGGCGCAGCGGCGCGGCCTCCATCGTCGGCAGCGCGCCGGATTCGGTGCGGGCAGGCGACTTCTTCCTCGATCTTGTGCCGTCCAACGTCTTCACGGCGGCGGCGCAGAACGAAATTCTGCCGGTCATGGTCTTCGCCCTGATGTTCGGGATCGGGCTGGTGCTGGCGCGTGGGCCGGCGACTGAGAGCCTGCAGAAGACCATCGAGGGCGTGTTCGAGGTCATGATGAAGCTCATCAACCTGGTCATCCGACTGGCGCCCATCGCCATCGCGTGTCTGATGTTCAATCTAGCGGCCCTGTTCGGCTGGGATCTGTTGCTACGTCTGGCGGCTTTTGTCGCTGTCGCCGTGGGCGCGATGGCGATCCACATGTTCGTGGTCTATCCGATCTGCATCGCCACCCTGGGGGGCATGTCGCCGCTGAAGTTCTTTCGGGACATTCGCGAGGCCATGGTGGTCTCCTTCTCGACCGCATCATCCAACGCCAGCCTGCCGGTGTCGCTGCGTGTGGCCGAACAGAACCTGGGCCTGCCGCGCAAGATCGCCCGCTTTGTCCTGACCGTCGGGGCCACGGCCAACCAGAACGGCACGGCCCTGTTCGAGGGCGTGACAGTGCTGTTCCTCGCTCAATTTTTCGGGGTGGACCTGAGCCTGGGTCAGCAGTTCATCGTCATGCTGGTCTGCATTCTGGGCGGGGTCGGTACGGCGGGCGTGCCGGCGGGCAGCTTGCCGGTCATCGCCATGATCCTGGCCATGGTGGGCGTGCCGCCGGAGGGCATAGGTCTGATCCTGGGCGTCGATCGCTTCCTGGACATGTGCCGCACCACGCTGAACGTGACCGGCGATCTGGTCGTCGCGACCGTGGTGTCGCGCGGTGAGGAGGATACGGACGCTGCGCTTCCCGCTTCGGCCTGAGGCCTAGTTCACTTCGACGGGTGTGTCCGGGCGGGCGCCCCACTCGGCCCAGGAGCCGTCATATAGCCGCGACGGCCGCCCCAGCACCTCCAGGCCCAGGCTGAGAATGGCGGCGGTCACGCCTGACCCGCAGCTGGTGATGACGGGGCGGTTCAGGTCGACGCCCGCCTCGAGGAAGGCCGCTTCCAGCGCGGCGCCGCGTTTCAGGGTTCCATCCGCCTCAAGCACCTTGCCGAAGGGCAGGTTGAGCGCGCCCGGCATGTGACCCGATCGAACGCCCGCGCGCGGTTCGGGCGCGGCGCCGAGAAAGCGCGGTGCGCCGCGTGCGTCCACGACTTGAACCGAGTCGGCCAGGGCCTGTCTGACCTGCTCCAGATCGACGACATGGTCGCGCTCGAAGGTCGGGTGGAAGATCGCGGTCTGTTGCGAGCCGAGGGGCCCCTGTTCAAGGGGGCGACCTTCTGCGCGCCATTTCGGCAAGCCGCCGTCCAGAACCCGAACGCGACGGGCGCCCATGATCCGCAACGTCCATCGGACACGCGCCGCCGAAAAGAGGCCCTGTGCGTCATAGACGATGATGTCATCCGTCTCGCTGACGCCCAGCGCCCCCATGGCTTCGGCGAAGGCCTGGGGCGCCGGCAGCATGTGCGGGTAGGGACTGTTGCGATCGGACAGGGCGTCCAGGTCGAAGAAGACGGCGCCCGGCAGCCGCTCGCGCTCGAAGTCCGCGCGCGCGTCACGCCCGTCCAGCCACCAGCTGGCGTCGATGATGCGCAAGTCGGCTCCGCTCCGCTGTGTCGCCGCCAGGGCTTCGGTCGAGATCAGGGGGCTGGCGACTGGCGCGGTCTGGGTCATGCCGTCAGGTTACCATGATCACGCCGCTGGTGGTCAGGGGCTGAGTCGGCGGGTAGGTTGCGCAAATGCGTCTGCGACGCCACCTGTCCGCCTTGAATTCGCGGCATAGGCTCGCGAACCGCCGTTGAAACCAGTCGAAAGCGCCGCCGTGACCTCTCCGAACGCTGTCATCACCCTGTCCGAAGGCCTCAAGAAGCCCGTCGTCATCGGCGGCGGCGCCCGCATCGTCTTCATCGCCGGCCCTTGCCAGATGGAAAGCCGCCAGCACGCGCTGGAGACGGCCCATGCGCTGAAGGAGATCGGCGAGCGCCTGAACCTCGGCATCATCTACAAGACCAGCTTCGACAAGGCGAACCGCACCAGCGCCAGCGCCGCGCGCGGCATCGGCCTGAAGGACGCCCTGCCGATCTTCGCCGAAATCCGCGAAGTCACCGGCCTGCCGACCCTGACCGACGTCCACTCCGAGGCCCAGTGCGGCCCGGTCGGAGAGGTCGTGGACGTGCTGCAGATTCCGGCCTTCCTGTCGCGTCAGACCGACCTGCTGCTGGCCGCCGCCGCCACGGGCAAGGCGATCAACATCAAGAAGGGTCAGTTCCTGGCCCCCTGGGACATGAAGAACGTCATCGCCAAGGTCACGGGCGCGGGCAACCCCAACGTCATGGCCTGCGAACGCGGCGCCAGCTTCGGCTACAATACCCTGGTCAGCGACATGCGCTCGCTGCCCATCATGCGCGAAATCGGCTGCCCGATCGTCTTCGATGCGACCCACAGCGTCCAGCAGCCGGGCGGGCAGGGCACCTCCTCGGGCGGCCAGCGCGAGTTCGTGCCGGTGCTGGCCCGCGCCGCCGTCTCGGTCGGCGTCGACGCCGTCTTCATGGAGACGCACGAAGACCCGGACAACGCCCCGTCGGACGGCCCGAACATGGTGCCGCTGAGCCAGTTCGAGGCCCTGGCCGCCGAACTGATCGCCTTCGACGACCTGGCCATCAAGCTGGGTCACAAGGGGCCGATGGCGAAGGCGGCGTGAATCCGCTAGTTCGGCGTCATGGCTGAACGTTCTCTTGATCTCGGCGCCCTGCAGTCCCTGCTTGAGCGCGTGCGCGACCTGAAGGTCGCCTGCGTCGGCGATCTGATGCTGGATCGCTATGTCTATGGTGAGGTCAGCCGTATCTCGCCCGAGGCGCCGATCCCCGTCCTGCGCGCGCGCCGCACCGTGGCCATGCCCGGCGGCGTGGGCAATGTCGCCCGCAATGTCGCGGCCCTGGGCGGTCAGGCTCGTCTGGGCGCCGTGGCGGGCGATGACGCGGCGGGCGCCGAACTGGCCGATCTGATCGCCGCCGAGGATCGGATCGAGGACGCCCTGATCCGTCCCGAAGGCGCCGCCACCATCGTCAAGACGCGCTTCGTCGCCGCTGGTCAGCAACTGCTGCGGCTGGACGACGAGGCCGCGCCCCATTCCGGCTATACCGACAAGGCGGTGTTCCAGGGTGCGGGCGCCATCCTACTGTCTGACTACGCCAAGGGCGTGGTGGACGACGGCGCCATTCAGGCGGCGCTGTGGGCCGGGGCCGAATACGGCGCGCCGGTCATCGTCGATCCCAAGGGCCGCGACTTCGCCCGCTATGGCGCGGTCGACGTCATCAAGCCGAACGCCAGCGAACTGGCGGGCGCCACCGGCCTGCCGACCGAGACCGACGAACAGGTCGAGGCGGCGCTGGCCGCCCTGCTGGACGCCACGACGGCTAAGGCCGTCATCGTCACCCGCGCCGGCAAGGGCATGACCCTGGCGCGCAGAGGCGGCGGCGTCACCCACTTCCCCGGTCGGGCGCGTGAAGTGTTCGACGTGTCAGGCGCAGGCGACACCTGCCTCGCCGCGCTGGGCCTCGCGCTGGGCGCAGGCACGACGCTGGAACAGGCGGTGCAGTTCGCCATCCTGGCTTCCGGCGTTGTCGTGGGTAAGAGCGGCACCGCCGTCGTCACGCCTGCCGAACTGATCGAGGCCGAGATGAGCCAGCATGCGGCCCTGGCCCAATCCAAGGTCACGCCGCTGGACGAGCTGGCCGATCAGGTCGAGGCGTGGAAGCGTCAGGGGCTTAAGGTCGGCTTCACCAACGGCTGCTTCGACATCCTGCATCGCGGTCATGTCGCCTATCTGAGCCAGGCGCGCGGCTGGTGCGATCGGCTGGTGGTGGCGCTGAACACCGACGCCTCGGTACGCCGCCTGAAGGGCGAGGGCCGCCCCGTCAATGATCTGGACAGCCGCGCCGCCGTCATCGGCGGCCTGGCCAGCGTCGATCGCGTCACCGCCTTCGACGACCCGACGCCCATCGCCCTGATCGAGCGGCTGAGGCCCGACGTGCTGATCAAGGGCTCGGATTACACCAAGGACAAGGTGGTCGGGGCGGCCGAGGTCGAAAGCTGGGGCGGCGTGGTCCGTCTGGCCGACTTCGCCGATGGCTATTCGACCACGAAGACGATTGAGAAGATGACCGGGGACAAGGCATGACGCCGCGCATGATTGTCGTCACCGGCGGTGCGGGCTTCATCGGCTCCAACATCGTCGCCCGCATGTGCGAGAGCGGCGCCTGGGACGTGGTCGTCTGCGACCGGCTGGAGACGGCCGATCTCGCCAAGTGGAAGAACATCGCCAAACACCCCATCGCCGATCTGTGGGCGCCCGAAGAGCTGTTCGAGCAGCTGGAGCGCCACGCCGACCGCATCGAGGCGGTGATCCACATGGGCGCCATCTCCTCGACGACCGAGCCGGACGCCGACCTGATCCTGCGCACCAATTTCAGCCTGTCGCGCGACATCTGGGATTGGTGCGCGGTGCGGAACGTGCGGATGATCTACGCCTCCTCGGCCGCCACCTATGGCGACGGCGAGACGGGGTTTGAGGATCGAGACGATCCTGACAGCCTGAATGCGCTGCGCCCACTAAACGCCTATGGCTATTCGAAATACCTGTTCGACCAATATGCCGTGCGTCAGGCGGATCGAGGCGAAGCGCCGCCCCAGTGGGCCGGGCTGAAGTTCTTCAACGTTTATGGCCCGAACGAGGGCCACAAGGGCGGCATGAAGTCGGTCGTCGCCCAGATCTGGCCCAAGGTGCAGGCGGGCGAGACGGTCAGCCTGTTCCGTTCGCACAACCCCAACTATCCCGACGGCGGCCAACTGCGCGACTTCGTCTTCGTCGACGACGTGGTGAACATCATCCTGTGGCTGCTGGAGCGCGAGGACATCTCGGGCGTTTTCAACGCCGGATCGGGCCAGGCGCGTTCCTTCGCCGACCTGGCGCGGGCCACTTTCGCGGCGGCGGGCAAGGAGCCGTCCATCGCCTATGTGGACATGCCCGAGGCGATCCGCGACCGCTATCAGTACTTCACCGAGGCCAGCATGGATCGCATCCGCGCCCTCGGCTACAGTGGCCAGTCGACGCCGCTGGAGGAAGGCGTGCGCCGCTACGTCCAGGACTTCCTGGCCCAGACGGACGCCTATCGATGAGGATGCCCAGCCTGACCTTGCGCCAGTGGGTCGGCTACGCGGGATTTGTGCTGGTCTTCATTCTGGTGGCCGCCGTAGCGGTCTGGAGAGGTGATATTCTCAAGGCTGGACTGGACCCCCAGGTGCCGTTCCAGACCTATGATCCGCCGCCGCCGCCGGACTACCGGCTGGATTCCGCCTGGGCGTTGCGTGATGCCCGCGCGGCCGGAGCGGCCTCTGCTCATGTCTTCTTCGTGCACTCGACAACCTACGAGGGCGGCGGCGACTGGAATGGTCCGATCGATCATCGTGACGCCGCAACTGATCTGCGTCGTCGAGTCTTGCCCAACTATGCGGGGCCGTTCGCACGCGCCGGAGATGTAAGCGCACCGCGCTATCGGCAGGCCAGCCTCTATACGCGTTTGACCCTGCGGGAAGATGCGCGGGAGGCGCGAGCTTTCGCCTATGGCGACATAGACGCCGCCTTCACCCGCTGGCTTCAAACCCACCCGGACGGTCCGATCGTTCTTGTCGGCGTGGAGCAGGGGGCGGACCTGGTTGACCGGCTCATCCATGATCGTGTGATCAGAGACCCCGCATTGAAACAACGACTTGTGGCCGCCTACCTCATGGAAGGCGTAATCGCGGCGGAGCGCTTTGGGGAGCTTCCGCTTTGCGCCAGACGGGAGTCTGTTGGTTGCGCTCTGGCGTGGAAATCTGTCGAAGAGGGGGACGATACAGAGGCCAAGCGTGTCTTGCGTCGAGCCCTGGTCTGGGATGAGCGTGGCGCCATGGTCGGGGCGGAAGAGGCGCCGACCGCCTGCGTCAATCCTGTGACCGGGTCTGTGAACGCGCCCATATCCGCCATGCGGGACAGCCGGGGCGCCACGAACGCCACCAATTTGGAATGGGGGGCTCGACCAGCCTTCCAGGGACGGATCGTGGCGGGGCAATGTCGAGGCGGCATCCTGTGGCGTTCGCCGCTGAACTCGGAGTCCTTCCGCGCCCAGGGATCCTGGGCCGATCGCCGCAAGATACCCTCTTTCAATCTCTTCTTTGCGGACATCGAGGCTGATGTCCTCAATCGAATCAACGCCTGGGAAAAAGCACGTGGGACTTGAAGGCGTGAATACGGTCTGGGGCGTTGATGGGGTCATCGTCGTGAACCTGGATCGTCGTCCTGATCGTTGGGCGGTTTTTCAGGAGGTTTGGCGTGATCACCTCCCCTGGGATCGGGTTGTCCGTCTGTCGGCCAGCGACGGTCAGCTGCTGCCTGGCTTCGGTCAGGCCCCGTGGTTCCGTGGTCGCAAGCGGGATCGAACCTGGGCGGGGCGTGCGGGGTGCACCCTGTCGCACGCACGGGCGATGCGTGAGGCGCGCAGGCGTGGATGGAAGCGTATCCTTGTCATGGAAGACGACGCCCTTCCTGCCGGCGATTCAGGCGCGCTGGCGGCTGTTCTTTCCACAACGGACTGGGACCTCCTCTATCTCGGGTGTCGCGAACCGATAGGCGTGGCGGCGGAGGCCGTCGGTGGAACCATGCCCATTCACGGCGGCCTGGACACCCATGCCTATGCTGTCACCGAACCTCTGAGGGACTGGCTCATCGCCCAGTTGCCCAGTGAGGCCAATGTCTGGGGGTGGGTGGCTCGCGAGCGAGCCATCGATCGCTGGATGCGTCGGGAAATCGGGCGACGTTTCAGGGTTCGGTTGTGTCAGCCGCAGTTGGCGGTCCAGGCGGACGATGTCTCGGACATCACCCAGCGTCGCGAGGGGGCCTATTCTTCTCCCGAAGGCGAAAGATCGGTTGTTCGTCGTCCGTCCGAATTGGGACGGATCGGGGAGATCGCGGCGGACCGTGTGCGCGCGACGCTGAAGCAGGCCGTCGGCTTCTAATCCACCCCTGGTCGGTCGGTCCGCCAGTCGAACAGCGCTTCCAGGACGCGGATGGCCTCGCCGCGCGGGCTGGTCAGGTCTGGATCGCGACTTAGGACCAGGCGAGCGTCGTCGGAGGCCGCCAGCATCAACGAACGATGCTTGATGGGATCGGCGAAGCGGTAGGCGGGAAAGCCGCTCTGCTTCAGGCCCAGGGGGTCGCCGCCGCCACGCAGGCGGAAGTCTTCCTCGGCGATTTCGAACCCATCTTCGGTGCGTCGCAGGGTCTCCAGACGTTCGCGCGCGGTCTCGCCCAGCGCGCCGTCCTGGCCGCCGTACAACAGGATGCAGGAACTGGACTTGGCGCCGCGTCCGACGCGGCCGCGCAACTGGTGAAGCTGGGCCAGGCCGAAGCGGTCGGCGTGTTCGATGACCATGATCGAGGCGTTGGGCACGTCCACGCCCACCTCGACGACCGTGGTGGCGACCAGCAGGGGAATGCGCCCCTCGGCGAACTCGGCCATCACCGCCTCGCGCTCGGCGCCGGGCATTTGGCCGTGGGCCAGGCCGACCTCGACCTGAAGGATGCGGCGCAGATCGTTGGCGCGTTCCTCGGCAGCGGCCAGGTCGATGGCTTCGGACTCGGCCACCAATGGGCAGATCCAGTAGGCCTGAGCCCCGCTGTCGATCGCCGCCTTCAGCCGTTTGGCCACCTCGCCGATGCGAACCAGCGGCAGGACGGCGGTGGCGACGGGGGTGCGGCCCGGCGGTTTTTCCATCAGGCGGCTGACTTCCAGCTCGCCGTACTGGGTCAGTTCCAGCGTGCGCGGGATGGGGGTGGCCGACATGGTCAGCAGGTGGACGCCGCCGATGGCGGGATCGCCCTTGGCCTGAAGCCGCTGACGCTCGTTGACGCCGAAACGGTGCTGTTCGTCGATGACGGCCAGGGCCAGTCGGCTGAACTGCACCGCATCCTGGAACAGGGCGTGGGTGCCGATGGCGACCTGGGCTTCGCCCGAGGCCAGGGCTGCGAGGCGCTGACGGCGTTCGGCCTGAGTGTCGCGGCCGGTCAGGAGGACGGTTGAGACGCCAGCTTCCTCCAGCATCGGCGCCAGCCGCTGATAGTGCTGGCGGGCCAGGATTTCGGTCGGGGCCATCAGGGCGGACTGGAAGCCGCTGGACGCCGCGTCGGCCAATGCAAGGGCCGCGACAGCGGTCTTGCCCGATCCCACGTCGCCCTGCAGCAGACGGCCCATCTGCTCGCCGGACGCCAGGTCGGTGCGGATTTCCTCAATGGCGCGAGACTGGGCGCCGGTCAGGGTGAAGGGAAGGGCGGCGAGCATCCGCTCTGAGGCCTCGCCCGGCGCGATGCGGGGGGCGGGCGTGGCATGGCGGGTCCGACGGCGACGGGCCAGGGCCAGTTGGTGTGCGAACAGCTCGTCATAGGCCAGGCGCTGACGCGCCGGGGCCTCGGGCGTCAGGTCCATGTCCGAGGTCGGGGCATGCAGGGCTTCCAGCGCCGCGCGCCAGCCGGACCAGCGCCGCGCCGACAGCCATGCGGCGTCCTGCCACTCGGCCAAGTCTGGAGCAGCGGCCAGCGCGCCCTGCGCCAGCTTCCTGACCACCCGCGACGTCAGGCCCTGCGTCGCCGGATAGACGGGTTCGGACAGGGGTATCTCGTCCGCCTTCTCCAGCGGCAGGATGTAGTCGGGGTGCGCGATCTGCACCTCGTTGTTAAAGCTCTCGACCTTGCCGGTCACCAGCCGCCGTTCGCCGCGCGGGGCCAGGCTTTCGATATGGCGCGGCGATCCGGCGAACCAGATCAGGTGGACGAAGCCGGTCTCGTCGGACGCCCGCATCTTGAACGGAGCGCCGATCTTGTGCGGCGGGATCAGCCGGTCGATCACGACCTCGAAGACGCCGATCTCGCCCTCGACGGCGGCGGCGGCGGTCGTGCGGCGGCGCTGGATGATGCCGGACGGCGACAGGAACAGCACGTCGCGCACCAGCGGACCCGCCAGTTTCTGCACCAGGGGCGCGCTTCGGGGCCCCACGCCCCTCAGGGTGGAGACGTCCGCGAACAGGGGAAAGAGAATCTCGGGCCGCATTAGCCTCAGCATAGCTGGCGAAAACGGAACGGGAACGCTATCTGATCCAACTCTTCACATGAACGGACCGGGCAAGGAACCGCGTGGCCGATATTGATGCACGTCCAGAGGACGCCCGGAAACAACGACTCGGCCGGATCGCCTACCGCGCCTGGCGACGCGGTTTCCGCGAAGCCGACATGGTGCTGGGGCCGTTCGTCGACCAGATCGGCCCGTCGATGGACGATGCCGAGCTGGATCAGCTGGAGCACCTTCTGAACGAGGAGGACCAGTACCTCTATGCCTGGATCATCGAGAAGGAGCCGACCCCGCCCGAGTTCGACGGGCCGATGCTGGCGCGCATTCGGGCATTCATGCGCGAACACGTCGCGGCGGAAGTGGCCAAGGGTATCGGTTGATGAGTGAGGCGATGGCGCGGCGTGACGTCGAACTGGGCGGCGCGCCCGAGGGACTGGATGCGCTGGTCGTCGCCGAACGGCTAAAGGCGCAGGGCGGCGTCGGCCTGTTGGTCGCGCGGGACTATCAGCGCTCCGGCAATTTCGTTCTGGCGCTGAACTTCTTCGCCAAGGATATTGAAGTTCTTGAATATCCGGCCTGGGATTGTCTGCCTTACGACCGGCTGAGCCCGACGGCTTCGGTCGCGGCCCAGCGAATGGCGACCCTGACCCGGCTGGCCCAGCGCGATCCGTCGGAGGCCAAGCCGCTGCTGGTCATCGCCACTGTCGCCGCCGCCACTCAGCGCACGCCGCCGCGCCAGGCTGTGACCGGAGCCGGATTCGAGGCCAAGGTTGGTCGTGATCTGGATACGACGGCGCTGGAGCGCTACGTCGCGGCCAACGGCTATGTGCGCGCCTCGACCGTGTCGGAACGCGGCGAGTACGCCATTCGCGGCGGCGTCATCGACGTCTTTCCGCCGGGCTTTGACGAGCCCGTGCGTCTGGACCTGTTCGGCAGCGAACTGGAATCCATCCGCGCCTTTGATCCCGAAACCCAGCGCTCGACCAAACAGCTGAAACAGGTCGCCCTGCTGCCGGTGTCCGAAGTCCTGCTGGACGCCGAAAGCATTTCGCGCTTCCGCAGCGGCTATCTGAACCTCTTCGGCGCGGCGGGCGACGAGCCCATGTACGCCGCTGTCAGCGAGGGGGCGCGTCGTCAGGGGCTGGAGCACTGGCTGCCGCTCTTCTACGACCGACTGGACACCCTGTTCGACTTCCTGCCAGATACGGCCCCGGTCTTCCTCGACAGTCAGGTGGAGCAGGCCCGCGCCGAGCGCTGGAGCCTGACCGCCGACGCCTATGAGGCGCGCAAGGAGGCCGCCAAGGGCAAGGGCGGCGCGGCCTATCGCGCCCCGGCGCCGCAGAGCCTCTATCTGGACGAGGGCGACTGGAACAGCGCCCTGGCCGGTCGGGCCGTGCGCCGCCTGTCGCCGCTGTCGGGCGGATCGGGCGAGGACGCCGGCGGCCGTCTGGGGCGCAGTTTCGCCGCCGAGCGCTCGCAGGACAGCGTCAACCTGTTCGCCGCCGTGGCCCAGCACGCCGAGACGTTGAAGGGGCAGGGCAAGCGTGTCCTGTTCGCCTCTTGGACCGAAGGCTCGGCCGAGCGTCTGGCGGCCATGCTGGGCGACCACGGCCTGACCCATGTCCTGCCGGTGCGCGACTGGGACGATGTTCTGGCGGCGCCGAAGGACATCTATCTGCGCGCCGTCCTGCCGGTCGAGCATGGTTTCGTCACAGATGAAGTCGCGGTCATTTCCGAGACCGATATCCTGGGCGATCGGCTGGCGCGGCCCAAGCGCAAGCGCCGGGCCTCCAACTTCCTCGCGGAGGCCTCGGCCCTGACGGCGGGCGATCTGGTCGTCCACCTGGATCACGGCATCGGGCGCTATGAGGGCCTGAAGACGCTGGAGATTCAGGAGGCGCCGCACGACTGCCTGGAACTGCTCTACGCCGGTGACAGCAAACTTTACTTGCCAGTTGAAAACATTGACCTTCTGACCCGCTACGGCACCGACGCCGACGGGGTTCAGCTGGACCGTCTGGGCGGCGCCGGCTGGCAGGCGCGCAAGGCGAAAGCAAAAGAACGCCTGCGCGCCATGGCCGAGGGGTTGATCGCCCTGGCCGCCAAACGGGCGCTGCGCGTCTCCGACGCCATCACGCCGCCGTCCGGCCTGTTCGACGAATTCTGCGCCCGCTTCCCCTACGAGGAGACGGACGACCAGTTGAACGCCATCGGCGACGTGCTGGAAGACCTGGGCAAGGGCACGCCGATGGATCGCCTGATCTGCGGCGACGTCGGCTTCGGCAAGACCGAGGTGGCCCTGCGCGCCGCCTTCGTGGTGGCCATGAGCGGCCAGCAGGTAGCTATCGTCTGCCCGACGACCTTGCTCGCGCGCCAGCATTTCAAGACCTTCTCCGAACGCTTCGCCGGCTGGCCGATCACGGTGCGCCATCTGTCGCGGATGGTCACGGCCAAGGACGCCAACGAGACGCGCGCGGGCCTGAAGGACGGGACGTTCGAGATCGTCGTGGGCACCCATGCGGTTCTGGCCGAGCAGGTCGGGTTCAAGGATCTGGGCCTGGTGATCGTCGACGAGGAGCAGCACTTCGGCGTCAAGCACAAGGAGAAGCTGAAGTCCCTGCGGGCCGATGTTCACCTGCTGACGCTGACGGCGACGCCGATCCCGCGCACCTTGCAGATGGCGCTGTCGGGCATCCGCGAGATGTCGATCATCGCCACCCCGCCGGTCGATCGTCTGGCAGTACGGACCTATGTCACGCCCTGGGACCCGGTGCTGGTGCGCGAAGCCCTGCTGCGCGAGAAATATCGCGGCGGTCAGGCCTATTACGTCGCGCCGCGCCTGAAGGAACTGCCGGACATCGAGAAGTTCCTGCGCGAGCAGGTCCCCGAGGTGAAGTTCGTCGTCGGCCACGGCCAGATGAGCCCGACCCAGCTGGAGGAGGTGATGAGCGCCTTCTACGACGGGCAGTACGACGTCCTGGTCTCGACCACCATCGTCGAGAGCGGCATCGACATTCCGACGGCCAATACCTTGATCGTGCACCGCGCTGACATGTTCGGTCTGGCCCAGCTGCACCAGATCCGGGGCCGCATCGGCCGGTCCAAGGCGCGGGCCTTCGCCTATCTGACGACCGATCCCAAGCGACCCTTGAGCCTGTCGGCCGAGCGGCGTCTGCAGGTATTGCAGTCGCTGGACAATCTGGGCGCCGGCTTCCAGCTGGCCAGCCACGACCTGGACCAGCGCGGCGGCGGCAATCTGCTAGGCGACGAGCAGTCGGGCCACATCCGCGAGGTCGGGGTCGAGCTGTATCAGCAGATGCTGGAGGACGCTGTCGCCGAACTGCGCGAACAGGGCGAGGAAGTGGCCGACCGAGGCTGGTCGCCGTCCATCAACGTCGGCGCGGCGGTTCTGATTCCAGAGACTTACGTTCCAGACCTGAACGTTCGCCTGAGCCTCTATCGTCGTCTGTCGGACGCCGAGAAGATGGAGGATCGCGAGGCCATGGCGGCCGAACTGATTGACCGCTTCGGCCCGCTGCCGGACGAGGCGCAGCAGCTTCTGCGGATCGTCGGCATCAAGGCCAACTGCCGCACGGCCTCGATTGAAAAGATCGACATCGGGCCCAAGGGCGCGGTTCTGACCCTGCGCAACAATAGCTTCCCCAACCCGATGGGGCTGGTGGGCCTGATCCAGAAGAACCAGGCCTTCTGGAAGATTCGCCCGGATCAGAAGATCGTGGTGAAGGGCGAATGGCCTACGCCCGACGACCGTCTGAAGGTCGCCGAGCGGATCACCGCCGATCTGGCGCGGGTGGCGGGGGCGGCCTAACCCCGCCCCTTCATCTGGCGGATCAGTGCGCCGAACAGGTTGACGTAGTCGTCGGTCCAGGGGCGCACCTCGGTTGGCGCCAGCTTGCGCCAGCGGCCGTCGCCCTTGAAGTCGGCCAGACCTTCGGCGGTCGGCGAGATGGCCAGGGCCTCGGTCGAGGCCTCGGACATTTCCGGCGCGTTCGGCTGTTCGATGTAGATCTGATGCAGGTCGGCCGCGCCCAACTGACGGGCGGCGGCGACGGCCGGCATGGTGATCTCGAGGTTGCGGTTCGACAGGTGCAACACCACCACGCCGTCGGGCTTCAGCAGTTTGAGATAGCCCTGAATGGCCTCGACCGTCAGCAGATGGGTCGGCACGGCGTCGGACGAGAAGGCGTCGATGACCAGCAGGTCGTAGGTGCCCGGCGCTTCTTTGGCCATGGTCAGGCGCGCGTCGCCCAGAACGGTGCGGATCGGGCCGTCGGCGCAATGCGAGATATAGGTGAACCAGGATGGATCACGCGACACGCGATCCACCATGGGGTCGATCTCGAAGAAGGTCATTTCATCCTCGGCGCGCTTGTAGGCGGCCATGGCGCCTGAGCCCTGACCCACAATGCCGATCTTCGCCGCCGGCGTGCGGGCCTGAATGCGCTGCGCCGCCTGACCCAAGGGCGTGGCGGTGGCGTAGTACATGGTCGGGCTGCACGCGAATCCGGGGGCGCGGGCCTGGGCACCGTGCAGGGTGGTGCCATGCATCAGGACATGGACGTCGCCGCCCATGCCGTCGTCGCGCGTGACCGCCACCCGCATGACCCCGAAGAAGCTGCGCTCGGTCAGGCTCCAGTCATAGCCACGACCGACGTGATGGGCGGACAGGGTGATGACGGCGATGATGATGGTGAACAGGACCGCGCGATCACGGACCAGGAAGGCGCATATCGCCGCTCCACCGAGGACCAATTGCACCATTTGCAGTCGCGCCTGGTCACTGAGCAGGGCGCGGAACTCGGGATTGTAACGCATGATCTCGAGGATCACCGGCGGAGCGGCGGCGATGGCGATCCCCAGCAGCAGGATGGTGATTTCGCGGCGCGTAAGGGCGCCTTCGCCCCAGGGGCGGGCAAGACCGACCAGAACCATGATCAGGGGATATTCCCAGACCACATTGAAGATGGTCGGAGCAATCAGGGCGTTGAAAACGCCGCCGACCACGCCGCCCAGCGACAGAAGCAGGTAGAACTCGGTCAGACGATCAGGGGCCGGGCGTCGCGCGGCCAATCGCTGATGGCACATCAGGGCGGTGAAGAAGAAGGCCGCCAGATGCACCAGAAGCAGCAGCAGCCACTCGCCGGTGTTCATGCCCACCAGGCTGACGACAATGGCGCCAAGCGCGGCCTGGATCACCAGAGTCGTGGTCAGGTTGATCCATGGTCGTATCTGGAAAGCGATGACGAAGGTGAGCAGGTAGAGCGCCAGCGGCGCGACCCAGAGGAAGGGCGCCGAAGCGACATCCGTTGAAAGATGAGCGGTGACGCCCAGCATCAGACTGGACGGAGCGGCTGCCAGCAGGACCAGAACGCCCTTCTCACGCCATGGGATCGGGGCGCTGGGGGCG